>Ga0187894_10000016_pt1 | contig 318544 bp, 313 predicted proteins | sample GBC1701081metaG_FD_136650 | JGI IMG/M metagenome (GOLD analysis project Ga0187894, IMG submission 136650) | White microbial mat communities from a lava cave in the Kipuka Kanohina Cave System on the Island of Hawaii, USA - GBC170108-1 metaG ... | reverse complement strand
GGTCGGGGTCGGGGGCGGGCGCTTTGGGCCCGCCAAGCGGCTGTCGAGACAGCGGGTGCGCGGGCGGAGCGAGATCGGGTGGCTGAACGCCGCGACGACCTGACCCTGATGGAGCTCCTGGCGCGGCGCGACGCGGCCGCGCTCGACGCGCTCTATCTCCGTCACTCGTCTCTGGTCTTCGCGCTGTGTCTCCGGATCCTGCGCAGTCACGCGGAAGCCGAGGAAGTCTTGCAAGAGGTGTTCTGGGAGCTGTGGCGTTCGAGCGGCCGGTACGCGGCCGAGCGCGGCAGTGCGCGCGTGTATCTCGTTCAGCTCGCGCGCAGCCGTTCGCTCGACCGCCTGCGCCTGCGCCGCCGCCGCGAGGCGCTGTTGGCCGACGCCGGCGGTCCGGCGCTCGTGGCTTCGGAGCTCGGCGGCGACGCGCGCCTGCCGAACGCGCTGGCCGCCGCGGTGTCGGGCGAAGAGAAGCTGCAAGTGCAGGCCGCGCTGTGCGAGCTGTCCGAGTCCGAGCGCCAGGCAGTCACTCTCTCGTTCTTCGACGGACTGTCTCACGCCGAGATCGCCGCGCAGCTGGGCCAGCCGCTCGGCACCGTGAAGACGCGCATCCGCCGCGCGCTGCTGCGCCTGCGCACTCTGCTCGCCGCGCGAAGCGGAGGTGCGCGGTGACCTGCGAGGAACGCCGCGACCTGGTGTTCCTGCTCGCCGCCGAGGAGCTCGACGGCGCGGAGCGCGACGAGCTGCGCGCGCACTTGTCCGAGGGCTGCCCGCGGTGTCTCGGCGCGCTGGCCGAGTCACAGGCGATCGTCGCGCGGCTCGCCGCCGATCTCGAGCCAGTCACTCCGCCCGAGCGCGTGCGCAACGCGCTCGCCTCGCGCGTCGCGCTCGAATCGCGCATCGCCGATCCGGCGAGTCACTCGGTGTCCGCGCGCCGCGGCTGGGCTCGGACCGCGCTCGCCGCGGGGCTCGCCGCCGTGTTGGCCGCGGGCGCGACCGCGCTCGCCGTGCGCGCTCGCGTGGAACGCGCGGAGCGCGAGGCGCGGACCCGCTCGGCGGGGTTGAACGTGATCGGCTCGCCGTACATGCGCGCGATCGAGCTGTCGGGGCCGGCGCTCGAGTTCCAAGGTCACGGCCACCTGTACTGGGACTATCACGACGGCGGCTGCTATCTGCGCGCGACGGGACTGCGCGCGCCTGGGCCGGGCAAGGTGTACGTGCTGTGGTTCACCGATGCGGACGGCCAGCCGCTGCGCGCCGGCGTGCTCGAGGTGTCGCGCGACGGCGAGGCCCAGCTTTTGACCGAAATGCCGCGCACGATCGACGTGACTGGCCAGGTCGCGGTCACTGCCGAGGTCGACGGCGACACGATGAAGCCCTCCAGCGACGCGGTTCTGCACGGAGAGCTGCAGAGCTTCTGAGCGGTGCGTCCCGGTTGGAACCGGCTTCCCCGCCGTGATCTACTCTCGGCGCGGTCGGGCGCCCCTTCCGCGCGGAATTCTGGGGAGTCGATGAGCGCTTGGACGGACGGGGGGATCCTGCTGACGGGTGCGACCGGCCTCGTCGGCGGTGAGCTCCTGCCGCGGCTCCTCGCCGCGACGCCGGATTCCACGGTCTACTGTCTCGTGCGCGGGCGCGATCGCGCGGACCTCGAGCGGCGCGGGCAGGAGCTCGTGCGGAGCGTGGGTAGGGTGCCCATGCGACCCTCGGACGTCTCTCGGATTCGAGTCGTATCCGGCGACGTGACGGCGCCGGACCTCGGCTTGGCCCCGGTGACTCGCGCGAGTCTCTCGCGCGACGTGCGCGCGGTGGTGCACACCGCTGCGAGCACGCGCTTCGACCTCGAGCTCGAAGAGGCGCGGCGCATCAACGTCGCGGGGGCGCGGCACGTGCTCGACTTCGCGCGCGAGGCGGGCGCGCACCTGCACCACGTGTCGACCGCGTACGTGGCGGGCGACCGCGCCGGCGTCTTCGGCGTCCGCGACAGTGACTCGCGTCCGCCGTTCCACAACGCGTACGAGGCCAGCAAATGGGAAGCCGAGCAGCTCGTGCGCGGCGCCATGGGCGATCTCCGAGTCACGGTGTACCGGCCGAGCATCATCGTTGGTGACTCGCAGAGCGGGCGGACCCCGCACTTCCGCGTGCTGTACGACCCGTTCAAGTGGGTGATCTACGGCAAGACGAGTCTCTTGCCGTGCCGGCCGGACGTGCGAGTCGACGTCGTGCCCGTCGACTGGGTGTGCGACGCGCTGGTCGCGCTGGGCGCGCGGCCGGAGTCAGTCGGCGCGACTTGGTCGCTCTCGGCCGGGCCCGAGCGCGCGCTGTCGATCGCCGAGATCCTCACGCGCGCCGAGCCGATCGTGAACGGCTGGCTGGCGAGTCACGGCCAGCCGACGGTGGCCGTGCCGCGGATCGTGTCGCCCGACGACGCGACTCCCGAGCTCGCGAGTCTGTTCGCGCTGGGCGCTCAGGTCATGCGCACGCACGTGCCGTACATGCTGCGCGAGATCCTGTTCGACACCCGCGAGACCGACGCCGCGCTCGCGGGCACCGGTGTCTCCTGCCCGCCGCTCGCCGAGTATCTCGCGATCTTGCTCGAGTACGCGCTCGAGCACCGCTTTGGGACGGCGTAGTTGCTGACTCCCCTGCAGTTCGGTTTCGCGGCGGGCATCCCACTGGCGCTCGCGGCGGCGATCGCCGCGTTCCGCCCGACCTGGATCGTCGACTTCCCCCGCGCGGTGCTGGCCTTGCTCGCGGGAGTCACTCTCCTGTTCGGCGCGACGATGATCCGGCTCGAGCCGCTCGGCTTCCGCATCGGCGTCGACGCGTCGAGTGAGCCGCTGCTCCCCGAGAACGATCCTGGCGAGCCGATCTACCAGCGCGCGATCCTCGACTTCGGCGACGACGACGTGTTCGTGATCGCGATGGAGACCGACGGCGACGTCTTCACCGAAGCGAATCTACAGACGCTGCGCACGGTGAGTGACCAGATCCAGAAGCTCCCGGGAGTGAGAGGGACCGAGAGTCTCGTCGACGTGTACGCGTACCGCTGGGAAGCGAAGAGCGAGCTCGTCGAGATGGGTCGCTTCATCGGCGACAAAGAGATCCCGAGTGACCCGGCCGCGCTCGCCGAGCTGCGCGCGCGCGCGCTCGCCGACCCGCTGTACCCGAAGACGGTGGTGTCTCGCGACGGCCGCACCGCGGCGATCAACGTCACCTTCGCGGTGATGACCGACGACGAGTTCGTGAAGCTCGATCTCGACGGACGCGTCGCGAAGATCCTCGACGGCGCGACTCGGCCCGGAATCGAGTTTCATGTGACTGGGCGCCCGCACATCCGCTCGCAGGCGCACCAGCTGTTGATCCACGACATGGTGCGACTGATTCCGATCGCCGTGCTGGTCGCGGTGATCGCGCTCTGGCTCATGACCGGCTCGGTGCGCGGCACGCTCGTGCCGCTCGCGGCCAACCTGACCGCCACGTTCTGGTCGTTCGGCTCGATGGCCGTGGTCGGCTCCGACCTGAACCTGATCACGCTGGTGCTCGGGCCGGTGATGATCACGGTGGGCGGCGTGTACGGCGTGCACACGTTCGCGCGCTACGAGGTGATCGCCGCGGAATCGGGGAGCGCGCGGGAGGCGGCGCTCGACTCACTCCATCACACCGCCGCGCCGGTGCTGATCTCGGGACTCACGACCATGATCGGCTTCGCGGCGCTGCTCATCAACGAGATACCCGCGACCAGCGGCCTCGGCGGCTTCTGCGTGTTCGGCGTCGCGTCGATCATGGTCATCACGCTGACCGGCGTGCCCGCGGTGCTGGCGCTCCTGCCGCTGCGGGCGTCCGGCGAGGGCGGCGAGGCGCTGTACGCCGCGCAGACTCGGCTCTCCGAAGCCGTGCGCCGGGCGATGGAGGGCGGGCTCGGCGTCTTGGGCCGCTGGCAGGTGAGACACGCGCGCCTGGTCGTCGTGTTTTGGATCTGCGTCGGGACGCTCGCAGTGAGTCAGATCCCGAACATCGTCACGGACACCGACTTCATCACGTTCTTCCGCGCCGACTCACAGGTACGCCGCGACTTCGACGCGGTGAATCGCCTGCTGACCGGCGCCGTGCCGATCTACGTGGTGCTGCAGGGCCAGGACGAGGGGACGTTCCGCGAGCCCGAAGCGCTGCGCACGGTCGAACGCCTGCAGAAGCGGCTCGAGTCACTCCCGGGAGTCACGAGCGTGGTGTCGGCGGTCGATCTGATCAAGATCGCGCGCCAAGCCATGGAGCAGGGCGACCCCGCCGCCGCGCGCATCCCCGACACGCGCCAGGAGCTCGCCGAGCTGATGTTCATGGTGCCCAAGGAGAAGCTGCGCAGCTTCGCGACCTCGAATCACTCGAGCGCGAACATTCTGGTGCGCACCGACCGCCTGGGCTCGGCGTCGCTGCGCGCGCTCGAGGACGAGATCGACGCCGAGCTCGCGAAGGAGTCACTGCCGAAGGGCGTGCACGGCGAAGTCACCGGCAACGCGATCCGCATCAACCGCGGCGCCGACGGCATCGCCGGCAATCAGATCGCGCAGATGGCGCTCGCGATCGGCGCCATCTTCGTGGTCGTGACCGTGATCTTCCGCAAGGTGGGTCTCGGCACGCTGGCCATGCCGACCAACGTCATGCCCGTGTTCAACTTCTACGGGATGCTGGGCGCGGGAGCCGCGACCATGTCGATCCCGACGAGCCTGATCGGCTCGGTCGCGCTGGGCATCGCGGTCGACGACACGTGTCACTTCCTGCAGCAGTTCCGGCACCTGCGCGCGGCGGGCAAGAGCGCCGAGGACGCGGCGCTGCACTGCATCATCGAGGTCGGCCGCCCGATGGTCGTGACTTCGATCATGCTGGTCGCGGGCTTCCTGGTGATGCTCTTCTCGAGCTTCGCCACGCTGCAGCAGTTCGGCTATCTGACCGCGATCACGATGGGGCTGTGTCTCGCGACCGACGTGGGCATGCTGCCGGCCCTGCTCGTGTCACTGCCCAAGCTCTCCGAGCCGAAGCCCGATTGACTTCGCTCGCCTGCGGCTCGCTGCGCGCGGCTACGCCGCTTGCGGCTCGGCGAGCTCGAGTGACTCACTTCTCGCCCTGAACCGCTTCCTTGGCGTCCTCGACGGCTTCGTCGACCTTGCGGCCGGCCTTCTCGAGCGCGCCTTCGTTCGGGTGAGTCAGCTTGTCGACGGTCTCGTCGATCTTCTCGCCCGCCTTCTGCGCCGGCCCCTTCTCGGGGCAGGCGGTGGTGCCGAGCGCGAGGGTCGCGATGGCCAGTGCGAGCGCGATTCGGCGCATGAGTGACTCCTAGCGGCGCAGCGTGAGCTGCAGGTGCGAGAAGTGCCGGTCGTAGAGGTCGACGTTCGCGTCGAGATGGTCGACGAGCACCGTCGTCGACGTCTTCTCCTTCAGGTTCCACGTCGTCGACTCCTTGCAGATCCACGTGCCGTCGAAGTCGTGAAGGCTGGCCGCCGGGGCCTTCTGCTCGCGCAGGTCGACGCCGTTCGCGTCGCGGTAGATCGTGCGCAGCGGCACGTAGTGCTTCTTCTCGAGCCACGTGCGCGCCGTCTTGTAAGTCGACGCGACGGTCGGCTTCACCTTGACCTCCACGACGTACACGCCCACGCCTTCGATCTCTTCGTCGGGCAGGCGCTCGTACTCGGCGTCCTCGATGTTCTTCCACGCGATGTCGTCGAACGTGTAGTCGGTGCCCATGACTCCGACGCCGCGCAGGTCCACGCGCCGCACCTTGCCCGACGAGGGCGACCACACGTACTGATCGTTCGAGCGGTTCTCGTTGATCACCATCAGGAAGCCGGTCGAGCGCATGTCCTGCGGCTCTTCGAACTTCACGAGCCCTTTGGCGAGCACACCGTCCGTGCCCTTCTTGTCGGGGCCGCGGTAGTCCTTCCAGCGCACCCAGAACTTCGAGCGCTGCTCGTTCCCGCCCGGGTCGCGCGAGATGATCGTCTGGAACTGGACCGCCGAGTGGAGCCGGTTGTCGAGGAAGCGATCGAAGATCTGTCGACCGGTCATTGACCCGCCCTCGGGAAGGGCGTCCTCGACCTGTTTCTGCTCGGGCAGCGCGACGGCTTGCGCGGCCGACGGCGCGCGCGCCAGCGACGCGCACGCAATCACGGCGGCGATCACGGCGAGGCTGCGAGTTCTCATTGGCCGCCATGTATGGCGGATGCACGCCGTAGGAGTCAACTCGGTATGCTGCGCCGGTGAGCGACGAGCGGATCATTCGCGGCGCGTACGACGGCACGAGCCCCGCGTTCCGCGGGCTCGAGGCGTGGGGCTGGGGCGAGCTCGTGAACCTGGGTTACTACCCGCTGGTCGCGCTGCCCGGGCTCGCGTTCGGCATGGCCCCGTTCCAGCGCCGGCTCGTGAGACACGCGCTCGACTTGCTCGCGCCCCAGCCGGGGGAGCGCGTGCTCGACGCGGGCTGCGGGCGCGGCGGAGCGACGGTGCGGATCGCAGCGCGCGGCGCGGACGTGGTGGGGATCGATCTGTTGCCCGAGAACGTGGCCGAGGCCGAGGCGCGCAACGGCTCCGATCCCCGCGTGCGCTTCGCGGTGGGCGATGTGACTCGTCTGTCGGGCTGCACGGCCGACGTGGAGCTCTCGGACGGGTCGTTCGACGCGGTGCTGTGTCTCGAGGCGGCGTTCCACTTCGGGCCCAAGGGGCGGCGCGCGTTCCTCGAAGAAGCGCGGCGCGTGCTGCGACCGGGCGGACGGCTCCTGCTCGTCGACTTCGTCTGGAATGACTCGCAGCCCGAGCGCATCGAGTCACTCGATCCCCAGCGCTGGGTGCGAGACACGTGGCGCTTCGCGGAGTTCGAGCCGCTCGAGCGCTACCGCGCCACGGCGCGGGAGCTCGGCTTCCGCGAGCTTCGATTCCTGGACTGGACCCGACAAGTGACTGCGCGCTTCCAACTCATCGCCACGTTTCTCGCGCGCACGGGGAGCTGGCGCGTGGGGCGCGCGGTGTGGAGCGCGCTCCGGCCGCGACTGCGGCGCATCCGCGCTGAGGAGTGGCCCGAGCTCGTCCTGCTGATGCGCGCTCACGGGGAGGTGCAGCGTGCGTCGCGCTACGTCGCGTTCCTGCTCGAGAAGCCTCTGTAGCGCGGCTCTGTCGCTCGCACTCACTCTCGCCGGCGCTGCGCGCGCGGATTTGGGATGGGACGTCCTGTACGAGCAGGACGGAGTCACCGTGAGCGAGTGGCCCGTCCGGGGCCGCGACCTGCCCGACTTCCGCGGCGAGGTCGAGCTCGAGGCCGACGTGTTCGACGTGTTGGCCGTGATCATCGACGTGCCCGCGCAGACCCAGTGGATGTGGCAATGCCGCGAGAGCCGCGTGCTCGCGGTGGAGAGTGACTCGGCGAAGCACGTGTATCAGGTGCTCGACCTGTACTGGCCGGCCGCCGACCGCGACGTCGTGCTGCGCAGCGAGGTACAGGTGCTCGGGTCTCGCGAGCTCGCGGTGCGCTTCGTGAGTCGCGACGATCCGGCCGCGCCGCCCGTGCCCGATCTGGTGCGCATGCCGCACCTCGCAGGTGAGTTTCTGCTCGGAGCGCGCGACGCAACACACACGAGTGTCACCTACACCGTGTCCGCCGATCCCGGCGGGTCACTTCCCGCGCTCGTGGTCCGCCGCACCGTGCGCGACTCGCCGTTCCAGACGCTCGTCGGCCTCCGGCGGCGCGTGACCGAGACACGCGGCGCGTACCGCGACGTCGCCGAGCATTGGCGCTCGCGCGCGTCCCTGGCGAGATAGACTCGCGAAGCGATGCCCAAGCCGAAGAGTGGGCGCGCGCTCGCGGAGCGCTATCGGGTCGAGCACGGCGCGCGCTTCCGGCTGCGCGACGTCGATCCCGACGACACGGCTCACATCGAGTCGGCCAACGAAGCGGAGCGCGCGCTCGAGCGCGGCGTCGAGGAGCTGCGCGACCTCCAAGAGAAGCTGTACGCGCAGAACGCGTGGGCGCTGCTCGCGATGTTCCAGGGCATCGACGCGTCGGGGAAGGACAGCACGATCGAGCACGTGATGTCCGGCGTGAACCCGCAGGGCTGTCAGGTGTGGTCGTTCAAGGCGCCGTCCACGGAGGACCTCGACCACGACTTCCTGTGGCGCACGGCGAAGTGTCTCCCCGAGCGCGGGCGCATCGGCATCTGGAACCGCTCTTACTACGAGGAAGTGCTGGTCGTGCGCGTGCACCCCGAGTTACTCGAGCACCAGCACCTGCCCGGGCGCGTGGTCACGAAAGACATCTGGCGCGAGCGCTGCGAAGACATCGTGGCGCACGAGCGGTACCTGACACGGAACGGTGTCTGCGTGGTGAAGTTCCTGCTCCACATCTCGAAGAAGGAGCAGAAGCGGCGCTTCCTCGCGCGGCTCGAGGAGCGCGAGAAGCACTGGAAGTTCGAGCCGCGCGACGTGGTCGAGCGCTCTCACTGGGCGGAGTATCAGCACGCGTTCGAAGACATGGTGCGCCGCACCGCGACCGAGGACGCGCCGTGGTACGTCGTGCCCGGCGATCACAAGTGGTTCGCGCGGCTGGTCGTCGCTGCGGTGCTGGTCGAGACACTGCGTTCGTTGAAGGTCGACTTTCCGAAGGTCGACGGTCAGCGCCGGCGCGAGCTAGAGCGCGTGCAGCGCGCGCTCGAGCGCGAGAAGTGACACCATGTCGGTGAAGGGGAGTAAGTGATGAGTGTGCTCGGCGAGTTTCGTGACTTCATCAATCGCGGGAACGTGATCGACCTGGCCGTCGGCGTGATCATCGGCGGCGCGTTCGGGAAGATCGTCAGCTCGGTGGTCGGCGACGTGCTCATGCCGGCGATCGGGATCGTGATGGGGGGCTTGAACTTCTCGACCCTGGCCGTGCAGATCGGCGGCACGCCGGAGGCGCAGGTGCTCTTGAAATACGGCGCGTTCCTCCAGTCAGTCGTCGACTTTCTCATCGTCGCGTTCTGCGTGTTCCTGCTCGTGCGCGCGGTGAACAGCGTGCGCAAGCCGAAGGCGGCCGCGCCCGCCGCGCCGCCCGCGCAAGAGGTCCTGCTGACGGAGATACGCGACCTCCTGCGCTCGCGCGGCTGACTCGAGCGCGCAGCTCACCCGCAGCTCGGCCGCATTTCTCACCGCGCGCGAGAACGGTTAAGATCGGGCGCCCCACGAGGAGCCCCCCGAGAATGCGCTGGATCTGGCGTGCGCTGCTGCTGTCTCTCCTTTCGCCCGCGGTCGGAAGCGCGCAGAGCCACGCGCCGACCATCTCGATCACGACGCCGAACTTCGCCAACGCGAGCTTCGACGGTTTCTTCAGCACGAAGAGCGTGGTCGCCACGGTGACTCGCGCCGACGGCTCGGCCGGCACGCTCACGGTCACGGTGAAGCTGAACGCCGACGATCCAGTCACCGCGGTGAACACGTCTGGCTCGATCTACACCGCCGCGGACTTGCCGTTCGTGACTGAGACCGATCCGAACTCACTCGTCGTGGGGAACAGCACGATCGTGGTCACCGCGACCGACAGTGACTTCCCGGAAGAGCCAGGCACGCTCACGGTTCACGGGACGTTCGACGACACGAAGCCGGTGGTGACTCTCGCCATCTCGCCGGCGCTCCCGAACGAGTCGACGACGGGACTCGCGTCCGTCCGCGCGATCGGCACGATGACCGACAACGATCCCGAGCTCGAGGGCCGGATCGTGTTCGGCCCGTTCGCGGAGCTGTTCGCGCGGCCGGAGCCGCACGCGTTCGATCAGCGGATCCCGCTCAGCACGGGCGCGAACGAGTTCACCGCGAAGGGCACGGACCGCGCCGGGAACGTCTCCACCTTGCCGCCCACCGTGAAGCTCACGCGCACGGTCGTGTGTCAGAACCCGACTTGGCCGATCGCGGCGGCGCCCGCGGGAGTCACTTACACGGTCGACCGCTTCGACGACCTGCCCGACCCGGATCTCTTGGACGACAAGTGCGACGTGCGCCCCGACCTGCGCGACGCGGACGACCCGTTCCTCCCGCCGATCGGCCGGTGCACCTTGCGCGCGGCGATCCAGAACGCGAACGCGCACCCGGGCGACGACACCATCTCGCTCCCGTTCGGCGCCGTCGCGCTGCGCCGCCTGCGAGTCGCGGGCGACGCCGAGCTCGAGGCCAGCGGCGATCTCGACGTCCGCGAGAACCTGCGGATCATCGGCCGCGGCCGTGACTTCTCGTTCGTCGACGCGCGCAAGCTCGGCGACCGTGTGTTCGACGTGCAGGACGGCAAGCACCTGGTGCTGCAGCAACTCACTCTGACGGGCGGCACCACGCCGAAGCACGCGAAGAACGACCCGAACGATCCCGAGGACGGCGGCTGCGTGCGCAGCCAGGGCACGCTCGCGGCGAACAACGTGGCGATCCTGAACTGCAAGGCCGAGGGCGCGGGCGGGGGCATCGCGATCCTGCCGTCGGCCAGCGATCCCGCCGCGGCCGCGGCGCTCACGTGCACGATCGTGGCGCGGAGTCAGTCGAAGCTGGACGGCGGCGCGATCGCCGTCGCGGCCGAGCCGCTCGCGCTGCGCAACTCGACGGTGTCCTTCAACGCGACGGCGCGGCGCGGCGCGGCGCTCGCGTCGATCACGGACGATCCGCTCGAGCTCACGCTCTCGAACGTCACCATGAGTCACAACAAAGCCAAGCTCGCGGGCGGGGCGCTGCAGCTCGGCGAGGGAGTCACTGCGAAGATCAACAACGCGACCTTCGCGAAGAACACCGCGAAGATCGCGGCGACCCTCTCGACCATGGACGGCGGCCTGGTGCAGCTCTCGAACTCGGTCATCGACGACGGCAAGCGCGCGTGCGACCCGAGCGCCGCCGCGAACGTGACTTCGAAGGGCGGGAACGTGGAGCGCGACGTCACGTGTCTGCCCAACCCGGGAGTCACTGATCAGACGAACGTGGACCCGAAGCTCGACAGACTCGCGACGAACGACGGCCCGCCGACTCACGCGCTGAAGCTCGGCAGCCCCGCGCTCGACCGGGCCGGCACGGGCGACGTCGCGTGCGAGCCGCTCGACGCGCGCGACAAGGAGCGCGGCGACTGGCCGCTCGCCAACGACGCAACGGACTCCCCGCCGTTCTGCGACGCGGGCGCGTTCGAGCGCTCGGTGACTCCGCTGCCCTAGCCGAGCGGTCCGCGAAATTCCGCGCCTTCGCCTTTACCGGCCCGCGCTTGCCGGCTAGGTTGCCGGCCATGAAAAACCGCAGGGCCAGTCACTCCATCTCTCGTGTGATCACCGTCACCGGTCTGTGCGCGACGCTGCTCGTCACGACGGGCTGCTTCGGCAGCTTCGTCACGGTGCAGCGCCTGTACCACTGGAATCGCACCGTCGACGACAACAAGTTCGCGCAGTGGGGCGTGTTCGTCGTGACCGTCATCGTGCCGGTCTATCCGAGCGCGACCCTGTTCGACCTGATCTTCACGAACTCGGTCGAGTTCTGGAGCGGGCGCAACCCGATGGCGGCGAACGCGGGCACGACGCGCACGGTCACCACCGAGAACGGTGAAGAAGTGACCATGCGCATGCGCGACGACGGCTCGATCGACGTCGCGGTCCGCGCGCCCGCGCAGCCCGTGACGAACTTGGTCGTGGTGCCGGAAGGTGACTCGCTCGCGGCCTACGACGCCGACGGGAAGCTCGTCGCACGCGCGGTCGAAACCGACGCCGCGCGCTGAGTCGAAGCGCGCCGGACCGCCGCGCGCGAGTGACTCGGGTCTCATCTACGACCCGAGCTTCGCGTCCGCGCGCGACCGCGACGAGATCGCGGCGTGGCTCGCCACGATCCGACCGCTCTGGGAGAACCGCTTCACCGAGCGGCGCGCGGCCGCCGCGGGCGGACAGCGCCGCCTGCTGCGGCCCGTGTACTGGCTGGGCGGCTGGCAGTTCGCGTGTCTCGACTACTACCGCCCGCCCGAGCGCGTGCGCGACTGCGTCGTCGCGGCCGAGCCGTATCCGCCCGTGTTGGCCGCGCTCGTGGCCGAGATCGAGCGGCGCGCGCGAAGGAGCTACCGCGGCAAAGACCTGCCGAGTGACTGGCAGCTGAACACCTGCCTCGTGAACCTGTACGGAAGCCGGCTCGATGCGGGCAAGCGCGTGGATTGCGCGCGCCTGGGCGAGCACCGCGATTTCGAGCCCGGCCCCGTCGCGTCGCTGTCACTGGGCGAGCGCGCGCTGTTCCAGTTCGTGAGTCGCGGCGCGAAGCACGAGCCCACGCGAGTCATCTCGCAGGAGTGGCTCGCCGACGGGTCACTCCAGCTGTTCGGCGGCGACGCGTGGAAGAAACGCGCGCTGCACCGCGTGCTGCGCGTGGAGAGGAAGGGCGGCTTCCGCTTCCCGGTGACGGTGACCGACTTCGAGACTCGCCGCGTGAACTTCACGTTCCGGTACGTGCCGCGCGAGCACCTCGTCCCGTTCGCGCGGCTCGCCGAGCCGGCCAAGAGCGACGTGCGCGGGTACGTCGCGGAGCTGGCGCGCGGCTCCGAGTTCTGGGCGGGCCAATTGGCCTGATTGGCCTAGGGAAATTGGCTGGATCCTGGCCGCAATGAATGGGATTTGACCCGGCCAATCCCGGCTCCGTACCCTGGCGCGCATGCTGATCCCCATCGAGCGCCGCGCGCGCGAGCCCGTGTCGAGTCAGATCGTGGCCTATCTGCGCCGGGCCATCGAAGCGGGACGGCTCGCGCCGGGCGCGAAGCTCGAGCCGATCCGCGTGCTGGCCAAGGAGCTCGGCGTGAATCGCGAGACCGTCGCGACCGCGTACCGCGAGCTCGAGCGCCTGGGACTCACCGAGTCCACGGTCGGACGCGGCACCTTCGTGCAGTCACAGGGCCCCACACCGAACGGTGTCGCCGGCGGTCCGCGCCCGGCCGAGCGCCCGTTCGAGCCCGTGTTCGCGCGCGCGGGCGAAGCGGCGCGGCAGACGGCGGCGGCGCGAATCGACTACTCGGCGCCCGAAGGCGCCGTTCACTTCGAACGCCTGATTCCCGACGAGTCACTCTACCCGCACGAGGAGTTCCGCAAGGTGCTGCAGCGCGCGCTCGCGAAGGGCGGCGCGGCGCTCTACGACTACGGCGACCCGCGCGGCGATCCGAACCTGCGCCGCGCGCTGGTCGAGCGCATGGCGCGCGCCGGCGTCGAGTGTGACCCGGACGAGGTGCTGATCACCGCCGGCGCGACGCAGGGCTTCGCGATCGTGACTCGCCTGTTCTGCGACGCGGGTGACTCGGCGATCGTCGAGTCACCCACGTACCCGTGGTCGTTCGGCACGCTGGCCGCGATGGGCGCGCATGCTGTGCCGGTGCCGCTGGGCCCCGAGGGCATGGACCTCGACAGACTCGATCAAGCGCTCGCGCGCGGCGGCGCGCGGCTCGTCTACACCATGCCGAGCTTTCACAACCCCACGGGTGTCTCGACCTCGCTCGCGCACCGGCGCCGGCTGCTCGAGCTGTGCGCGAAGCACGGCGTGCCCGTGCTCGAGGACGACTTCGAGAAGGACCTGCGCGTGCGTGGACGCGGCGCGCCGCCGCTGCGCGCGCTCGATCGCCGCGGGCTCGTGACTTACATGGGCACTTTCTCGAAGACGCTGTTTCCCGCGGCGCGCGTGGGCTGGCTGATCCTGCCGCCGAGCCTCGCGCGCGCCGCGCAGCTCGCGAAGCGCTCGCTCGACCTGACCACGAGCCCGCTGATCCAGGCGGGTCTCGCGCTGTTCCTGAAGGAAGGCCGGTACGAGAGACACTTGCGGCGAGTCACCAAGGAGCTCGCGCAGAGACTCGAAGCCGCCGAGCGCGCGCTCGCGCGCGAGCTTCCCGAGGGCGCGCGCGTGGCGCCGGTCGAGGGCGGGTTCCTGTTGTGGGTCACTCTGCCGGCCCCACTCGACGCGGGCGCGCTGCTCGCCGACGCGAAGCGCGCGGGTGTCGTGTACTCGCCGGGCGAGCTGTTCCACCCCGACGGGCGCGGCGGCGCGAACCTGCGCATCGCGGTAGCTCACACGCCGGTGCCCGAGCTCGAGCGCGGGATCCGGATCCTGGGCGAAGTGACTCGCGCCGCGCTCCCACGCGGCCGCAGCAAGACGCGCGCGCGCGCGCAGGAGGCGGTGCATGTCTAGCGCAAAGGGACTCGCTTACTCAGTGCTCGACGTGTTCGCCGAGGGACCGCTCGAGGGCAACCCCGTGTCGGTGACCTTCGGCGCCGCGCGGCTCGCGACGGCAGACATGCAGGCGATCGCGCGCGAGACGAACCTGTCCGAGACCACGTTCGTGACTTCGGACCGCGCGCGCGACGGCGCATGGGACGTGCGCATCTTCACGCCGGGCGCGGAGCTGCCGTACGCGGGTCATCCGACGCTGGGCACGGCGACGGCGATCCGCAGTCACTATCTCGGCGGCGAGGCGCGGTCGGTCGTGCTGCGGCTCGGGATCGGACTGGTGCCGGTGAAGTTCGCGGACGACGGCGTCGCCTGGCTCGAGTCACCCGCCGCGCGCTTCGAGCCGTACGACGACCGCGAGCTCGTGGCCGAAGCGCTCTCGCTCCCCGTCGAGTCACTCGATCCGAAGCTGCCGATCGAGATCCAGAAGAACGGCGCGCAGCAGCTGTTCGCGCCGCTCCGCGACCGCGCCGCGCTCGAGGCGGCGCGGATCGACTCGAACGCCTATCGCGCGCTGATGGCGACGGGCGTGCGCGGCTCGCTGTACCCGTTCGCGCCCGGCGCGCGCGACCCGCGGAATCACTTCTCGGTGCGGCTGTTCGCGCCGGTGTTCGGCATCGCCGAGGACCCCGCGACGGGCAGCGCGGCCGGCTTCCTCGGCCAGTATCTCGTGAGCCACCGCGCGCACCCGGGCGAGACACTCGACGTGCGGCTCGAGCAGGGCCACGCCATCTCGCGGCCGGCGCTCCTGCGCGTGCGCCAGGGCGCGAACGCGGTCGAGGTCGGCGGGCGAGTGATCCCGGTCGCTCGAGGAGAGTGGCTGTGAGTCCCCATCCCCCCGAGCAACACGATGAACCGAGAGTCGACCGGATCGGGCCGCCGCGAGCCGGTCGAGCAAGCGACGCGCGGCGGCGCGCGCACGAGGCGCAGCCGAGCGAAGTTCAGTCGATTGTGAGATCAACCCGGCCTGATGGGAGTCATCCGGCCCTTTGGCTACGGAGGAAACGAGTCATGAGTCAGTCCGCAGAGCTCTATCGTCTGAAGGTCGGCCTCGCCGAGATGCTGAAGGGGGGCGTGATCCTCGACGTGACCAACGCCGAGCAGGCGCGCATCGCCGAGGACGCGGGCGCGTCCGCGGTGATGGCGCTCGAGCGCGTGCCCGCGGACATCCGCAAGGAAGGCGGCGTCGCGCGCATGGCGGCGGTCGAGGTGATCGAGGCGGTGCGCGCGGCTGTCACGATTCCCGTCATGGCGAAGTGCCGCATCGGTCACACGGTCGAGGCTCGGCTGCTCGAGTCACTCGGCGTGGACTTCATCGACGAGAGCGAAGTGCTGACTCCCGCCGACGAGGAGCACCACGTGGACAAGAGCGCGTTCCGCGCGCCGTTCGTGTGCGGCGCGCGGGATCTCGGCGAGGCGCTGCGGCGCATCGGCGAGGGCGCGGCCATGATCCGCACCAAGGGCGAGGCGGGCAGCGGGAACATCGTCGAGGCGGTGAGACACTTGCGGCGCATGGGGCGCGAGATGCGCGCGCTCGCGCAGGCGCCGCGCGACGAGTGGATGGCGCGCGCCAAGGAGTACGGCGCGCCGTTCGAGCTCGTGACTCGCGTGGCCGAGACGGGCAAGCTGCCCGTGCCGAACTTCGCGGCGGGCGGCATCGCCACGCCGGCCGACGCCGCGCTGTGCATGTCACTCGGCGCCGAAGCCGTGTTCGTGGGCTCGGGCATCTTCAAGTCGGCCGACCCGGCGGTGTGCGCGAAGGCGATCGTGCGCGCGACGACTCACTGGCAGGAGCCGAAGGAAGTGCTCGAAGCGTCGCGCGGTCTGGGCGCCGCGATGCCCGGGCTCGCGCTCGAAGCGATCCCCGAAGCCGAAAGACTCAGCCGGCGCGGCTGGTGAGGGTCGGCGTCCTCGCAGTTCAGGGTGACTTCGCGGCGCACGAGCGCGCGCTCGCGCGCGCCGGCACCGAGGCGTTCCCCGTGCGCACGGCGGCCGAGCTCGCGCGCGCCGAGGCGCTGGTGCTCCCCGGCGGTGAGTCCACCGCGATGCTGCACGGTCTCGCGCGCGACGGGCTCGAGGCCGCCTTGTGCGAGTCACTTACGGCGGGTCTGCCCGTGTTCGGCACCTGCGCGGGCGCCATCCTGTTGGCTCGCGAAGTGACTCGCCCCGCGCAGCGCTCGCTCGGCGCGCTCGACGTCGCCGTCGAGCGCAACGCCTACGGCACGCAGGTCGACTCGTTCGTGTGCACGGCCGAGGTCGACGACCCGCGCGACGAGCTCGCGGGCCTCGAGTGCGTGCTCATCCGCGCGCCGCGCATCGTGCGCGTCGGGGCCGGAGTCACCGTGCGTGCGCGCGTGAAGGGCGACCCCGCGCTCGTGTCACAGGGTCGAGTCTGGGCCGCGACCTTTCACCCCGAGCTGACGAGCGATCCGCGCTTGTATCTCGCTTGGCTCAGAAGCGCGAGCGAGTCAGCTTGACGTCCGCTCCCGACCACGCGGTCTCGAACCGTTTCTCGACCTCGTCCGACGGCTTCTGCTGCGCCTTGAGACTCTCGGCGAGGCCGTAGAGCGCCCAGCCGTTCTCGGGGTAGTCGAGCAGGTCCTCGCGGAACACCGCCTCCGCCTCGGCGGGCTTGCCCGCAGCGAGCAACGCCGCGCCCTGATACTGGCGCACCGGCAGGGGCCAGCCGGGCGGCTCGGTGTAGCCGAGCGCAAGCTCCTTGCCCTGGGCTTGGACGAGCTCGGCCAGCGCCTCGTCGGTCTTGCCCTGCTGCGAGGCGATCTCCGCCGCGAGCAAGTGAGTCGCCACCTCGAGCAGCTGCGCCGCCGAGCCTTCGAGGAACGCGAGTGACTTCACCGCGTCTTCGCCGGAGATCGCGACGAGCGTCGTCCCCTCGGCGGCGGCATCGTCGAGCCTGCCGGTACCGGCGAACGCCATGCCGCGCGCCCAGTGATACATGCCCGTCGCGTAGCGCAGGTCTTCGGGCGGCGCGGTCTCGGCGAGGATCTGTTCCCACTTTCCGAAACGGACGGGCGCGAAGTATCTCACCGCGTACAGCTCGTGCGCGGGTGGCGCCGCGCGCGCAGCATCGGGAGTGATCGTCTCGGAGAGCTTCTTGGCGGTGGCGAGTGACTCCTCGCTCTTGCCTTCGAACGTCTCCGACGCCCACAGGAAGTGCAGATTGTGCGGGTAGTAGGCCTGGACGTAGAAGCCTCCCGACTTGCACCACGCCATGTAGGCCTCGTCGGCCTCCGCGCCCTTCGCGTTGGCGAGCGACGCCTCGCGGTAGCGGCCGACGCGCATGTAGGTGTGAGCGGGCATGTGCACCAGGTGGCCCGCGACGGGCGCGAGTGACTCGAGCAGCTTAGCGCTTGCCAGCGCCTTGCCCGGCTCGCCGGAGGCCTCGACCGCGTGGATGTAGTAGTGGTTCGCGCCGGGGTGATTCGGGTTCGCGGCCAGCACGCGCTCGATCTCCGCGACGATCTCGGCGGTGTACTGCGTCGCCTCGCCGCGTTTGGTCCAGTACGCCCAGGGCGTGAGGTCCATGAGTGACTCGGCAAACAACGTCGCGGCGTCGAGGTCGTCGGGATACTGCTTGGCGAGCTCGCGCATCGCGTCCGCGTACGCTTTGTCGAGCGCCGCCCGGTCTGCATCGGCTGCGTCGGAGTAGCGCGTCGCGAGTGCCTTCACGTACGCCTGCTCGCGCGGGGTCACTCCCGCCGCGTGCTCTTGCGCCTTGGCCAGCGCCGCGAGCGCGGGCTTCACGGCGCTCGCCTCCATGGGCGCGTTGATGTTCGGGCCGAGCGCGAGTGACTCGCCCCACCAGCACATCGCGCAGCTGGGATCGAGCTTCTGCGCGGCCTGGAAGGCGCGGATCGCCTCCATGTGGTTGAACGCGTAGGTGAGGCGCATGCCCTGATCGAAGTACTTCTGCGCGAGCGGCGTGGCGGTCACCGCCATGTGGTGCTGCGAGAGACCGTCCTGCAGCGGCTTCACGCCCGGCGGCAGCTCTTCCTTCTTCTCGGCCGCGCAGCCCAGCAGAAGCGCGAGCGCGACAGCGGACAACCCCCAGTGACTCCTCATGACCGCCACCTCCTCTCAGCTCCGGATCGACGCGAACGCGCCGCGCACGGCGGCGGGCGCGACGCCGTCGCGCATCACGACCGCGCCCACGCGCGTCGGCAGAACGAAGCGGATCTTTCCCGCAGCGACTTTCTTGTCGAGCGCCATCGCCTCGAGGAGTCTCTCGTCGTCGGGTAACTCGGCGCGGCGCGGCAAGCCGGCGCTCGCGACCACGTCCTCGACTTCGGCGCGCAGCGTGCGCGCCGCGATGCCGAGCTCGCCCGCGAGCGTCGCGGCCGCGAGCAGGCCGAGCCCCACCGCTTCGCCGTGCAGGATGCGCCCGTAGCCGGCGCTCGCCTCGATCGCGTGACCGAACGTGTGACCCAGATTCAGGTGCGCGCGCACGCTGGTCTCCTTCTCGTCCTCCATCACGACCGCGGCCTTGATGGCGACGTTGCGCGCGATGAGCTGTGACAGCGCGCCGGGCTCGAGCGCGAGCAGCTCCTGCATGTGACTCCGTGTCCAGGCGAACAGCTCGGGGTCGCGAATCACCGCGTGCTTGATGCACTCCGCGAGCCCGCAGCGCAGCTCGCGCGCCGGCAGGGTGCGCAGAGTGAGTGGATCCGCGACGACCGACACCGGCTGGTGGAACGCGCCGATCAGGTTCTTGCCCTGCGGGACGTTGACGCCCGTCTTCCCGCCGACGGACGAGTCGACCATCGCGAGCAGCGTGGTGGGACACTGCGCGAACGGCACGCCGCGCAAGTAAGTCGCGGCCGTGAAGCCGACCGTGTCACCCAGCACGCCGCCCCCCAGCGCGACGACCGGCGAGCGCCGTTCGAAGCGATGCGAGAGCAGGACGTCATACAGCCCATGCACGGTCGCGAGTGTCTTGTTCTCTTCCCCGCCCGCGAACGGGACACACAGCACGGTGTAACCCGCGGCCTCGAGCGACGCGCGCGCGCGCGGCAAGTCGGTCGCTTCGAGCGCGCGGTCGAACACGAGGAGCGCCGCGGACGCGGGCGCGACGGCGCGCAGCCGCTCACCCAGCTCGGCGAGCCCTCCGGGCTCGATCACCGCGTCGTAGCGGTGATGCGGCAGAGTGACGGGGACGACCGGCATGCGCGCGAGCTTACCGCGTGCCGGACGTACGGACGAGCGCGTAACATGGCCCGCGTGACACGGGCCGCGTGCATCATCGCCATCGGGCTGACACTCGCCGTGAGCGGCGGCGCGCGCGCGGACACCGAGCGGCTGCGCGACGCGTTGGCAAAGGTGCGCTTCGTCGCTTACACGCCGCGCGGCTTCGATCCAGACGGCGGGGGCTCGCCGCCCTCGCGCGAAGCGCTGCGCGCGGACCTCGCGCTGCTGCGGACTCGCTTCGACGGACTCATCACCTACTCGAGCGCGAACGGGCTCGACGCGCTGGCGGAGCTCGCGCGCGAAGCCGGCTTCGAGGCGGTGATTCTGGGTGTCTGGTCGCCGAGTGACTCGGCCGAGCTCGGGCGCGCGCTCGCCGCCGCGCGGGCCGAGCCGAAGCTCGTGGTCGCGCTGGCGCTCGGGAACGAGGGACTGTTCTTCGCGCGCTACCGGCCGAGTGACTTGACGGCCGCGTTCGCGCGCGCACGGCGCGAAGCGCCGGACGTGGCGCTCGCGACGAGTGAGCCGTTCTCGTTGTATCTCGACTCGGCGCGCGCCGCCGAGCTGCCGCCGGAGGACTTCCTGCTGCCGATCGTGCACCCGGTCGACCAGCCGTGGTTCGGCGCCGCGCCGCCGAAGACGTCGGTCGACTTCGTGGCCGATGTCGTGACTCGCCTCGAGAGCCTGTTCCACTTGCCCGTGTTGGTGAAGGAGACGGGCGTGCCCAGCGGGCCGAGTGAGTCGGGCTTCACCGCGGACGGCCAGGCCGCGTTCTGGTCCGGGCTCGCGCGCCGGCTGCCGCCCACGCGCGGTCACGCCTTCGCGTGGTTCGAGGCGTTCGACTCGCCGTGGAAGCCCGCGCGCGCGCTCGCCGCGCCGCCGGAGAAACGCGCGCGCGAAGCGCACTGGGGAATGTTCGACTCACAGGGCCGGCCGAAGCCGGCGCTCGCTGGAGTGCCGAAGTGAAGCAGCTCTCCGACTCGAAGTACGTCGCGCAGCAATACAGTGACTCGTCGAACTTCGACGCTCGGGTAAGGATCTACGAGCTGTTCGACGTGAGTCCCGAGCGCTGGATGCGCTGGCTGTTCCCGCGCCTCGGGCTGCGCGAGGGCGAGCGCGTGCTCGAGATCGGCTGCGGCACGGGGAACGTGTGGCGCGAGAACGCCGAGCGCTTGCCCGCCGGCGTGTCACTCACGCTGACCGATCTCTCGCCCGGCATGCTGGAGCAGGCGCGCGCGCGGCTCGCCGAGCTCGAGCCGCAGCCGGACTTCCGCCTAGCCGACGCGCAGTCACTTCCGTTCGCAGACGCGAGCTTCGACGCGGCGCTTTCGAGTCACATGCTCTACCACGTGCCCGACCGCGCGAAGGCGCTCGCCGAGCTGCGCCGCGTACTGTGCCCGGGCGGGCGGCTGCTCGTGGCGACCTTCCCGTGGACTCACTTGCTGGAGCTGCGCGAGCTGGTCGAGCGGCTCGGGCTCGCCGGCGGGATGATGGCGCCGCGTCGCGAAGCGAACGATTTCGACTTGGAGCGCGCCGTCGACGAGCTCTCCGCCGTGCTGACCATCGAGCGCGTGGAGCGGCGCGACAGCGCCCTGCGAGTGACCGACGTCGAGGTGCTGGTCGCCTACGTGCGTTCGATGGGGAGTGACATCGACGCCGCGGCTCTCGAGAGAGTGCGCGCACACATCGCGCGCCAGATCGAACTCACTGGCGCGTTCCGCATCCAGATCGCCGCGGGCCTGGTCACCGCGCGGAAGCGCTGAGCTCGCCCACCAGGCGCCACAGGAACTCCTGGCCTTCCTGGAACTGCTTCACCCCGACGCGCTCGTCGCGCCCGTGCGCGCGCATGTCGTCGATGTCGATGAAGATCCCGGACACTCCGTACGCGGGGATACCGGCCAGGCGGAAGTACTTCGAATCAGTCGCGCCCGAGCTCATGGTCGGCACGACGGGCACGCCCGGAAACACCTGGGCAGTCACTTTCTCGACGGTCTTCAGGAACGCCGCGTCGACCGTCGCCTTCGGACCGGCGATCTCTCTCTCGTCCAGTGCGAGCTCGATCTTCGGGTCGGCCAGCGCCTTCGCGAGCGTCTTGCGCACCTCTTCGGCCGAGTGACCCGGCAGGATGCGGCAGTTCACGTTCGCGGTGGCGCTCTGCGGTAGCGCGTTGCGCGCGTGACCCGCGTCGACCTGGGTCGCCACGCACGTGGTGCGGATCAGCGCGTTGTAGCGGGTCTCTCGAGACAGGCGCCGCGCGGCCACTAGGTCGTTCGGGTTCGCGGCGAGCGCGCGCATGGCGGCGCCGATCTCCTTGGACTCGGTGACCGCGGCGCGCTGCAAGAAAGCACGAGTCACTTCGTTCTGCTCCACGGGAAACACGAGCTTCTCGAGCCGCGACAGACCCGCCGCCAGCCGGTAGATCGGGTTCTCCTTCGTGGGCAGCGAGCTGTGACCGCCCTTGTCGGTGACTCGCAGCGCGAAGTCCATGTAGGTCTTCTCGCTCGACTGCATGGCCAGCACGAGATACTTGCCCCCGCGCATCCAGCCGCCGCCGCCCTCGTTGATCACGAGCGCGCCGTCGACCAGCTCGCGGCGCTCTCGCAGCAGCCAGTCGACGCCGTTCTCGGTCCCGCCCTCCTCGTCGGCGGTCAGCGCGAGAATCACGTCGCGCCGGAGCGGCGTCTGCTCGCGCGCGAGTCGCAACACGATGGTCGTGAAGATCGCGGCCATGGCCTTGTCGTCGAGCGTGCCGCGGCCGTAGTAGTAACCGTCCTGCTCGAGTAACACGAAGGGATCGACCGACCAGTCTTCGCGCTTCGCTTCGACCACGTCCAGGTGCGCGAGCAGGATCAGCGGCTTCTCCGCGCCCGAGCCGCGCAGCCGCGCGACGAGGTTCCCCTTCTTGGGCGAGGGGCCCAGCACCACGATGTCCGGCGCGGGCACGCCGCCGGCGCGAAGCCGTGCCGCGATCTTGTTCGCCGCGACCGTAGTGTCTCCCGTCGAGTGAGTCGTGTCGGTCTCGACGAGCTCCTCGTAGATCTCGAGCGCGAGCTTGCGCTCCGATTCCGGCACCGCCTCTTGCGCGCGCGCGAACGACGAGAGAGCGGTGAGGACGAGTGCGAGAACGAGTGTCGGCTTCACGCGCGCGAGTCTACCTCAGTGTCTCGTCCGACACGTTGCCTTCGCGCGTGACCGTCCACGCCGCGACGACGCGCGCGGGCGAGTCGTCGACGGCGAAGAGCCGCACGCGGAGATATTCGCCGGCGGCATCCCGCAGAAGCTCGATGCGCGCGAAGCCCGGCGACATGAGCTTGAAGCGCTGGTTCGGCAGTTGGGTCGCGCGCGGCTCGCTCCCGCCGCCGCCGCCCGAGACGACTTGCAGCGGGGGCAGCGGCGCGGGCGGCGCGCTCGCGCGCAGGTCGTGCACGTGACCCACGAGCAAGAGCTGCGCGCGCACGTCCGCCGCGGCCACCGCCGCTTCGAGCGGCTGCGACGCGCCCTTGCCGTCGAGCGGGTGGTGCGCGACGAGGATGCGCCATGGCCCAACTGACTCGCGCAGCGCGCGAGTCAGGAGCGGCAGCTCGTTCGCGCGCTCGCGCAGGCGCAACCGGGTCGAGTCGTAGAAGATCAGACTCACTCCCTGCGGCAGCTCGAGTGTCTCGACCGGAAACCCGAACATCCGCCAGTTCGAGACGTACCCGGGAATGCGCGAGCGCTCGAGGTCGGGAGACTCGGGAGAGTTGTGGTCGTGGTTCCCGAGCACGACCCAGAGCGGCAGCGGGCGGCGGAGTGACTCCGGCTCGGAGCACGCCGCGCCCAGCGCGCGCTCGCCGAGCGGCGTGAGTCGCACGAACCGGCAATAGGGCGCGGCGAGATTCAGCCGCAGCCGCATCTCGAGCTCGCGCTCGAGGAGCCCGCTGGGATAGAAGTTGTCGCCCAGAAACACGAGCGCGTCCGCCGGCGCGCGGCGGTCTTCCTCGGCCAGCTCCTGCCCTACACGAAATTGTTTCGGCGGGGTCGCGCCTTCCTGGGGCGTGCGGCCCCAATCGCCGAGGGCCAGGAGTGACAGGCGCGTTTCGCCGGCGCGCGGCTCGACCCGCGGCGCGGGTGCGCAGCTCGCCAGGAAACAGACCGCGAGCCCCAGCGCCAAGGCGCGGAGCGCCCGAACCCTGCCCGCGCGAGCGCTTTCTCCCACCACCTGCCGGCGCAGTATACGCATCCGCGCCGGTGTGACCGCACCCTTCGCGGCTGACTCCGGTTTGCCGATGCGTGAGAGGGTTCGCTGGCTCGCGAATGAGCCGGCGTTAATTCCCGAAAACTCTCGCGGACTCCGCGGAAATTGCGCCCTACAATCCGCGCGCCGAGGGGATGATTCACTGCGAGGTGGGGTCTGACGCCGTTTCGCACAGCACTGCTCTCGTCTAGCGCCGTGGCGCTGCTGTTCGCCGTGACTGCGGCGGCCGCGGAGCCCATTGCGGCCGAGGTGCCGCCGGCCGCCGCGCCGTCGCCCGCGACGAGCGACTCACTGCCGATTCCGCCCGCCGCGGAGGACGACGCCGCGCTGTTCGACGCGCTCGATGCCGCCGAGGAGAGTCACTACTGGGATCCGCTCGAGCCGGGCAACCGCGTCGTGTTCGACTTCAACGAGCTCGCCGACAAGTACGCCATCGGCCCGATCTCCGATGTCTACGGCTTCCTGATGCCCGACCCCGGCGAGCGCGCGGTGCGCCGCGTGTTCCGCAACCTGTCCGAGCCCGTCTCGTTCCTGAATCACGTATTGCAGTTCCGCCCGCACCCCGCGGGTCACACGTTCGTTCGCTTCTGCACGAACACCACGGTCGGGGTCGCGGGCGTGTTCGACGTCGCGAACGCGTTCGGCTTCCATCCCGAGCCGACGGACTTCGGCGGGACGCTGCATCGGTACGGCATGCCCGCGGGCCCGTATCTCGTGCTGCCGCTGTTCGGACCCACGACCGCGCGAGACACCTTCGGCGACGTCGTCGACGGCAGCGTGATGCCGCAGAACTATCTGCTCTCGACCACGATTCAGCTCGTGCTCACGACGAGCAACGGAATCACCGCGCGGCGCGAAGCGGGCGAGGCGCTCGACGCGCTGCGCGAGGGCGCGGTCGACTTCTACGCCGCGCTGCGCTCCGCGTACTACTTCAACCGCGAGTCCGAGTTGCGCGGCGGCGCGCCGGGCTCGTCGGACACTTTCTTCTCCAACGCCGAGACGAGTGCTTCGAATCCCTCGCGCTCGAGCACCGACGTGTACTCGGCCCTGCGCAACGCCAACTCCGAGACGGTGCCGCTCAAGTAGACGTCGATGACTCGGAAACCGGCCGGCGTCGAACGCAGCCGGTAATCGAGGTGAACGTCTTCGTCGGAAGTGTGGAGCACGCTGCGCACGATCACGGTGCCCGCGATCGAGGGCTCTTCGCCGAGCGTCTCGAAGCGCTCGTTGTCGTAGCCATCGAAGCGCGTCGCGTACGTGCGCAGAGTCATCGCGCGAAACACCGCGATGAACCGCTCGCGCTGCGGCGGCTCGAGCTTCGCCCAGCCGGTCGAGAGCGAGCGCTGCGCCATCGCGGGGAAGTCGTAAGTCGCGTCGAGCGCGGGAGCGAGTTTCTCGCGCCGGCCCTCGAGTCCGAGCGTCTCGGCGTTCTTCATCACGTCGATGAGCACGACGTGGAAGTGATCGATCACCGGCGCCGCGCTCTTGGGGGCGTCTTGCGCGCGCGCACTCACCGCGCCGAGCACGGTCGAGAGCGCGATGACTGCGGCGAACACCGACCGGCGTCCGACTCGGGAATGGTGCATGGTTCGGCGCAGGATAACCGATCGCGCGCGGGGGCAGCATGGACGAGTTGATCGGCCGCGCGGTGGCGCGATGGGTCGACGGCGTTCGGCGCCGCCCCGCGCTGACTCTGCTCGCCACGGCGGTCGTGACTGCGCTGCTCGGGCTGTATACGCAGCGCAATCTCGGCGTGAACATGGATCTCGCGGCGATGCTCTCGCCCGATCTCCCGCACCAGAAGACGTGGCGCGAGATCGCGAGCGCGTTCCCCGAGTCGAACGATCCGCTGTTGATCGTCGTCGACGCCGCGACGCCCGAGCGCGCGCGCGAGGCGGCGCTCGCGCTGCGCGACAGACTCGCGAAGGAGACGCGCTACTTCGCGTCGGTCGACGTGCCGGGCGAGGGACCGTTCTTCGAGAAGAACGGCCTCTTGTATCTCAGCACCGACGAGCTGGGCAAGCTGGGCGATCACCTGGCCGAGGTGCAGCCGTATCTCGCGGAACTGCGGCGTGACTCGAGTCTGCGCGGGCTGTTCGCGCTGTTGCGCCGCGCGGCCGACTCGCTGCGCAGCGGCGACGCCACGGTCGTGGAGCTCGCGCCCGTGTTCGACCGACTCACGCTCGCGATCGACGGCGAGCTGCACGGACGCGCGCAGCCCGTGTCGTGGCGCGAGGTGATACTCGGCCAGTCACTGCCCGACAAGGCGCGGCGCGTGATCGTGGTGCAGCCGATCGTCGACTACACCGCGTTGATCCCCGCAGAGGAGTCACTCGCGCTGATTCACGAGCTGGCTCAAGAAATCGGCCTGGGCGACGACTCGGGTGTGCGCGTGCGCGTGACCGGCGAGCTCGCGCTGTCGTCGGAGGAGCTCGACACCGTCGCGCGCGGCACGGTGCTGTCGGGCGCGCTGTCGTTCGTGCTGGTCACGTTCATCCTGTTCATCGGCCTGCGCAGCTGGAAGCTCATGGCCGCCACGTCACTCACTCTGTCGGTCGGCCTGATCTGGACGTTCGCGTTCGCGACCGTGTCTGTCGGGTCACTCAACATGGTGTCGGTCGCGTTCGCCGTGCTGTTCATCGGCCTGGGCGACGACTTCGGCGTGCACTTCTGCCTGCGCTGGCAGGACCTCTACGGCCGCGGGCAGGACTCGGCGAGCGCGTTGCGCGAGACCGCGCGCGACGTGGGGCTGTCACTCCTCTTGTGCGCGGTCACCGTGGCGATCGGATTTCTCGCGTTCGCGCCCACCGACTATGTCGGCGTGGCCGAGCTCGGCGTGATCTCGGCGGGCGGCATCATCCTCTCGGCCATCGCGAGTCTCACGATCCTGCCCGCGCTGATCACGCTCTTGAAGCCGCCGAAGCCCGCGCCACGCGTGCGCCGGCCGGAGAGCGCGTGGCTGTCGCGGCTCGTGTCTTTCCCCGTGCGGCGCGCGCGCGCGGTGCGCGCCGGCGCGGTGGTGCTGGCGGTCGCGTGCGTGCCGCTGCTCGTGCAGGTGCGCTTCGACTACAACCCGTTGCGGCTGCGCGTGCAGACCGCCGACTCCGTGACTGCCTTCAACGACTTACTCGCGACCGAAGGTCTCTCGCCGTGGAGCGTGACCGTGCTGGCGAAGGATCGCGCGGCCGCGGATCGGATCGCCGCCGAGCTGGCGAAGCTCGACTCGGTCGACTCCACGATGACTCTCTCCGACTTCATCCCGAGCGACCAAGAGACCAAGCTCGCCATGCTCGAGGACGTGGCGCTGATGATGGCGCCGCCGCCGCGCGCCGAGCAGGTGCCGCGCGCGCCCACGCCGGCCGAGGACATCGCCGAGCTCGCGAAGTTCCTCGACGGCACCGCGCGGATGCCCGAGTCACTCGACGCGAAGACGCGCACGTCGCTCGCGCGGCTGCGCAATTCGGTCGGCACGCTGATCGAGCGACTCACCGCGCAGGACGAAGCCAAACGCGCGGCGCTCCTGCGCGACCTCGAGGCGAGCGTGGTGGGCACGTTGCCCGAGCAGGTGCGCCGCATCGAGACCGCGCTGTCGGCCGAGCGCGTGCAGGCGAGTGACTTGCCGCCCGAGCTGGTGCGCGACAAGCTCGCCCCCGACGGCCGCGTGCGCGTCGACGCGTTCCCCAAACACGATCTCGGCCAGGACGACCGCGAGCTGCAGCGCTTCGCGGACACCGCGGTCGAGGCGCTCCCGCAGGCCACGGGCATCGCAGTCACTACGGTCGAGTCCGCGCGCGTGGTGGTGAAGGCGTTCCGCGAGGCGCTCTTCGGCGCCGCGCTCGCGATCTTCTTGTTGTTGTTCGCGATGTGGCGCCGCCTCGGCGACACACTCATCGCGATCGCGCCGCTCGCGCTCGCGTCCGCGGTGCTCGCCGCGCTGGGGGTCGTGTTCGACCTGCCGTTCAACTTCGCGAACGTGCTCGTGCTGCCGGCGCTGCTCGGGATCGGCATCGACAGCGGTATTCACCTGGTGCACCGCTGGAGACACTTGGCCGCGGACGGCGATCCCGCGCTGCTCGAGACCTCGACCGCCCGCGGCGTCGTGCAGAGCACACTCACCACGATCGCGAGCTTCGGCACGCTCGCGATCTCGCCTCACCCGGGGATGGCGAGCCTCGGCCTGCTGCTCACCGTCGGCCTGTCACTCATCCTGGTTGCGAACCTGGTGCTGATCCCAGCGCTGGTCGCGGGGAAGTCGGGCGAGGAGTGAGTCCGCGACTCACTGAGTCGATCCGGTAGACGAGCACGGCCAGCGCGGTCACGCAGACCCAGGGCATCGCGAGAAAGCCGACGGCCCCGGGGTTCGTGCCGAGCGCCAGACCAAGCACCGCCAGGGCCGCGAACGCCAGCGGGACGGAGAAGCCAGAGAGCCACGCAAAGGCGCGCCGGCCCTCGGCGGCGAACCGCGCCGCGAGCACCAGGCTCGTCGCGACGAGCAGGACCGTGCTGACCCCGCGTGAGGCGTTCTGAACGACCCCCTGCCAGGTCTTCTGCGCCATCTCGACCGTGGTGCCGGGCGGGAAGCCGACCACCGGATCGGCGCGGAGCAAGCCGCCGAAGACGTAGGCCAGGCCGAACAGCAGCAAGAGCCGCGGCGCCCAGACGGAGCCGCGGCCCGTCGACAGCACCCGGCGCACGCCGAGCGCGAGCAGCACCGTCAGCAACCCCACCAGGATCATGTTCGCCTGGTGGATCCAGCCGAGCTCGCCGGTGGTCAAGTAAGTGAAGCGGTGGTGCTTCATGTCGAAGCCCTCGCGAGTCAGTGCTTGGATCAGCGTGACCGTCACGTAGAGCGGGCCGGCAACGGCGCCGCAAGCGAGCAGCGCTCGAGTCGAGAGTGTCTGCTTCATTGCGGTGTCTCCTAGCGGGCCGCCGGTTGGAAGAGCTCGATCACATTGCCCGAGGGGTCCTGCAGCAGGATCTGTTTGCCGCCGGGTCCCGTGAGCACGTCGTTGCGGAAGCGCGCGCCCGCTTTGCGGAGGCGAGTCACTTCGGCGTCGACGTCGTCGACGATCAGGTGAATTCGATTCCAGCCGCCGGGTCCCGGCTTGGCGCCGTCGGGCATCGGCCGCCCCGCGGAGCTGGTCGGCCCGCTGAGCAACAGCCGCAGATTGCCGCGTGCGACGTCGGCGAACGCGGGCGCGAAGTGAGTCAGGACCTTGAAGTCGAGGACCTTCGTGTAGAACGCGACGGCCGCGTCGACGTCGTCGACCATGTAGCGAACGCTCACCACGTCGTTGGCTTCGGTCATGGCTTCTCCTTGGTGTCTGGGGGTGCAGTCACTCGCTCGTCGAGCACGGCGAGCAAGAATCCGATGCGGATCTCCAGCTCTCTGGCCGTCCACTGGAACGCGGAGTAGCTCGCGTCGTCGTCCGCGTCTCCCGCGGCGGGGTTGGGAATGCTCCAGTGAATCGCCTCGGGTTGGCCGGGGAACTCGGGACACACCTCGCGCACGCGGTCACACAGGCTGATCACCCAATCGAAGCGCTGCTCGGCGAACGCGGACAGGTGCTTCGACAAGTGACTCGACAGGTCGATGCCGTGCTCGTCGCGCATCACGCGCACCGCGTTGGGGTGCAAGGGCTTGGGGTGACTCCCGGCGCTGAATGCCTCGACGACCCCGCCGGACCGGACGCGGGCGAGCGCCTCGGCCATCTGCGAGCGCGCGCTGTTGCCGGTGCACAGGAACAGGACGCGAACCGGGCCGGGCGCGCCAGCGGCGCGCGGCGCTCCGCCGAGTCGAAGGCCGGGGTGGAGCGCGCCGCCGGTGGCCGACAGCAGCCGACCGATTCGCGCGAGATCGACGGTGTAGTAGGCATCGCGGCGATCGGCGGAGCTGCGCTGCGCGGAGACCAGCCGGGCATCGCGGAGCTTGCCCAGGTGGTACGAGATCAGGTTCTGCGGCTCGCCGACCAAGCCGGTCAGCTCGAGCACGGTGCGGTCGCTCCGCGCCAGCTCACCGAGCAGGCGCCAGCGGACGGGATGCCCCGCGAGCTGGAGGAACTCGGGCCACGCGAGATCGGAAGGCGTCGGGTGTGCGCTCACGGCCCGACACTACATCAATCTCGTTCGATATATCAAGTCGAACTATTGCATTCCGTACCTGCGCAGCTTCTTGTACAGGCACTCGCGGGTGATTCCGAGCTCGCGCGCGGTAACGATCCGCCGCTGCTGATTCCGCTCGAGCGCGTGCTTGAGGTACCAGGCCTCGAAGCGCGCGACCGCGGCGCGGAGTGTCTCGGCAGCCGTGGGGCGCGTGAGCTCGGGCGCGCCGCCGTGCAGGCGAGGCGAGAGCATGCGCGCGGTGATCTCGGCGCCTGACTCGGCGTGAGTCACGATGCGCGCGACCTCGTTCTCGAGCTCGCGCACGTTGCCGGGCCACGGATACGTCTCGAGCAAGTGTCTCGCGTCGGCGGCCACGGCGCGCAGCTCGGTGCGCTCGCGGCTGCGCTCGAGAAAGTGGAGCACGAGCGGCACGACGTCCTCGGCGCGCGCGCGCAGCGGCGGGAGTGAGATCGGAAACACGTTGAGCCGGAAATACAGGTCGCGGCGGAAGCGCCCGGCCTCGACCTCGCCTTCGAGCTCGCGGTTCGTGGCGGCGATGATGCGCACGTCGACGGGCTGCTCGCGGCTCGCGCCGAGTGGGCGCACCGCGCCTTCCTGCAGCGCGCGCAGCAGCTTCACTTGGAAGCCGAGCGTGGTCTCGCCGATCTCGTCGAGAAACAACGTTCCGCCGTTCGCCTGCACGAAGTGACCCGGTCGCGCGCGGTTCGCGCCCGTGAACGCGCCGCGGTCGTGACCGAACAACTCACTCTCGAGGAGTGTCTCGGGAAACGCCGCGCAGTTCAGCGCGACGAACGGACCTCGCGCGCGGCGGCCGCCTTCGTGCACGATGCGCGAGAGCACTTCCTTGCCGGTGCCCGTCTCGCCGAGCAGCAGCACCGTGGCGTCGGAGCGCTGCGCCTTGCGCACGAGCTCGAGACACGCGCGCATCGCGGGGCTGCGCGCGACGACGGCGACCGAGCCCGCGAGCGGACGCGCCGGCACGCGCGGCGCGACGAGCCCGGCGACGCGCGAGCGCAGACTCGCGTCGGTCGACGCGTCGCGCACCACGATCTCGTGCACGCCGCACGCGAACAACTCACTCGCGCGCTCGACGTCGGCCGTGTCGACGAGGGCGATCACCGGCAGCCGATTGCGGCGGCGGCGCAGCCAGCGCGCGTCGGCGAGCGCGGTGTCGAGCTGCGTGCGGTCGAGACAGATCGCGCGGTAGCGCTGCTCGTCGAGCGCGGCCGAGACACCATCTCGGTCCGCGACACACGACGCGTCGCCGACCGCGCGGTCCGACGACGAATCCGACAGAAACAGAATCGACTCGTCCATGACTCACCCTCCTCCACCGGCGCGGCGGAGAGAGCAAGGCATGTGCCTGGAGTCGCTCGGGCGTGTGACTCCAAGGTCGAGTCACGGACGGGCGTGAGCGAACGTGCTGGTCGCCAGAGACGGCAAGCTAGGCGACGGAGCTCCGTACCAGCTCGGCGACCTCGGCCAGGCCGTACGCCTGGAAGAAGTGATCGGCCTTGGGAATCACGTCGAGGTTCGCGTTGGGCAGACCCTCGAGCAGCTCGGACAGCTCGTCGAGCGGCGCGAACTCGTCGCGCCCGCCGACGATCACGTGGATCGGTCCGCGGAAATCGTCGAGCGAGAGCGACTCCATCATGCCGACGGGCGGCGCGATCAGGATCAGCTCCGACACGCGCGGGTCGCGCAGCCCGACGCGCAGCGCCGTCGCCGCGCCGAACGAGTAGCCCGCGGCGACGATCGGCGGCGGCGTGCTCGCCGCGACTTGCTCGAGCGCGGCCGTGTAGTCCTCTTCGGCGTGCTTCCAGTCACCACTCACTCGGCCCTGACTCGCGCCGACGCCGCGCCAGTTGAAGCGCAGCGACGCGATGCCCGCCTTGTAGAGTCCGTACGCCAGCTCACTCACGACGGGATGCTCGAGGTTCCCGCCGTACTCGGGGTGCGGCGGCGCGATCACCGCGCCGCGGCCCGCGCCCTTCTGCCAGACACCTTCGAGCACGAGGCCGCCCGAGGGCACGGCGACGGTCACCATCTGTTCCTTCCACGCCATCGGCCGAAGGGTACACGAGTGCGCGCGACTCACCCGGCGAAGTCCTCGGCGAGCGACTCGCCGCCGAGCGCGCCGAGCCCGAGCTCGCGCGCGAGCGCTTCGGGCGTGTACGTCGCGCCGGTATTCCACAGCTCCTTCAAGAGCTCGCCCGCGCCGCGCGTCTTCCACCACTCGCGGCCGAAGCGCGCGCGCACGAGCCGCGCGAGCGCGGCGCCGAAGCTCGCGGCGCGCAGCGCGTCGACGGAGCCGAGCGCGGGGCCGAGCGACCCGAGCAAGCCCGGCGGGCCGAGCTCGGGCGCCGGCTCGCCGGCGGGGAGCTCGGCGAGCACGAGTTCGAGCTCGACGCGCTCGGCCGCGGCGCGCAGCTCGCGCAGCCTGCGCAAGCGGGTCGCCGCCGCGAGATACTCGGGATCTCCGCGGATGAAGCTCGCGCCCAGACTCGGCTCGTGAAGCAGCGCGCGCAGCGCTTCGCCGAAGGCGGGGCCGAGCGCTGGGTCGGCGAGCGCGCGCTTCTCGAGCGAGAGCGCGGGCGAGGTGAACGCCAGGTGGAGCGCCGCGCCCGCGGCCGCGAATGACTCGGCGAACGCGGCCGCGCCCGCGGTCGGCGCGAGCACGAGCCACACCTCGTCGGGGATCCGCGGCGCGCCGGCCAGCGCAGTGACTCGCTTGCCCGCTCGTGACTCGTCGTCGACCCGCAGGTTCGCGAGCGACGCGAGCCGCAGACGCATGCCGTCGAGCGCGAAGTCGAGCGCGGGACGCAACGCCGCGGCCGACAGCTCCACCGTGAACGGTGACTCGGCGCCGGGCGCGCGCTCCGCGTCGCGCAGCAGACCGTCCGTGTCGGCGCGGAAGCGCGCCGCGTCCGCGCGCCAGCGCGCGAAGTCGACGTCGGGCCGCAGCGCCTCGGCGAGCTTCCGCGACGTCGCGAAGCCGAGCCGCGCGAGCCGCGCGCTGCGGATCGCGACGCGCTCGGAGTACAGCTCGTCGAGCTCCTCGGGCTCGGCGCCCGCGCGCGTGCGCGCCGCGATGCGCTCGTCGACGCCGCGCACCTCGCGCGCCAGCGCGGCTTGCACCAGCGCCAGTCTGAAGCGGCCGTCGAAACGGCCGAGCGCGTCGCCGGCGGTCACGTCGCCGAACTCGTCGTCGATTCGCTCGACCAGAAACGAGTCACTGAGTCCCGCCGCGGCCTCGAGCCGCGCGCGTTCGCGCGCTTCGCGCCACGACTCCCAGCGCGCGTGCAGGTCGGCCATCGCGCGCGGATTCTAGGCTACCCTGCGCGCCCATGGCCGAAGACGAGCCGCGCGCGAAGCTTCTCGAGCGGCGCGTGATCTGGGAAGGGAACGTCGGCTCGTTCGGCCTCGACACCGTGGTCTTGCCGTCGGGCGAGCAAGTCACGCTCGCGCTGTTCAAGCACCCGGGCGCGTCCGCGGTGGTGCCGTTCCTCGACGACGAGAACGTCGTGCTGCTGCGACAGTTCCGGCATGCGGCGGGCGGAGTCATTTGGGAGGTGCCCGCCGGGAAGCTCGACCGCGGCGAGGATCCGCTGACCTGCGCCGCGCGCGAGCTAGAGGAAGAGACGGGCTACCGCGCGGGCCGCATCGTGAAGACGGGCTCGGTGCTCACGACGCCGGGCTTCACCGACGAGCTGATTCACTTGTTCTGCGCCTACGACCTCGCACCCGGGAAGTTCGCGCCCGAACCGCACGAGGTGCTGCGCACCGAAGTCGTGCCGCTCGCGCGCGCGCTCGCGATGATCGAGTCGGGCGAGATCCGCGACGGGAAGTCGATCGCGGCGCTGTTTCTCGCGGCGCGCCGCGGAAGCGGCGAGTGACTCCGCCGCTCGGGGTCGCGCTCACCGGTCATTGGCTCTCGCTCGGCGCGGTCCTGCGCCTGGCCGCGCGCGCGGACGAGCTGGGGTACGCGCTGGTGCTCGTCGACGGAGACTCGAGCGCGGCGCGCCCCGATCCGGGCCGGCCCGTGCACGACGCGACGGCGCTCGCGGCGGCGACCGCGCTCGCCACGCAGCGCGCGCGGCTGGGCTCGATCCGCTTCGCTCACTTCTGGAACCCGGTCTTGCTCGCGCGCAGCCTCGCGACCTTGCAGGAGCTCGCGGGCGGCCGCTGGCTGAGTGTCTTCGGCGTCGGCGCGCCGCGGCACAGCGGGCGCGTCGGGCTGCCCGAGGAGAGCGCCGCCGAGCGAGTGGCTCGCCTGGACGAGACACTCGCGATGGTTCGCGCGTTGCTCGCCGGAGAGACCGTGGCGCAGCGCGGCCGGTTCGCCGTGCTCGACGGCGCGCGCATCATGCCGCCGTCGGTGAAGACACCGATCGTCGTGTCCGCGGCGGGGCCGCGCGCGCTCGACGTGGTGCGGCGTCACGCCGATGTCTGGGACGCGAACGTCCCGCCGCTGCGCGCGCGGCTCGCGCCGCTGCGCGCGAAGCTCGCCCGCGCGCTGCCCACGTGGCTGTGGGTGTTCGCGCGGCCCGGCGCGGGCCGCGACGAGGCAGTCACTCACTACCGCCGCCACGCGCCGTGGTTCGCGGACCTCTCCGACGACGAAGCCGGCCAAGCCGTGTTGTGGGGCGACACGGCGCGCTGCCTCGAACGCTTGGCGCGGATTCGCGACGAGCTCGACGTCGCGCTTCCCATCGTCGATCTCGCCGGCCTCGACGAGGCGGCGGCGGAACGCGCGCTCGCCGCGCTCGCCGGAGCGGGAGTCACGCGAATTCCCTAGCCTGCCCCGCGTGTACGGGCGCAATCGCTATCAGCCGGGCGGCGGGATTCCCGGCGCGACGCCGATGGTGCAGCGCATCATCGTCGCGAACAGCGTGATCTGGCTGGTGCAGATGGCGATGCTGCAGGTCGGCGCGCCACTCACGGAGCTCGGCGCGGTGAGCGTCGACGGGTTCTTCAACCACTTCCGCATCTGGCAGCCGTTCACCTACATGTGGCTGCACGAGCCGTCGGCGCTGCCGCTGCACGTGTTCTTCAACATGCTGTTCCTGTGGATGATCGGGCCGCAGGTGGAGATGGTCTGGGGCTCGCGCCGCTTTCTCCGCTTCTACGTGATCTGCGGCGTGGGCGCGGGCTTCGCGATCCTCGGCTGGAACGCGCTCGCGTCGACGTGGAACCCGTACGTGGCGCTGACGCCGACTGTGGGCGCATCGGGCGCGGTCTACGGCGTGGTGACTGCGTTCTCGCTCCTGTGGCCCGATCGCACGCTCATGATGTTGTTCCCGCCGATGCCGATCCGCGCGATCTGGTTCGTGCCGTTCTTGTTCTTGTTGCAGCTCGTGATCGGCGGCGGCGGAAGCAACGTGAGTCACATCGGACATCTCGGCGGCGCGCTCGTCGGCGCATTCTTGATGCGCGAAGAGCTGCGCCGCGTCATCGGCTGGCGTTCGCTGCGGCACCGCTGGCACCGCATGCGAATGCGCAACCGGCTGCGCGCGGTGCGCCGCGAAGAGCTCGAGCGGCGACGAAGCTCCGACGACGATCGCCGCACGTATCACTGACTGACCGGGAGATCAGCGGCGCGAAACGCAACGGGTCCTGAGACTCTCGTCTCAGGACCCGTCACAACACTCGCTAGGATTTGCTCTCCGACCCGCGGGGAAACGATCCGGCGTTGCAGCGTGCTCCCCAGTTCTTCTCGCTACGGCGGCTGCTCACGAATCCCCGCTCACTCAGTCGCCACCGACGGGCGGATTCTATTTTTCGAGTGAGAGCAATGTCAATCGCGTTCGAGCACGGCGACGAGCTCGACGTGCGGAGTCTGCGGCAGCGCGTCGAGCGACACGAGTCGCAGCAAGCGAAATTGCGGGCCGATGCGAGCGAGATCTCGCGCGCACGTCGCCGGGTCGCACGAGACATACACGATGCGCTCCGCCCCACTCGCGCGCAGCGCGTCCGACACATTAATGTGACACCCCACGCGCGGCGGGTTCAGCAACACGAGCTCGGGCTGCAGTTGTGCCAGGTGCTGCGGCGCCCAAGTGTCTGCATCCTGCGCAGTCACTTCGGCGCGCGTGTTGCGCGCGGCGCTCGCGGCTCCCGCTTCCGAGCGCTCGACCGCGATCACGCGCGAGTAACTCGCGCACAGTCGCGCCGTGTAGAAGCCGACCCCGCAGTACAGCTCGACCGCGAGCGCGCCGTGCCCGCAGGCGTCGACGACCACGTCCTGCCAGCGCTCCCACAGCGCGCGGTTCGCCTGGAAGAACGCGCTGGGCGGGGCTTCCAGGCGCTTTCCCGCGAGGTCGACGGCGCTGCCGAAGCCGCGGAGCTCGACCTCGCCGGCGCCGCTGGGCCGCGCGGCGCGCAGCCGGTCGAGCTCGCGCTGCGTTTCGGCATCGAGGACCGCGCAGCGCTCGACGTCGACGATCTCGTGCGAGCCGCGCGCGCGAAAACCCACGCGCCCCTTCGCGTACGCGACGCGCGCGCGGGCTCGGTAGCCGAGCGCGCGCGGCGAAGTCACGACCTCGATCTCGGGCAAGTCCGCGCGGCCGCCGATGCGCTCGAGCGCGGCGCGCGCGATCGCGACCCGCGCGCGCGACTGCTCGGCGTCGTCCACGTGCAGCCACGCGCAGCCGCCGCAGCGCTGATAGTAGGGGCACGGCGCTTCGCGGCGCGCTGGCCCGGGCGCGAGTAACTCGACGATCTCGGCGCGCGCGAAGCGCCGTCGGGCTTCAGTGACTCGTGCGCGCACCCGGTCGCCGGGCGCGGAGCGCGCGACGAACACGGCGAGCCCGTCGCAGTGCGCCACGCCGTCCCCGCCGGCCGCGAGCGCCTCGATCGAGAGCTCGAGCTCGGCGCCGGGCGCGAGGGTCAAGGCGTCGGGCGAATCACTCGGCTCGTCGAGCCGATGCGGATCTCCACCGCGCCTGGGTCGATGCGGTACACGAGCACGCCGCCCACGATGTCGCCCTCGTGCGCGTCCGACGCGTTCTGCTGCTCGAACCGGAGGCTCGCGACGCGGCGCTCGGAGATCGGATGCCAGCGGATGCTCTCGACCCGCACGGGCGGGAACGACGGCAGAGCCGCGACCGCTGACTCGTCGGGCTCGGGTGACTCGTAGGGTGACTCGGACGCCGGCGCCTTGGCGACCTTGGGCTTGGGCGCCGGCTTCGGCTTCGCCTGGGCCTTCGGCTTCGGCGCGGGCGCCGAGGCCGGCGGCGCGAGTGACTCGGCCGGCGACTCACTCGGCGGCGAGGCCGCGGCCTGAGGCTCTGGCGCGGGCGGCGGTGTGGCCGCGGCCCGCGCGGCGGCCTCGGCCTCCGCCTGCCGCTGCGCGGCGAGCGCTGCTTCGGCTTGCGCCGCTTCCAGGCGCGCGCGCTCGGCGGCGGCCTCGGCGGCGGCGTCGGGCACGGGCTCGGGCGCCGCGGCTTCCTCGAGTGGCGGCGGCGAGGCCGCGACCGGAGCCGGTGGCGTCGGCTCGGCGGCGGTCGCCTGATCCATCGCGGCGTCGCGCGCGTCGGCCTCGGCCTCCTTGCGCGCCACCTCGGCGATCTCTTCGGGCGTGAAGATGGCGCTCGCGCCGGAGTCATCCTCGTCGGGAGTCACTTCGGCGACGGCGAGGGAGTCACTCGACCCTCGGCCGAGGAACCACCACGCGCCCGCGCCTGCGCCACCGAGCAAGAGCAGCGCGAGCGCCCCGAGCGCCAGGCCGCGCCGTCCGGCGCGCGGCGGCGGCGCGGGCGCGGGGATCTCGTCGGTCACCGAGCCCCGCAAGTCGCGGGACGGGTGCGCGGCCGCGCGCTCGCGCTGCAGCTTGCGCAGCGCATCGAGGATGGTGCTCACGACTCGTCCTCGGCCGCGTACAGGCGCGGCGTGGTGTAGTCGAGCGCTTGGTACAGCGCGATGAGTGTCTCGGGGCCGACCTCACCGGTGACTTGGAGGGAAGTCGCGCGCTGGAACTCCTTCACCGCGTTCGCGGTCAGCTCGTCGTAGTCGCCCGTGGCGTCGCCAGACTTCAGATACCCGAGCTCGGTGAGTCGCGCCTGCAGCCAGCGCACCGCTGGGCCCTTCATTTCGGAAGTCAGTGCAGGCAGTGACTCGAAGTTCGTCCACAGATAGAACAAGCGCCCCGTCCACACGCGCTGCAGCTGCTCGCGGTCGAGCTCCAGCTCGTCCGTCGCCATGCCCAGGTGCGCGAGCCCGCCGTCCTCGAGCGAGATCAGCGCCACGTAGCGGCGCTCGCCGGTCTTCGTCTCGAGCTCGAGGATCGCCGGCAAGTCGAGCGCGGTGAGCATCTCGGGCGTGCCGCGCGTGGCCAGCACGAGCAGCGGAGATACTGAGCGCACGGCGTCGGGAAACAGGTTCGGGTCGAGCTCGCCGCCGACCGGCTGCTTGTAGCCCCACGCGCCGAGCAGCGCCTCGAGCGCGTCGGCCGCGCTCGCGTTCGGCGAGATCGAGTCGATCCGCGACGGCAGCGGCGCGGCCGAGACGGGAGATAGACCCGACGGAGTCACTGCCGCGGGCGCGGGAGTCACTACGGCCGCGGCCGCCGGCGCCGGCCGCGAGCGCGGCAGAAACGCGGTCGCTAGAAATCCCGCCGCGAGCCCGGCCGCGACCAGCCCCGCCGCGAGCCCGCGCCGGAGCCCCGTCGTGGCGCGCCAGCCACCGAGCTCGGTGGCGGGCAGCTCGCGCGCGGCGCGGCGAATCAGTCGCGCGTCGATCTCGCGACGCCCTTCGGTGTAGCCCGCGAGCAGCGCGCGGTCGGCGAGCGCGTTGATCAAGCGCGGAATGCCGCGCGACGCGCGAGTGAGTGCGCGCAGCGCGCCGCTCTTGAACAGCTGCGGATCGGCCAGGCCGGCGACGCGCAGCCGGTGCTCGACGTACTCCTTGACCTCGGGCCGAGACAGCGGGCGCAGCGACCAGCGCACCGTGATTCGCTGGCGCAGCTGCCGCAAGTCACTCCGCGAGAGATTCTCCTCGAGCTCCGGCTGCCCGATCAGCACGATCTGCAACAGCTTCGCGCGGTCGGTCTCGAGATTGGACAGGAGCCGCACCTGCTCGAGCACGGCCGGATCCAGGTTCTGCGCCTCGTCGATCACGAGCAGCACGCGGCGCCCCGAGGCGTTCTTCTCGACCAGGAACTGATTCAGTGAGTCGAGTAAGTCGGTGCGCGTGCGCACCGCGGTGGGCAAGCCGAACTCGCGGTTGATCGCGGCGAGCAGCTCCACCTCGCTCGGGCTCGGGTTGAAGATGTACGCGATCTCGGCGTCGCTCCCGATGCGGTCGAGCAGCGTGCGGCACAGGGTGGTCTTGCCCGTGCCGACCTGGCCGATGACCTCGATGAAGCCCTCGCCCTCTTCGATCCCATACAGCAAGTGAGCGAGCGCCTCGCGATGCGAGGCCGACAGGAACAGATACCGGGGATCGGGCGCGAGCGAGAACGGCTTCTCGCGCAATCCGTAGAACCCCGTGTACATGTCCTTTCTCCTAGTCCGGTCGACAGCAACGCCGCCCGCGCGAGACCCGCACGGGCCTCATCAGGCCGGGCAGGGTGATACTCTGCGCCCCTGATGTCCAACGGAATCCGTGGCTCGGTCGCGCACGGCGCCACGGTCGGCGCGGACGCCGGAGCGACGCTCTGCAAGCTCGTGTTGCCCGCTCCGACGGAGCTTCACACGGTGAAATTCCCGTCCGGAGATCTGGTGACTCTGCGGCGGTTCCTCGGTGAGTGGCGACCGCGGCGGCTGATCGCGACGGGCGGAGGCGCATCGCGCTTGGCGCGCGAGCTCGGCGAGCTCGAGGTGCACACGGTTCCCGAGTTCGCGGCGTGGGCGCGCGGCGCTCCGCTCCTGGCCGCGCGCATCGGACTCGAGCTGCCCGAGAAGTACCTCGTGTCGGTGATCGGCACGGGCACGTCGGTGCTCGCGATCGAGCCGGGTGGCGCGAAGCGCATCGGCGGCAGCGCGCTTGGTGGCGGCACCTTGCTCGGGCTCGGACGGCTCCTGCTCGGCGTCGAGTCTTTCGACGAGATCTGCGCGCTCGCCGCGCGCGGCGACCGGCGGCGCGTGGATCTCTCCGTCGGTGACATCTACCCGGGCGGCGAGATCGCGCTGCCGAAAGACTTGAACGCGTCGAGCTTCGCGAAGCTCGACTCGCGCGAGCCCGCGGACCTCGCTCACGCGCTGATCGGGATGCTCGGCGAGAACATCGGGCTGATCAGCGGGAATCTCGCGCGCACGATCGGCGCGACGGCCGTCGTGTACTGCGGCTCGACCTTGCTGCACAACCGCGAGCTGCAGGAGATCCTGCGCTGGGTGACTGCGATGCACGGCGCGGTGGCTCACTTCCCGGAGCACGGCGCGTTCTGCGGCGCGCTCGGCGCGGTGGCTCTCGGCGCCGACTGGGCGCATCGCGGCTAGAGCGCCTCTTCGCGCTTGCGCTCGACTCGGTTGAGTCTGTCGCGCAGCACCTTCAGCTCTTCGCTCGCCTCGCCGAGTCTCTCCTCGAGCGCCATGCGCGCGCGCACTTCCTCGTCGAGTCTCTTCTCGATGACTTCGCTCGTGTCTGCGGCCAGGCGCAGCTCCTCGCGCGAGATGTCGTCGGCGCCGACCGGAGCGCGCGCGGCGCCGGGCGAGCGGACCAGGATCGGCGCGGCCTCGCGGCGCAGGGCGAGATAGCCGAGCGCGCCGACGCCGGCTGCGGCGACGAGCGCGCCCAGCGCGGTGAGCCACGGGAAGCCGCCGTCTTCGGGCGCCTGCGGCGCGGGCGCGGGCGCGGGCGCGACCTCGGGCGGGGCTTCGGCCTGCTGCGGAGGCGGCGGAGTGACTTCCATCGGCGGAGTCACTTCGACTGGCGGAGTCACCTCGGCCGCCGGCGCCGGCTCGGGTGCCGGCTCGGGACCGGGCGGCTCGGGAGTCACTTCAGCCGCGGGCGCGGCGACCTCGGCCTCCGGCGGCGGCGAGCCGTGCTCGCCCTCGACCGCGCCCTCTTGCGGCTCGCCGCTCGGCGGATTCGGCGGAGTGACTGGCGTCTCGGCCTGCTTCGGCTGCGGCGCGGGCTCTTCGTGCTCCGGCTCCGGCTCGGGTGCGGGCTCCGGCTCGGCCTTCGGCTCGGGCTGCGGGATCACTGCGTTCTTGAGTGACCCGATCGACGTCGCGGGCGAGAGCGGAGTGACTCCCGCGGGCGCCGCGAACTCCTCGGGCCCCGGGGGCGCGAGATCGATGACCAGCCGCGTCGGCCTGTTCAGCACGTACGCCCGCACGCGGCGCGCGCGCGGCTCGAGCGAGACGTGCGTGCCCACGCGCATCGCCTTGAGTGACACGGTACCGACCTTCTCGAGCTTGGTGCGCACCGTGCGCTCGCGGCGGCCGAGGTCGGCGTCGATGTAGAAGCTCTCTTCGAGCGGCTCCGGCCCGCGCTCCCAGGCGATCTCGGCCGCGCCGTCGAGCTCGATCACGACGCGGTCGAAGCCCGCATGCGCGCCGACGCGCACGTCGCGCACGCGCGGGCGGTCCTGCGCGGGCGCGCCCGACGCGAACGCGGCGAGCGCGACCACAGTGACTGCGAATGTCAGCGCGCGGCGCATCCGGGGTCTCTCCTCATTCACACGCAGCTCCGCATCAGGAGTCGGCAAGTCGGGGCCTGAACTATAGTCGGCGCGTGGCGGGAGCGACTTCGGGAGAGACCGGCATCGCGGTGATCGGCGCGGGCGTGGTCGGGCTCGCATGCGCGGCGGCGCTGGCGCGCGCAGGTCACGAGGTGCTCGTGCTCGAGCGCCACGGCGCGCCGGCGCTCGAGACGTCGTCGCGCAACAGCGGCGTGATTCACGCCGGGCTCTACTACCCGACGGGCAGCTTGAAGGCCGAGCTGTGCGTCGCGGGCCGCGAGCTCTTGTACGAGCGCTGCCGCGCGCGCGGCATCGCGCACAAGAACACCGGGAAGCTCGTGGTCGCGTCGAGTGACTCGGACCTGCGCGCGCTCGAGTCACTCCTCGCGCGCGGCACCGCCAACGGCGTGCCGGGGCTGCACATCGTGGACGCGGCCGAGCTCGCGCGGCTCGAGCCGCGGGTACGCGGGCGCGCGGCGTTGGTCGTGCCCGTGACCGGCATCGTCGACGCGCACGAGCTCGCGGGCAGCTACCAGGCCGAGCTCGAGTCACACGGCGGGGGCGTGGTGCTGCACACCACTGTGTCGGGGCTCGAAAGCGCGAGTGACTCGTGGCGCGTCCACGCCGAGTCACCCGGCGGAGAGCGCACCGTGATCGCCGCGCGCGCGGTGGTGAACGCCGCGGGCCTGGGCTCGGACCGCGTCGCAACGCTTGCGGGCATCGACGTCGACGCGGCTGGCTACCGGCTGTGGCCGTGCAAGGGCGACTACTTCAGCATCGCGCCCGGCGCCGGGCGGATCGCCGAGCGTCTGATCTATCCCGTGCCGCACGGCGCCGGCCTCGGCGTGCACCTCACCGTCGATCTCGGCGGGCGCTATCGGCTCGGGCCCGACGCCGAGTACGTCGAGGCGGTCTCGTACGCGGTCGATCCCGGCAAAGCGCGCGCGTTCGCGGAGGCCGCGCGCCGCTATCTGCCCGAGCTCGACATGGCGCAGCTCGCGCCCGAGGGCGCGGGCGTGCGGCCGAAGCTCGCCGGCCCCGGCGTCGACTTCCGCGACTTCGTGATCGCGGAAGAGTCGGCGCGCGGGATGCCGGGGCTCGTGAATCTCGTCGGCATCGAGTCACCCGGGCTCACGGCGGCCGGGGCGATCGCCGCCCGCGTCGCTGATATGATCGGCCGGTGAAGCTCCATACACCGATCTGTGATCTGTTGGGAATCAAGGTGCCGATCGTGCTCGCGGGCATGGGCGGCGCCAGCACGCCGAAGCTGGCCGCGGCGGTCTCGAACGCGGGCGGGCTCGGCATCCTGGGCGCGGCTGGGTGTCAGCCCGAAGAGCTGCGCGCGTGGATCAAAGAGACTCGCGCGCTGACGGACAAGCCGTTCGGCGTCGACACACTCCTGCCCGCGTCGGTGCGCCGCGCCAAGACACTCGAGCCCGGCAAGGGACCGTCGCCGCTCGAGCAAGTCCCCAAGCTGCAGGCGTTCGCGCGCGAGTTCATGGAGAAGGAAGGACTCACTCTGCCTCATACCGGCGCCGCTCCGAACGCGCCCGCGCGCGAGTCACAAGGCCGCCGCGCCGTGTTCTCGAAGGACTTCTTCGACGCGCAGATGGAGGTCGTGGTCGAGGAGCGCGTGCCGGTGTACGCCGCTGGGCTGGGCGATCCCGGACCGTGGCTCGACCGCCTACACAAAAATGGGACGGTCGTGATGGCCGTGGTCGGCGCGGTGAGACACGCGCGCAAGGTCGCGGAGAGCCGCGTCGACATCATCGTCGCGCAGGGTCACGACGCCGGCGGTCACAACTCACCCGTCGGCACCATGGCGCTGATCCCGCAGGTGGTCGACGCGGTCGCGCCGATCCCGGTGCTCGGCGCGGGCGGAATCACCGACGGGCGCGGCGTCGCGGCGGCTCTCATGCTCGGCGCGGCGGGCGCGTGGATCGGCTCGGCGTTCCTCGCCACCGACGAAGCGGGCATCCAGGACTTCCAGAAGCAGGCGATCGTCGACTCGGACGAAGAGAACACCGTCGTGTCGAAGTCAGTGACCGGGAAGCCGGCGCGGCTGATCCGCAGCAAGTGGACTCAGGCCTACGCCGAGAGCGGGCACGAGACACTGCCCATGCCGTTCCAGAGCATGGTGTCGGGGCCGGTGCTGATGGCGGGCACCATGGCGCGGCGCGCGGACATCGTGCCCGGCTTCGCGGGCCAGGGGATCGGCATGATCCACGCGGTCCGCCCCGCCGCCGAGGTGCTGCGCGACATCGTGGCCGGTGCCGAGCGCGCGCTCGCCGCGGCCGCGAACTCCCTCGGTTGACCGAGAGACCTTTTCACGTAAACTCGGCCCCCCCATGTACGCGGTCATTCGAGCTGGTGGTAAGCAAATGCGCGTGTCGCCCGGCGACGTCGTCGACGTCGAGCTGGTGGCAGGCGACGCGGGCGATGAGATCGAGCTCGGCGAGGTCCTGCTCGTCGGCGGCGACAAGCTCCAGGTCGGGAACCCGCTGGTGGCCGGCGCCAAGGTGCTCGCCAAGATCGAAGGCGACTCGGCCGGCCCGAAGATCCGCATCTTCAAGTACAAGCGGCGCAAGCGCTATCGCCTGACCAAGGGCCACCGCCAGCACTTCACGCGCGTGCGCATCGAGTCGATCGAGGTCTGAGGAAAAGTCATGGCGCACAAGAAGGGGCAGGGCAGCACGCGCAACGGGCGAGACTCCAACTCGCAGCGCCGCGGCACGAAGCTCTACGGCGGTGAGGCCGTGCGCGCCGGTCAGATCCTCGTGCGCCAGGTCGGCACGGTGATTCATCCGGGTCGCGGCGTCGGCATCGGCCGCGACTTCACGCTGTTCGCGCTGCGCGACGGCGTCGTGCGGTTCTACGAGAGCCGCAACCAGAAGCGGGCCACGATCGTCCCGGCTTGAGAGACTCGACCCGAGTCTCTTTTTTTTGCTGTCACTGACTGAGCGCGGCGAGATAGACTCCGAGCAGGAGTCACAACGCGATGTTTCCTCGCAACGCGATGATCTCTCCGCTTCTCCTGCCGCGCGCGCGCAACGCAAGTCCGACCGACGTCTCACTGAGCTCGCTCGTGGTGCTCGGCCAACCGTGGCAGCTCGCACCCCATCGCTCGGCCGCTCCCGGGGCAACGCGCGCCGAAGTGACCTTCACGAGCGGGGTCACGATCAAGAATGGCGGCGCGCGGGTCACTAGCGGTGACGTGCTCGAGCTCGCGTCGCGCCCTGTGCTGTCACTAGACGGCCGCGCGCCGTCGGCAGCGGTCGACGCCGAGACGGTGACACTCACCTTCAAGGCCGGACGGGGTGGGCCGCTGTCGCGCATCGTGCTCCAGCTGGCCTTCGTCCAGCTGAACCTGCTGTGCGATGCCGACCGCGACGGCAAGCTCGACGACGAGCCCTCGCCTCCGACGTGGGCGTGGGGCGAGAAGGGCCGCGGCCCGATCGTGCTCGTGAACAACGACCGCGACGTGAGTCGCAGGGGCGGCCCGCGCCGAGACCGCCTCGACAGCCGCGCAGGCGGTCCGCTCGATCTGCAAGACATGGCGCCGCTCGCGATTGCCGCTGACGGCCCGCGCGAGCTGGGTTCGCGCTACCGGCTCGTGCTGCAAGTGAGTGACTCGGCGGCGGAGAAGGTACGCGTCTTCGATTGCTCGGGTGCGATCCCGCGCGCGCTGATCGAGCCGGGGAAGCCGCGCGCCTCGCTCGCGTACATGCCGGGAAAGCGCGATCTCCGCGTTGAGGGCCTGCAGTATCCCGACGGCCTCGGCGAGTGTTCATGTGCGAGATCAAGGAACGTGACTCGAACAACTCCGCGGCCTTGAAGGACGTCCAGAAGGCCGCGGCGTCGGCTCGCGCCGAGTTCGTCGTGGTCCCGCCGCAGCAGAATCGGACGGACCGCTGGATCCAGGACGAGCTCGAGATCGGTTACTCGCAGGCGCCGGGCAGGACGCTCGGCGTGGTGCTCGACTCGCCGCGTGACCGCGAGCTCGACACCTACCCCGAGCGGCTCATCGCGCCCGACTTCGGTTGGGTGACTCGCGGGGACGACGACGCCGAACGCAACTCACTCGAGTCCTTCGGGAACCTGGAAGTGAGTCCGCCCGTGGTCGTCGACGGGCGCGAGTACCCGCTCGGGCGAATCATCTTCGGCGGCGCGCATCCGACCGGGACCGGGCGGCGCATGATGAAAGTAGTGAGTGACTTCCTGTACGCCCAGCAGGTGCAGTCGCCGATCGAGCTCTACTCGGACTGGCTCAGCGTCGGGCACGTCGACGAGTTCATGAGCTTCGTACCCGCGAAGGACAAGCTCGGCTTCCGTCTTCTGCTCGCGAGTCCGGACGCGGCGTTCCGTGTGCTCTCGAAGGCGCAGGCGAACGGCCACGGCGCGGTCCCGTGGCTCGTGGGCAAGCTCGACTCACGCGGCAGGAAGGCCGACGTGACAGTCGACGAGGTCCTGCGCGACAACGCGCTGCGCGCCGCGAACGAGAAGTACCAGCGGTACATCGACTGGAACCGCGGCGTGTTGATGCGCGACCTGGGACTCACCCCCGCGCACGTCGTCGATCTGCCCGTGATCTTTCACCCAGAAGGCGACGGCGCGGGTGCGTACTTCCCGGACGTCGTGAATCTGCTCGTGCTCGGAAACAAGCTCGTGATTCCCAAGCCGTTCGGGCCGCAGCCGTCGGGAACTTGTCTCATCGAAGACGAGATTCGCCGCCTGCTCGAGCCGCTGGGACTCAGCTGTCTCTTCGTCGACACCTGGTACAGCTACCACCTCCTCTCGGGCGAGATTCACTGCGGCACGAACGCCTACCGCGAGCCACTCGACACGCTGTGGTGGGAGACGACTCCGCCCACCGCGCGCGATCTCGAGGCGCCAACCGACGGCGCGCCGCGCAGGCGGCGGAACGGCTGAGCGCCGTAGGGTCAGCCGGGATTCTCTGGCTAGAATCCCGCGCGCCATGTCCGCCCCCGACTTCATCGACGAGTGCCGGATCTTCGTGCGCAGCGGCGACGGCGGTCGCGGCTGCTGCTCGTTCCGGCGCGAGAAGTTCGTGCCCCGCGGCGGCCCCGACGGGGGAAACGGCGGCAAGGGCGGCTCCGTGACTCTCGTCGCGGACCGCTCGCTCGCGACGTTGCTCGACACGCGGCATCGCAAGTTCTTCCGCGGGGGTCGCGGCGCGCACGGCTCGGGCGCGCGCAAGGACGGGAAGTGGGGCGACGACGTCGAGATCCGCCTGCCGCTCGGCACGGTCGTGAAAGACGACGAGACCCGCGCCGTCCTGGTCGAGTTACTCGAGGACGGGCAGACGTGGCTCGCGGAGGAGGGTGGCCGCGGCGGGCGCGGCAACGCGATGTTCGCGACCTCGACGAATCAGGCGCCGCTCACCGTCGAGCCGGGCGAGGAAGGCAGCGAACGCTGGCTGCGGCTCGAGCTCAAGGTGCTGGCCGACGTGGGGCTGATCGGCTTCCCGAACGCCGGGAAGTCGACGTTGATCTCGCGAGTCAGCGCCGCGAAGCCGAAGGTCGCGAGTTACCCGTTCACGACCCTGCAGCCGCACCTGGGAATGGTGGAGAGCGGAGGCGCGCGCTTCGTGATCGCGGACATTCCCGGACTGATTCCGGGCGCGAGCCGCGGCGCGGGGCTGGGTCACCGCTTTCTGCGCCACGTCGAGCGCACGCGGCTGCTCGTGCACTTACTCGATCCCGAGCCGTGTCTCGCGGGTGGTGACTCGTCGCGCACGCCCGAGAGCGACTACGACGCGCTGCGCGCCGAGCTCACGGCTTACTCTGAAGACCTCGCGAAGCGGACCGAGCTCGTGTGTCTGGCCAAGGCCGATCTCGTTCCCGATCCCGCCGAGCGCGCGCTGCTCGCCGAGCCACTCGTTCGCCGCGGGATCGAGGTTCGCTGGATCTCGGCCGCGACGGGTGAAGGCGTCGAGTCACTCATGCAGTCACTCGCCCAGGCCGTGGGTCGGAGGTGAAGCGCGCGGACCTGGCGCGCGCGAAGCGCGTCGTGGTGAAGCTCGGCACGTCGCTCCTGGCGCCGCAGAGCGGCGGGGTGCGGGCTGGCCGCTTCGCGGCCGTCGCGAAGCAGGTCGCCGAGCAGATGCGCGCGGGCCGCGAGGTGGTGGTCGTGTCGTCGGGCGCGGTCGGGCTGGGCACGCGCCGGCTCGGCCTCGCCAAGCGCCCGAGCTCGATCCCCGGCAAGCAGGCCGCCGCGGCGATCGGGCAGATCGACCTGTGCCGCCGCTTCGAGCGCGCGTTCGCGCGCGAGAAGTTACTCGTCGGGCAGATACTCCTGGATCACGCCGGCTTCGTGGACCGCGAGCGCTTCTTGAACGCGCGCCGCACGCTGGCGCAGTTACTCGCGGACCGCGTCGTACCGCTGATCAACGAGAACGACTCGGTCGCGACCGAGGAGCTCCGCTTCGGCGACAACGATCAGCTCGCCGCGCAGGTCGTGAACACGTGCGGCGCCGACTTACTCATCCTGCTCACGGACGTGGACGGCCTGCGGGACGGCGACCCGCGCGCCGGCCGCGCGACGCGCATCGCCGAGGTCGACGAAGTGACTCCGAAGCTGCTCCAGCTCGCGGGCGGGGAAGGCACGGCGCTCTCGTCGGGCGGCATGCGCTCGAAGCTGCTCGCCGCGCGCGCCGCCGGCCGCTTCGGCGTGCCGACCGTGATCGCGGACGGCCGCCGCAAGGACGTGCTGCGCCGGATCCTCGCGGGCGAGAACGTCGGCACGCTCGTGCGCCCGGCCGAGGATCAGCTCTCGTCGCGGAAACACTGGATCGCCTTCACGTTGAAGCCGCGCGGCGCGCTGACTCTCGACTCCGGGGCAGTGCGCGCGCTGCGGGAGCGGGGCTCGAGTCTCTTGCCGGCGGGAGTCACCGACGTGCAGGGCCGCTTCGGCGTGGGCGACCTGGTCGCGTGTCTCGCGCCCGACGGCGACGAAGTCGCACGCGGCCTGGTCTCGTACGACGCCCGCGAGATCGACCGCATCAAGCGCCGCAAGACCGCCGAGATCCTCGACGTGCTCGGCTACTCCAACGGCGCGGAAGTGATTCACCGGGACAACTTGATCGTCTTCTGACTCGACGGGCGCGGCTTAGTCCGAGTCAGTCGGCGGCCGATAGTCGGCCCATGAAGCGCTCACGCTGGATCGCAGTCAGTCTCTTGGTGTGTCTCGGGGTGGCGGCCGCGCAGGACGGCCTGCGCCTGTCGTTCGCGCCCTACTCGAAAATCTCCGCGCGCCGGCTCGAGACCATGCGCCTGGTGCGCGACGGCAAGTTCGACGCGGCCGAGGCTCTGCTCGCCGCCGTACAGCAGGCGTACGAAGGGAAAGAGGCGGACGAGTTCGCCGTGGGCACGGCCTTCGCCGCGTTCTCGACTTCGGACGAGTCACTCGCCTCCCCGCTCGACCGCTGGGTCGAGCAGATGCCGCAGAGCTGGTGCGCCCTCTTGGCGCGCGCCCGCCACCAGCGCGCGCGCTTCAACCGCGGAATGAGCCGGAAGCTGGCAGTCACCGCGATCGCCGACTATCAGGCCGCGCTCGCGATGAACCCGCGGCTCATGGTGGCGTACAGTGACTTGATCGAGCTGGCCGGGGCGACGCGCGACGAGGCGCTGTTTCGCGAGACGGTCGACACGGGCCTCGCGCTCGCTCCCGCCTCGTGGGCGGTGCGCGACGCGCTGGTCCGCGTCGGCGGCGTGCCCCAGGCGGAGTTCGCGAGCTTCCTCGCCGACGCCGAGAAACACGCCAAGGAAAACCCACTCCTGTGGCAGCTGCGCTCCGACGTGGAGCTCGAGCGCGGCCGGGCGCTCTGGGACCAGAACCGGATCGAGGAAGCGCTCGCGATCTACGAGTCACAAGCCAAGTCACTCGACACGTTCCAGATCCACAAGGAGCGCGCGCGGCTGCTGCGCATCCTCAAGCGCTACGGCGAAGCCGGGGCCGCGATCGACCACGCGATCGCGCTCCTGCCCGGCAAGTACGACGGCTACCGCGAGCGCGGCTGGCTGCGGCTGATGACGGATCGCGAGCCGGAGGCGGTCGCCGAGTTCCGGCGCGGGCTCGAGATCGAGCCACACGACCCCGAGCTGAACTACGGGCTCGGCCAGGCGCTCGAGTACACGGGCGACAAGCTGGGCGCGATGGCCGCGTACGAGGAGTCGACGCGCTGGAGCTCCTTCCCGGCCGCTCAGCGGCGGCTCGACCGCCTGCGCTCGCGCACCGTCGCGCGTCCACCCGCTGCGCCTCGCTGAGGGGGCCTACGCCAGATCGCTCGTTCTGCCGCTAAGATAGACAGGCGATGACCCAGGCCGAGCTGGTTGCCGATCTGGTGCGCCGAAGCCGAGCCGCTTCCGAGCGGTTGGGCGAGCTGCGCACCGACGTGAAGGACGCGGCGCTGCACCGCGCCGCGGACGCGCTCGACGACGCCTGCGACTCGCTCCTGGCCGAGAACGCGAAGGACCTGGACGCCGGCCGCGCGAAGGGCCTGGCCGCCGCGATGCTCGACCGGCTCGCGCTCGATCGCGAGCGGGTCGCCGCCATGGCGACGGGCCTGCGCGAGGTCGCCGCCCTGCCCGATCCCGTCGGCGAAGTGACTCGCATGTGGAACCGGCCCAGCGGCCTGCAGGTCGGGCGCATGCGCATTCCGCTGGGAGTCATTCTCGTGATCTACGAGTCGCGGCCCAACGTGACCGCGGACGTGGCCGCGCTGTGTCTCAAGAGCGGCAACGCGGCGATCCTGCGCGGCGGCTCCGAGGCGATTCACTCGAACCGCGCGCTCGCGGCGGTGCTGCGCGAGGCGATCTCGGCCGCGGGCGTGCCCGAGGACGCGGTCGTGCTGGTGCCCCAGACCGAGCGCGAGATCGTCGATCAGCTCCTGCTGCGCGACGACGCGATCGATCTCGTGATTCCCCGCGGCGGCGAGGAGCTGATTCGCCGCGTCTCGGAGAAGTCACGCATTCCCGTGATCAAGCACTACAAAGGTGTGTGTCACGTGTATCTCGACGAGTTCGCCGAGCCGAAGATGGCCAGCGACGTCACCGTGAACTCGAAGGTGCAGCGCGTGTCGGTGTGCAACGCCGCCGAGACGCTGCTCGTGCACGCGGCGCTCGCCGAGACGGTGCTGCCCGACGTGCTCGGCGCGCTCGCGGCGCACGGGGTCGAGCTGCGCGGCTGCGCCCGCACGCGCGCGCACTTCGCCTCGGCGCTCCCCGCGAGCGACGCCGACTACCACACCGAGTGGCTCGCGAAGACGATGTCGGTGCGCGTGGTCGACTCACTCGATCAGGCGATCGACCACATCCGCAAGTACGGCTCGAATCACACCGACACGATCGTGACTCGGGACGTGACTCGTGCGCGCGAGTTCGTGCGGCGGGTGAACTCGAGCTCCGTGTTCGTGAACGCGAGCACCCGCTTCTCGGACGGCTTCCAGCTGGGGCTCGGCGCCGAGGTCGGCGTGTCGACCACCAAGATGCACTGGTACGGACCGATGGGCCTCGAAGGTCTCACGACCCAGAAGTTCATCGCCTTCGGAGAGGGAACGATTCTCGAGTGAAGCTCGGCGTACTCGGCGGCACGTTCAATCCGATTCACCTCGCACATCTGCGGCTCTGCGAAGAGCTGCGCGAGTCACTCGGGCTGGAGCGCGTGCTGCTGGTCCCCGCCGGTGACCCGCCGCTCAAGAATCGTGACGTCGCGCCCGCCGCGCACCGCCTCGAGATGGTCCGCCGCGCGACGGCCTCGAACCCGGCGCTCGAGGTCGACGACCTCGAGCTGCGCCGCGCCGGCCCGAGTTACACCGTCGACACACTGCGCGAGCTGTCGGCGCGTCACTCGGGCGCGGAGCTGTGGTTCCTCGTCGGTGCGGACACGCTGCGCGACCTCGAATCCTGGCGCGAGCCAGCGCGGCTCTTCGAGCTCGCGAACTTCGCCGTCGCGACGCGGCCGGGCTATGTTGCGCCGCTGCGCGAGCTACTCCCCCCCGAGCTGGCCCGCCCGTTCCGCGACGGGCCCCATGGTCTGGTGCACGCTTCGGGTCACGAGCTGCGCGCCGTGCGCTTCACGCCGCTCGAGATCTCGGCCAGCGAGATCCGCCGGCGCGCCGCGAGCGGTGAGTCGATCCGGTATCTGGTCCCCGACGAGGTTCGCGAGTACATCGCGAAGCATCGTCTGTACAGTCACCCACCAACTGACAGAAAGTGAGGCTTGTTGAACGGCAAGGATCTGGCTTTGGCGCTGGCGACCGCGATGAACGACAAGAAAGGCGAGGAGGTGCGAGTGCTCGATCTGCACGGAGTCTGCGGCTTTGCCGACTACTTCGTACTCGCCACGGGCGGGTCGGATCGACACGTGCGCGCGCTCGCCGAGGCCGCGGTCGAGACCGCGGCGCGCCGCGGCGCGAAGCCGATCGGCGTCGAGGGCAAGACGGTCGGGCGCTGGGTGCTGGTCGATCTGGGTGACATCGTCGTGCACGTCTTCAGCGAGGACGCGCGCGACTACTTCGGTCTGGAGCGGCTGTGGGGCGACGCGGAGGAGCTCGCGGTCGGAGCCGCTTCGTGAAAGTGAAGGGGCCCATCGTGCTCGTCGTGCTCGACGGGTACGGCATCGGCGAAGGGGGCCCGGGCGACGCGACCGCGCTCGCTCGGGCTCCGTTCTTCGTCGAGCTCCAGGCGCGCTATCCGCGCGCGCAGATCGCGACGTCGGGCGCCGCGGTCGGCCTGCCCGACGGCCAGATGGGGAACTCGGAGGTCGGTCACACCACGCTCGGCGCTGGGCGCGTGATCGACATGGACATCGTCCGCATCAAGAAGGCGATCGACGCGGGCGAGCTCGCGACCAATCCCGCGCTGCAGGAGTTACTCGCGGCCGCGAAGCGCGCGGGCGGCGTGCTGCACCTGATGGGCCTCGTGTCCGACGGTGGAGTGCACAGCTCGCTCGAGCACCTGTACGGGCTCCTGCGGCTGTGTGACCAGCGCGGGATCAAGCCGATCGTGCACGCGTTCACCGACGGACGAGACACTCAGCCGCGCTGCGCGAACCGCTTCATCGAGCCGCTCGAAGCGCGCGTGCGCGCGCAGGGCGGCGCGATCGCCACCGTGATCGGGCGCTACTTCGCCATGGACCGCGACCAGCGCTGGGACCGCGTGGCGCGCGCATACAAGGCGCTCGTGAGTCGCGAGGGTCTGGAAGCGCCGAGCGCCGTCGAGGCAGTGACTCGCGCGCTCGCGCGCGACGAAGGCGACGAGTTCATCCAGCCCACCGTGGTCGCGGGCGCGCCGGGAATCGGCGACGGCGACGCCGTGCTCTTCTTCAACTTCCGCGCGGATCGCGCGCGCGAGCTCACGAACGCACTCACTCGCGTGCGCGCCGACAAGCTCGGGGCAGAGGTCGCGGCGCTCCCGCGCGTGCGGCTCGGCGGCTTCGCGACGCTTACCGAGTACGACGAGCTCTTCGACCTGCCCGTGCTGTTCGGGCCCGTGGGCGTGACTCACTCGCTAGGCGAGCTGGTCGCCGGCACCGGCGCGCACCAGCTGCGCATCGCCGAGACCGAGAAATACGCGCACGTGACTTACTTCTTCAACGGCGGGCGCGAGGAGGCGTTCGACGGCGAGGACCGCATCCTGATTCCCTCGCCGCGCGAAGTGCCCACGTACGACCTGAAGCCCGAGATGAGCGCCGTGGCAGTCACCGACGCGCTGCTCGTCGCCATGGCCGCGAACGACTACGGGTTCATCCTGGTGAACTACGCGAACCCCGACATGGTGGGTCACACCGGAGTGATTCCCGCCGGCGTGAAGGCGGTCGAGGTGGTCGACGCATGTCTCGCGCGCGTGTGCCGCGAGGTGCTGGCGCGCGGCGGCGAGCTCTTGATCACCGCCGACCACGGGAACATCGAGCTCATGATCGATCCCGAGACCGGCGGCCCGCACACCGCGCACACCACGGGCCCCGTACCGTTGTGGTGGGTGACTCCCCGGCCGGAGGGCAAGCGCCTCTTGGACGGCGGTCTCTCCGACCTCGCGCCGAGTCTGTGCCAGCTGCTCGCGCTTCCGGTCCCGCGCGAGATGACGGGCCACAGTCTGCTCGTCGGCGCCGACTGAGTCGCGCTTGCGCGGGCTCGCCCGGGCGCTGCTCGAGCTCGTCGCGCCCAGCGTCTGCCCCGCCTGCGACGTACCGCGGCGCGCGCGCGAGTCACTCTTGTGTCTCGCCTGCGCTAGCCGCGTGCGCGTGCTTCCGCGCCTGCGCGGCGTGCACACGGCGATCGCCTACGAAGGCGCGGGCCTCGAGCTGGTGCGCCGCTTCAAGTTCGAAGGCCGGCGCGACGCGCGCGAGTTACTCGTGGCGTGGCTCGCGGCGCGCGCCGAGTCACTCCGCTTCGACGCGATCGTCCCGCTGCCGCGCCACGTCGAGCGCGTGCGCAGCGAGGGCTGCGATCCGGTGCACGAGCTGGCCCGCGAGCTCGCGCGCGAGTCCGGCGCGCGGCTCGTGAGTCACGCGCTGCGGCGCGTGCGGCGGACGCCGCCGCAGACGGGTCTCTCGGTGGCGGCGCGGCGCGCGAACGTGGCGCGCAGCTTCCGCGCCGACCCGGGCCGGCTCGCGGGGCGCTCGGTGCTGTTGCTCGACGACGTCGCGACCACGGGCGCGACGTTGGCCGAAGCCGCGCGCGCGCTGCGCCGCACGAGCGGCGCGAAGCGGATCATGCTGGCCGCCGTCGCCGGCACACCGCCCCCACTTACTTCGCTCGGCTGAGCCTCGCTGCGCGCGCCTTCGGCGCTTGCGAGCCTCGCTCGCCGACATCGGACCGCGGGCCGATGTCCCGCGGTGGGCCCTCGCTCGGCATGGAAACGCGTTCGGGCGCTGTGCTATGAACGCCGCCATGGCGGACTCCATCAAGCTCAAGACCTCGGTCACTCTGAAGCACCAGGCGAACCTCGGCGAGGACGTCGCGGAGGTCGAGCTCGCGGCAGGCGACGAGCTCTCGGTGCTTCAGGAGTGGGACACCGCGTGGCTCGCGAAGACGAGCGACGGGAAGCTCTTCAACGTGAAGAAGGATCTGGCCGAACCCGCGTAATCAGCTCGGCGAGCGTCTTCACCAGGCGCTCGGGATTCACCGGCTTCTTGAACAGCACGCCGTCCAGCCCCTCGAGGCGGCTGCGCTTGATGATGTGGTCCTGGTCGTAATAGAAGGCCGTCATCAGGACCACGGGTGTCTCGGGCGCTTCGCGCCGCGCCGTCTGGAACAGCTCGTAGCCGTCCATCTCGGGCATCACGACGTCGGACAGCACCAGGTCGAAGCGCTCCTTGCGCAGGCGGTCGACGGCGTCGCGGCCGTTCGCGGCTTCGACCACGTGTGCGCCCTCGGCGCGCAGGATCTCGGCGATCGAGTCACGCACCGCGCTGTCGTCGTCGACGACGAGAAGACGGCGCCCATCCAATGCACGCGCGCTGGCTGCGCGCGTCGTGGACAGATCGATCATGCGCGCGCGGCCGAGATACTGCGTGCTCGAGTAACCGCCCTGCTCGGCCATGTCGTGCAGCCGCTGCAGGTGTGACTCGATGCGGCGGATCTCGGCGCGCACCTTGGCGATGCGCTCCAGGTCCGGCGCGTCGTGCCGCTCGCCGAGTGACCTCTCGAGCAGCGCGATCTGACTCTCGATCACGGTGAGTGGGTTGTTGATCTCGTGTGACAGCCCGATCGCCACTTCGCCGAGCACCGCGAGCTGGTCGCGGCGCTTCAGCGCCGAGATGTCCTTCGCGAAGCCGATCGTGCCGACTTCCTTCTCGTCGTCGTCGTAGAGAATGACTCCCGAGATCGCGACCTCGAGCTCGTGACCGTCCTTCGCGACGAACGTCGTCGGGAAATTCACGACGCGGCCCGGGCCGCCGTGCTCGGGCCCGCGCATCGCGGTCATGACTCGCCGCGCTTCCTCGATGGACGGATAGAGCGTGGCGACGTAGCGCCCGATGATCTCGAGACGCGAGTAACCGAGATTCTCGCGGGCGCCGTCGTTGTAGTACTGGACCGTGCCATCGGCCGCGGTCGCGACGACGATGTCCGGAGAAGCTTCGACCAAGCGCTCGAGCATCTCCTTGTCCAACGGCATCGGCGCGAAGTCTATCCCTTGCGCTCCGCCATTGCGACGCAGCGCGTCGTGGCGGCGCCGAGGCGCTCGCCGAATTCGCGGTCCGCTCTGCCGAAGTGCTCGAGCGAACGCGCGACGACTTCCTTGCGCGTGACCTGCGCGAGACTGCCCGCGATGTTCGCGATCAAGCGCTCGCGCTCGTCGGACTTCATCACGCGGTACAGCGCGCCCGCTTGCACGAAGTCGTCGTCGGCGCGATGCGGGACGAGGCCGCGCGGACCGATGGAGCCGCGCACCTCGTAGGCGAGTCCGTCGTCGGCGCCCGTCTGCGCGGGACCCGCCGTGCTGTTCGGCTCGTAGTTCGCGGCGCGCCCGCCGTTGTCGTCGAAGCGCATCGCGCCGTCGCGCCCGTAGTTGCGCGCCCCGCCAGTCACTCCGGTGGGAGCGTTGATCGGCAGGCGCGTGTGATTGATGCCCAGGCGGTAGCGGTGCGCGTCGCCGTAGCCGAACAGTCGCGCCTGCAGCATCGGGTCGGGAGACGGGCCGATGCCCGGCACGAGGTTGGCGGGATCGAATGCCGACTGCTCGACCTCGGCGAAATAGTTGTCGGGCATGCGGTCGAGCACCATGCGCGCGATCGGAATCAGCGGGTAGTCCGCGTACGGCCACACCTTCGTGAGATCGAACGGATTGAAGCGGTAACTCGCGGCGTCCTGCTCGGGCATGACTTGGACCTTCAAGGTCCAGGACGGAAAGTCACCGCGGCCGACGGCGTCGTACAGATCTTTGTGTAGGGCCGAGGGGTCCTTGCCGCCGAGCTCCGCGGCCTGCTCGCTCGTGAGACAGCGGATGCCCTGGTCCGTTTTGAAGTGGAACTTCACCCAGAAGCGCTCGCCCGCGTCGTTCACCCACTGGAACGTGTGACTGCCGAAGCCGTCCATGTGGCGGTAACTCCCGGGGATACCGCGGTCGCCGAACAGCCAGGTGAACTGGTGAGTCGCCTCGGGCGAGTGACTGAAGAAGTCCCAGATGTTGTCCGGCTCCTGCCGGTTCGTGAACGGGTCGTACTTCTGCGAGTGGATGAAGTCGGGGAACTTGATCCCGTCGCGAATGAAGAACACCGGTGTGTTGTTGCCGACGAGGTCCCAGTTGCCGTCTTCCGTGTAGAACTTCACCGCGAAGCCGCGCGGGTCGCGCGCGGTGTCCGCGGCGCCCTTCGAGCCCGCCACCGTCGAGAAACGCACGAACAGCGGCGTGCGCTTTCCGACGCGCTCGAAGACCTTCATCTTCGTCCAGCGCGCGACGTTGGGGCTCGTGACTTCCAGGTAGCCGTGCGCGCCGGTGCCGACGGCGTGGACCACGCGCTCGGGGATCCGCTCGCGGTTGAAGCGCGCGAGCTTCTCGAGCAGGTGGTGGTCCTGCAGCAAGGTCGGGCCGTTCGGGCCCGCGACCTGCGAGTGTTGGTTGTCGGCGACGGGGGCGCCGGCCTCGGTCGTGAGTGTGTTTGCTTCGTTCGTCATGCCGCGAATTTCGGCCGCGGCCGGTGATTGGTCCAAGATATCTTTTCGAAGACATTGATAGCCTTTGGCTATCATGAAGCCGTTCGACTTCTCGCTGCGCCAGCTCCAATACGCGGTGGCCGTCGCCGACTCACTCAGCTTCCGCAAGGCGGCGCAGCGCTGCCGCGTGTCGCAGCCCGCGCTCAGCGCGCAGCTCGCGCAGCTCGAGCGCGCGCTCGGCGCGAACCTGTTCGAGCGCGACCGCCGCCGCGTGCTCGTGACTCCCGGCGGCCACGCGATCGTGGAGCGCGCGCGCGTGGTGCTGCGCGAGGCCGAGGACCTTGCCGAGATCGCGCGCTCGACGGGCGATCCGCTCGCCGGCACGCTGCGCATCGGAATCCTGCCCACGATCTCGCCGTATCTCCTGCCGCGCATCGCGCCGGCTCTGCGCGCCGACTTCCCGCGACTCACCGTGAAGTGGGCCGAGGACAAGACGGCGGCGCTGGTGCGCGAGCTCGCGGCCGGGTCACTCGAAGCCGCGGTGCTGGCGCTCGAGGCCGAGCTGGGCGAGGTCGACCACGCCGTGATCGCGCGCGATCCGTTCGTGCTGGCCGCGCCGGCGAGTCACCCGCTCGGCCGCGCGCGCGGGCGCGCCAAGCCGGCGGACCTGCGCGACGAGAGCGTGCTGTTGCTCGACGACGAGCACTGCTTCGGCAAGCAAGCGCTGGCCCTGTGCGCCCGAGCGCGCGCGCGCGAGCTCGAGTTCCGCGGCACGAGCCTGGCCACGATCGCGCAAATGGTGGCCGGCGGCGCGGGAGTCACTCTGCTGCCGGCGCTCGCAGCGCCGGTGGAAGCCGAACAGGCCAAGCTGCGGGTGCGGCGCTTCACGGAGCCCGAGCCGGCGCGCACGATCGCGCTGGTCTGGCGCCGGCGCTCCCCGCTCGCCGAGTCACTGCGCAAGGTCGCGGGCGCCATGGCCCGCGCGTACCCGAAGTGACTCGCTAGGCGAGCTCGAGGCGCAGCTTGCCGAGCGCCGCGCGCTCACTCCGCTTCCAGAGCGCGACGGCCAGGTGATTCTCGTCGTCGGGCGAGAGCACGCCCCACGGCAGCGAAAAGCGCCGCTGCGGCCCGCGCTCGGGCCAGAAGCGCCCGAGCAGGAAGCCATTGAGATACAGGTTCGCCTTGCCGCGGCCGGGATCGAACGCGAGCGCGAGCGCGGTGTGTTTCGGGTCGATGGCCTCGAGCCGGAAGCTCGTCTCGTACAGCGCCACGCCTTCGGGCGCGCCCGCCCAGCCGTGCGGCAGCGCGACCTCTTCGGCGTGCGCGCGCTCGACCGCGCCGAAGTCGACGACTGGAGTGAGTCCCCGCTCGCCGCGGACCAGCCCGCCGCGCGCGCGCCAGCGCACGCGGGTCGCGCCCGTGTCGAGCGACACGATGCCCCGCGGGTTCGCGCCGTCGTCGGCGAACGCTTTGTTGTGACCGAGGCTCTCGACCAGGATCGCGATCGTGTTCGGACCGTTCTCGTCGAACGCGACTCGGCGCAGCGAGACACTCTTCGCGCGCGCACCGTCGGCGCCGACGCCCAGCGGATTCGCCAGCTGGTCGCCGCCCGCGACGAAGCTCCCGTTGATCCACACCGCCCAGCAGTGGCGCGCGTCGAGCACCAGCCGGTCGAGCCGGCCCGCGAAGCGCCCGCGGTACCAGACGAAGCCCCAGTGCAGGCCGAGTGAGTCGAGGTCGATCTCGCCCGCTTCTACTTGCCGCTGCGAGAGTGACTCCCACGACGAGTCGTCGTAGTCCGCCGCCAGCTGCGGGCTCGCGTCCGAGAAGCGCCAGCGCTCGAGCCGCGGGAAGAGCGGCGGGATCGGGACGGGCTGAGCCTTGTCGGCTGGGAGCTCGGGAGTCACTGCGAGCAGGCCCTTCGTGCGCCGTTCGTACACGCGGATCTGTGTCTCCCACGGTGCGAGCGTCGAGCGCTCGGGCTCGGGACACGGCACGCCGGCGGGCTCGCGCGTCGGGTTGCGCAGAAACACGTAGCGGTGTGCGGCCCCGACGCGAGTGGCGAAGTGCTCGGCCGACCACGCCTCGTGCTTGGGATCGGGATCGGTCGCCGCGAGATCCGCCTCGTGCGCCTCGAGAAACTCGTTCAGCCGCCGGACGGCTTCGTAGCGCGCGCCCATCGCGCCGGACTCCCCGATCGGCGCGCCGTAGTCGTAGCTCGAATACACGTCGGGGCTCGCGAGATACCCCCAAGTGACTCCGCCCGCGAACACATAGTACGTCCACAAGGTGCCGCGCGCGGCGAGCGCGGCCTTGGTGGCGCCGTCGATGCCCTCGGGTCCGAGTCTCTCGCGTATGCGCGCGTAGCCCGCGCCGCCCCAGCCGTCATACCAGCCGCCCTGCAGCTCGGGGTAGAACACGGGGTTCGCGGGGCGGCCGTGCGCGTCGAGCGCGGCCTCGTCGCCTTTGAACGAGTCGAACGTGCGCGGGTCGTCGCGCCAGTCACTCCGGAAGTCGGTGACCGGGTAGCGGTCGAGCGCGAGCATGTCGACGTCCAGCTGTCGCCCGCGCCACGCGTGCAGGTCGTTGTGGAAGATCGGCACGCGCACGCCGAGCGCGCGCGCGTGCTCGTACAGCTCGCGCATGTACGGGTTGCGTTGCCCGAGGCCGCCCGCGCGCGGCAGCGACGCGTCGAAGCGCCGGCGCAGCCAGCGCGCGCTTGCGAACCGAGTGAGTCGCCGCGCACCGAGCAATCGAATCAACAGATCGGCGGTCGGGGAAGAGAGCGCGCCGACCGGCGACGGCACCGTGAACTCGTTCTCGACCTGGAACAGGAGCAGGTTCCCGCGCGCGGCGATCTTGGGCACGACCGCGGCGAACCACGCGCGCGCGGCTTCCAGATACGCGCGCGAGAAATGGAACCCCTCGCGCGTGCGGCAGCGCGGAGTGACTCGCGGGTCACGGAGCAGCCACGCGGGCAGCCCGCCGAAGTCGACCTCCGCGCAAATGTACGGCCCCGGCCGCGCGATGAGATACAGACCCGCGCGCTCGATCAGATCGTGCAAGTGGTCGACGTCGCGCAGACCCGCGAAGTCGAGCTCGCCGGGGCGCTCCTCGTGGTAGTTCCACGGGTAGTACACGTCGACCGCGTTCAGCCCCGCGTCCTTGAACTGCGCGATGCGGTCGCGCCACAGCGCGCGCGCGGGCAGACGGAAGTAATGCAGCGAGCCGGCGCGCACGATCGTCCGCCGCCCGTCGACGAGCAGGCTGTGCCGATCGAAGGTGACTCGCAACGAGTTACTCGTGCGCCGCGAGCCAGCGCTCGGCGTCGAGCGCGGCCATGCAGCCGGTGCCCGCCGCCGTCACCGCCTGCCGATACACCGGATCCATGGCGTCGCCGCAAGCGAATACGCCTTCGACGTTCGTGCGGGTCGAGCCCGGCTGAGTCACGAGATAACCCTGCGGGTTCAGCTCCAGCACGCCGCGGAACAAATCGGTGTTGGGCTTGTGGCCGATCGCGACGAACAGCGCGCCGACGTCGAGCCGAGTCACTTTGCCGTCGCGCACGTCGCGGACGTTCACGGCGGTGAGCGCCTTGTCGTCGCCCAGCACCTCGGCCACCTCGTGGTGCCAGAGGAAACGGATCTTGTCGTGGCGCTGCGCGCGGTCCGCCATGATGCGGCTCGCGCGAAGTGAGTCACGGCGGTGGACCACGGTGACTTCGGTCGCGAAGCGAGTCAGGAACAGCGCCTCCTCCATCGCGGTGTCGCCGCCGCCGATCACCGCCATCGGGCGTCCCTTGTACAGCGCGCCGTCGCACGTCGCGCACGCGGACACTCCGCGGTTCGTGTACTTCTCCTCCGACGGCAACCCCAGCCACTTGGCCTGCGCGCCGGTCGCCACGACGACGGTCTCGGCCTGGAAGATCTCCGAGTCGGTCTCGATCGTGAACGGCCGCTTCGCGAAGTCGATCGCGGTCGCGTCCTCGAAGAGGATCCGCGCGCCGAAGCGCTCGGCCTGCTTCTGGAACATCTCGACGAGCTCGGGACCCGAGACACCTTCGGGGAAGCCGGGGTAGTTCTCGACCTCGGTCGTGATCATCAGCTGCCCGCCGAATGCCGCGCCCGCGATCACGACGGGCTCGAGATCCGCGCGACCGGCGTAGATCGCCGCCGTGTAGCCGGCGGGACCGCTGCCGATGATCGCGAGTCGCACCGCGGTGACTGGCTTCATGACTCGAATCGTATCTCGCGGACTTCGTACTCGCGCTTGCCTTTCGGCACCACGACCCGGACCTGGTCCTCGACGCGTTTGCCGATCAGCGCGCGCGCGACGGGGCTCGAGACGGAGAGCAGGCCGCGCGCCACGTCGGCCTCGTCCTCGCCGACGATGCGGTAAGTCACTTCGTCGCCGGTATCGAGATCCTCCAGCACGACGGTCGTGCCGAAGCGCACAACGTCGGGCGCCTGTCCGCTCGTGTCGACGATCTCGGCGCGCGCGAGCCGGTCTTCGACCTGTCGGATGCGCGCTTCGATCATCGCCTGCTTCTCCTTCGCGGCGTCGTACTCGGCGTTCTCCGAGATGTCGCCGTGCTCGCGCGCGCGGCCGATCGCCGCCGAGATCGCGGGGCGCTCGACGGCTTTCAGACGACGCAGCTCTTCGGAGAGCTGTTCGTGACCCTGACGGGTCATGTGCACCTTGCCACTCAGCGCGCGTCCCTCCGGAGGTGCGGGCCAAGGTAGACGTGCGCGAAAAGGGCTGTCAACGCGCGGCGCCGAGTCCCGCGCACGGGCGCTCGCTGCTAGACTGCGGCCCCCCAGTCGAGGAGATTCCATCGTGGCGACGCGCCTTTCTCACCTTCGGAGCGCGCTGGCTCTCGCGCTCGTCGCACTCGCCGTCGCGGGCTGCGGGAGTGAGAAAGCACGACCCGGCGACGCGCACGTGCCGACGCTCCGCTTCGCGGGCGTCGACCTCGAGTTCGCGCTCGACCGCATCGCGACCGAGGCCGGCTGGGTGATCGCGCTCGACGAGATCAGCCCCAAGGATCAGAGCCCAGACCTGTCTCTCGTGCGCGTCGACATGGACATTCCGGCGGGGTCACTCGACTCGGCGGTGCGCCTGCTTCGCGACAAGGTCGGCGGGTTCGACTACAAGCTCGACGACGGCGTCTTGTACGTGCGCAGCAACGCGCTGGTCGACGACAAGACGGCGCTCGACATGCCGCTCCTCGAGGGCGGCAAGTTCCACGGCGAGCTGGTGGAGCTCGTGAAGTACATCATGCAGCGCCACCCCTCGAGCTTCATCACGGTGACTCACATCCACGGCGCCCCCGCGGGCCCGCCCGTGGACGTCGAGATCCCGCCGAAGGCGTCGGTGCGCGACGCGCTCGTCATCTACGCGCGCACCGCGAAGTTCGGCTGGGTGATTCGGCGCAGCGGTCAGCTGACTCGCGACGTGACCGGCGCGGTCGCGATCATGGGCACCACGGTCACGCCGCGCGGTCCGCGCAAGACGATCTCGCGCGTTCCGCCCATTCACAACAAGCTGTCCGCAACCGCCGCGCTGGCCGACGCGACGATTCGCCTTCAGACGCCGGTCGTCGTGTACGACCGCTCGATCCTGCAGGACTCGCGCGGCATGTTGAACCTGTCTCTCTTGAGTGACCCGAAGTGGCCGCTCAAGGAGACACTCGATGGGCTCGGTGAGTCGGGGTTCGGCCCGCACGCGTGGCATTTCCGCTGGCGCGAAGAGAGCGGCGTGCCGGTCGTGCGCTCGCACCACTTTCTGTACTTCCTGCGCGGGCGTGACTTGTTCGCGCAGCAGCTGCTCGGGGGCGAGTTCGAGGGCAGCCTTCCCGAGCTCGCGCGCTGGATCAACACGCACCAGAAGTCACCCAACGGCGAAGTGCTGATGGGCGGCGAGATCGTCGACGGCCTGCCGCGCGGGAAGGTCACCGTGAGCTCGGGAGATACCGTGCACCAGGCGATCGTCGCGTTCGCGAAGGCGTCGGGTGTCTCGCCTTACGTGCTCGTGTTCGATATGCAGAACCCGATCACGGGCGTGATCATCGAGAATCCGCGCGCATGGCGCGGCGCGTTTCTCGTCGATCTCACCGAGTGGCGCACCATGCCGGGCGACGAGCGCGCGATGGGCGTAATGAGTCCCGAGGAGAGCGAGGCGAGGCGGAAGGCTCAGGAAGCGACTAAGTGAGTCGCTCCTCGAGCACGCGGATGATGTACCCGATGATCAAGAGATTCGGGAGCCGTCCGCGCATGTCGTCGAGCACGAGGCCCTTCTTCTCGCAGTCGTCGGCGAAGCGGTCGGCGTAAGTCGCGAAGAACTCGAGCATGTCCATGCTCACGTTCTTCGCGAGCATGGTGTTGATGTCCTTCACGTCGAAGTCATCGAACATCTCGGTGAACTCGATCGCGATCTCACGTCCGGTCATGACGACCCCTTCCGCCAGTCACTCGAGTTGCGCACCCACGCTTTCGAGCGACGCCGATCATGACAGCGCGCCGACGCGAGAGTCAACGCGAAGACACGCAACTCGACGCGCGCCTTCGCAGCAAGTGACCGCCTAGAACGGCGCGCTCACTCGTGATTCGTGTTCGTGCTGCGCACCGAAATCGATTTCGACCGCGTGCTCGTCGTCGGGGATCTCGGTTTGTTGGAACAGCGACTCGCGCACCCACACGGGCGCGTCGGCGCGCAGCGCCACGGCGATCGCGTCGCTGGGCCGTGCGTCGACGGAGAGGCTCTTGCCGCGCAGCTCGAGCTCGATCACTGCGTAGTAGGTGCTGCCGCGCAGCTCAGTCACGACGATGCGCTGCACCTTCCCCTGGATCTGATCGAGCACGCTCTTCAGCAAGTCGTGCGGATTCGGGCGCGGGCTGGGTTGGTGCTCCATGGCGCGCGCGATCGACTCGGCTTCGAACTCACCGACCCAGATACCGAGTCTGCGCCCGCGCTCGCCGTTCTCGATGAGCTCGACGATCGGTGACGCAGTCACCGGATCGATGCGCACGTCTGCGACGCGCACGTTGCGCAGGTGAGATTCGTCGGAGCCGAACGGCCCGCAGGCGGTGAGCAGCGCGAGTGCGCAGGTGACGTGCAACTTCGAGACAGCGCGTCGAATCGCCACGGCGAGCTTCCTTCGCATCGCCCCCCCGCCGCTCGACTCTATCACGCTCGTGCACGCGGGGAGCGAGAGGGTAAGCTGCCGCGGATGCGCGAATTCTCGGGCCTCTCGGCGCTGGTGCTCGGCGCGGTCACGCGCGACGTGGAGCCGGGCGGCGGCTCGTCGCCGGGCGGCGTGGTGCACTACGCGGGGCTCGCGCTCGCCGCGCTCGGCGCGGGCACGCGGGTGGTCACGCGCTGCCGCGAGGAAGACGCGCGCGAGCTGCTCGCGCCGCTGCGCGCCGCGGGGATCGAGACACTCGCGCTCGCGAGCCGCGAGACCACGACTTACGCGAATGACTACACGGGGAGCGAGGATCAGCACGAGCTGCTCGCGGCGTCGGACCCGATCGCGCCGGCCGATCTCCCCGCGGAGTGGCGGCGCGCCGACGCGATTCACTTGGGTCCGCTGCACCGGCGCGATCTGTTGCCCGAGACACTCGCGGTGTTGCGCGGGCGCGTGGGGATCGATCTGCAAGGCCTCGCGCGGCGCAGCTCGGCGGCGGGCACGGAGCTCGCGGCGAACGCAGAGCTGAAGGACTTCCTCGCGCACGTGTCGGTGGCGAAGGCGGCCGAGGAAGAGATCGCGGTGCTGCTCGAAGGCAAGAGCCTCGAGGAGTTTCGCCGCCAGTTCGGCCTGGAGGAGCTGCTGGTCACTCGCGGTGCGCGCGGCGCGCTGCTGGTGACACGGAGCGGTGTCGACGCGATCCAGGCGGTGACCGCGCGCCGGCGCTTCCCGACCGGGGCGGGCGACGTGTTTCTCGCCGCGTATCTGTTCGCGCGCGCGGCGAGTCACGAGCCGCGCCGCGCCGCGGAGCTCGCGGCCCGCGCGAGCGCCGCGCAGATCGAGCACGGCCGGCTGCCCGCGGGCTTCTCGCTGGAGCCGGGTCAGTGACTCGTGCGGCGCTCGCGCTGGTGCTCGCGCTGTGCGTCGGCTGCATCGTGGACATGGGCACGACCACGACGACGACTCCGCCCGACGAGCGCGTGCCGGTGCCCGACAAGTACGAAGGAGACCAGCCGCCGGAGCTCGTCGACGCCGGCATCGAGGGCTGCAAGCGCGCCGCCGCGCTCGATCCCGACCTGTATTACTGCGCCGCGCCGGAGCAGTGGTACCGCTACGCCATGCACCGCTGGTATCTCGCGTTCGCGTGGAACGGCAACTGGTTCCCAGTGACTGGCTCGGAGCTGCCGCCTGGGCTGGTGAAGATCACGCCCGCGCCCGAGGAAGTGCAGAAGGCGCGCGAGGAACGCCTGAAGGAGCTGGAGAAGAAGCTCGAAGAGACCGACGGCGAGCCCGTGCAGACCGAGGACGACCGCGAGGAGAAGCTGAAGGCGCTCGAGAAGAAGCTCGAGGAGCTAGAGAAGCAGGAGCCGACTCAGGGCGGCCACTGACTCGACGAGCTCGTGCGGCTCGGCCGCGAGCAGCTCCTCTCGCGTGCCGTAGCCCCAGCCGACGGCGATCGCAGTGACTCCGTTGGCGCGCGCGCCGAGCACGTCGTGACGGCGGTCGCCGACGTGCACGGCGTCGGCCGCGCCGACTCGCAGCGCGGCGAGCGCGTCTCGGATCAGCTCGCCTTTGTCGACCCGCCCGCCGTCGAGGTGACTCCCGATCACGCCCTCGAAACGGTCCGCGAGCCCGAAGTGAGTCAGGATCCGCTCGGCGAAGACCGTGGGCTTCGAGGTCGCCACGGCGAGCCGCAGCTGGCGCCCCCGCAGGGCGGCGAGCAGCTCCGCGATCCCCGGATACACCGCGTTCTCGAACAGCCCCTTCTCGGCGAAGTACTCGCGGTAGTCGCCGACGGCCTGGCGCGCGTCGCCGGGGCTCATGCCGAAGTGCTCGCGGAACGACTGCTCGAGCGGCGGGCCGATCAGTGACTCGAGCTGGTCGGCGTGGGGCACCGGCCGGCCGCGCTTGCGCAGCGCGTGCTGGATCGAGCGCGTGATGCCGAGCTTCGGGTCGGTGAGCGTGCCGTCGAGGTCGAAGAGCGCCGCGCGCTTCACTTCTTCGAGTCACTCACCCAGCGCAGGCCCGGCAGGCCGTCGATGCTCTCGGCGTTCTTCTGCTTCTGGTACTCGACCAGCGCCTCGGGGCCCTTCTTCTCGGCCCACGCGCCCAGCGCCGTGCGCTCGCCCTGGTATTCGTACAGCGGCACGCCGTAGCCGCACGAGTCACTGATTCGTTCGACGTGCGCCACGATCACGCTGCGCACGCCGGGCGCGCGCGGGAACTTCGCGGCGAGTGACTCGAAGCGGGGGTCCTTCGGCTCGATCGCCTCGCCGCGCCCGTACAGGCGCACGATGTTCGGCGGGCCCTGGAACGCGCAGAACATCAGCACGATGCGCCCGTTCTCGCGCAGGTGCGCGATGGTCTCGACGCCGCTGCCCACGAAGTCGAGATACGCGACGGTGCGCTCGTCGAGCACGCGGAAGGTGTCGAGCCCCTTGGGCGAGAGATTCAACCGGCCGCCGTCGGCCGACGGAGCGGTCGCCACGAAGAACATCTTCTGTGACTCGATGAAGTCGCGCATCCGCGAGTCGATCGCGTCGTACGAGCCGCTCACTTGCTGGCCTCCGTGATCTCGATCATTCGCTCGAGCGCCCGGCGCGCCTCGCGCGCGACGCGCGCCTGCCCCGATGCGTCGAGCCGCTCGCGGTCCCCAGTCACTTCGTCGACGATGTCGCCCGGCAGCACGCGGTTCAAGTCCGGGGCCTTGCCCTTCGCGAGTAAGTCGAGCAGCGCCACCAGGTGCGGCGGGTCGTTGCGCGACATGGTCGCGCAGCCGCAGCCGGCGGCGGCGTCGCCCGGCACGTCGGCCAGGTGCACGACCTCGATCCCGCGCAGCGCCGCCTGCTCGCGCAAGTTCCGCACGAAGTGACCTTCGGTGGCGACCGCGTACTTGCTCCCGCGCTTCGCGTCGAGCACGAGCTTCCACAGCTGACTCGTCGAGCCGAAGGCGTCGGCGAGCGCAACGACCTCGCGCGGTGACTCGGGGTGGACAGCGACTTGGTAGCCGCGCTCGCGCCAGTACTTCACGTGCGCCGGTTTGAAGACGGTGTGCACACCGCAGAACGAGCCCCACAGAAACAGCTCGGCCGAGTCGAGCGTCGCGATCTCGGAGTCACGGAGGTCCGCGCCCTCGTGACCCGCCGGCACGAGCGCCGTCTTCTCCGGCGCGATTCCGATCTCGGCCGCGACGTTCCGGCCCAAGTGTTGGTCGGGCACGAAGAAGATCTTCTTCTTCTGCGCGCGCGCCCAGCGCATGATCGCGCCCGCGTTCGAGCTGGTGCACACCGCGCCGCCCGTGCGCCCCGCCAGCGCCTTCACGCGGCCCGACGTGTTCATGTACGCGATCACCATGAGTGACTCGCCGTATCTCGCCACGAGCTTCTCGAAGGCCGGCGCGATCATGAACTCCTTGGCCATCATCTCCATCGTGCAGCCGGACTTCGGGTTCGTGATCCACACTTGTTGGTGTGGCGCCGCCAGCAGCGCGATGGCCTCGGCCATGAAGTGCACCGCTGACTCGACGAAGATGCGTTTCTCTGGGTGCAGCACGGCTTCGCGCGCGAGCTGATACGAGTCGGCGATGAGTCCGCCGTAGCGCTCGACCAGCTTCACGATCTCGCCGCCCATGTAGTAGTGAGCGAGTAAGACGAGCGAGGGGCCGAGTTTCTCGCGCGCCGGGACGATGTAGCGGTCCATCCAGGGCAGCACCGTCGCGGGCAGGCGATCCGGCAGCGCCAGATACTCCTCGGCGTACGGCTTGAACTCGGGCTGATACCAGTCGAGCGGGAGATCCGTCTGGCAGATCGGGATGTCCGGCTGGAGCACGATGCCGCGGGGGGTCGACATGGGCGCAAGCTAGCAGATGCGCCGACTCAGATCGGGCCGGGGCGAGTCAGGTGCTCGACGTCGAACTCCGCGCGCTTCACGAGCTCGGCCGAACGCACGGGACAGCTCGCCATCTCGCAGCCGGAGCAGTGCACGGGCCGGCACGGATCGATGTGCACCACGAAGTCTTCGTCGCCCTCGACGGCCGCCGCGAGCGCGGCCTCGAGCCCGTCCTCGACCTCGTGCGCTTCGTCCATCGTGAAATACCGCGGCACGACCAGGTGTAAGTCGACGTGACGCCGCCGGCCGGCGATGCGCGAGCGCAGCTGGTGGATGTCACACCACTCCGGCTTGCGCGCGGCCTGCAGCGCGTTCGCGAGCCGCACCAAGAGACCGAAGTCCGCCTCGTCGAGCAGCCCAGTGAGTGAGCGCCGCACGACGCGCGCGCCCGCCCACGCGAGATTCGCGGCGACGATCAGCGCCACGATCGGGTCGATCACGACGAAGCCAGTCACTTGCACCGCGACGAGCGCCGCGATGCTCGCAGCGGTCGTGAGTGTGTCGGACAGCACGTGAATGCCGTCGGCGCGCAGCGCCTCGGAGCTCTCGCGCTTCCCGACGCGCAGCAGATACACACCGAGCAACAGATTCGCGAGCCCGGCCGCCGCCGAGATCGCCATGCCCGCGCCCAGGTGCCCGAGCACGCTCCCGACCGCCAGCCGCCGCACGGCCTCGACCGCGATGAACGTGGCCGCGCCCGCGATCAGCGCGCCCTCGACCGCCGCCGACAGTGGCTCGGCCTTGCCGTGCCCGTACGGGTGGTCGGAGTCAGGCGGCCGCCGCGAGATCGAGACGCTCGCGGTCATGACCGCCGCGGCGATCACGTTCACGCTCGACTCGGCCGCGTCCGCGAGCAGCGCCATCGAGCCGGTGTAGAGATAGGCGGCCAGCTTCACGAGCAGGATCACGACGCTCGCGGCGAGCGACACGAATCCCGCGGTCACGGCGGGGCTGCGGGCCGGCTGGCTCATGCCGACACCTTAGCGCTATGCTGCGCGCCGCCTTCGTCGGGGCGTAGCGCAGCTTGGTAGCGCGCTTGGTTCGGGACCAAGAGGTCGGCGGTTCAAATCCGCCCGCCCCGACCAGATCGCGCGTGACTGATCGCGCGTGACCCGCCGCGGGGAGCGACGTTGTAACCGGCATGGCGAGGCACATCAGTCACGGGTTCGGCACCGTCCGGCCCTTCGTATTCGGACGGCTCGACCTGCTGGAGTTCGCGAAGCAGGTCTTCGGCGCGGTCGAGCTCGAGCGCAACGCGGTGCCGAACGGCTCTCTCGGGCGCGAAGTCACTCAGCGAGCCGGCGCAACGGCCGTTCGGAGAGCGTACGGCGGGCGTGCAGGATTCGTTCGGAAACGTCTGGTACATCGCCACCTGCACCGCCGAGTGACCCGCGGCCCCGCGACTAGGCCTTCGGTGCGAAGTCCGAGAACCCGGTGACTGACTCGAGGCGGCCGTCGTTCGCCACGAGCGCGAAGTCCGTGCCGCCGAAGTGGAGCGGGGCGTCCGCGGTGCCGCCCGCTTCCCAACAGAAGCGCAGCCGGCCGTGGTGTGACTCGACTTCGCTCGCGAGCCGGAAGCGGTACGCGTCGGGGAAGCGCGCGTGCACGGTGGCGATCATGGCCGAGAGACCGTCGTGGCCCGCGCCCTCGCGGTGCGGATCGATGTAACTCGCGTCCTCGGCGTACGTCTTCGCGATCAGGTCGCGGCGCTTCTGCGCGTCGCGCTCGTTCCAGGCCGCCAGGTAACGTTCGATGAGCTCGGTGGGGTTCGACATGGGGGACTCCTTCTTGGTTGACGGGAATCTGCGCCGGCCGGCGGAGTGAGTCGATTACGCGGCAGGTAATGGGCGCGCCGCGGGGGGTCGGGTATCGTCGGGCCGTGGCTTCGCGAATCCCCGTCGGCAACTTGGTGCGCGAGTGGCGGCAGCGGCGGCGCATGAGTCAGCTGGCGCTGGCGTGCGACGCGGACATCTCGACGCGGCACCTGTCGTTCATCGAGACCGGGCGCGCGCAGCCCAGCCGCGAGATGCTGCTGCACCTGGCCGAGAGACTCGACGTGCCGCTGCGCGACCGGAACGTGCTGCTCACGGCGGGCGGGTTCGCGCCGGTGTTCGAGGCGCGGGCGCTCGACGACCCGAGTCTCTCGGCGGCGCGCCAGGCCGTGGACTTCGTGTTGGCGGCGCACGAGCCATTCCCGGCGCTGGCGATCGACGCGCACTGGAACCTGCTCGCCGCGAACAAGGCAGTGACTCCCCTGCTCGAGGGGGTGGGCCCGGAGCTTCTGGCGGGTCGGGTGAACGTGCTGCGGCTGTCACTCCACCCCGACGGGCTCGCGCCGCGCATCGTGAACCTCGCCGAGTGGCGGACTCACTTGCTCGCGCGGCTGCAGCGGCAGATCGAGGTCACCGCCGATCCCGCGCTTCTCGAGCTCGCCGCCGAGCTGCGCGGCTATCCGACGCCGATCGGCTCGGCCGCGCGAGTCACTGCGCGCGAGGCCGAGCAGGCGCGCGTCGCCGTGCCGTTCAAGCTGCGCGCGAAGCGCGGCGTGCTCTCGTTCCTGGGCACGACCACCGTGTTCGGCACGCCCGTGGACATCACGCTCGCCGAGCTCGCGCTCGAGACGTTCTTCGCCGCCGACGCGGCGACCGCGGCGGCGCTGCGCGAGTGACTCAGCGGCGGCGCTGCGAGTCCTCGTCCGGGCTCGCGGGCGGGTCACCGGGCATGCGGCTGCCGCCGCCCGGGTCGACCTTCACCTTCACCTTGGGCCACATCGACGGCGAGGCGTCGCGCGCGGGGTCGCGCTTCTGCAAGGTGCGGCAGATGCCCTCTTCGAGCTGACCCGTCGCGGCGAGCGCGCCCGGGAGTGACAGGGTGCGGGCATTCGTGACCCAGCGGGTCGCGCCGAGCACGAGCGCCTGGCGCACCGCCCACGGCTCGAGGTCGGGGCGCTGGCCCGAGACCAGCACCGCGGCGCCCGCGGCCAGGCCGACCGCGCCCAGCGAGCCAGTGACTGGCGCGGTGCGCTTGTCGGGGATCGACGTGCCGTCGTTCCACGGGTTCGAGACCGCGCCGTCGAGCGCGAGCCGGCCGCCGCCGGGTTCGGGCAGCACGAGGTCCGCGTCGACGCCGGGAGTCACTGCCTGCTCGGCCACCAAAGTCGCGCGCAGCGGGCGGAGCAGCACGCTCGAGACCTCCTGCCCCGTCCAGGGATCGTAGACCACGCCGGTGTCCCCACCGTGAGCGCGCAGCCATGACTCGCGCCAGTGACTCGGGTACGCGCCGGCCTTGCCGGGCTCGTCGCCCGCGCCGCACACGGGAATCGCGCAGTTGTCTTCCGCGAACAAGAGCGCGTCGTGCAGGATCCAATTCGCTTCCTGGCCGGGCCACGCGCAAGTCACTACGCGGCTGCGCTCGCCCACGGCGTAGGCGAGCGCCGCGGCGCGCGTCCAGGCCGAGCCCGCACGCAGCGGGCGCGCCGCGCCCTCGGCGTCTTGCATGCGCGGGTCGTCTCCAGAGCGCTGAGTCAGGCTGGTTCGCCGGTTCTCCTGGATGTCGACGGCGAGTATCTGCGCGCGCGGGGCTACACCGACGCGTGTACCCGTGGCGCCCGAGCCGGCGGCGATCGACGCCAGGGCCGTGCCGTGGCCGTAGTCGCGGCGCGTGCGCTCGTCGGCGCCGGCCCAGTCGGACACGTTCGTCGGCACGCCGAGCGCGAGCCGCGTGCCGTCGGCGCCGCGCGCGATCGCCAGGTTCGCGAGGTTCGCGCCGAACACGTCGCCCGGCACGCCGTTGCCGTCGAAGTCGTCGCCCGCGCGCTCGTTCGGCTTCGACATCAGGTTGGGCCGCAGCGCCGCGTGATCGACGTCGATGCCCGTGTCGATCACGGCGATGCGCACGTTCTCGCCCTGCTCCTGGTTCCACACCTGCGGCGCGCCGATCGCCGAGAGGTCGGGGGTCGCCTGCGTCGGCATCACGCGTTTCTGACTCGTCTGCCGGACGGAGCGCTGGTACGCCTCGGCGTCGGGATCTATCACGCGAGTCACTTCGGTGAACGCCGCGGGGAACGACGCCGTCGCGTTCACGCGCAGGAACGCGGCGTCTTCGGCCAGGTAGCTCTCGGCGTGCACGTCGGGGTCGCTGCGCAGCCAGCTCACCGCCTGGTAGAAGTTCACACGAGGCGGCAGATCGATCACGACCCACAGGCCCAGGCCCACGGCGTCGCGCGCGCCGCGCCGATCGAACGGGAACGCGGGCATGACGACGGCACCCAGCGCCTCGAGCTTCGCGTCGAGTGAGTCCAGGTCGAGCGACTTGCGCGCCACGGCGTCGGTGAACGGGTCGGACAGCTCACGCAGCTTGAACAACACGACGCCGCCCGCGTAGGGATCGGCGACGGGCAGCGTGCGCGAGTCCGTGAAAGTGACTTGCGCGCGGGCGGTCGCGTCGCCCGCCTTGCACACGATCTCGACCGGCACGGCCACGGCGGGCGAGGGCACGACGAGTCCCTGCGCGTCGCCGCCGAGCGGCTCGCCGTCGGCCGTCTGACACGTGGCGGTGGCGTCCAGGCGACTCAGTACGCGCACGCGCGCGTTCTCGCCCAGGCGCGCCGCGGAGTTCAGCGGCTCGATGCGGAAGCGGTCCACGTCCGCCGTTGCAGTCACTGGCTGCCACAGCGGCGCGAGACCCGACTGCGGGCCCATACCCGTGGCGCACGAGCAGAGCGCGATCACACCGAGAGCAATGATTCCCCTTCGCATACGGGCATTTTCGGGCAAGTCCGCGCCGGGCTTAAGGGGTAAAACGCCGACGCCGCGCGCGACCAGGCTGGCCGCGCGCGGCGTCGTATTCGGAACGTCCGACCGCTAGTCCACGAACGCCCGCAGCACGCGGGCGCGGCTCGGATGGCGCAGCTTGCGCAGCGCCTTCGCCTCGATCTGGCGGATGCGCTCGCGAGTCACTGCGAAGTCCTGGCCGACTTCCTCGAGCGTGTGATTCGACCGCTCGCCGATGCCGAAGCGCATCTTCAGCACCTTCTCCTCGCGCGGCGTAAGGGTCGAGAGAACCTTACGAGTGTGGGCGGCGAGGTTGCGCTGAATCACTTCGTCGGTGATCGACGGTCGCTTCTTGTCCTCGAGGAAATCGCCGAGGTGTGAGTCCTCGTCCTCGCCGATCGGTGTCTCGAGCGAGATGGGCTCCTTCGCGATCTTCAGCACCATCTGCACCTTCTCGAGCGGCATCTCCATCTCTTCCGCGATCTCTTCCGGCGCGGGCTCGCGGCCGAGCTTCTGCACGAGATACCGCTGCGCGCGCACCAGCTTGTTCATGGTCTCGATCATGTGGACCGGGATGCGGATGGTGCGCGCCTGGTCCGCGATCGCGCGCGTGATGGCCTGGCGGATCCACCACGTCGCGTACGTCGAGAACTTGTAGCCGCGCTGATACTCGAACTTGTCGACGGCCTTCATCAGGCCGATGTTGCCTTCCTGGATCAGGTCGAGGAACTGCAGGCCGCGGTTCGTGTACTTCTTCGCGATCGACACGACGAGCCGCAGGTTCGCTTCGATGAGCTCGCTCTTCGCCTGACCCGCGCGCTCCTTCGCGGACGAGAAACGCACGAGTGACTCGCGCGCTTCGACTAGCGTGCAGTGCGCCTCGTGCTCGATCGTCTCGATCTTGCGCTGCACCGCGACCACGTCTTTCTCGGCGATCAGCACCGCTTCCGCGTTGCCGCCGAGCTGCATGAGCGCCTTCTTGCCCGGGATCGAGCGTCGGCGCGACTGAGTCACGAGTGACAGGAAGTCGTCGGCGGTCTTCACGCCGAAGGGCGTGAGGATCCCCGCGATCACCTGGTGCTGCTCCTCGATGCCGCCGATGAACGTGCGGATCTCGTCGGCCAGCTGGTAGATCGACTCCTTCAGGATGCCTGTCTCGCGGATGCGCTGCGCGTTGCGCAGGCGAATCTCGTCGACCTCGCCCTCGAGGCGCGTGCGCGTCTCGCGGCTGGTGCGCGGGTTCGACAGCACGCGCACGCGGCGAGACACGTCGGCCTGGGAGCGGCGCAGCGCGGTGAGCGCCTGCAGCAGCGTGGCCTTCTTGTCGTCGAGCGTCTCTGTCTCGCCGTCGGCGATCGGCGGGAACAGGTCCTTCACCTCGCGCTTCCCGCGGCGAATCTCGTCGCCGAAGTTGAGCAGCTTCTCGGCGGCGACGGGTGACTTGAGTATCTCGGCCAGAGCCGCGTTCTCGCCCGCCTCGATTCGCTTGGCGATCTCGACTTCGCCCTCGCGCGTGAGCAGTGACACGGCGCCCATCTCGCGCAGATACACGCGGACGGGATCGTTCGAGCGGAAGCCCTCGACCTCTTCGGGGCCCGACGGACGGCGGCGCGTCTCGGGCTTGCGCATCATGACCGGCGGCTGCCACTGCCGGATCGCGACCGAGTGTCTGCGGAAGAGCTCGAGCACTTCCTCGAGTCTCTCCGGCGTCGCGAGCAGATGGTCGGGCAGGACCTTCAAGAGCTCGGAGCCGTCCACGAAGCCGGCCTCCTTGCTCTTGCGCAGCAGTTGCCGGAAGGACGGTTGACCCGCGCCGTTACCTAGACCGTTGTGCGTAGAGCGACCGTTGCGTCTCGGCGCGCCGTTGGTCGCCTTGCGCTCAGTCATCGGCTTCGCCGCGAGTGACTCAGTTGCGCGTCCGTTGCGCTTCGGGGAGGGGGTCTTGGGAGTCTTGATTGGCGTCATTTGGGGGGAACTCCTCGGCCAGATCTGGGAAAAAAAAGTTAGAGGTGACTCTGCCGCTTCCGCAGCTCGTGCTTCTCCATCACGATCTGCTGAACTCGTTCGAAGAGGGCTTCGGTTTGCGCGGGGTCTGTGCAGGATTTGAGCCGCGCATCGATCTCGCGCTTCTCCCGGTCGAGCGCTGCGCGCCGGAGATCGCACAGGCGATCCGAGATGCTCTGCCGAGTGACTGCCGCGTCGTCCCAGCCGCCTTCCGCCGAGAGCTCGAGCAAGAGCGCGCGCTGATCCTCGGGCAGGAGGTCGGAGTCGGCGGCGAGCAGGCTCGCGACCGCAGAACGGCCCCGCTCGCCGGACGCTTCGCGCAGGCGCGCGAGCAACTCGCTTCCGGGACCCGGCGCGAGCCACGCGGGGTCGAGCTCGTCGAACAGCGCCACCAACTCGGGGTGGGCCGCGAGCGCGGCGACGAGGCCGCGAACCGCCGGATCGACTTCGCGCGCTGCCGGTCGGGCGGTTGCGCCGGCGCGCGCGTTCGTCGCGACCGCGGTCGAGTGAGTCTGGCGAAGTGAGTGATCGAGCGTCGCCGGGTCGATCTGGATCTTGCTCGCGAGCTGTCTCACGTACGCCGCGCGCTCGACCGGATCGCTGATCGCCTGCAGGTACGGCGCGAGCTCGCGCGCGAGGTTCGCCTGGTCGCGAACGTCGTCCTTCAACAGGCGATCGATCAAGTGGTCGAGCAACGGGACCGCGCTGTCGACCACGGCGCGCAGCGCCGCGACGCCGGACTTCGCGAGCAGCGTGTCGGGATCCTCGCCCAGCGGCAGGAAAGCAGCGCGCACGCGCAGGCCTTCGGTCAACAGGATGGGCAGCGCGCGCTCGGCGGCGGCCTGGCCAGCGGCGTCGCCGTCGAACAGGAGAATCACTTCCTCGGCGTAGCGGCGGATGCGGTGCGCGTGACTCTGCGTGAGCGCCGTGCCGCACGGGGCCACGCCTTCGTGCAGCCCGGCCCGGTGCAGCGCGAGTAAGTCGAAATATCCCTCGACCACGATCACGCGGCCGCGCTCGCGAATCGCGTCGAGCGCCTGGCCGAGCCCGAACAGCACCCGGCTCTTCTTGTAGATGGGTGACTCGGGCGAGTTGAGATACTTCGGGGTGTCGTCGCCCATCGCGCGCCCGCCGAAGCCGGTGATGTGCCCGCTCGGGTCACTGATGGGGAAGAGCACGCGCGCGCGGAAGCGGTCGTAGTGACCGTCGCCCGTCTGGCGCCGCGCGATCAGGCCGGCGGTCTCGGCGTCAGCAGACGAAAGGCGCTCGCGGCGCAAGTGACTCACGAGCCCGTCCCAGGCCGCGGGCGCGAAGCCGATCCGGAAGCGGTCGACGAGATCTTCGGTGACTCCGCGCTCGGCGAGATAGCGCCGCGCTTCCGCGCCGTTCGGCCCGCGCAGCTCGGCGCGGAAGAACGAGCACGCGAGATCGTTCACGCGGTAGAGCGCCGAGGTCTGGCCGCCCTCGCCGCCCGTCTCGGGGATCGCGATCCCGAGTTCGCGCGCGAGCACGCGCACACACTCGGGGAAGTCGAGCCCGTCCTGCTTCATGCGGAACGCGAACACGTCGCCGCCGGCGTGACAGCCGAAGCAGTAGAAGATCTGCTTGTCCTCGTGCACCTGGAACGAGGCGCTCTTCTCGTCGTGGAAGGGGCACAGACCCCAGTGGCGACTCCCGGCTTTCCGCAGAGTCACATGGCGGCCGACGATCGACACGATGTCGGCGCGCTCGCGGATTTCTGCCACGACCTGCTCGGGAATTCGACCCACTCCGTCCCTCGATTCGAGAGTGTTTCCGAGGCGCGAGAATCAGAAGGGCCCGGGATTCCCCGAGCCCTCTGTGAACTAGTAAGCGGCCTTCAGCTTCTTCAGCGCGCGCTTGCGGGCGGCCATGGCCTTCTTCTTGCGGCGAACGCTCGGCTTCTCGTAGTGCTCACGCTTGCGGAGCTCGTACATGAGGCCGGCCTTCTCACACTGCTTCTTGAAGCGCTTCAGCGCGCTTTCGAAGGACTCATTCTCCTTCAGCTTCACACCAGGCAAACGAGCTCCCTCATCGCTTCAACCTGTAGATCGCGGGAGCCAGTCTGCTTGGCGAGCTCTGCGATCAACGGGGGGTGTTGTCGGCTGCTTCAGTTGGTGAGCTGGAATACCCTTATGGCTCAAGGACTTACGTCCCAACTGAACGGGCGCAGAAACTAGCACACGGATTTTGCGGAGCGCAACAGAGCCACTGCGGGAGTCTCTCGCCATTCGATTGGTCCGGCCAATTCTGCACAGGGAATGCACCCGGGTCGGACCGGAGCGCGCGCGCGAGGGGAGTGACTCGACTGACTCACACACGCGAGTCACTCGGCGAGTGACTTCGCGATCGCGGCCAGCGCGCCGCGCACCTCGAGCGCGCCCGAGTACAGCGCCCGGCCGACGATCGCGCCGGCAATGACGCGCGTGCGCGCCAGCCGCTCGAGATCCGTGAGTGAGCCCACGCCGCCCGACGCGATCACGGGGATCTTGGTGCGGCGCGCGAGCGCGGCGGTGCCCTCGACGTCGGGCCCGCCGAGCAGACCGTCGCGGCTGATCTCGGTGTAGAGCAGGGCGCCGAACGGCACGCCTTCGAACCGCGCGAGCACGTCGTCCTGAGTCAGCAGAGAGACCTCGCGCCAGCCGCGCGTCGCGACGCGGCCGTTCTTCGTGTCGAGGCTGAGCACGATGCGATCGGGGTGTGACTCGGCGGCGGCGCGCACGAACTCGGGATCCTCGAGCGCCGCGGTGCCGATCACGACGCGGCTCGCGCCCGCGTCGAAGGCGGCGGTCACGCGAGCGAGCGAGCGCATCCCGCCCGCGACCTGCACCGCCGTATCCGGGCACGCGGCGAGGATGGCGCGCATCACGGGCGCGTTCCCGGCGCCGCCGTCGCGGGCGGCATCGAGATCGACGACGTGGATGCGAGTCACTCCCGCCGCCGCGAAGCGGCGCGCCTGCTCGATCGGGTCCGCGTCGTAGATCGTCTCGCGCGCGTAGTCGCCTTGCTCGAGCCGGACGACCCTTCCGCCGCGCAGATCGATCGAGGGAATCAGCTCCACGTCTTGGCCTCGCGCGCGAGCGTGCGCACGAGCTCCCGTGCGCCGTACTCCGCGAGCTCCGACGCCGTGACCCAGCGGAAGCCGCGCTCCCACGCGCGGGGCAGAGAGCCGAGGTCGTCGGACAGCGCGCTCTGGGTCTCTTCGTACGTGCCCCTCCAAGTGAGTCGGCCGTCGCGGTCGCGCAGCTCGAGCACGAGCCAGACCGACGCCGGATGACGCACGCCGCTCGCCGAGCCGTCGCGCTCGACCCAGCGGCGCACGAAGCCGGTGAGGATCGCGTCCGCGTCGGGGGGATCCACGACGCGCAGCTGCGTGTCCGACTCGAGCGCCGCGATCACCCGGCCGGTCGTGTACACGGGCGCCTCCGAGGGCGCCTCGCCGAACAGCGGATCCGCGCGCAGCGGCAGCACGGCAACCTTCTGAATCGCCTTGGGCGCGTCCTCGGGCGGGAGCTCGCTGCGGATCGGCGCGGCGCACGCGATCGCCAGCAGCGCGGCGAGCGCCGCGGCGAAGCGCGTCACGAGCAGCGACTCACAGCGAGCCCTTGGTCGAGAGGGCGCCCTTGATGCGCGGATCGCGGGTGGTGGCTTCGTCCAGCGCGCGGCCAAGGCCCTTGAACACGCCCTCGACGATGTGGTGAACGTTGTGCCCGTATGACTTCTCGACGTGCAGATCGACGCCGCCATTGATGCAGAACGCGTACAGGAAGTCCTCGACCAGGGCCGCGTCGAAGTTCCCGACCCACTCGCGCGGTAGCTCGACGCGGTAGACGAGGTACGGGCGATTCGAGAGATCCAGGTCGACGAGCACGCGGGCGTCGGCCATGGGGATCCTCGCCGAGCCGAAGCGGCGCAGCCCGGCGCCGTCGCCGACTGCCTTGCGGACGGCTTGGCCCAGCACGATGCCCACGTCCTCGACCGTGTGGTGCTGGTCGACGTGCAGGTCGCCCTTCGCGCGCACGCGCAGGTCGAACAGGCCGTGGCGGGTGAACGAGTCGAGCAGGTGATCGAAGAAGGGGATGCCCGTCTCGACGTGCGCCTCGCCCGAGCCGTCGAGGCGCAACTCGACATCGATCTGGGTCTCGCGGGTGCGGCGTTCTACGGTGGCTTCGCGGTCCATGGTCGGCTCCTCGGGGGAGCGGGTAAGAAACCCGATCTAAGGCTTCGGGTCCAGCCTGCGCCGGGCGGGGGCCAGGCGGATCTCGAGCGCGCGGGCATGGCCCTCGAGGCCCTCGAGCCGGGCGAGCCGGCTGCCGGCCAGCGCCAGCCGCTCGAACGCGGGGTTCCCGATCTCGATCCGGCTGATGCGCCGCTGGAAGTCCTCGACCCCCAGCACAGAGAAGAAGCGCGACGTGCCGCCCGTGGGGAGCACGTGACTCGGGCCGGCGACGTAGTCGCCGATCGGTACCGGGCTGAGCTCGCCCACGAAGATGGCGCCGGCGTTGTGGATCTGCGCGAGCCAAAGGTCCGGCTCGGCGACGAGCAGCTCCAGGTGCTCCGCGCCGTAGCGGTTGGCGAGCTCGCACGCTTCGGCGAGATCGCGAGTCACGATCAGCGCGCCGTGCTCGCGCAGCGAGATGTGCGCGATGCGGGCGCGGGGCAGTGAGCCGATCTGGCGCTCGAGCGCGGTAGCGACCGCGGCCGCGAACGGCTCACTCGGCGTGGCGAGCACCACGCTCGCGCGCTCGTCGTGCTCGGCCTGGGCGAGTAAGTCGGCGGCGACATACTCCACGTTTGCGTCCGCGTCGGCGACGATGAACACCTCGCTCGGGCCGGCCTCGGAGTCGATCGCCACTTGGCCGAACACCTGGCGCTTTGCCTCCTGCGTGTGAGCGGTGCCGGGCCCGACGATCTTGTCGACGCGCGGGATGGTCTCGGTGCCGTACGCGAACGCGGCGACGGCCTGCACTCCGCCGACGCGGTAGAGCGCAGTGACTCCGGCGAGCTTCGCGGCGGCGAGCACCGCGGCGGGGTGCTCGCGCGCCGGGCTGGCCATGGCGCGCGAGCGCACGCCGGCGACCTGCGCCGGAATGCCGAGCATGAGCGTGGTCGAGGCGAGCGGCGCGGTGCCGCCGGGAACGTACAGCCCGACGGAATCGATCGGCCGCACCAGCTGCCCGAGCCGCTGGCCCTGCTTGGCCTCGTCCCAGCTGCGCGGGACGTGGAACGAGTGGAACTCGCGCACGCGCTCCGCGGCCAGAGTGAGTGCGGCGAGATCGTCCGGCGCGAGCTTGGCCGCGCCCGCTTCGATCTCGGCCTCAGTGACTCGCAGGTCTTTCGGCTGGAGCCGGTAACGGTCGAAGCGCTCGATCGCGTCGAGCACCGCGGCGTCGCCGCGCTTGCGCACGTCGGCGACGAGCGCGGCCACCATCTCCTGCAGGTCCGCGCGTCCCTCGCTGCGCCGCTGCTCCAAGCGCGCGAAGCGCCGCTCGAAGTCGGACGCGCGCGAGTCGAGCAGCTCGATCCCGATCTCTTCCGCCACGAGTCACTCCGCTTCGCGCCGGATCCGGCCGCCGAGCCGCGCGATCTTCTCCTCGATCCGCTCGTAGCCGCGGTCGATGTGATACACGCGCCGCACGCGTGTCTCGCCCGACGCCGCGAGGCCCGCGAGCACGAGCGACGCGCTGGCGCGCAGGTCGGTCGCCATGACCGGTGCGCCCGAGAGACGCGCGGGACCGTTGATCAGCGCGGTCTTGCCCTCGATCTCGATGTCCGCGCCGAGCCGCACCAGCTCGGGCACGTGCATGAAGCGGTTCTCGAAGATGTTCTCGCTGATGGCACTGACTCCGTCGGCCTGAGTCAGGAGCGCCATGATCTGCGCCTGCATGTCCGTCGGGAAGCCGGGGAACGGCGCGGTCTTCACGCGCAGGCCGCGGAAGCTGCCGTGGCGGCGGACGCGGGCCCAGTCACTCCCGACCTCGACGTCGAGCCCGGCCTCGCGGAGCTTGTCGAGCACGACCGCGCTGTGCTCGGGCGCGATGCCAGTCACTTTCACGTCACCGCCGGGCAGCACGCCGGCGCAGGCGAGGAGCGTGCCGGCCTCGATCCGGTCGCCGGCCACGTAGTGCCGCAGGCCCGAGAGACTCGAGACACCCTGCACGATCAGGTGCTCCGAGCTGGCCTGGTCGATGCGCGCGCCCATCGCGCGCAGCACCGTGATCAGCTCCTGCACTTCGGGCTCGCACGCGGCGTTCTCGAGCTCCGACACGCCGTCGGCGAGACACGCGGCCATGAGCACGTTCTGCGTGCCGTTCACGGTGCGCACGTCGAACACCACGCGCGCGCCGCGCAGGCGATCGACGCGCGCTTCCACGTAGCCGCCCTCGAGCTCGATCTTCGCGCCGAGCGCGGCCATGCCCTTCAGGTGTTGATCGACGGGGCGCGCGCCGATCGCGCAGCCGCCGGGAAGTGACACGCGCGCGTGTCCGCAGCGGGCGAGCAGTGGGCCGAGCACCATGAACGACGCGCGCATCGTGCGCACCAGGTCGTACGGCGCCTCGATCTCGGTGGGCGTCCCGCCCTCGATGCGCAGCGTGTCACTCGTCTCCCAGCCGCCGCGCACGCCGAGGCCGTCCAGAATTTTGAGCATCGTGTCGAGGTCGCGCACGTGCGGGGTGTTCTCGAGGGTCACGGGCCGGTCGGTGAGCAGCGCGGCCGCCATCAAGGCGAGCGTGGAGTTCTTCGAGCCACTGGCTCCGACCTCGCCACGCAGGGGCACGCCGCCTTCGATTCGGAATTGGTCCATCAGGCACTCTCCGCGTAGCGGCCGAGAACCACGCGCGTGATTCCGGCCAAGTCGGGGAACGTCTCCACTTCGGCAGCGCCCGTCGCGCGCAGTAGCTCCGCGACGGCTTCGGACTGACCCGCGCCGATTTCCAGTGCGAGCGAACCCGGCCGCTCCACCCGCGCGGGCGCGTCGGCGCAGATCTGACGAATCACGTCCAGGCCGTCGGGCCCGCCGTCGAGCGCGAGCGCCGGCTCGTGGTGGAGCTCGGGAGCGAGGCCTGCGAGCTCGCCGCTCGCGACGTACGGCGGATTCGAGAGCACGAGGTCGAAGCTGCCGGCCAGCGGCGCGAGCTCGCGCGCCTCGATCAGAGTGACTCGCTCGAGCACGCCCAGCGCCGCGAGGTTCTCGCGCGCGACCGCGAGCGCGCCGGGAGAGACGTCGGTCGCCACGATCTCGAGCGACTCGAGCTCGCGCGCCAGCGCCGCGGCGATGCAGCCCGAGCCAACGCCGATCTCGAGCACGCGCCGCGGCTTCAGGTCGAGCGCGATCTTCACGAGCGTCTCGGTCTCGGGGCGCGGGATAAGAACGTCGGGAGTGACTCGAAACGGCAGCGACCAGAACTCGCGCCGCTCGGTGAGATACGCGACGGGCACGCGCTCCTTCGCGCGCCGGCGCACCAGCTCGCGGAAGCGCGCGCGGTCGGCCTCGGCCAGCGGTTTGTCGAACGCGAGATACAAGTCCATGCGCGACGAGCCGAGCACGTGCGCGAGCAAGAGCTCCGCGTCGAGCCGCGCCTGCGGCACGCCGTGCTGCTTGAAGAAGTCGGCCGTCCAGCGCAGGAACTGCATCAGCGTCCAGTCCGCGCCGCTCACGAGTCCTCCCGCAGCGCGTCCGCTTCCAAGTGAGTCGCGACGGCGTCGACGAGCTCGTCGATCTCGCCCTCCATCACGCGGTCGAGCTTGTGCAGAGTGACTCCCGCGCGGTGATCGGTGACGCGGTTCTGCGGGAAGTTGTACGTGCGGATGCGCTCGCTGCGGTCGCCCGTGCCGATCTGGCCTTTGCGCTCGGCCGCGCGCTCGGAGTCGAGCCGGGTCTGTTCCAGGTCGAGCAAGCGCGCGCGCAACACCTTCAACGCCTTGGCCTTGTTCTTGTGCTGTGACTTCTCGTCCTGACACTGAACGACCAGACCCGTGGGAATGTGCGTGATCCGGATCGCCGAGTCTGTGGTGTTCACGCTCTGCCCGCCCGGGCCGCCGCTGCGGAAGCGGTCGATGCGCAGATCCTTCTCGTCGACCACCACGTCGGCCACGTCCGCCTCGGGCAGCACCGCCACCGTCGCCGTGGACGTGTGAATGCGGCCCTGTGATTCAGTCACTGGCACGCGCTGCACGCGGTGCACGCCGGACTCGTACTTCAGCCGGCCGAACGCGCCCGCGCCGGTGAGGTTCGCGACGACTTCCTTCGCGCCGCCGCCCTCGGTCTCGGTGAGTGACAGGAGCTCGACCGCCCACTTCCGGCTCTGCGCGTAGCGCGTGTACATGCGGAACAGGTCGGCGGCGAAGAGCGCGGCCTCGTCGCCGCCGGTGCCGGGACGAATCTCGAGCACGACGCTCTTCTGGTCGCGCGGGTCGCGCGGGAGCAGGAGCTTCTTGAGTGACTGCTCGAGCTCGGCCGCCTTCGCGCGCAGCTCGGGCAGCTCGGTCTTGGCCAGCTCGCGGATCTCGGCGTCGGCGTCGTTCGCGAGCTCTTCGTTCTCGGCGACCGCGGCAGTGACTCGCTTCCAGTCGCGGTAGGCAGTCACGAGCTCGCGCAGGCTCGCGAGCTCCTGAGTCAGCTCGCGCAGCTTCGCCGGATCGCGCGCGAGCGTCGGCTCACCGAGGCGATCCTCGAGCTCCTGGTAGCGCGCCTCGATTTCAGCGATCCGCTCGAACATGAGAGTTCCAGTCGGGACAGGTTAGCCACGAGACACCCGACGGGGAGGGACGCTGGGGCGGCGCTAGGTCAGCTCTTCTTCTCGTAGCGGCGCCGGAAGCGATCCACCTTGCCCGCCGTGTCCACGATCTTCTGCTTGCCGGTGAAGAACGGATGGCAGTTCGAGCAGATCTCCACGCGAATCGAGTTCGCGGTGGAGCGCGTGATGAACTCGTTCCCACAGGCGCAGTGCACGCGGATCAGCTTGTAGGCGGGATGGATCTCGGGCTTCATGGGCCGCGGACGATAAAGCCCGGCCGCCGGTCTGTCTACCCGAACTTCGGGGCGGCCGGAACGCGCGCGAAGTGGAGCAGCTGGGCTTTGCGCCCGTCGCGCCGGTAACTCGCGTAGCGCGACGGATTGCAGAAGGTGCAGCCCCCGACCCGCTCGATCCGCGCCGCGGACACACCCGCGCCGACCAGCTGCAACCGGTTAAGCGCGAACAGGTCGAGCATGGCGTGGCCCCGCCGCTTGGCGGGGGCGAAGACGCTGCGCTCGGGGATGGCGGCGAGGACGGGCGCATCGATCTCGTAGCAGCACGGGCCGATGTGCGGGCCGATGGCGGCGACCAGCGCCTGCGGCTTCGCGCCCGTCACGCGAATCAGCGCGCGCACCGTGAGCGCCGCGATGCGCGCGGCGCTGCCGCGCCAGCCCGCATGGATCGCGCAGACGAAGCGGCCGGCTTCGTGGGCGAGCAGGATGGGCACGCAGTCCGCGGTGACCACGCCCACCGCCGCGCGGGGCGAGTCACTCCACACGGCGTCGGCCTCGGGTGGGCCGTCGAGCGGGGTACGCGCTAGCGCCACTCCGTGCACTTGCTTGGCGCGCTGCACGTCCACGGGCGCGGCTTCATGGGAGCCGAGCATGCCGAAGCCGTGCTCGACGCCGAGTGACTCGAGCTGCCGCGAACGCTCGAACGCAGACTCGCTCATGCGAGTGACTCCAGCGCCGCGGCCAGGTCGGCTGGCAGCGCCGACTCGAAGCGCAGGCGCGCGCCCGAGCGCGGGTGGTCGAACTCCAGCACCGCAGCGTGCAGCGCTTGTCGGGTGAGGCCGAGCCCTACGCCCTGCGCGCGGCCGCCGCCGTACACGGGATCGCCCAGGACCGAGAGCCCGATCGACGCCAGGTGCACGCGCACCTGGTGCGTGCGGCCTGTCTCGAGCCGTACGCGCAGGAGCGTGGCGCCGCGCAAGCGCCGTTCGACCTGCCAGTGAGTCACTGCCGCGCGGCCGCGGCGCGTGCGCGTGCTCATGCGCTTGCGGTCGGTCGGGTGGCGGCCGATCGCGGCTTCGATCGTGCCGCGCTGCGCTTTGGGCTCGCCACGAACCAGCGCGAGATACTCGCGCAGCACCGAGTGACTCTTGAACTGCGCGGCGAGCGAGCGGTGCGCAGCGTCGCTCTTCGCGACGACGAGCACGCCCGACGTGTCCTTGTCGAGCCGGTGCACGATCCCCGGCCGCAGCTCGCCGCCCACGCCGGACAAGTCGCGGCAGTGGTGCAGGAGCGCATTCACGAGCGTGCCGCCCGAGTGACCCGGCGCCGGATGGATCACGAGCCCGACGGGCTTGTCGATCACGATCACGTCGGGATCTTCGTGCAGGATCGCGAGTGGGAGTGACTCGGCCTCGATCGCTACGGCCGTTGGCTCGGGGACGCGGCCCGCGACGAGATCGCGCGCCCGCACGCGATGCGCGGGCTTCACGACCGCGCCGTCGAGGGTGACTTCGCCCTGCTCGATGAGTCTCCGCACCTGCGCGCGCGAGAGACTCGGCTCGAGCTTCGCCAGCGCCGCGTCGAGTCTCTGACCCGCGAGCTCCGGCGGCACGCGGTGCTCGAAGCTCACCAGATGTGAGTCTGGACGCGCCGGTTGCCGTAGACCAACACGTCGACCAGCGCGTGTTCGAACAGGCGCGCGCGCTCGGTCACGCACGCGTCGACATGGAAGTCGTAGAACACTCGCGCTCGAGCGATGTCCGGGGCCAGGCGCTCGAACAGGTCGTCCTTCTCGAGCCCGATGCGCACTTGATCGCCCGCGTACGCGGCGACGTCCGAGACCAACACGCGCGCGAGCCGGCGCGCGCGCTCGGGGGTGACTACCCGATCCATCAGCCGAGCCTTGCGGAACTCTCCCGCATGCGCGCAGTGTAACTATCCGCGACGTGATTCGGGTCGAGCGAGAGACACTTCGCGACTTGCTTCAGGAAACCGCGCAGGTACACGGGCGGCGGGAGATGCTCGTAGCGGTTGCCCTCGATCGCGCGCAGATGCTGCTCGTTGATCTTGGTCGTGGCCGCGATCTCATCCAGCTCGATGCCGAGAGACACGCGGATGCGGCGCAGCACGTCGCCGTCGAAGATCCCGTTCTCGGGGACCATGGCGCCCTCGATGTCGGGCTCCGGCGCGCTCTGCCGAACCGGCGGGGCGGGCGCGCGCTCGCGCTGCGGCGCGCCGGCGGAAGGCGCGGCCTGCGTGGTCGGCACGCTCGCGCGCACGTCGCTGATGCGCTGGCGCGCATCGTACTCGCGGCGCAGGCGCGCATCGGACAAGACCGCGTACGCCTCTTCGATGCGGCGCAGGATCGCGGCAGACTCGTCGGACGAGAACACCGAGTAAGTCGCGGTTGACGACGGCGAGTAAGTCGCGCGCGCGATGCGGTACGCGCGCTCGATCTGCTGCGGTGTGCCTTCGATCGGCGCTTCGAGTAACTCGTAGTAACTCTGCTCGGCCAGCGGCCGCACCATCAAGCCGTCCCCAGGAGCTTCTTGACGATCCGCCGCACGTACAGCGCGCCATCGGAGCGCGGATAGGCGAGCACGAGGGGGCGCCGGTCCTTCACCGAGCGCCACACGTTGTCGTCGAAGCAGATGTAACCCGCGTAGTCGATGTCGATCCCGAAGTACTTCTTGCAGACACTCGTGATCGAGAATCCCATCTTCACTTCTTCCGTGTCTCGCACCTGATTCACCACCAGGTGCGGGCGGAAGGTGTCGAGCACGCGGCGGAAGCGTTCGCCCTCGGCGCGGTCGATCTGTTCGATCGCCGTGAGTAAGTCGCCCGGCGTGCGGATGCCGCGCTCGTTGCGCTGGTCCATCGCCACGCGGATCAGCTCGCGCACGTTCGAGTCACTGAGCGCGGTGGCGAGCCGCCGATAGAACGCCGCGCGCAGGAATGCGTACGCGTTCTCGATCGCCGTGGGCTCGGGCGTGGTGACCACGAAGCCGTCGTCGGCCTCGAGGAAGAAGTCGATCGTCGAGCGGTCGGTGCCGGCCGCGAGATCGAAGATCACGAGGTCCGCGGGCAGCCGGCGCACCGCCTTGTGCAGCGCCGCGCGCTGCTCCTGAGTCGTCTCGGCCTTCCCCGTGTGACCCAGCGCGCCGAGGATCAGACGCAGGCCGGGGATGGGTGTCTCGATCGCGACCTTGTCGAGGTCGATGACTCGCTCCTCGAAGTAGTCAGAGAGCGAGATACGCTCGCCCGCGCGCACGCCGAGACACGTGTGCAGGTTCGCGCCACCCAGATCCGCGTCGATCAGAATGACTCGCTTGCCCGAGCGCGCGGCGACGGTCGCGAGATTCGCGACGAGGAACGACTTACCGATGCCGCCCTTGCCGCCGCCGACCGCCCAGACTCGAGCGACACTGGGAGGTGTCGCGACGACGTCGTCGCCGCGTCCGGGGAGCCCGGGCTCGCCCCGTCTAATGCTCAGCCAGCTCGGCGTTCCGGTCCGGCGCATCCAGGATCGACAAGAATGGACCCCATTCGGGGTGAGTTTGTCCTGGGGGGACCATGCCTACGATCGGCGTCCAGCGTGGACGCTGTGGCGCGCGAAGCAGTCGCAAGCGCGCCTGACGCGGCGTGCGACCTCCCTTGCGCCGATTGCACTCGACACAGCTGCAGACCACGTTCTCCCAAGTCGTTCGCCCCCCCTGCGAGCGCGGGATCACGTGATCGAGATTGAGCTCCGCACGTGTCTTGCGCCGGCCACAATACTGACACGTATTGCGGTCGCGCGCGTAGATGTTCGTGCGCGAGAAACGCACGTGCCGACGCGGCACGCGATCGAACAGCGCGAGCTGAATGACTCGCGGAACTCGGATGCGGCCAGCCACCGTGCCGATCGAGTGATCGTCACTGCGCACCCGCTGCCGACGCCACGATTCGAACTCGAACGTGTCGTACCGTTCGTCGACGGCCTTCGCGAGTCCCTGATACAGAAGGATGAAGGCGCGTCTCACTGAAGTGACGTGAATCGGCAGAAACGACCGATTCAGCACCAGCACCGCGGCATCCAGCATGGGCGAGTACGTTAGCTAGCTCTGCCGATCTTCGCTCGCCGCCGGCTCGCGCTGGCGTCAGTGTCTTCGAGGAGTTGGCGCCCCTGTGCATTGACCGGTTGGGCGCGTTCCTTTACGGTCCGCTCTGACCTCCGACATCCGAGGAATCCGATCTGGCTTCGAGGTTCCCGCCTCGGGGGTTCATGGTTCCAGGAGGGGTGCGTTGGCCGAACACGCTGAGTCGAGCGTCGGCTACGCCCTGCCCGGAAACCGGCCCATGACTTCACCACTTTTCACGGTGCCCCGCGCTTCCGCCGCCGTCCCGAGGGACTGCATGAGCGGAGCTCTGCGCGCGCACCCAGAAGGAATTCTGAATGCGAAACGAGATCTTCGTGAACGTCGGCCCGCGCGAGACGCGGGTTGCCGTGCGCGAGTCCGACAAAATCGTCGAGCTGCACATCGAGCGAGCGAGCGAGCGCGACGTCGTCGGGGGGATTTACAAGGGTAGAGTCACTCGCGTCCTGCCCGGTATGCAGGCCGCGTTCGTGGACATCGGGCTCGAACGAGCCGGGTTTCTGTACGTCGGTGACTACCGTTCGGAGCTCGACGAAGCCGAGCTCGACGACGACGGCAACGGCGGCGGAGGCCGCAACCGCCGCCGCGGCGCGATCCCGCAGATCGAGGACGTGTTGCAGGAGGGCCGCGAGGTCGTCGTGCAGGTGTCGAAGGAGCCCCTGGGCACGAAGGGCGCGCGGATCACTTCGCGCATCTCCCTGCCGGGCCGGCACCTCGTGCTGATGCCTTGGGTGAGTCGCGTGGGCGTGTCGCGCCGCATCGAAGGCGACCGTGAGCGGCGCCGGCTGCGCGCAATCGTCGAGAAGCTTCGCCCCCGCGACCTGGGCTTCATCGTGCGCACGGTGTCACACGGGGTGTCGGAAGCCGACATCAAGGCCGACATCGACTATCTCGCCGACCAGTGGGCCGAGATCCAGAAACGCCGTGACTCGATCCGCGACGTTCCCGCGCTCGTGTACTCCGAGCCGCAGCTTCACCTGCGCGTGCTGCGGGACATGGCGTCGCACGAGACGAAGATGATCGTCGTCGACGATCCCGACGCGTACGAAGAGATGCAGGCGTTCGTGCAGCGCTTCATGGCTTCGCCCCGCCCGCGCATCACTTACTACAACCACCCGCGTCCGATGTTCGACGCGCTGCGGATCGAGAACGAGATCGAGGAAGGCCTCGGCCGCAAGGTCTGGTTGAAGTCGGGCGGCTACCTGATCTTCGATCAGGGCGAGGCACTCACAGCGGTCGACGTGAACACCGGGAGATACACCGGCGGGCGCGGGCGCAACCTCGAAGACACGATCCTGAAGACGAACCTCGAGGCCGTGCGCGAGATCGTGCACCAGCTGCGCTTCCGCAACCTGGGTGGGCTGATCATCCTCGACCTGATCGACATGGAGAGCGCCGGCAACCGCGAGAAGGTGTACCGGGCACTGAGTGAGGCGCTGCGCGAGGACAAGGCCAAGGTCAACATCCTGAAGATCTCCGAGCTCGGGCTCGTCGAGATGACCCGCAAGCGCACGCGCGAGTCACTCGAGCAGCAGCTGTGCAAACCCTGCGCGACCTGCGAGGGCAAGGGCTATCTGCAGTCGGCGGCCACGATCTCGAACCGCATCTTCCGCGACCTGCCCAAGGCCGCGACTTACTTGCACGGCGCGACCCTGCGCATCCAAGCGCACCCGCAGGTGACCGAGATACTCCTCGGCGTCGGCGCGGACGGCCTCGCGAAGATCTCGGGACGCATCCGGCGCGAGCTCGTGGTCGACCCGATGCCCGCGTATCACCCCGAGCAGTTCCAGATCACGTCGGAGGGCGAGCGCGTCGAGCTGCTCGCGCCGCCGGACGCGCCGGTCGAGATCGAGTTCGACGAGACACCCGAGTCACTCCCGTTGGACGACGACTCGGGCGCGGAGGTGCTGGACACGGAGCCGCTCGCGAACGGCGCCGAGGAGGCGCCGCTCGACGAGCTCCCCGACACCGGCGAAGAGGCCGGCGAAGAGAAGGCCCAGGACTCGGCCGAGCCCGATCTGCGCGACGCGTAAGCGGCGCGGATGGACGGCTGGTCACTCGGGGTCGCCGCCGCGGCCTTCGTCACTTCGGTGATCTCGGCCGTATTCGGCATGGCCGGCGGCATGATCTTGATGGGTCTGTACGCGGCGACTCTGCCCGTGCAGGTCGCGATGGTGCTGCACGGAGTGACTCAGCTGTTCGCGAACGGCTTCCGCGCGTTCCTGCTGCGCGAGCGCATCTTCACGCGGGGACTCGTGTGGTATGGCGTGGGCGCGCTCGGGTCACTCGCGTTCTTCACGTGGCTGGCGCTGGTCGTGAGTCGCCCCGTGATGTTCGTCTTGCTCGGCGGCATTCCGCTCGCGCTGTCCCTCTTGCCCAAGAGACGCGCGCCGAACTTCGCGCATCCGCGCGCCGCGCTCGCCTGCGGCGCGCTCACCACCTCGGCGAGTCTCTTGGCGGGCATCTCCGGTCCGCTCCTCGACGTCTTCTTCGTGCGCGCCGAGCTCGACCGCTTCGAAGTGATCGCCACGAAGGCACTCACGCAGACGGTCGGCCACATGCTCAAGATCCTGTATTTCGCGTGGCTCGTGCGCGGGCCGTCGCTCGAGATGAACGTGCCGCCGTGGCTCTATCCCACTCTCGTCGCGTGCGCGTTTCTCGGCACGCGCGCCGGCGGCAGAATCCTCGAGTCACTCAGCGACGCGATGTTCCGCCGCTGGACCGGGCGGCTCGTGGTCGCGCTGTCGCTGCTCTATCTGTGGCGGGGGGTTGCCGAGCTGGGTCTGTTCGCGGCGTGGTAGCCTCGGCCGGTGAGCACCGCCCAGACCGCACGCAGCGCCGCGGCTCCGACTGCGCCCGCGCCGACCGCCGCGACCCGGCCGATCGCCTGGTCGACGCTCTTCGACTACGTCGCGCCGAGCTTCGGACTCGGCTTCATGTTCCTGCTCATCGCGATCCAGCTCATGAAGTTCGCGACCGACGTGCTCGGTATCTCGGCCGTGGTCATGGGCGCGATCCTGTTCTTCGCGCGCAGCATCTGGGACGCGGCCGTGGATCCCGTGGTCGGGTATCTCTCGGACCGCACGAACACGAGGCTGGGCCGGCGGCGGCCGTGGCTGCTCGCGTCGGTGATTCCCCTGGCAGTCACTTTCGTGATGCTGTGGACGCCGCCGCGCGACCTCGGCTCGACTTACATGACCGTGTGGATGGCCGTGATGGTGGTGGCGTTCTACACGAGCACGAGCGTGCTGATCATTCCGCACACGGCGCTCGGCGCGGAGCTCACTGACTCGTATCACGACCGCACGCGCATCTTCGGCGGGCGCCACGTGATGAGTACGCTCGGCTCGTTCGCGGCCGTCGCCGGGCTCGCGGCGCTGCAGACCTCGGCCGACGTGCACCGCACGATCTTCATCCTGGGAGTGAGCGCCGCGGCAGTGACTGCGCTCGCGACCCTGTGGACCGTGATCCGCCTGCGCGAGCGCCCCGAGTTCCAGGGCCGCGGCGCGGCGCGCCCGCACCACGCGTTTCGCGACGTGCTGCGCAACCCGCACGCGCGGCTGCTGCTCTTCGTGTTCGGCATCGAGTCACTCGGTGCGGCGACGATCGGAGTACTGACTCCCTACGTCGCCGAGTACGTCGTGAAGCAGCCCGCCGCCGGCCCACCCGCGATCGCGCTGTACATGGTCGCGAACGTGCTGTTCGTGCCGATCTGGCTCCCGCTCTCGCGGCGCTTCGGCAAGAAGGCGCTGTGGATGGCGTCGATGCTGCTCACCGCCGTCTCGTTCGGCGCGATGATCTTCCTGGGCGAGAACTCGATCCTGCTCTTGAACGTGCTCGCGTTCCTCGCGGGCACGGCGGCGGGCTGCGGCAACATGATCGCGCCGTCCATCCAGGCCGACGTGATCGACTGGGACGAGCACGCGACCGGCGAGCGCAAGGAAGGCTCCTACTTCGCGGCGTGGAATTTCATCTTCAAGGTCGCGAACGGACTCACTCTGCAGCTCACCGGGATCGTGCTGTCCTTCTCGGGCTACCTGCCGAACGTGGAGCAGACTGACGGCGTGAAGTTCATCATCCTCGCGCTCTACGGCTTGTTCCCGATGGCGTGCTACCTGATCGGGTCCGCTGCCTTCATGCGCTTCAAGCTCGACGAGGCGAGTTACTCGACGATCCGGACGGAGCTCGACTCGCGACGAGCGTGAGTCACCGACACCGTACGGTGTCGATGCGGCGCGCGCTGCCGGCGCCGCGCACTTCGATCCGGTACTGCGGCTCGAAGCCGAGCGCTTCATGCGCGAGCCGCGCCGACGGCACGATGCCGTAGCGCTCGAAGGCGGCGCCCGTCGGCGCGCGCCTGCCGAGCAGTCTCTCGACCAGGTCGAGCGCGCTGCCCAGCGGCTCGGGCAGAGTGACTCCGGCGATTCGGCGCACGGAGGTGCCGAGTTGCGAGCGGGGAAACACTTCGTGCCCCGCGATGTTGTAGATGCCCGGCCGGTCGGCGTGCAGCGCGAGCACGATCGCGCGCGCGACGTCGCGGTCGGACACCACGGCGAGCATGGGGTCGTAGCCCGCGGCCACGTCGCGCTGCGCGAGCGGCGGTGAGTTCAAGAAGCCGCCCGCCTCGGTCACGATCGTGGCCGCGCGCAGGATGGTCATGCGCAGCGTCGTGCCGTGGAGCTCGCCCTGACACACTAGGTCGGAGTCGATCCACGCGCGCACGAGTGAGTCGCCCTCGCCGTCGAAGCCGAGCAGCTGCGCCTCCGACACCACGTTTCCGTTGCCCGGCTCGGGCTCGTACACGAACGCGGACGAGAGATACACGAAGCGCTCGATCGAGTCCTTCACCGCGCACTCTTCCACCAGCCGGCGCGTCTCGGACACGAGTGAGTGCACGCCGCCCGGCACGCGCTCGCCCGCGCGCTCCTCCGCGAACGGCAGGTGAATCACCGAGTCGAGCCGCGCGCGCGCGAAGCGCTCGGAGTGCAGGAAGCTCTGCAGATGGCGCGCCTTCGCGAGATCGAGTCTCTGGTACGCGACCTTGCCGCGGTACGGCGCCAGGTAACTCGGCTCGGACTCCGTGCCTACGCCGAGCACGAGCGCGACCTCGGGATCGTGGAACAGCGCCTTCACCACCCGGCGGCCCACGGGTGACTCGACGTGCGTGACCAACACGCGCCGCATCACCGCCTCTTGGCGCGCCGGTCCAGAACCCGCTGGTCGACCATCTCCTGTATGCGGCGCCGCACCTGCTCCGCCATGTAGCGGACGGCGTGCGGGTCCTCGATCGCTTCGGGCGGATACTCGTCGTAGAACCGGAACGGCTCGCCGTAGGCGATCTGGTAGCGCACCGGGTACGGGAGGAGACCCAGGGGCCCCAGCAGCGGGAACGTGGGAGTGACCGGGAAGAACGGCAGCCCGAGTAACTTCGCGAGCGGCTGTAAGTCCCACAGCACGGGCGCCTGATCGTCGGCGCCCACCACGGCCACGGGAATGATCGGCACGCGGTGGCGGAGTGACTCCTCGACGAAGCCCAGGTGGAACGTCTGCAGCACGTAGCGGTCGGCCGCGCGCTTGCGGATGCCGGCCATGCCCTCGGGGAAGATCAGAACCAGCTGTTTCAGGCGCAGTAACTCGCGCACGTTGTCGCGGCTGCCGATCACTTGCCCGACGCGCGCGTAGAAGACGTTCACGAACGGGAGCGTCCCGGCCCAGCGGTCTACCACGGTGCGCACGAGCCGCGGCGGCTTCGCGCCGAGCACCCCGTCGACCACGAGCATGGTCGCGTCGAACGGGAGAAGCCCGCCGTGATTCGCGGCCAGGATCGCGCCTTCCTTCTCGGGAATCACCGAGTGACCCGAGCTCTCGACGCGGAACCAGTACTTGTACAAGAGCTTGAAGAACGCGAGCGCTCGCCGAGTGACTCGCGGCGAGAGGCCGAACTCGTCGTACGCGCGGCCGCCCAGCACCGACGTGATCTGCGCCAGCCGGTCTTCGTCGCCCGGGGTCAGGATCCAGCTCGCGAGCCGGTCGAGCGCGCTGGCGGATTCGTCGCGGTCGTCGAAGCTCGGCAGCTCGGGGATCGGCGGGCCCAGGTCCGGCGGCTTTTGCGGCTCGTCTTCGGCAGTGACTCGCGGAGCGCGTGTCGGCGCGGCCTCGGCCACGATGCGGATGCTGCGCTCGCGCAGGCGAATCAGATACGGGAGCGTGCCGTCGCCCTGGCGGAAAGGATCGGAGCCCAACGACGGTCCCGCGGCTTCGTGCAGCTCGTCGTGACTCACCGCCGTGATCTCACTGGTTCGCGCGCCAAGAGCTCATCCGCGACCGCGGCCATCCAGCCCGCCGCCGTCGAGCGAGGCGCGTACTCGAAGATGGTCTTGGCGCGGCTCTGCGCCTCGTCGATCAGCACCGAGTAACCCAGCACCGTCTGCGACAGCTGCTTCGGAAAGTGGAAGCGCAGCTTCTCGAGGATCTCGGCCGCCATGCGCGTGTTGCGCGCGAAAGTCGGCACGACCAGCGAGATCTCGAGCGCCGGGTGCGCGAAGCGCGTGCGCACCATCTCGACGGTGCGAGTCATCTCGGCCGCGCCGTCGAGCGCCAAGTAAGTCAGCGGCACGGGCAGCACGATCTCGGTCGCCGCGAGCAGCACGTTCAGCGTGATCGTCCCGAACGACGGCGGCGCGTCGAACAGGATGAAGTCGTAGTTCGTCGCCTTCGCGAGCGCGTTGCGCAGACAGTGATTCTCGTCGCCGCCGAGCTGCGCGACCTCGCGCGCGAACAACGCGAGTGACTTGTTCGACGGCACGATGTCGAGATACGGATGACGCGCGCGCTGCACGGGCAGCGCGGGCCGCGTCGACTCACCGAGCATCGTGTCGAGCAAGAGATCCAGAGCGGTGCGCCGCGCCGCGCCGACGTCGACGCCGAGCACTTTGCCGAGCTGCCCCTGCGGATCGAGATCGACGAGCAGCACGCGCTTGCCGCGCTCGCGCGCGAGAAAGTCACCGAGGCTGGAGACGAGCGTCGTCTTGCAGCTTCCGCCCTTCTCGTTGATGAAGGCGATGCGGCGTGCGTTCGTGACAGCCCCCACGGGAACGCGGCAACGTGGCCCTCGGTGCGACGCTCCTCTCGTCCGTAGTTATTCGGTTGCGAGCGTCGTGTCAACGAATCTTCGCGCGCACCAACGCGCGAAGTGTGCGCGACATGTGTCTCTGCTCACGTTCGCTCGAGTCTCGCGCGCAGCGACTTTGAAATTCGTGCGGTGTGCGCGAGACGAATCGGGGTGATGGACACCCGACCACTGCGCACGACGGCGATGTCGGTGTCCGCGGGGATCGAGTCCACGTCGCGCAGCGCGCCGTCGAAGTCGTGCACGAAGACGCCTTCACGCTCGCGACGAAACAGTCGGTCGTAGCCGACCACCGCGAGCTCGGTGATCACGCGCGGCGTGTCGAGCTCTGCGTCCGACGGATAGTTGACCGAGATGAGATCGACGTCCTCGGGGAAGCCGCTCTCGCGCAACGTGCGCACGACGTCGGCGCCCACGCGCGCGGCGCGCTTCCACACCGGGTGTTCTGTGTTCGCGACGGCGTCGCGCTTCCACGAGCGATCTTCGCCGACGCGTCCGACGGACAGCGCGATCGCGGGAATGCCAGCGATCCAACCTTCCATCGCCGCGCCGATCGTGCCGCTCGAGAGGAAGAAGCCGAGCCCGATGTTGAGCCCGATGTTCACACCCGAGACCACGAGCGCCGGCTTCTCGCCGAAGAGTGAGTGGACCGCGAGGTTCGTGCAGTCCGCGGGATAGCCGTCGACGGCGAGAATCTCGATCCCGTCGCGCACGACCTTCGTGACCGCGAGCTCGTCCCAGCGCGAGATCGCCTTGCCGATCCAGCTGCGCTCCTTGGAGGGGACGGCCACGCGCAGCGGGCCGAGCGGCGCGAGCTCGCGAATCAGCGGCAGGAGCGCCGGCGAGTCCACGCCGTCGTCGTTCGTGACCAGGATGTAGCTCACGGCGCGGCAGCATAGCCCGTCCCAATAATCGCGCGGGCACCCTACCCGCGCTCCCGGGTAGATTCTCCGCGTGAGCGACGACGACCTCTCGATGCGCGAGATCCGCGCGCGACTCGCGGCCTACGAGCCCAAGCTCGCCGAGACCGGCGGCGACGGTCAGTCGCTCGCGGCGGTCTCGCTCGTGTTCCTCGCGCCCGAGACCGGGCCAGCGGAGCTCTTGTTCATCGAGCGCGCGCTGCGCGAGGGCGATCCATGGTCGGGTCACATGGCGTTCCCGGGTGGACGGCGGGATCGCGCCGATGCGGACCTGGTCGCGACGTCGCTGCGCGAGACGCGCGAGGAAGTCGGGCTCGAGCTCGGCCGGCCCATCGCGCGGCTCGACGATTTCGCGAACGCGCGCGCGGGCGCTCTGGTCGTCGCGCCGTTCGTGTATCAGCTCGAGTCACGACCGGTGCTGCGGCCGAATCGCGAGGTGCAGTCGACGGTGTGGATCCCCGTGCCCTGGCTCGTCCACCCCGATGCCTCGGTCGACTACGAGATCGCGCGCGAGTCACAGAAGATGACCTTCCCCGCGGTGAGATACGACCGTTACACCGTCTGGGGACTCACTTACCGGATCCTGGTGAATCTCTTCCAGGTGCTGGGGAGAGACTTCAGACCGGCGCCGTGAAGCCGGGCGCCAGCATGCGCAGGCTCGCGATCGTCTGCCCGACCATGCCGGCGATGGCGAGCAGCGCCGGCGCGCGCGCGCCGAGGTGCCAGTAGCGCCGCGCGAAGATACTGGCGACCACGAAGTTCACGTACGGGATCCAGATCGTGAACGCGAACGCGTAGCTCCAGCCGCGGCTGTGGTGCGCCGCGATCATCCACAGCCAGAGACCCGCGGTGACCAGCGCGCCGAGTGACCCGGCCACCAGGAGTAAGTCGACGAGGCCGAGGTCCGAGTCACCGAAGAACAGGACGAAGCCCGAGGTGGCCGCGCCGAACAGGAGGTAGAGTGCCGCCTGCCAGCCCGGGCCGAGCGGGATCGCGCGGTCCGCCATCACTCGGGCTCGGCCGGATGCGACGGCGTGCGCAGCGACGAGTCACTCGTGGCGGCGACGCGAAACAGGTCGAGCGGAGCGGTGCGCTCGAGCACCTGTTCGGGTGACTGATTGCGCGTGCGCGCGAGCTCGCGCAGGCCGGCGTCGATCCCGCGCACGGCCTTCTCGAGCGCGCGCGGCACGGACTCGTGCTCGGAGAGCGAGAGTCCGTCTGCGACGGCGAGTGAGTTCGCGACGCCGAGCACGTAGCCGAGGACGTCGCCCGCTTGGCGCGGCGGCAGCTTCGCGAGGGCCTCGCCAAGCAGTGAGCCGCGCAGCTGGCGTGGGAGTGACACGGCCGCGACGAGCGCGCTCGCGTCGGACGGCGCGACCCAGTCGGTGACTTTCTCGGGCGCGAGCGGCCGGTACACGCGCATGGCCTGCTCGCGCTCGGGGAAGCCGAGGTCGACGAGCCGGTTCGTGCGCCAGCGCAGCGCGTCTTCCTCCATCTGCATCGGGCTCTCGAACAGGGCGGCGTACACGAGCCGCCAGTACAGCGCGGGTGACTGATCGAACAGCGCGTGAGTCACTTCATGCACGCGGTGTGGGCTCGTTTCGCTGGCCACGGCGAAGTAGGTGACACCGTCCGGTGTGAACCAGCCGACGGGCGGGACGTCTTCCTTCGCGACCACGGCGACTTCCGCTTCGGCACGCAGCGCGAGGGTCACGAGCTCGAGGTCGATCTCCTCGAGCGCGCGCACGAGCGTGGGCCGTCCCGCCTCGATCAGTGCGTCGAGCCACTCGTGCACCCGCGGCAGCGACAGCTGTGACTCGCTCCAGCAGTCCAGATCGAAGCACGCGATGCGCTGCTCGGTCGTGGCGATCTCGAGCAGCCACGCGGCCTCGGACATTCCGCCCGCGCGTACCGTGTGCACGAGCTCCGCCTCCGCGAGCAGCGGCACGACTTCCTCGGGTCGCTCGACGAGCATGAGAAACTCGGCGCGTGACTCGGGGCGCAGCTCCTGACACGCGAGCGCGAGCTCCTCGGCCGACAGCTCGCGCAAGCGCGCGCGCGCCGCGGCGCGGTCGTTGCGGCCGAGTCGCAAGAGCGCGACGCCGTCAGCCAACGCCTGGAATCGCCTCGCGCACGGCGTCGATGGCCTGATCGACGAGATGGACCTTGAACGTCGACAGCACTTCGGCCGGCACTTCCTCGAGGTCCTTCGCGTTGCGCTTGGGCAGGATCAGCTCCTGGATGCCGGCGCGGTGCGCCGCCAGAACCTTGCCCTTGATCCCGCCCACGGGCAGAACTTGCCCGCGCAGCGTGATCTCGCCGGTCATCGCCACGTCGTCGCGCACGGGCTTGCCGGTCAACAGACTCGCGAGTGACACGACCATCGTGACTCCCGCCGACGGCCCGTCCTTCGGCTGTCCGCCCGCGGGCACGTGCACGTGGATGCGGTTCTTCTCGAGCCTCTCGGGCGGAATTCCGAGTGACTCGGCGTTAGTTCGAACGAAGGACAGCGCGGCCTCGGCCGACTCACGCATGACGTCGCCCATCTGGCCGGTGAGTGACAGCTCGGGCTTGCCCTCCATCAGCGCCGACTCGACGAACACGAGGTCGCCGCCGACGGGCGTCCAGACCATGCCGGTGGCCACGCCCGCGCGCTCGACGCGCTCCACCTTCTCCTGCGAGAAGGGCGCGGGGCCGAGTAACTTGCCGAGCTCGTCGACGCCGATCGCGGCCTTGCTCTCTCCCTCCGCGATGCGCAGCGCGGCCTTGCGCACGAGCGAGGCGATGTTGCGCTCCAGACTGCGCACGCCGGCTTCGCGCGTGTAGCCCTCGACCAGGCGCAGCAGCACCTCGTCGGAGAGCTCGAGTGACTTGGGCTCGAGGCCGTGCTCCGCGAGCTGCCGCGGCAAGAGGTGGTCGCGGCCGATGCGGAGTTTCTCGGTCGCCGTGTAACCCGGCAGCTCGATGATCTCCATGCGATCGAGCAGCGGCGCGGGGATCGTGTCCGCGCGGTTCGCCGTCGCGACGAACAGCACCTTCGACAGGTCGAACGGCACCTCGACGTAGTGGTCGCTGAAGCTCCAGTTCTGCTCCGGGTCGAGCACCTCGAGCAGCGCCGACGACGGGTCGCCGCGGTAGTCCATGCCGACCTTGTCGATCTCGTCGAGGATGAACACGGGGTTCCGCGTGCCAGCGGTCTTGAGTGACTGCAGGATGCGGCCGGGTAGCGCCCCGACGTACGTGCGCCGGTGACCGCGGATCTCGGCCTCGTCTCTCACTCCGCCGAGCGACGCGCGCACGAACTTGCGCCCCATCGCGCGCGCGATCGACTTGCCGAGCGACGTCTTTCCCACGCCGGGCGGGCCGAGGAAGCACAGGATTGGGCCTTTGGGGTCCGACACCAAACGGCGTACGGCGAGATACTCGAGGATGCGCTCCTTCACCTTCTCGAGGTCGTAGTGATCCTCGTCGAGTATCCGGCGCGCGTGCTCGAGATCGAGGTTGTCGTCGGTCTGCGTCTTCCACGGCAGATCGAGCAGCCACTCGACGTACGTGCGCGCGACCGAGCGCTCGGGCGAGTGAGTCGGCATGCCCGCGAGGCGACTCACTTCGCGCTCCGCGACGTCGCGCGCTTCGGCCGGAAGATCGGCGCTCTCGAGCCGATCGCGCAGCTCGTCGCCTTCGGCGCCCTGCTCGTCGTTCTCGCCCAGCTCCGCGCGGATCTTGCGCAGCTGCTCGCGCAGGAGCTTGCGGCGCTCGTCCTCGCCGATCTCGCCGGCGGCGCGCTCCGCGAAGTCCTTCGAGACCTGCGCGATGCGGATCTCGCGCATGAGATACCGCATCAACGTGCGCAGCCGCGCGAGCACGTCCTGCTGCGCGAGTAACTCGACTTTCTCGCCGAGCGGCATCGTGCCGTTGAACGCGATCACGTCCGCCAGGCGCGCCGGATCGTCGAAGCGATCGAGTATCTGCGCGGCCTCGTCGGGGATGTCGTCGCGCAGCGCGACCAGCTCTTTGCCGAGTCTCTGCACTGTACGCCGCGCCGCCTCGGCCTCGGGCGTGCGGTCGAGGAGATCGGGGAGCACCTCGATGTCCACCTCGGTGTGACTGCCCGCGTCGTGAAGACTTTGCAGCCGTACGCGGGCGAGCCCAACCACGGCGACGGAGATTCCAGATCCCGTCTCCGCGAGGTGAACGATCTTGGTGAGCGCCGCGACCGGGTAGAGATCCTCGAGCCGCGGGTTCTCGGTCTCGGGCGCGCGCTGAGTCGCCACCGCCAGGAACCCGCCCGCCTTCGCGGCCGCCTGCACGGCGGCCAGCGAGGCCGCGCGCCCGACGGACAGCGGCAGGGTCACCCCGGGGAATACGACCGTGTTCCGCACCGGCAACAGAGGAACGCGCTGCGGAGCTTCGAGCCGCTCCCCCCCGATTTCGATCGCGATCGTCTTGGCTTCGCTCACTTGGCCGCCAACGCTAGAGCCGCGTCTTCGAGGGTCAACCAAAGACAAAGGCCGCGACCTGAGTGGCCGCGGCCTTTCTTGCGACGGTGCTCGACCGACGTGGGATCAGTAGTCGAGCTCGTCGAAGTTCATGGAGTTGAAGCACGGCACTCGCTTCACCAGATAGACGAGCGACCCGGCCTGCGAGTAGTCCTTCAGGCTGCCTTTCAAGGTGACGTTCCGATCCTTGATCTGAATGTCGACCTTGCGGCGGGCCTGGGTCAGCTCCTCGTCGTTCTCGATTTCCTTCTCGACCTTGGCCATCAGGTCGGCGTCCTTGGTCGCGGTGCAATCGTCGACCTTGCCGACGCGGATGCGGTTGCGGACTTCCTTCACGCCGCGCATCCCCTTGATGATCTCCTCGGCCTTGGCGCTCTGCTCCGGAGTCGCCGTGTTGCCGGTCAGCATCATCATGCCGCGCATCGACTTCACGGTGACTTCCATCAGGCCCGGCTCTTTGTACAAGCTCTGCATGGCCTTCAGCTCGCGCTTGAACTCCGCCTGACTCTGCGCGGAAGCGCTCGACGCGAAACCGAGAACGAGTGCAAACGCGACCGCAACTGCGGTGGCCGACATGCGAAGCATGGAGCGAAGCATTGAGAGCCCTCCTGGAAGTCGGCGCGTAGCCTACGCGACGCCTCTCTCGCGGGTCAACCGATCAGTTGCCGGGCGGTTGCGGTCGGTGGCGCGGCGTACCGCTCAGTACTTCACGGCCTCGACGAGGCGGGAAGGATCGCGCTTCCACGCGCCGTTCCAGGCGTCCAGCAGCTGCGCGGCCGGGCTCGCGCCGCGCTGGATCACTTGCGCGAGCGGCTCGAGATACTGCGACTCGTCGCGGCCACGGTCGTCGCGTTCGCCGATGCGCCGCAGCCCACTCTGCGACAGCTCCACCAGCTCGCGGGCGACCTCGAGGACTGACGCGTCGGGCGCCTTCGCGCGCAGGCCTTCGCGCGCGACCGCCGCGTGCAGCGCGTCGACGTCCGCGAAGCTCCAGCGGCGCAGGCGCTCGAGGCCCGCGGACAGCGCGTCGTCGTCGTACAGGAGGCCCTTCCAGAACGCGGGCAGCGCGACGACCTGCGCGCCCGGCACGGCATCGACGCCGCGTGTCTCGATGACTCGCTTCATGCGCACCTCGGGAAACACGGTCGTGAGATGCACGACCCAGTCGGCGACGGTGGCGCGCTCGCCCTCGAAGCCCTCGCTCATGAACTTCCTGAAAGTGACTCCGCGCGCGGGGCGGCTGTGACCGTCGCGCACGATCAGGAACATCGGGACGTCGAGCGCCCATTCGGCGTAGCGCCGGTACGCGGTGCCCTCGCCAAAGTCGCGCTCGAACGCGAACGGCAAGAGACTCCAGCGATCGTTGTCGGTGTGTCTCCAGATCTCGGCGCGGCGTGACTGGAAGCCGTTGGGCTTGCCTTCGCTGAGCGGTGAGTTCGCGAACAGCGCGGTCGACACCGGCGACGCCGCGAGCGCGAGGCGGAGCTTGCGCGCGGCGTCGGCCTCCGACGAGAAATCGAAGTTCGCCTGCACGCCGGCGGTCGCGTGCATCATGTGCAGGCCGAGAGTGTCTCGTCGGCCGAGATAGTCGCGCATGATCTGGTGTCTCTCGCGCGGCATGCGCGGCAGATCGGCGACCCGCGCGAACGGGTGCAGCCCGAGCCCGAGCCACACGATGCCGAGCTCCGCAGACACTTCGTTCACCAGCGCGATGTGCTCGCGGAACTCGCGCTCGGTCTCGTGCATGGAGAGCACGGGCGCGCCCGAGAGCTCGAGCTGGCCGCCGGGCTCCAGCGTGATCGTCCGCCCGTCGCGCTCGAGCCCCACGAGCTTCCCGGCGTCGGTGAGTGGCTTCCAGCCGTGGCGCGTCTCGATCGCCGAGAGCAGCGCGCGGATGCCGTGCTCGCCCGCGTAGGGCACGGGCCCGAGTGTCTTCGCGTACAGGCCGAGCTTCTCGTGCTCGGTACCGACGCGCCAATCCGCGCGCTGTGTCTCGCCCTCGCGGAAATACTCGACGAGCTGAGTCACGTCTTCCGCAGGCCGGGCGAGGCGCGGATCTTCCCGCGTGAGACTCATGACGCGGCCCCCGCGTACAGCTCGGGGTGCAGGAAGCGCAGGTAGGCGCAAGTGACTGCCTGGGCGCCGTACTCGGCGCGAGTGAGTGCGCCCCCGGTCAGTCGCCCGATGTTTCCCGCGCCGGTGCCGGGGTCGCGGGCCCCGGGGCGCGGCGTGAAGCGGCGGTCGAACGCGTCGCCGATCGGCGTGCGCGGCGAGCGAGTCGCTTCCGCGACGCACGCCGGCGGATACTCGAAGCCCGCGCTGAAGCCGAGCCCCTCGCGCGCACCGTCGAACAGGACGCAACAGCCCACGTTCAGCCAGCCGGTCGGGACTTCGGGCAGCTGGATCAAGCCGTCCTCGATTCCCGCCGCCAAGTCACACGCGCCACCCGAGTGACTCGCGCGCGCGCGGTTGCGCGCGCCCGCCACGATCTCGCTCCAGCCGAGCGGCTGTGAGTCGACGCCACTCATTGTCTCTCCGCCGACGACCTCGATGCGCGCGAAGAACGGCGCGAGGCCGCGTCGCACCGCTTCGAGCTTCGCCGTGTTCCGGCTGCCGACGCGGACCACGATGTGGTCCCTCAAACGGCGGTCGCCTCGCGCACGAGCGCGGCGAGCCGCTCCTCGAGCAGGCTCTCGACTTCGGCGCCGCGCAGCTTCGCCTCGGCGCACGGGCCCTCTTCCTTGCCGCGCTTGAACGGACCGACGATCCGCATCTTCCCGTCGCCGCGCGCGATCGCGATGCACAACAGCTCGAAGCGTCCGCGCGCGATGCGGAACTGCACCGCGTCGATGTGCTTCTCGTCGGGCTCCACGCGAGACACTTCGATATTCCCGAGATAGGGAGCGCCGATCTCGGACGCGCGCTGTCGGAACGCCTCGACCGCGCCGTACGCCGAGTCGCGCAGCTCGCGCGCGGCCTCGCGCGCTTCGCGCAAGCGCAGCGCCAGCGCGGGATCCCGCTCCGCGAGCTCGTCCGCCAGCTTGGCGAAGCGCTGGTTGTCCATCGGCGCAGTGTATTTCATCGGGGCGGTATACTGCGCCCGCTTTGCCGGGCTTGAAGGCGGGGATCGGAATTGGCGCCGCCCTCGTCGCGTCAGCCGCGGCGCTCGTCTCCGCTCGCCCGGCGCTCGCGTGGACCTCGTTCGCGCTCGCGTTCCTGGTCTTCTGTCTCTCGACGAAGCTGTCACTCAACTGGCAGATCCTCGTCGGCACCGTGCTGGGAGTCACTTTCGGCCGGCTGGTCGCGACGGGCGTGCTCGCGCCCGAGACCGCGGACGCGATGAAGAGCGTGGGCAAGCTCTTCATCGGGCTGCTGAAGATGCTCATCGCGCCCATGATCCTGCTCTCCATCGCGCACGGTGTTGCCAGCATGGAGGGCGCGCGAGAGATCGGCCGGCTCGGCTCGCGCACCGTCGTTTTGTACCTGGCTACGATGGTGCTCGCCGTCGCGACGGGTCTCGTGCTGGTGAACTGGATCCAGCCGGGAGTCGGCAGCGACCTCGCGAACTCCGCGTTCTTCCACCAAGCCGTGGGCGCGCACGTGGCTCCACCCGAAGGCCCGCCCAGCCTCGGTGAGTTCCTGTACGCGACGCTGACGGAGGTGCTGCAGAGCCCGGTCGCGGCGCTGGCCGAGGGCGGATCCTGCCGATCGTGGTGTTCGCGATCCTGCTCGGGATCGCGCTCTTGCACGTCGGAATGCCGGCGCGGCCCGTGATCGACTGGCTCGGCGGCGCCGCGGCGGCGGTCATCACGATCGTCGGCTGGTTCGTGCGGCTCGCGCCGATCGGGATCTTCGCGCTGATCGGGAATCTGGTCGCGACGGTCGGGTTCCGAGTCATCGTCGACAATCTCGCTTCCTTCTCGGCGGTGGTGATCGGCGCGACGACCTTCCACGCGCTCGTGACTCTGCCCGCGATGTGCTGGCTGCTCTCCGGCGTGGGGCCGCGCGAGTTACTCGGCGGCCTGCGCGAGGCGCTCGTGGTGGCGTTCACCACGAGCTCGAGCGCCGCGAGCCTGCCAGTGACTCAGCGCTGCGTGGAAGAGAATCTGGGCGTGCCGCGCCGCATCGCGAGCTTCGTGCTGCCGCTCGGCGCGACGGTGAACAGCGACGGCACGGCCATGTACGAGGCGATGGCCGCGATCTTCGTCGCGTCGCTCTACGGGATCGACCTGGGGCTCGGCGGCCAGCTGATCGTGTGCATCGTGGCGATCGCGACGGCGATCGGCGCGCCGGGGATTCCGTCCGCGGGCATGGTCACGATGATCGTCGTGCTCGAAGCCGTGGGCCTGCCCGGCGAGTCAGTCGGGCTGTTGCTCACGATCGACCGCTTCCTCGACACGTTCCGCACGGTGGCGAACGTCGAGGGCGACGCGATCGTGGCGGTCATCGTGTCTCGTTCGACTACGCTCGCCTGAGGCTCGCTGCGCGCGGCTTCGCCACACGTCAAGAGACGTGACTCACATCGCGGCGTCGAGCACCAGGGCGGGCTGCGCTTCGCGCAGCTCGGCGAGCCGCGCTTCCTTGACCTTCGCGAAGTGCGAGCGCGCTCGCGGCGGGATCGGCTCGCCCGAGTCACTCTTCATGCGCAGCGGGTCGAGATAGCGGCCATTCTTCGAGACACGGAAGTCCAGGTGCGGGCCCGTCGCGAGCCCGCTCGCGCCGACGAAGCCGACGAGCTGTTTCTGCGCCACGCGCTGTCCGACGCGCAGGCCGCGCGCGTAGCGCGACAAGTGACCGTAGCTCGTCACGTAGCCGGAGTGGTGCTTCACGCGGACGGTGCGGCCGAAGCCGCCGGCCCAGCCCACGAACACGACCTCGCCGTCGGCGACGGCCCAGACCGGCGTGCCGGTGGGCGCCGCGTAGTCGACGCCTTCGTGCGGGCGCTTGCGGTGCAGGATCGGGTGCAGCCGCGCCATCGTGTAGCGCGACGAGATACGCGAGAACTTCAGCGGCGCCGCGAGGAAGGCACGCTTGAGTGAGTTGCCGTCGGGCGAGTAGTAACCGCCGGTGCCATTCTCGTCCTCGAACCACACCGCGACGAACTCGCGGCGCGCGGCGCGGTACTCGGCCGCATGCACGCGCCCGTATCGGACGAAGCCATCCTTGTCGTAGAACTTCTCGAACACGAGCCGGAACTCGTCGCCCGGCCGCGTCTGAGTCGAGAAGTCGAAGCTCCACGCGAAGATGTCGGTGAACGCGTGCACCAAGGCCGGGCCCTCGCCCAGATCGGTGAGCGCGTCGAACAGCGAGCGCTTCACGACGCCGCCGAGCTGAATCACTCGGCGCTCGAGCGCCGCGGTCTCGCGCGACGCGATCAGATTTCCGCCGGTGTCTCGCTCGACGCGGTACACGTCGGAGCGGCCGCGCTGATACTCGAACGACAGCACCTGGCCGGACTGGTCGCGGATCAGCGCGTAGAAGTCGCCGGGCCGCGCGCCGCGCACGTCGAACACGCCGCGCAGCGAGCGCGCCACCGTCTCGACCATGTCGGGCGCGACACCCGAGCCGCGCAGCGCGCCGGACAGCGTGCCGTTTCGCGGCACGCGGCCAGTCACTATGGTGAGCGACGAGTCACTCGCCTCGCTCGGCAGCACCGAGCGATCGAGCTCGGGCAAGAGGAAGTTCGACTGCTCGCTCGCGCGGGGCAGCACGGAGCGCAAGTCACTCGGGTCGAGCGCCGGCTCGAGCGAGAACAGCGGACTGCCGAACGCTCCGGCCTGCGCGTGAGTCGCCACCGCGACCAGCACGGCGACGAGCAAGATCCCCCAGCCACCCTTCGAGCGGGGCGTCCCCATCAGCACGCCCCTCCGCATGCGATCCATCATCCGCCGCCTAGTGTGCAGCTGCCCATACCGGCTACTGTGACCGAAGTCACCGGAGAAACAGGGACTTGGGAGCGGATCGTGGTCCTGGCGGGCGCGGCGAGAATCGACATCACCCCCGAGCTCGGCGTGCCGCTCATGGGCTACGGCGCGCGGATCGGCGGGGCGACGGCTGTCGCCGATCCCATCCACGCCCGAGCTCTCGCGGTCACTTCGCAAGCTCACTCCATCCTCGTCGTCTCGGCGGAGCTTTGCTTGATCACTTCCGCTCAGGCGAACGAGATTCGCGGGCGCATCGCCGCGGAAACGGGCCTGACAACGGACGCCATTCTGGTCGCCTGTACTCATACGCATTCGGGACCTGACACCGGCGTCGCGGAGCGGAACGCCGGCCGTCCCGACCCGCCGCACGTCGCGGCGCTCTTCGACGGAATAGTCGCCGCGGGGGTCGAGGCGTGGCGAAAACGCGAGCTTGCCTCGGTCTCTTGCGCGCGCGCGGAGGCGCACATCGGGCGAAACCGGCGCGTGGCCGATGGCAGAATCGACTCGGACCTCGACGTCGTGCAAGTGACTGCGCGCGGCGGGCGGCCGCTGGCGGTTCTGTTCCGCCATTCGTGTCACGGGACCGTGCGGGGGCACGACAATCTCGAGATCTCGGGTGACTGGCCGGGCGCGGCGTCGCGCCGGATCGAGGCCGCGACGGGCGCGGTCGCGCCCTTCCTGCTGGGCGCGCACGCGGACGTCGATCCGCGCACGCGCGGGCTGATGGACCTGGCGGTGCCGGGTCAGAGCGTGGGCCTGGGCGCGGAGGCAGTGCGCGTGCTCGGCTGCGAGGTCGCGGACGCGGTGCTCGCGAGTCTCTCGCGCGCCCAGCCCGAGCCCGAGTCGACGCGGGTCGGAGCGCGAGTCACTCCGCTGAAGCTGCCGCTGCACCTGGGCGAGCTGGCGCCCGCGGCGCTCGAGGCGGAGCTGGCGCGGCGCAAGGCGGAAGTCGCCGCCGAGCTGGGAGTCACTCCGGCCGAGCTGCCGCGCTTGGGCGAGTTGTACGATCTCGTGAGTCACTCGGCGCGCGGCCTGCCGATCGCCGCCGCGCGCGAGCGCATCGCGCGCGTGCGCACGTACGTCCGCGACCGCACCGCGCCGTTCTTCGCCGGGAACCGGCGCGAGGTCGAGGTAGAGGTTCAGTTACTCGCGCTCGGCCGCGCGCTTCTGCTCGCGCTGCCGCTCGAGCCGTCGAGCGCCGTCGGCCTGGACTGGCGCGAGCGCGCCGCGGCGCACGGCCTGCCGCTCGTCGTGGGAATCGGAAACGGCTGGCTGCGGTATCTGCCGCACGCCTCGGACCTGGCTCACCCGCAGGCGCACCAACACTACGAAGTGTTGCAGAGCCTGCTCGCGCCGGGGGCGGCGGAGAAGTTACTCGCCGCGGGACTCGAGCTTGCCCGCGAGCTCGACGGAGTGAGTGCTCGCTGAGCGAGGGCCGCCCCGAGCGAAGCGGCAAGCGCCGTCAGGTGCGCGCAGCGAGGCGCAGCCGAGCGAAGTCGATCAGGAGCGCAGCTCTGAAACGGCTTGCGCGATGCACTCGAACAGCGGCTCGATCTGCTCCAGCTCGAGACACGAGAACGCGATGCGGATGTCGCTCTGGCCCATCGCGATCACGCCGGCACCGTACTTCTCGAGCAGGTGCACGCGCAGCTTCTCGGCGGGCACGCCCTTCACGCGGATGCACATGAAGTAACCCGCGTTGAAGGGGTACACGTCCCAGTGTCGCGCGTACTTCTCGCGGTACACGACCTCGCGCACGCGCTCGGCGCGCGCGCGGAGTATCTCGAACTTCTCGCGCCGCTCGGCGGGCAAGGTCGGCGCGCGCAGCGCCGCGAGCACGATCGCCTGTGACAGCGACGTGCAGTTCGAGATGCTCGCGCGGATCGCACCCATGAGCTTGCGCTCGAGCGCGGCGAACAGCGCGTCGGGATTCGCGACGGGCGGCGGCGCGATCGTGAGGAAGCCGCAGCGCAGCCCCCAGACGAACAGCTCCTTCGTCGCGCCGTCGAGCTTCACGCTCACCACGTTGGGGTGCACGTTCGAGAGCGCGCCGAAGGGTGACTCCTGACTCGCCTCGTTCGAGAAGATCAGCCCGAAGTACGCGTCGTCGCACACCACGACGAGTCTCTTGCCCGCGTTCGCCGCGGCGATCACGGCTTCGCGCATGCCGTCGACCTCGGCGGGGGTCGGCATGTAGCCCGTCGGGTTGTTCGGGAAGTTCAGCACGAGCACGGTCTTCGCCGGCCCGCCGACGAGCGCCGCGCGCATGGCCGGCACGTTGAAGCGACTCCCGTCGTAAGTCGGGAAAGTCTCGACGCGACCGCCGAGGCGTGTCTCGAAGTTCAGCGCGTAGTTGTCCCACAGCATGTCCGGGATCAGCACGCGGTCGCCGGGGTCGACGAACAAGTCACCGACGAGCGCGAGGCCGTGAGTCAGCGCGTGAGTCACGATCGGGAGCGAGAGACTCTTGCCGCGCAGCGACGGATTCTCGGCCAGCTGTTTCTGTCGCCACGCCTGGCGCAGGTCCGCGCGGCCCTGCGCGGGCGCGTATCGGACGGCGTCGGCGGGCGCGATGTCCTTCACGTGCGCGAGCACCGACGCGAGCGCCATGGGGCCCGCGCCCTCGGTGGCTTCGCCGATCGTGGCGTTGAAGCGGTGCGCCTTCTCCTTGGCCTCGGCGGACTGCGAGAGGATCCCCTTGGGGAAATACAGCTCGCGGCCGCGCTGCGAGAGCAGCTCGAAGAACACGGGAGACTCGGCGCGGATCTTGTCGTTCAGCTCGACGGCGAGGGGGTGCATGGCGGCGGCACGTTAGCAGGAGCGGACGACGCCGTTAAGTCAGGCGCTCGAGGATGCGCGCGCGGTCGCCGAAGCCGCGTTTGGTCCAGTAGCGCAGCGCGTCGGCGTTTCCGCTCTCGACGCGCACCGACACGCGGCGCACGCCGCTCGCGGCGAAGAACGCGTCGGCTTCGGCGAGCAGCGCCGCGGCGGTGCCGCGCGCGCGCTCATCCGGCGCGACCCACAACTCGTGGATCCAGCCCGCGCCCAGGTCGCCTTCGGCGCCGGCGCTCTCGACCTCGGCGAACAGGAAACCGACTCGCCGCTGCGCGCGCTCGGCGACCAACAGCCGGCAGCGTGCGCGGCTCGAGCCGCGGCGGATCTCCTGGGAGAGCACCTCGCGCAAGTTCGGCGCCGACGGACTCTGCGGCGCGAGCCGCTGGTGGTGCTCGATCAGCTCGAGCCAGAAGCCGAGGATTGCGTCGTGATCGTCCGCGCGCGCGGCGCGGACGGCGAGCGCGTCGACCGCTCGGGCTACTTCACCACCCGGCGCTCTTTGGCGCGAATCAGGCGCAGGGTTCCCGACTTGTCGCCCTCCGCCCAGGTGCCCGTGAGCTCGCCGGGCGAAGGCTGCGCAGTCACTTCGTACACGGAGGCTTCCTCCATGTCGCCGAGCATCGCGTTGCCGCCGCCGAGTGAGTCGAGGATCTGGATGCGCACCTTCGCGGGTGACCAAGTCACTTCCCAGTTGCGCGAGAAGCTCATGTTGCCGGTCTTCGCCCCGACGTCCGCGCCCGACTTCATGCCCGACGCCAAGTCACCCGAGAGCTGCTTCTTGCGCGCCGCGCGGCTCGACACGTCGACGTGCTCGCGCAGGTTGTCGAGGATCACACCCTCGGGCGCCCAGCCCGTGTGACCGCGCATCGCGGCCTTGCGCACGCCCTCGGTGCCCTCGTCGAAGAGCACGTATGGGAACTCCTCGACGATGAGCCGGCTCGGCTCCTGCTGGATCGACCAGCCGTAGTCCTTGAAGTGAATGAGGTCCTTGTTCTCGGAGCGCGTGTCCTTGTACGTGACGAGCACGTACCACTCGCCCGTGAGGTCGAGCTTCGACAGATCGCCCGCGCGCGCGAGCTGCGCAGCGAGAAACACCGCGGTCACCAGCAAGAAGAGTCCGAGTCGGCGCATGTGCGCGCATTATAGCCACGTGAATCGGGGGGAAACGCGGGCCGCGATGCGAGGGGGGACCGCCACGACTCGTGTAAACTGCGCCCGTGGCTGCGATTTGGGTCGTCTCTCCGGAATCCACGCTCGCGGCGATCCTCGCGCACCACGTTCGCGACCTGGGTGAGACGTGGCTCGGGACGCCCGAACGCGACGCGTTCAAGGACGCGCCGCCCGCGGATCTGTTGCTGCTCGTCGCAGTCACCGAGACGGGGAGCCGGACCGAGGTGCTCGAGCAGCTGCTCGCGTTCGTGCGCGCGTTGCCCGCGCGCCGGCGCGTGCCGCCCCCGATCTTGTTCGTGACTGCGCGGGCGGGGAGCGCGGCGCTCGCGCGGCTCTTCGACGACAGAGTCGCGGGCGCGCTCGAGTTTCCCTTCGATCCCGACGAGCTCGCGGCGCGCGCCGCGGCGCTGCTCGCCGAGAGTGACTCGCCCGCGAGTCTGCGCGAGCGAGCGCGCGCGCTGTGGGTGCGCGCAGAGGTCGAGCGCCAGTACGCGGGGATCGACTTGCCCGCGCTGCGGCGCGCGGTCGATCCGCGCGCGGCGCACCGGCCGGTGTTGTTTCTGGGCGAGCCCGGCACGAAGCGCGGCTTGCTCGCGCGCTACGTGCACTCGTTCGCGGAGCCCGCGCGGACCGACTTCGTGTGGCTGTCACTCGCGGACGTCGCGCCGGGCGAGCTCGAGCGCACGCTGCTCGCGCGCACGGCGGGCCGGCGCACGACCGTGTATCTCCCGCGGTTGGAGCGCGCGCCGCGCGCGCTCCAGGACGAGCTCGCGCACCTGCTCGGCGCGAGCGGCGCGCTCGCGGTCGAGCCCATCCGCTGGCTGGCCGCGGCCGCGCACCCCGCGAGTCTCTCGCGCGCGCTCGCCGAGCTGTCGTGGCTGCGAGTCACTCTGCCGCCGGTGCGCGAGCGCGGCGACCGCGCGCAGCTGATCGCCGAGGGGCTGCGCGCCGCGGCCGAGCGCCAGGGCCGCGAGCTCTCACTCACCGCCAGCGCGCGCGAGGCGCTCGAAGCGTATCCGTGGCCCGGGAATCTCGAAGAGCTCGACCGCGCGCTCGACGACGCCGTCGCCTCCGCGCCCGCGAGTGAGCTGCGCGAAGACGACCTGTCGCTGGTGCCTCGGCGCGCCGCGGCGCGGCCCACGCCGGCGGCGATGGAAGTGACTCCGCCTCCGTCCGTTCCCGAGCCCGAGCCGGTGAGCGACGAAGACCTGATGCTCGCGACGTACGCGCCGAGTCAGTCGAACGCGCCGCTCGAGCCGCCGACTCCTGAGCCCGCGCTCGAGGACGAGCTCGAGGAAGAGATCGCGCTCGAGGACGAAGTCGAAGACGAGCTCCCGCGTCCGCCCGCGCCGCCAGTGACTCATGCGCAGACCGAGCCCGGAGTGCGCGAGCTGCTCGCCCCGCTCGCACACGAGATCCGCAAGCCGCTCCGCGCCGTGCGCACGTACGCGAGCCTGGTCGAGCAGCGGCCGAACGACGCGTCGGTGAGACACGAGCTGTCGAAGCTCGTGGAGGAGGATCTCGGCGGAGTCGACGAGACACTCCAGCGCGTCGAGCGCTTCGTGCGCTTCGGCGCGCCGAACCCGCGACCGTTCGAGCTGGCGCCCGCGCTCGCGGCCGAGCTCGACGCGCGCCAGTCGCTCGCGCGCGCGCGCGAGCTGGTCGTGCTGCGCGAGCTCGACTTCGAGGCGCCGCCGCTCGTCGCCGACGAAGCGCAGATCCGCTTCGCGCTCGCGGCCTTGCTAGACCGCGCACTGCGACTCGTGCCGCGCGGAGGCGACGTGTATCTCGGCAGCGCTTGGAACCGGAAGCGCGACGGCCGACCGGCCGGTCACAGAATCCTGCTGCGCTTCCACAGCCCCGAGGACGTGCTCGCGAGCCCGCTCGACGAGTCCGAAGCGGCGTTCGTCGAGGTGGTGATGGCGCGCGACCTGTTCGCGCGCGCGGGCGGCACGTTCGCGATCGACGCGAGCGGCCCGCAGGACAACGTGATCCTCGTCGAGCTGCCGGGATAAGTCCGGAGCATGCGGAGCATGGGTAGGGTGCCCATGCGATCCACGGTCCGCGTGCCCATGCGACCATAAGTCGTGCCGCTTCCTGCGCTCCGGAAGAGACTCGCGGCCGTCGTGACCGGCGCCGAGGCAGAGCTCGACTCGCTCGCCGTGACTTACGCGCCCACTCGTGGCTGGCCAAAGGAGCTCGTCGACCGAATTCCGCTCTCACCGCTCGGTGAGCTCGTGTTCGTCGCGGGTGTCGGTCGCTGGCTGCGCATGCTGCGCGCGGCGCGCGTGCACGTGGACGGCGATCCATACCAAGTGTGTCGTGACGTTGATCGCGCGGCCGAGCTCGCGCGTCGCTGCATCGGCACGACGTTGTCGCTCACAGTGGCGCGGAGACTCGAGCGGTCACTCACACTGTGGACCGACACTGGTGTTCAGCATTTCAATGCAGTGATCGACTTCGCGGAAGGCGTCGACGGTCTCTGGATTCGGCGACGCGGCGGCGGACCGACGCTGCACATCGCGCGCGAGTCGCTGATTCGCTTCGAGTCGTCGGCGCAAGAGCACCTCGAAGTCGTTTCCGTCGACGATCCGCGGCGCTGTGCATGACATGTGCGCCGAATTCACTTGCATGCGAAGTCTCGAACTGATCTAGTCCACGTGCGGGTTGCTGCTGCCCCGCGCCGGTCCGGGTCCTTCATCGGGGGGTGGAAGGTCCGAGAGTGGCTGCGGGGCAGCACCCCGCATCGAGCGCTCACGCGCTACCTTTCGGGTCCGTAGCTCGCGGAGCGAGCGCTCGTCTGTCAGGAGGTAGCGCTGTGTTCGGCATCGGCATGCCCGAGTTGCTCGTGATTCTGGTCGTCGCGTTACTCGTGCTCGGGCCGAAGAAACTCCCCGAGATCGCGCGCTCGCTCGGGCGCGGCATGGCGGAGTTCCGCCGCGCGTCGAGTGAGTTCCAGCGCACACTCACTTCGTCGCTGGAAGAGCCGCCGGCGCCACAGCAGCCGCCAAAGGCCGAAGCCGTGGCCGCGATGCCGAGTGACTCGACCGAGAAGGACAAGCGCGGCGATGGATGACACGCCGCGCCCGATCCTCGAGCATCTCGAGGAGCTGCGCCGCCGCCTGTTCTGGGTGTTCGGCGTGTGGGCCGTGGCGTCCATGGTGGCGAGTTACTTCTCGAAGGACCTGTTCGAGATACTCATGGCGCCCGCGGTCGACGCCGTTCGCGCGTCGGGCAACACGCTGATCGCCGTCGCGCCAAGCGAGCTCTTCATGACCTACCTGAAGACGGCGCTCCTGGCGGGCTTCATGGTCGCCATGCCCGTGGCGCTGTGGCAGCTGTGGGCGTTCGTCGCGCCCGGCCTGTACGAGAACGAGCGCCGTTTCGCGCTGCCGTTCGTGGTCTCGACCTCGTCGCTCTTCGGGCTGGGCTGTGCATTCGGATATTTCTTCGCGTTTCCGGTCATGTTCGAGTACTTCGTGTCGCTCGAGGCCGAGTTCGTGCACACGGCCTGGACGACCCAGGCCGTGTTCAGCTTCTGCTCGAGCATGTATCTCGCGTTCGGGCTCGCGTTCCAGCTGCCGATCGTGCTGGTCGCTTTGGCGCTCGCGGGCGTAGTGACTCCGCAGTGGCTCGCGACGCAGCGGAAGTACGCCATCCTGCTGGCGTTCGTGGTCGGCGCGATCCTCACGCCGCCGGACGCGACGAGTCAGATCATGCTCTCGGTGCCGTTGTGTCTCTTGTACGAGCTGTCGATCTGGGTGTCTCGACTGCTGGTGCGCAACCCGGCGCCGACGCGCAGTCTCACGGTGGCGGGCGAACAGGACGGCTGATGCCGGCCCGGCGCATCGAGGCCGTGCTGCTCGACATGGGCGGCGTGCTGATCCCCGAGACACACAGCTACGAGCGCGCGGCGCGCGACCCGGTGTTTCTCGAGGCGCTGCGCGAGCAGGGAGTCGGCGAGCCCGAGGCGTGGGTGCGAGAGCGCGCGCGGCGCCTGGTGACGAGATACCGCGCGCTCGAGAAGGAGGCGGCGCAGCCCGACTTCGACGAAGTGATCGGTGAGTGCTCGCCCGGCGCGCGGCGTTTGTTGCGAGTCGCGTTCGAGCGGCGCGAGCTGACTCCGCCGTACTGGTTCGCGCGCGACGTGGTCGCCGAGCTCGCGCGCGACTACAAGCTCGGACTCGTGTCGAACAACGCGATGCCGGGGAGTCACTTCGCCGCGCTGTTGCGGCGCGCCGGGATCCTGCAACATCTGGGTTGCGCGGTGTGGTCGGCGAACTTCGGCCGGCGCAAGCCCGACCCGGCGATGATCCGGCACGTGCTCGAGTCACTCCGCGTGCCGCGCGAGCGCGCGATCTTCGTCGGCGACAAGCTGCGGACGGACGTCGCGGCGGCGAAGGCCGCTCGTGTGCGCTCCGTATATTTGCGCAGGCGCGGCGCGCCGCTGGTGAGCCGCGAGCTGCGCCCCGACTTCACGATCGGCGACCTGCGCGCGCTGCCGGCGCTGTTGCGTCAGCTCGGCTGAGTCACTCGCGACATGAAGTGCGCGCGGATGCGCGCGGGATCGACCGACGTCGCGCAGCGCATCGGGAACGTGCGGTCGCTCGGGTCTGCGCGCTCGAGGGTGCGAAACACTCCGCCTTCGAGCGCGGGCTCGATCTCGAGCGTCTCGAAGCCGCAGAACGACTCGTCGTAGACACACGCGAGCGCCAGCGGATCGTGCAGGAACGCGGCGTTGTCGAACCGATCGTGCGGGTTGGGATCGAGCAGGCGCCGCTGCACCGGCGTCCACAGGCGCACCGCGCGCGCGAGCGCGCCGTGGAGCGGCCGCGCGGACTTCTCGAGTGACTGGACGTCGGCCTCGCAGAGCCACGTCCGCAGAGTCACGTCTGCGGTGACCAGCCGGGTCGGAATGCCCGAGCGCAGCACCGCGAGCGACGCGTGGGGGTCCGAGCACAGGTTGTAGTCGACGCCGAACGGAAACACGCGCCCGCGATACTCGACCCGGCGCAAGTGACCGCCCATCACGGTGAGTCGCCCGACCCGCGCGGCGAAATCCGGATCCTTGGCGAGCGCCAGCGCCAGGTTCGTGAGTGGCCCGACGGCGGCGATCTCGAGCCCGGGCCGGCGCTCCGACCACTCGAGCAGCGCGTCTGCGGCGTGGGTCGGCTCGACCTTCGGCTCCGCGCCGGGCTCGAGAATCCCCAGCCCCTCGTGACCGAACCAGTTGTAGCCCGCGCCGCCTAGCAGGGGCGTGCGGCAGCCGGCGTACACGGGAACCCGGTCCCGCCCCGCGAGCCCCAGCAGGCGGGCGGCGATCCGCGCGCGCAGGAGTGACTCGCGCCCGACGCAGGTCACCGCGAGCAGCTCGAGCTCGGGCGCCGCGACGGCCAGCGCGAGACACAGCGCGTCGTCCGCGTCCGAGCCCATGTCCGTGTCCAGAACGACGGGCCGGCGAGTCACTTCGCGCGCATCTCGGTTTCGACGAAGCTCGTGTCGAAGTGACCCGAGAGGAACGTCGCGTTCTCCATCACGCGGCGGTGGAAGGGCAGGGACGTCTTCACGCCCTCGACTTGATACTCGTGCAGCGCGCGGCGCGTGCGCGCGATCGCCTCGGCGCGGTCGCGGCCCCAGCAGATCAGCTTCGCGATCATCGGGTCGTAGTAGACGGTGACTTCCGAGCCGGCGAGCACGCCCGAGTCATTGCGAACGCCGGGGCCCTCGGGTGCGCGGTACGCGGTGATCTTCCCGGGCGACGGCAGAAAGTTCTTGTCGGGGTCCTCCGCATAGATGCGGCACTCGATCGCGTGACCCGTGATTCCGACGTCGGACTGTCGCAGCCCCATCGGCCCGCCCGCGGCGATCCGGATGCCCGTCTTCACGATGTCGATGCCGGTCACCATCTCGGTGACTGCGTGCTCGACCTGCACGCGCGTGTTCATCTCGAGGAAGTAGAACTGGAGCTTGCGGTCGACGAGAAACTCGACCGTGCCCGCGCCCTGGTAGCCGACCGCACGCGCCGCGGCGAGCGCGGCCTGGCCCATGGCGTCGCGTAGGCTGGGAGTCATGCGGTTCGCGGGTGACTCCTCGATCACCTTCTGGTGGCGGCGCTGGATCGAGCACTCGCGCTCGCACAGATGGATCAGGTTGCCATGTGAGTCACCGAGGATCTGGATCTCGATGTGTCTCGGCCCTTCGACGAACCTCTCGACGTAGATCCCGTCGTCGGCGAACGCGGACTTGGCCTCGGAGCGCGCGCGCTTGAGCGCCGCGGCCAAGTCCTCTTCCTTCGCGACGAGCCGCAGCCCGCGCCCGCCGCCGCCCGCGCTGGCCTTCACCATGACGGGGAAGCCGATCTCCTTCGCGAACCGAACGGCCTGGTCGTCGTCGAGTCTCTCGGTCGTGCCCGGCACGATCGGCACCTTGGCCGCCGCCATGCGCTGGCGCGAGATCACCTTGTCGCCCATGGCGCGAATCGTGTCGGGCTTGGGTCCGATGAACACGAGCCCCGCGTCGGCGCACGCCTGCGCGAAGTCGGCGTTCTCGGACAGGAACCCGTAGCCCGGGTGCACGGCGTCGGCGCCGCACTTTCTCGCGATGTCGACGATGCGCGCGACGTCGAGATAGCTCTTCGCCGCCTGCGCCGGCCCGCACTCGTGTGACTCGTCCGCGTGCTGTACGTGTAGCGCGTGCTTGTCGACCTCGGAGTGAATCGCCGCCGAAGTCACTCCGAGCTCGCGGCACGCGCGCACGATCCGCACCGCGATCTCTCCGCGGTTGGCGATCAGGACCTTGGAGAACACGTGACTCAGTATTCCTTCTGAGCCTGGAGCACCGTGATCGCGGTGAGATTCACGATGTCGTCGACGGTCGCGGTGGGCTGGAGTGAGTTGGCCGGGCTGCGCATACCCATCAGAATCGGGCCCACCACGGTCGCGCCGCCGATCGTGCCCATGAGTCGCGTCGAGATGTGCGCGGAGTCCAAGCTCGGGAAGATCAGCACGTTCGCCTCGCCCTTGATCTCGGCGAAGCCGAAGCGCGAGGCGCGCTTCTCGGGGTCGAGCGCGATGTCGGCGTGCATCTCGCCGTCGATCTTCAGGTCCTTCCAGCGCTCGCGCGCGATGTCGACGGCGCGCGAGAGCCTCGCGGTGCGCTCGTTCTTCACGCTGCCGTAGTTCGAGTAAGACACCATCGCGACCGTCGGGTCGAAGCCGAACCAGCGCGCGGTCTCGGCGCCCAGGCCCGCGATCTCGGCGAGCTGCTCCGCGCTCGGGTCGATGTTCACCGAGCCGTCCGCGAAGAACACCACGCGGTCTTTCTGGATCACGACGTACACGCCGGCGGCCACGGAGTGACCTTCGGCCAGGCCGACCACTTCCAGCGACGGCAGCACTGACTCGCTGTACGACTTGGTGAGTCCCGCGACCAGGCCATGGGCGTCGCCCATGCGCACCATCATCACGCCGAAGTAACCGCGGCGGCCGAGCAGTCTCTCGGCGTCGCGATCGGTGACTCCCTTGCGCTTGCGCAGACTCACCAGCTCCTTGCGGTAGTACACGAGCTTGTCGGAGCTGCGCGGGTCGACGATGGGCACGCCGTCGAGGTCGACGCCGAGCGCCGCCGCTTGCGCGCGTATCTCGCGGTCGGTGCCGATCAGGATCGGCTCGCAGATCTCCTCTTGCCGGAGTATCTGCACGGCGCGCAGCACGCGCTCCTCGTTCCCCTCGGGGAACACGATGCGCTTCGGCGAGCTCTTCGCCGAGTTGATGACTCCGCGCATGAACTCGCGCGAGCGGCCCAGATGTTTCTCGAGTCTCTCGCGGTACTCGTCGAGGTCGAGCTGCACGCGCGCGACGCCGCTCTCCATCGCGGCCTTCGCGACCGCGGTGGATTCGTAGATCAACACGCGCGGATCGAACGGCTTCGGGATGATGTACTTCGGCCCGAATTCGAAGCGCTCGCCCGGGTACGCGAGCCGCACTTCCTCGGGCAGGCCCTGCTCGCCCGCGCGCGCGAGCTCGGCCAGCGCCTGCACCGCGGCGAGCTTCATCTCCATGTTGATCTTGCGCGCGCGCACGTCGAGCGCGCCGCGGAAGATGAACGGGAAGCCGAGCACGTTGTTCACCTGATTCGCGTAGTCACTCCGGCCCGTGGCCATGATCGCGTCGTCGCGCACCGCGGCGACTTCGGCGGGAGTGATTTCGGGATCCGGGTTCGCCATGGCGAAGATGATCGGCTTCGCCGCCATGCTGCGGACCATCTCCTTGGTCACGGTGCCCGCGGACGAGACACCCACGAACGCGTCGGCGCCGACCATCGCGTCGGCGAGGCTACGCGCTTTGGTGTCACGCGCGTAGCGCTCCTTGTACTTGTTCATGCCGTCTTTGCGGCCCTTCCAGAGCACGCCCTTCGAGTCGGTCATCAGCACGTTCTCGGGCCGCACGCCCAGGTGGAGATACAAGTCGGCGCACGCGATGCCTGCCGCGCCCGCGCCAGCGAACACGACCTTCACGTCCTCGATCCGCCGCTTCGTGAGCTGCAGCGCGTTCAGGAACGCGGCGGCCGAGATGATCGCCGTGCCGTGCTGGTCGTCGTGGAAGACGGGGATGTCCATCTCCGCGACGAGTCTCTCTTCGATCTCGAAACACTCGGGCGCGCGGATGTCTTCCAGGTTGATCCCGCCGAACGTGGGCTCGAGCAGCTTGCACGTGCGAATCACTTCCTCGGCGTCTTCTGTCGCCAGCTCGATGTCGAACACGTCGATGCCCGCGAAGCGCTTGAACAGGACGCCCTTGCCCTCCATCACGGGCTTGCCCGCGAGCGCGCCGATGTTGCCGAGCCCGAGCACGGCCGTGCCGTTCGTGACCACGGCGACCAGGTTCGCGCGCGCGGTGTACTTGAACGCGTCGTCGGGATGTTTCTGTATCTCGAGACACGGCTCGGCGACGCCGGGCGTGTACGCCATCGAGAGGTCGCGCGCGGTGAGGACGCTCTTGGTCGCGACGACCTCGATCTTCCCCGGCTTGCCCTTCTGGTGGTACTCGAGAGCTTGCTGTTTGGTGATCACGGGGGTTCCTCGGTTAGTGAGTCATTTCAGCAGCGCGAGCGTGGCTTCGCGCCGCCGCTGTGAGAGCTCGGCGGGTGACTCGGGCGTGCGGCGCTCGTCGGGCTCGATCAGGAAGATCCGCTCGCCCTTCTTCACCACGCTGCCGTCGCGGTCCGCCATCAGACACTTCGTCACCGTGCCCGCGAACGGCGCGAGCACCTTGTTGAACATCTTCATGACTTCGATCACGAACAGCGGCTGGCCCGCGTCGAAGTGCTGGCCTTCCTCGATGAGTGGCGGCAGGTGCGGCGCCTCGCGGCCGTAGAACGTGCCGGCCATTGGAGTCACGATCTCGTCCGACGCCGCGGCGGGCGCGGGCGCCAGCGCGCGCGCGAGCTCGGCGGCGCTCGGAGCATTGGCGAAGCGTTCGGGGAAGTGAATCGCCAGCTCGTCGTCGACGCGCACGTCGAGAAAGCCCGAGCGCACGCCCGCGCGCGGGATCACGAGCAGGAGCTCGAGCCCGAGCTGGAAGCCCTTGTGCGCGGCAACGCACTCCTTCCACAGCCCCGCGTCGCCCTGCGCGAGTGACTCGTGCGGTTTGCCGGCGAACAGCTGATCGAGCGCCGCCAGCTCCGCGGCGCCCGTGCGTGACTCGACCTCGGCGTAGAACTCGCGCGCGGACTCGAGTATCTCGGCGTCGTGGTCCCAGATCTGCTCGGCCGGCGGCTTGTCGGCGCGCGGCTCCAGGTCGAGGAAGTGATACAGCCGCTCGAGGAAGCGCACCGGATTCGCGAGGAAGCGCACGCTCTGGCCGTCGGCCTTCCACAGCTCGCCGTCCCAGCGGCCGAGGAACCCGCCCAGCAGATGGGCGTTCGCGAACAGCCGCGAGAGCGGCCGCAAAAGGAGTGTCTCCTTCGCCTCGAGCGCGGCGCGCGCGTCCGGGTCCTTCTGCGCGCGCAGGCGGCTCTGATACGCGAACTCCAGATCGAGATCGTTCGCGACCTGCGCCAGCGCGCCGACCGCGCCGAGATACGCGCCCATGAAGCGCGTGTTCGGCTCGGCCATGACGCCGCGGCCGAGGAACCATTGGATGAGCCCGTAGTGGACTTCCAGGTTCGTGTGCAGGTCGTCGCCGCGCAGCTCCATGCGGCGCAGGATCTCGGCCATGCGCTCGTAGTTCTCGCGGCGCGAGTCACCGTGAGTCAGGATCAGCGCGACGTTCGAGTCATACGCGCCCGCGAGGGCGTAGTAGACGAACGACTGGGTGTCGGGATTGCGGATGCCGATGCCCTGGTCGAAGCGAATCTCGTCGGCGAGCGGCGAAGACCAGCTCTTGATCAGCCCGCCCGCGTGGGGCTGCAGCGCGGGGTTGGTGGCGTTGATGCGCACCTCGAGGCCCGACAGGTGTCTCGGCACGCGCTCGGGCTTGGGCACCCGCGGGCCGTGCGCGGCGAGCAGCGCCATGGCCTCGATGAGTCTCTCGACGTGGAAGGTCTCGCTCGCGTCGTCGGGGTTCGCGAAGCGCAGCCGATACGCGAGCTCGGTGACCGAGTGCTCGACCTGGATGCGCGTGTTCATCTCCATGAAGAAGTGGTGGAAGCCCTCGACGATGCACTCGAAGGTCGACACCGAGTCCAGGCCCGTCGCGGTGCCGAACTTCTCGCTCTCTGCCTCCATGCGCGCGAGATACTCGCGGTCGCCCGACAGGATCTCGCGCGTCTTGCCCTTCGCGCGCGCGTGCTCCGCGTCGAGGAGCTCCCTCGTGAGTGACACCTCGACGAGCTTCTGCTCGTGCATCTGCACCGAGCAGTCGCGGCCGCCCAGGCTGAGACACCACGTGCCGTTCCCGATCAGCTGGATCTCGTTGTGTCTCGTGCGCTCGATGTTGAGCTCGATCAGGAAGTTCCGGTTCGAGCCGGGCTCGACCACCTTCGATTCGGCGCACACGTCGACGACCGCGGCGGGCACGTCTTCCGCCTTCGACACCACGCGCTGGCCCTTGCCGCCGCCGCCGCCGATGTACTTGAAGCGGATGCGGTGAGTCGGGTACTCGGCCCAGATCTCCTTGCAGATGCGCTCGGCCTCGGCCTGCAGGTCTGCGATCGTGACCAGCTCGACCGTCTTCGCGTAGCCCGCCTGCAGGAGTGACTCGGCGTTCTCGGCCAGGCTGGCCTTCGCGGCGAACTTCCAATCGAGTGAGTGCTTCTTCGCCAGCTTCTCGAGCGCGGCCTTGTCCTTCGCCTTCGCGAGCAGCGCGCGCGCGGACACGTCGTCGACGCCGGGAATCACCGCGTTGCCGAGTGACCGCGCGAGCTTCTTCGCCTCGTCCTTTGCGCCGGCCTTGCGAATCACCGACGACGACGGGCCCATGAAGCCGACGCCCGCTTTCTCGATCGCCTCGACGAACTCGGCGTCCTCGGCCATGAAGCCGTAGCCGGCGAAGACGTGCGTGTAGCCGCCGTCAACCGCGATCTCCACGATCTCGCGAATGCGCTTCTGCTTCTGCTCCTGACCAGCGCCCATGTAGTCGGACACGCGGTGCACGTTCTGCGGGAAGCGGAAGCTCCGCAGCTCCGGCGCGAGACACCGCGGATACACGACCGAGTCTTTCTCGGACAGCAGCATCCCGTACTCGCGCACGCCGATCTCGTCGAACACTTGGAAGGCCTCGAACCGCACGGGGCCGCGGCACACGACCAGCACCTTCAAGTGACTGAGTGAGAACGAGCGCAGCCACGGGCTCGCGGCCTCGTCGAAACGGCGCGGCACGCCATCGCGGTCGAGCACTACTCGGACTCCCGCTGCGGACCGCCCATGGGCGCCGCCTTGTAGGTTCGCATCAAGAAGCTCAGGTGCTCGCCCAGCACGCGCCGGCTCGTGCCGGGCATGACGATGCGCGAGACACTCCCGAGCGACAGGGCTTCATTCGGGTTGAGCAGCTCGCGCTCGTAGCGCTCGCGCAGGCGCTTCAGACCCGCGTCGCGCACGCGCCGCGCTTCGACCTCGGACGTGCCGTCGGCGAGTGATTTCTGCATCTCGAGGTCGAGCGCGCGGATCTCGTCCTTGAACATGAACTCGGTGCCGCCGCCCGGTCCCATGACCGCGATGCGGGCCATCGGCATCGCGAACACGGCGTCGGCGCCGGTGAAGTGCGAGTTGTATGCCGCGTAGGCGCCGCCGATCGCGTAGCGGATGATCAGGGTCATCCGGGGCACGCGCAGGTCCACGATCGCGTCGAGGAGCCGCCTCCCCTCGAGGATGATCCCGCGTGACTCCTGCTCCCTCCCCGGCATGAAGCCGGAGACGTCCTCGAGGAAGATCATCGGGATGTTGTAGAGGTTGCAGAAGCGGATGAAGCGCGTGGCCTTGCGCGCGGCGTCGACGTCGATCTGCCCCGACGCGACGGCGGAGTTGTTCGCGACGAAGCCGACCACGTGGCCGCCGATGCGCCCGAACGCCGTGATCATGTTGCGCGCGCGCGCCGGCTGCAGCTCGAAATACTCGCCGTGGTCGACGATCTGCTGGAGATACAGCGTGATGTCGAGCGGCGCGTTCGCGCCGGCCGGTGAGTCGAACGTCTTGCGGAAGAGGATGTCCTCTTCGAGCGTGAACCGGTCGATCGGGTCACTCGTGGGAGCGAACGGCGCGAGCTCGCGGTTGTTGTTCGGCAGATACGAGAGCAGGCGCAGCGCGGTGCGGAGTGAGCCGACCTCGTCGGCGGTGGTCAGGTCGCACACGCCGTTCAGGCCGTGCACGCCGGGACCGCCCAGCGCGTCGGCGCTCACGTCCTCGCCCAGCGCGGACTTCACGACGTTCGGGCCAGTGAGTCCGATGAACGTGTCGGCGCACTGGATCATGAACGAGCCCTGGCGCGGGAGATACGCGCCGCCGCCCGCGTTGTAGCCGAACATGAGCGAGATACACGGCACGAGGCCCGAGATGCGCCGCAGCGCCGTGAACGCCTCGGAGTAACCGTCGAGGCCGCCGACGCCGGCCGGCACGAACGCGCCCGCCGAGTCATTCATCCCGATCAGCGGGATGCCCTTCTCCGCGGCCATGTAGATGAGTCGCGCGAGCTTCGCGCCGTTGGTCGCGTCCATCGAGCCGGCGCGCAGCGTGAAGTCGTGGCCGTACACCGCGACGTCGCGGCCGGCGATCGACAGGATGCCGGTCACGATCGCGGCGCCGTCGAGCCCCTTGCCCCAGTTCTGCCACATCAGGTTGGGCTCGGACTGAGTCAGCACCTTCAGCCGCTCGAACACGGTCATGCGGTTCTTCGCGTGCTGCACGCGCACGCGCGCGAGACCGCCGCCGCGCTTCGGCCGCTCGAGGAGCTCGCGTCCGCGCTCGACCGACTCCTCGTAGAAGGCGGCCGACGGGTGAGTCGTCTCGGCGCGCTTCTGGGTCACTCGCCGCGCCAGTGGATTGCGCAGCGCGAACCCCGGGGTCTCGATCTCCATGCCCTGCCTTCTCTCCGGCGGCCGCGCCCGCAACTGCGCGACATTGCTCGGGTTGGGGGCCGAGGATATCACGCGCCCCGGGCAGCGGCAGACAGTCGCGCTAGAGCGCCGCGATCTCTTCCAGGCGCGCTTCGAGCGTGCGCCGGTACGCGTCGAGGTCGACCCGCCTGCGCGCGACGCCGCTCTCCATCGCCGCCTTCGCCACCGCGATCGACTCGTGGAGCAGCACGCGCGGGTCGAAGGGCTTCGGGATGATGTAAGTCGGGCCGAAGTCGAAGCGCTCGGTCGGATAGGCGACGCGCACAGCTTGGGGCAGCCCCACTTCGCCCAGGCGCGCGAGCTCGGCCAGCGCCTGCACCGCGGCGAGCTTCATCTCCATGTTGATCTTGCGCGCGCGCACGTCGAGCGCGCCGCGGAAGATGAACGGGAAGCCGAGCACGTTGTTGACCTGATTCGCGTAGTCACTCCGGCCCGTGGCGATGATCGCATCGTCGCGCACCGCGGCGACTTCGGCGGGAGTGATTTCGGGATCGGGGTTCGCCATGGCGAAGATGATCGGCTTGGGCGCCATGGCCGCGACCATCTCGGGAGTCACTGTGCCGGCCGAAGACACGCCGACGAAGCAGTCCACGCCCACGAGCGCGTCGGCCAAGGTGCGGCACCCGGTCTGTCGCACGTAGCGCGCCTTGTACTTGTTCATGCCGTCGGTGCGGCCCTGCCACAGCACGCCCTTCGAGTCGGTCATCAGCACGTTCTCGGGCAACACACCCAAGTGTACGTACAGGTCCGCGCACGCGATCCCCGCCGCGCCCGCGCCCGCGACCACCACGCGTGTCTCGGCGATCTTGCGGTTCGTGAGCAAGAGCGCGTTCAGGAAAGCCGCGCCCGAGATGATCGCCGTGCCGTGCTGGTCGTCGTGAAACACGGGGATGTCCATCTCGGCGATCAGCCGCTCTTCGATCTCGAAACACTCGGGCGCGCGGATGTCTTCCAGGTTGATCCCGCCGAAGGTCGGCTCGAGCAGCTTCACCGTCTGGATCACGAGCTCGGGGTCTTCGGTCGCGAGCTCGATGTCGAACACGTCGATCCCGGCGAAGCGCTTGAAGAGGACGCCCTTGCCCTCCATCACCGGCTTGCCCGCGAGCGCGCCGATGTTGCCGAGCCCGAGCACCGCGGTGCCGTTCGTGACCACCGCGACGAGATTCCCGCGCGACGTGTACGCGTACGCGTCGTCGGCGTTCTTCTGGATCTCGAGACACGGCGCGGCGACCCCGGGGGTGTACGCCATGGCGAGATCGCGCTGGGTCAGGACGCTCTTGGTCGGAACCACCTCGACCTTCCCCGGTCGTCCCTCCCGGTGGTAGTCGAGCGCTTGCTGCTTGGTGATCAAGAACGGTCCTATCCCAGAAGGGGCGGCGAGAATACCACGCCGGTCCGGAGCGCCAGAGCGGGAGCGGGCTAGACATCCGCTCGTGACTCGGGAGGCTGCTCGCCAGCGGCTGCGCGTTCTACGAGCTGAGCCACCAGTACGTGCCGACCGCGCCCGTCGGCGGTCTCGGCGGAGAAACAGGCTGGCGCTCGCGCCAACGCCAATCGCTTCCCCGACGGGATCACCCATTCGCAAGCGTCGGTGGACGCGGGCAACACGTCGCTTCTGTTCATCGACGTAGTGACTCCCGGCGCGGACTACGTGCTCGACGACGGGACGCGACTCACCAGCCCGGTGCCGGAGCCGGCGGGTGACTCGCGTAGCGCTATCCCTCATGTCGTGACTCCGCGGCGTGTCTCGCTGTCGGCCGTCGTGTTCGCCGCCCTCGTTGCGAGCGGTTGTTGGGTGCTGCGCTTCGAGCACCACTATCGGTCGAGGTTCGACACGCCGGACGACACGAGGCCGTTGCGAGCCCGGCTGACTCCTCACACGCGCGGCGGGATGCTCGGGGTGTTCGGCATCCCCCTGCTTCCCTCGATCCCCCCGCTCCGGTCCGCGACACGACTCGAGCTGTCGGTGAACTTCACGGCGCGCGACGGGCGTGACTTCTCGCTCGCCTGGCGTCCATGCCTGTCGTCCGAGCGCGGCGCGGCCCTGTGCGCGGAGAGCACGGAGGTCTCGTGGCGAGCCCGTGCCTTGGCTCTGGGTCCTCGTGCGGTACGAGTTCGACTGCGTCGAGCCCTGCCCCGAGCGCTTCGCGCTCGACACGACCCAGCTCCTCGAGCTCGAGGGAGACACTGTGACTCCCGCTCCGGTCGAGTTCGTGCGCGAGTCGGTAATCGACTACGACCCGATGCTCTTCTAGCGGTTCTTGACCTTCTCCCAGTCCTTCAAGAACTGCTCGATGCCCTTGTCGGTGAGTGGGTGCTTGGCCAGGCCGAACAGCACCGACGGCGGCATCGTGGCGATGTCTGCGCCGAGGCGCGCCGACTCGATCACGTGACTCGTGTTGCGAATCGAGGCGACGAGCACTTCGGTCGCGATGTCGTAGTTCTCGAAGATCTCGACGATCTGCGCGATGACCGCCATGCCCGAGTCGGGCTGGATGTCGTCGAGCCGGCCGACGAACGGCGAGATCATCGTCGCGCCCGCCTTCGCGGCCATGAGCGCCTGGATCGGCGTGAAGATCAAGGTGCAGTTCGTGGGAATGTCCTGACTCGAGAGGATGCGGATCGCCTTCAGCCCCTCGGTCGTCATGGGGATCTTCACGACGATGTTCGAGGCTACCTTCCGCCACTCGAGGCCCTCGCGCACCATGCCCTCGGAGTCGAGTGACACGACCTCGGCGCTGATCGGGCCGTCGCAGATCTTGGTGATCTCGCGCACGACCTCGCGCGGGTCGCCCTTCTCTTTCGAGAGCAGGGTCGGATTCGTCGTGACTCCGTCGCAGAGCCCGAGCGCGACGCCCTCGCGGATGTCGGCGACGCTGGCGGTATCGAGGAAGAACTTCATCGCAGGTCCTCCGTTCCCGGGCCAAGGTCTTCGACTCGCAGGGGATCGTCAAGGTCCCGCAAGAGAGCGGCAACACTGCGCGTTTCGCCCGGCGGCACGAGCTCGGGCGCGAGCTCGGCGAGCGGCGCCAGCACGAAGCGACGGCGTGTGAGTCCCGGGTGCGGGAGCCAGAGCTCCGCCGTGCGCAGCTCGGCGCGGCCGAAGAGCAGCAGGTCGAGATCGAGCGTGCGCGGCGCGTTCTTCGCGCGCGCGTCGGGCCTGCCCGCGGCGCGCTCCAGCGCGCGCAGTCGCGCGAGACACTGGAAGGGGTCGCCGTCGAGCACGACTTCGGCGACGGCGTTCACGTACCAGGGTTGACCGGGCTCGCCGCCCAGCGGCTCGCTGCGCCACAGCGACGAGGCCCGGAACGGACCCCACTTCGCGAGCTCCGCCAGCGCGGCGCGCACCTGTCTCTCGGGGTCGCCTAGGTTCGCACCAAGGCCAATGAAAGCGCGCTCAGCCGTCGCGCTCTTCCGGCTTGGGAGTGACTCCGCTTTCCGTCTCTTGAGTCACTACGTCGAGCAGCAGCAGCGCGACGCCGATCACGATCGCGCTATCGGCGACGTTGAAGTCGGGGAAGATGAAGAGACCGAGATTGAACTGCGCCCAGTCGATCACTTCGCCGCGGATGATGCGGTCGAGCAGGTTGCCGACCGCGCCCGACACGATCAGCCCGAGTGACACGGCCGAGAGTCGGTCGTTCGGCTCGATGCGCCGGAAGAACGAGCCGATCAAGCCGAGCGCCACGAGAGTCAGCGCGACGAAGAAATACACGTGCACGCCTTGCGCGAGGCCCAGCGCCGCGCCCGGATTGCGCGAGTGCGTGAAGCGCAGGAAGCCGTCGAGCGCCGCGATCGGCACGGCATAGCCGCCGTGCTCGATGTTGGTCACGACGAGATACTTCGTGATCTGGTCCAGCGGCACGATCACCGCGAGCAGGATCAACAGGGTGCGCAGCTTCGGACTCATGGGCGCCTCTCTAACACACGCCTAGCGCCCGAACCAACCGAACAGGCGCTGGAGGACGTTCCGCTTCGGGGGGCGAGGCGCGGTAGTGTCGCCGTCTTCCGACGGCCGCGCATCCTGCTTCGCGAAGTCGAACAGACCGCATGCCTCGGTTGGAGCGGTGCCCAAGAGGAATGCTTCGGGCCCGCCCGCGCAGCCGAAGCCGGCGCGCAGACCCGAGTCGGGATTCACGTCCACGAGCTCGACCCCCGTCGGCACGCTCCACTCCTCGGCCTCGGCCTTGCCGCGCGCGACCTCGAGCACGTCGGCGAAGATCGGCAGCGCCGCGGTCGCGCCCGTGACCTTCACGCTCGCGCCGTCGTCGAAGCCGACCCACGCGGCGATCACGAGCTCGGGCGTGTAGCCGATGAACCAGGCGTCGCGGTAGTCACTCGAGGTGCCGGTCTTGCCCGCGATGTCGCCGCGGAAGCCGCGCGCGCGGAGCGGCGCGCCGGTGCCGCGGTCGACGACGCCCTGGAGCGCGGAAGTCACGAGATACACGTCGGCCGGGTCGAACACGCGCTGTGACTCGAGCGTGCGCTGCTCGAGCACCCGGCCGTCGTACTGGACCACGTGCGTGTAGGAGCGCAGCTCGGGGCGCAGTCCGCCCGACGCCAGCACGGCGTACGCGCGCGCGGCCTCGAGCATGGTGACTTCGAACGCGCCCAGCGCCACGCTCGGCACCGGCAAGAGCGGGCTCTCGATGCCCAGCGCGCGCGCCGTCGCGATCACTTTGTCGGGCCCGACGGCGATGCCGAGCCGCGCGACCGGCACGTTGAGTGACTGCTCGATCGCCTGGCGCACGGTGACTTCGCCGCGGTACTCGCCGTCGTAGTTCACCGGTGTCCACACGCCGCTCGGCTGCGAGTAACTGAACGGCTCGTCTTCCAACTTCGACACGAGCGTGAACGCCGGCCCGCCCGAGCGCGCCACCGCCGTGAGCAGCACGATTGGCTTGAACACGCTGCCGGGCTGGCGGTGCGCCTGCGTGGCGCGGTCGAACTGACTCTTGCCGTAGTCGCGCCCGCCGACCAGGGCGAGGATCTCCCCAGTTTTCGCGGACAGCGCGACCACCGCCGCCTGGATCGGCGACTTCGGCCGGCGCAACGCCGGGAAGTCCTTCTCGAGCCGAGTCAGCTGGCGAGTCACTGCGTCGTTCGCGGCGCGCTGCAGCTCGGCGTCGAGCGTCGAGTACACCGACATGCCCGAGCTCTGGAGTATCTCGTCGCCGTAGCGCTGCGTGAGCTCCTCGCGCAGCTCTTCCACGTAGTACGGCGCCACGTTCTCGTCGGTGATCACGTCGCGCACGCCGAGATCCGCGACCAGCGCGCTCTCGTACGCGTCGCGGTCGATCTTGTCCTGGTCGCGCAACATGGTGAGCACCAGGTCGCGGCGTTTTCGCGCGGCCTCGGGGCTGCGGTACGGCGAGTAGAGATTTGGGCCCTTGATCAGGCCCGCGAGCAGCGCGCTCTCGGGCAGCGTGAGCTCGTGCACCGGCTTGCCGAAGTAGTGATTCGCCGCTTCGCCGAAGCCGTGGATCGCGATCGAGCCGCGCTGACCCATGTACACTTCGTTGAGATACGCCTCGAGTATCTCGTCCTTCGTGTGATTGCGTTCGAGCAGGAGCGCCATCACGACTTCGGTGAGCTTGCGGCTGAGCGTGCGCTCGCGCGTGAGATAGAAGTTCTTGACGAGCTGCTGAGTCAGCGTGCTCCCGCCCTGCACGACCTTGCCCGCGCGCAGGTTCGCGACGAACGCGCCCGCGATGCGCCACGGCTGAATGCCCCAGTGCTCGTAGAACGACTGGTCCTCGATGGCGATGATCGCCTCGACGAGGTGCGGCGGAACCTCGGTGAGTCCGATCAGCTTGCGGTCCGCGCGCTCCGCGCCGTGGAACTGCGCGATCACTTCGGGCTCGAGCTCCGCCGCGCTCACGAGCTCGTCGTTCTGATCGCGCACCGCGGAGATGCGCGTGCCGTCGAGCCGCAGGCGAATCAGCTGCTCGGGGGTAGTGCGATTCGGCAGGCGCGACGGCCGGCGGAAGATCTCGAACCCGCCGTTGCGCACCGCGAACTCACCCGGCCGCAGCTGCTCGGCGCCGACCGCCGCGACGTAGCCCATGCGCTCGAGCCGCGCGCGCAGGCGGATGCGCGACACGTCCAGCCCGATGCGCAGTGACACGGGGCGCGCGTACACGCGCGAGGGCACGGCGAACAGCTGGCCGCGGAAGCGCGCTTCGACGCGCTCTTCGAGCTGTGACAGACCGCGCGCCGCCCACACACCCATGAGGGCGAGCAGGATCGCGGCGACCCCCACGATTCTTGCCTTGGGATTGCGCACCCAGTCGTCGAGCACGCGGGTAGGGTAGGTGTGACGGGTCCTTGCGGCACCCCCGACCCGCAGGGCATTGTCGATTGCCCGGAGGTTCGGTGGCCAAGCCCAAGACGCCCAAGGCGGGTGGCCCGGAGAAGCTCTCTCGCGCGCGTCTCTCGAAACCGAGCGACCCGGCGATGGAGCGCTTCTCGTCGTCGGTCCACGTCGACGGAAAGCTCTTCCGCGAAGACATTCGCGGCAGCAAGGCCCACGCTCGCATGCTGGGACGGCAGGGCATCGTGACTCCGGCCGAGGCCGAGCAGCTGGTGAAGGGGCTCGAGCAAGTCGAGCAAGAGATCGCGAGCGGCGCGCTCGCGCTCGATCCCGCGCTCGAGGACGTGCACACCAACGTCGAGCGGCGGCTGTTCGCGATCGTGGGCGACGTCGCGGGCAAGCTGCACACGGGCCGCAGCCGCAACGACCAGATCGCGACCGACTTCCTGTTGTGGCTGCGCGCGCAGACGGTCGAGCTGCGCGCGGGACTCGCCGAGCTGCGCGCGGCGCTCGTGACTCGCGCGAAGAACGAGATCGACGTCGTGCTGCCGGGCTACACGCACCTGCAACGCGCGCAGCCCGCGCGGCTCGCGCACCACTGGCTCGCGCACGAGCGCGCGCTGGTGCGCGACGACGGGCGGCTGGCCGACGCGCGGCGGCGCATGAGTCACTCGCCGCTCGGCGCGGGCGCGCTGGCGGGCAGCACGCTGCCGATCGAGCGCGAGAGCACGGCGCGCGAGCTGGGCTTCGACGCGCCCGCGGCGAACAGCCTGGACGCGGTGTCGGCGCGTGACTCGGCGCTCGAGTTACTGGGCGCGCTCGCGATCCTCATGGTGCACCTGTCGCGGATCTGCGAAGAGCTCGTGATCTGGAGCTCGAGCGAGTTCGGCTTCGTCGAGCTCGACGACGCGTACGCCACCGGCTCGAGCCTGATGCCGCAGAAGAAGAACTCCGACGCTGCGGAGCTCGTGCGCGGCAAGACCGGCCGCGTGGTGGGCGACCTGGTGAGTCTGCTCGTGACTCTGAAGGGCCTGCCGCTCACGTACAACCGCGACATGCAGGAAGACAAGGAGCCGGCGCTCGACGCGGTCGAGACGGCGCGCGACTCACTCGCGATCCTCGCGGGCGTGATCTCGACCCTGACCGTGAACGCCGAGGCCATGGCGGCGGCGGCCGCGGACCCGATGCTGATCGCCACCGACCTGGCCGATCACCTGGTGCTGAAGGGCGTGGCGTTCCGCGAGGCGCACGGGCTCGTGGGCCGCGTGGTGGCGCACGCGCTCGAGCACGGAGTCACTCTGGCCGAGCTCTCGCGCAAGACGCTGCTCTCGTTCCACCCGGCGCTCGACGTCGATCCCGCCGAGTTCTTCCGCGCCGAGCGCTCGCTCGAGTCACGGCGCGGCACGGGCGCGCCTTCGCGGGCAGAGATTCAGAAGGCGCTCGCCGCGGCGAACGCGGAGCTCGAGCGCGTGCGCGCCGAGCTCCGGGCGACGCCGTCGTGACTCGCGCGCTGACTCTCGCGGCGGTGCTGGTGGCCGCGCTGGCGGCATGCGGGAAGTACGGGCCGCCCGTACGCCGAACGGAATCCGCGCCCGCGGCGGCGCCGGTGACTCCGCCGCCCGTGTCGGCGGCGCCCGCGAGCTCGAGCGCGGAGCAGTGCGACGATCCGAACACCCCGCAGGTCGAGGCCAAGCCGTGACCAAGATCCCGTTCGCGAAGATGCACGGTGCGGGGAACGACCTCGTGATCGTGGACTGTCTCGCCGGCGACCCGGTGAGTGACTGGGCGGCGTTCGCGAAGCTCGCGCTCGACCGCCGCTTCGGGATCGGCGGCGATCAGCTGCTGCTCGTGCGCCCGTCGCGCGAGGCGGACTTCGCCATGGCGATCCGCAACGCGGACGGGAGCCAAGCCGAGATGTGCGCGAACGGCATCCGCGCCTTCGCGAAGTACGTGCGCGACAGGGGACTCACTCGCAAGGAGCGCATCACGGTCGAGACGCTCGCCGGCGTGGTCACCCCGCGCTTCGCGGGCGGCGACCAGATCGAAGTCGAGATGACTCGCCCCGTGTTCGAGCCCGAGAAGATCCCGACCAAGCTCGAAGGGAACGCTCCGCTGGTCGACGTGCCGCTCGAGGCCGACGGCGAGCGACTCACCGTGACGACGCTATCGATGGGCAACCCGCACTGCGTGGTGTTCGTCGACGACCCCGAGGACTTCCCGGTGACTCGCCTCGGCCCGCGCATCGAGCACCACCCGCTGTTCCCCGAGCGGGTGAACGTGGAGTTCGTGGGCGTCGTGTCACGCGAGCTCCTGGTGCAGCGCACGTGGGAGCGCGGCTCGGGCGAGACACTCGCGTGCGGCTCGGGCGCGTGCGCCACCGGCGTCGCCGCCGTGCTGACCGGGCGCGCATCGCGCGACGTCACGATTCGCCTGCGCGGCGGGTCACTGCGCATTCGCTGGCCCGCCGACCACGGGCCCGTGTACATGACCGGCCCCGCCGCCCACGTCTTCGACGGAGAACTCACATGGCCCCGAAACTGACTCTGGCAGGAACGTTCACCGCGCTGGTAACACCGTTCCGGGCCGACGGCTCGCTCGATCTCGAGTCACTCGCGAAGCACGTCGAGTGGCAGATCGCGAGCGGGATCGACGGCCTCGTGCCGTGCGGCTCGACGGGTGAGTCGGCCACGCTCTCGCACGAGGAGCACGTGCGCGTGGTGCGCCACGTGGTCGAGGTCGCGAGCAAGCGCGTACCCGTGATCGCCGGGACGGGCTCGAACTCGACGCGCGAGGCGATCGAGCTGACTCAGGCCGCGCGCTCGGCGGGCGCCGACGCGGCGCTCCTCATCTCCCCCTACTACAACAAGCCGACTCAGGAAGGGATCTACCAGCACTATCTCGCGGTCGCCCGCGAGGGCGGGCTGCCCGCGCTGCCGTACAACATTCCCGGCCGCACGGCGTCGCGCCTCGAGCCGGAGACGATCGGGCGACTGTCTCGCGTGCCGGGGCTCGTGGGGATCAAGGAGTCGGGCGGTGACTTGATCCAGACGAGTTACGCGCTCGCGCGCTCCGCGCCGGGCTTCGCGTTCTTGTCCGGCGACGACGCACTCACTCTGCCCATGCTGGCGCTCGGCGCGAGCGGAGTCATTTCGACGACCGCGAACGCGGCGCCGCGCCAGATGGTCGAGATCGCGCGCGCCGCGCGCGCGGGTGACTGGGAGAAGGCGCGCAAGGCGCACTACGCGCTGCTGCCGCTCATGGAAGCGCTGTTTCTCGAGTCGAACCCGATCCCGCTGAAGACCGCGCTCGCGATCCTCGGCCGGATTCCGTCCGCGGCGCTGCGCCTGCCGCTCACCGAGATCTCGAAAGCGAGCCGCGAGCGTCTCGAGGCCGCGCTCGCCGAGCTGCCGCGCGCATGACTCGCGTGCTGGTCGTGGGCGCCGCGGGGCGCATGGGCGACGCGCTGGTGCGCGCGCTCGCCGTCTCGAGTGAGTTGCGCCTGACCGCCGCGCTCGAGCACGCGACTCACTCGCGGCTCGGATCCGAGGTCGCGCCCGGCGTGAAGCTCGGCTCGGACCTGCGCGCCGCGTGCGCTCAGGCGGACGTCGCGATCGACTTCTCGAGCCCCTCGTCCACGCTCGCGCTCCTCGATCACGCCGAGTCACTCGGCCTGCCGCTCGTGATCGGCACGACCGGGCTCAAGGGCGACGCCGACGAACGAATCGCGCGCGCGGCCAAGCGGCTCGCGATCGTGCGCGCGGCGAACTTCTCGCTGGGGGTCACGGTGCTGCTCGAGTTCGTCGCCGAGGCCGCGCGCCGCCTCGAGGGCTACGAGATCGACCTGCTCGAGATGCACCACGACCAGAAAGTCGACGCGCCCAGCGGCACGGCGCTCGCGCTGGCCCGCGCGGCCGCCGAGGCGCGCGGGCAAGATTTACAACGCGACGCGGTCTACTCGCGCGAGGGAATCACCGGCAAGCGCAAGCCCGGCCAGATCGGCGTGCAAGCGCTGCGCTTGGGGGACTCCATCGGCGAACACACTGTGTATTTCGCCGGCCCGGGCGAGCGAGTCGAGCTGGCCCACCGCGCGCTGTCGAGAGACAATTTTGCAAACGGCGCGCTGACCGCGGCGCGCTGGGTCACGGGTCGCACGCCGGGTCTCTACTCGATGCGCGACGTCGTTCGTCGCGGGTAGACCAACCAGGCGAGTCACGAGATGAATCCACTCGGAGCTGTCGACGCCACGAGTGAGCTGGCGAGTCGGCCTGCGCGCACGCCGGATCCTGCCGCGGAGAACCGCGCGCTCGTCGCGATCGCCGAGCGCATGGGCGACGGGCCGAAGGGCGTGCTCGAGACACTCGTGCAGCTCGCGCTCGCGCTGTGCCGCGCCGACTCCGCGGGGGTCTCCATCGCCGAGGACGACGGCGGCGTGCCGGTGCACTTCCGTTCGAGTCACTGGTGCTCGAGGCGGACGCCGTGCGGCTCGCGCAGGTGATCTCGAACCTGCTCAACAACGCCGCCAAGTACACGGAGCAGAGCGGCACGATCTGGCTGCGCGCCGAGCGCCAGGGGCGCTGGGTGAGTCTGTCCGTGCGAGATACGGGCATTGGTATCCCGCCAGGGATGCTGTCGCGCATCTTCGACCTGTTCACGCAGGTCGACGGCACACTGGGGCGCGCGCAGGGCGGGCTGGGGATCGGGCTCGCGCTGGTGAAGAGACTCGTCGAGCTGCACGGTGGGACGGTCGAGGCGAAGAGCCGGGGGAGCGGAGCCGGCAGTGAGTTCGTGATCCGGCTGCCGCTCGCGCCACCGCGCGCCGCCGAGCTGGCGACTGAGTCAACTCCCAGCGAGTCACTCGCGAGCGAGAAGCGCCGGCGGGTGCTCGTGGTCGACGACAACCGCGACGCCGCAGACAGTGTCGCGATCCTCCTGCGCCTGCAGGGTCTCGACGTGGACGTGGCCTACGACGGCCCTGGCGCGATCGAGAGAGCGCGCGCGGTGCGGCCCGAAGTCGTGTTGCTCGACCTCGGAATGCCGGGCATGGACGGCTTTGCGGTGGTGTCCGAGCTGCGCAAGGAGCCCGCGCTGCGCGAGACACGGATCTCCGACGCGGGCTTCGACGCGCACCTGGTGAAGCCGGTGCGGCTCGCGGAGCTGCGCGAGCTGCTGGAGCTCGGGCACCGCTGATGCACTGACTCACTCGCGCCGCGCCGCGAGGCTCGGCCGCGCGCATCGAGCGCGCGATGCACGAGATGAAGCGCGGCAAGCTGCGCTCGGGCGGCTCGGGCAAGCGAGTCACGAGCCGCAAGCAGGCGATCGCGATCGGGCTGTCCGAGGCGCGGCGCGCGGGCGGCAAGGTGCCCAAACCGAAGCGCCGCCGCTCCGCGTAGGGGCTACGGGTCGCAGTGGATCCCCGTCGAGCCGCAGGACTGCGTCTCGGCGAGTGACTTCAACACGCCCTCGCCTGCGAGCGACGGGTGACTCGCGCGGAAGCGCGCAACGGCCGAGTCGTAGTCGTCCTGGATCTCGACCACGCTCGCGTTGGAGTAAGCGCGCCGCGTGCGGATCGCGCCGCCGTAGCTCGCCACCCCCGGCGCCACGGTGAAGAACACCAGGTAGAACCGCACGTGCGCGCCTTCGCCGGTGGTCGTGGCCAGCCGGTAGTGACCCGCGGGGAGCAGGACGTTGAAGTCGGCGTCGAGGGCGTCGTTCACGGCCTCCAGCGCGAATGACTCGCCGGTCTCCTCGCGAGTCACTGATATCCCATCCGGCTTCTCCACGGAGAAGATGAGGACGCCGTCGCCGCCGGTCTGCAGCGCGAAATCGGGCGGGATCTGGCCCTGCGGGGTCTGGCACGCGAGCGCGAACAGCACCAAAAGGGAAAGGCCCGGCCGAGTGACTCGACCGGGCCTTCGACTTCTGGCTCTGCGACTCACATGTCGAAATATAGCTCGAACTCGTGCGGGTGCGGGCGCAGCGCCACCGGCGCGATTTCGGCCTCGCGCTTGTAGTCGATCCACGCCTCGATCGCGTCCTGGGTGAACACGTCCCCCTTCAGCAGGAAGTCGTGATCGTCTTCCAGGTTCTCGAGCGCCTCGTTCAGGCTGCCCGGCATCGTCGGCACCTTCGCGAGCTCGGTCTTCGAGAGCGCGTAGATGTTCTTGTCGAGCGGCTCGCCCGGATCGATCTTGTTCTCGATCCCGTCGAGACCGGCCATCAGCATCGCCGCGAACGCGAGATACGGATTGCAGGTCGGGTCGGGGAAGCGCACCTCGATGCGCTTCGCCTTCGGGCTCGCCGAGTACATCGGAATGCGGATCGACGCGGAGCGGTTGCGGCTCGAGTAAGCCAGGTTCACCGGCGCCTCGAAGCCCGGCACGAGTCTCTTGTACGAGTTCGTGGTCGGGTTCGAGAAAGCGGCGATCGCCTTCGCGTGCTTGAGAATGCCGCCGATGTAGTAGAGACACATCTTCGAGAGACCGGCGTACTCGTTGCCCGCGAACAGGGGCTTGCCGTCCTTCCAGAGTGACTGGTGCGTGTGCATGCCGGAGCCGTTGTCACCGAACAGCGGCTTGGGCATGAAGGTCACGACCTTGCCGGCGCGGCGCGCCACGTTCTTGCACACGTACTTGTAGACCATGAGCTGGTCGGCCATGTCGACGATCGGCGCGAAGCGCATGTCGATCTCGGCCTGACCCGCGGTCGCCACTTCGTGGTGGTGTGTCTCGACGACGATCCCGAGCTCTTCCATCTGCAGCACCATCTCGCTGCGGATGTCTTGCTGCGTGTCGATCGGCGGAACCGGGAAGTAGCCTTCCTTGTATCTCGGCTTGTTGCCCAGGTTCGGTGACTCGACGCGGCCCGAGTTCCACTTGCCCTCGGCGGAGTCGACGAAGTAGTAGCCCGAGTGCTGGTTCGTCTCGTAGCGCACGTCGTCGAGGATGAAGAACTCGGCCTCGGGACCCATGTACGCGGTGTCCGCGATGCCCGTGAGCTTCACGTAGTTCGCGGCCTTCGACGCGATCTGGCGCGGATCGCGCGAGTACGCCTCGCGAGTCACTGGATCGACGACGTTGCAGATCAGCGAGAGAGTCGGCTGATCGCAGAACGGATCGATGAACGCGGTGCGCGCATCCGGGATCTGCAGCATGTCGCTGTTGTCGATCGCCTTCCAGCCGCGGATCGACGAGCCGTCGAAGCCCAGGCCGTCCGTGAACGTGCCTTCGTCGAACTCGTGCAGCGGGTGAGTCTTGTGCTGCCACTGGCCGACGAAGTCCACGAACTTCAGATCGACCAGCTTCACGCCCTCGCTCTTCGCGTACGCGAGGACTTCCTTGGGGGTCCGGTCCTTGTGCATTTCTACCTCTCTCGCGGTCAGTGACTCTAGACCGCGTCTTCGCCGCGATCACCCGTGCGGATGCGCACCGCCTCGATCACTGGCAATACGAAAATTTTCCCGTCACCGATGCGACCCGTATTCGCCGCTGTCTGGATCGCGGAGACGACCTTCGGAACGAGATCGTCCGCGGCGACGATCTCGAGCTTGATCTTGGGCAGGAAGTCGACCACGTACTCGGCGCCGCGGTACAGCTCGGTGTGACCCTTCTGCCGGCCGAAGCCTTTCACTTCCGAAACGGTGATGCCCTGCACGCCGATCGCGTTCAGCGCCTCCTTCACCTCGTCGAGCTTGAAGGGCTTGATGATCGCTTCGACCTTTTGCATCGGGCTTCGACCTTTCCGCGGCGCGCGTGGAGCAACGTTTATACCACGCGGAATTTCACGCGGTCCGCCGCGGTCCGCCGCGGTCCGCCCGCGCGAGACACGCGCGGGCCTCACTGGGCGAGGACACCACTGCACGGAACCTGAGCGGCCATGCTCAGGCTCTGTGCAGCGGGTCATTCTCACGTCCCCTAGTCGAAGATGTACGCGATCTGGACGAGGCTCTGGAAGCCCTCGTTGTTGAAGCCACTGGGCTTGTGGGAAGGGAAGAACTGGTCGTTCGTCCCGTCCGTGGTCAGCACGTCCCAGCGGAACTCGGCGCGAGTCAGCAGGTTCGGGGTCAGCTTGTAACCGAGCGTGCTGGTGAGTGACCACGCGTCGGTGTTGTTGCCCGCGACGATGCGGTAGCCCTCGGCGTCGCGGAGATACTCGCCGCGCAGCGCGAAGGTCGTCTTCTCGCCGAAGTTCAACTGAGTCCCGAGCGCGACCCCGAACCAGGGCGCGTCGTCGCTCGAGCCGATGACCTGCGGCGACGCCGGGTTCGTGAAGATCACGTCCTGCTGGATGCCGTAGTCGGCGTTGGCCCAGAACGTGAGCATCTCGTTCGCGGTGAGCGTCGCGGTCCAGTCGAGCACGAACGCGGAGTCCTTGCGGCGCACGGTCTGCAGCGCGAAGCCGGTGTTTCCGTCGGCGCCGTAGTACGCGTTCAGCGCGGTCGAGATCATGCTGCCCGCGTAACTCACTTGGCCCAGCATGCCCTTGTTGTCGTTCAGATCGGTGGCGTTGTTCCAGCCGTTGACCAGGCCGAACGCCCAGCCGAACGGCGAGTCACTCGCGCCGATCTTGCCGCTCGCCAAGAGACCGTTGTGCACGAGCGGAATCGCGTACGTGAAGAGCAAGCCGTGCGTGATGTTCCGGTTCGCGACGGAGTCGATCACTTCGTAGCCGAGGAGTGTCTCGAACTTGCCGAACTTGAGCAGGACGTTGTTCCAGTTGTACTGGATGTTCATGTCTTGCACGTGGACGAAGTTGTCCGCGAAGTAACCCGGCGTGTTGAAGCGGTACAGCCCGAGGATGCCCCCGTTGTCACCGAAGGTGAGATCGAGCTGGAAGCCCACGTCACCGGGGTTCGTCGCGGGGCGGTAGAACTCGAGCTTCGCCGCGTCCAGGTTGAACGTGTTGTGATCCACGTTGAACTGATTGGTCGCGTTGGCGAAGATCGGGTTGCTGGGGTTGTTGAACTGGTAGCTGTACGACGCGGCCACGAACCCGTTGATCTGCACGGTGTTCAGGAACGCGTCGAGTGAGCTCGCCGGTTCGGTGCCCGCGGACACGGCAGGTGTTGCCTGTGCCTTGAGCAGCTCGGCCTGCTCGTCGATCGTCTTCTGACTCGCGTCGAGCTTGGTCTCGAGCGAAGTGATTCGCGCTTCCATGGCCGCGAACTTCGCGTCCGTGGCTTTGTCGGCGCCCGCAAGTAGCGGCGTAAAGCAAAGCAGCGTCGCGGCGATCGCTGCGGTCATCGGTCTCTGGGTCATCGCACTCCCTCCCTGGGATTCGACCGCCGCATTGCGGTCGCGTGGGTTCACCCCGGGAGGGCCGTTGTGCAACGTGTGTGCCCGCGCGACTCAGCGAGGGACGAGCGCGCGGAACTGACTGAGCGTTCGCGGCGTGAGTGCGGGATCGAGCTCGGGCCCGAGCCGCGCGAGATCGGCCCACGTGTCGACGTCGTGGTGCGCGGGCAGGAGATCCGCGCGCAGTCCGAGCTCGCGCGCCCGAGTCAGAGTCGCGGCGAGCACGCTCGCGTGTGACAGCTCGAGCTCGAACAGCGCGTCGTGCGGCGTCGACTGACCGATCAGGTTGTAACCCCCGTCGCGGTCGGGACACAGCACGAGCGGCGCGAGCTCGAGCGCCGCGAACGCGTGAGCGATGCGCGAGACGGGGAGAGTCGGACTGTCGGTGCCGCGCAGCACGACCTGCGCGCCGTCGCGCGCGTGAAACTGGAACAGCGCGCGCATGCGCTCGGCCAGAGTGTCTCCGCGCTGCGCCATGCGCCGATAGCTCGGCGGCGCGTGCTTCGCGAACCAGTCCGCTGACTCGTCGGGCGTGAACCAGAGCCAGAGCTCGCAGTCGGCGGCGGCCGCGTGTTGGTCGAGCACGTCGAGCAGCATGGCTTCGTAGAACGCGGCCGCGCGCGCGGGGCCGAGCTCGGGCGCGAGCCTCGTCTTCACCGCGCCCGGCACGGGCGCCTTCGCGAACAGCGCGAGAACTCGCCGGGCCACGCGCCGAGTATAGTGGCGCGCATGCGTGGATTCGGAGTGAGAGTGATCGCGTGCGCGCTGGCGCTCGCCGTCGCCGCCTGCGGCGAGCCGGAGCGCGAGACACAGACACCGGACGCGCCGTCGCAGCCTCAGCCCGAGGAGAGTCTCGAGAGGCTCCTTCCGTCGCTGGTCGACGCCGTGCAGGCGAAGCAGTCACAGTTCGTGATGGAGCACATCGCGACGGACTTCAAGGAAGACGGCGGGCTCGACTATCACGACGTGCGCGCGCTGGTCGAGAAGTACGCGCTCGCGGACGACGTGGTGGGCGCGCGGCTCGAGAAGGTGGAAGTGACTCCGGGCGGCGAGGGCCGGGCGCACGTCGTGTCGCACGTGGCGTTCGCGCTGGGACAGAGACTCGCGAAGGGCGAGTCACTCCCCGAGGGCAGCGTGGTGTACGCGATCGAGATCGCGTTCGAGAAGCGCGAGGGCCGCTGGCTCGCGGTCGGCGGGCGCTACAAGCGCGAGACGCCGGCCGCGACCTCGCCGGCGACGGCGTCGACCGACACGCGCTGACCCGCGCGCGCGTGCTCGACCTTGAGATACGCGAGCGCGAGCGCGCCGGTGGCGAGCGACTCGGCGCTCGAAGTGACTTGCCCCGCGTTCGCGCCGTCGATAGCCACCGAGGCGCCGGGCGCCACGAGTGACTCGGTGCGCAGCAGCGCCAACACGCGGTTCACCGCGCCCCGCGACTCGATGCGCGCGACGATCTCCTGGCCGATGTAGCAGCCCTTCTTGAACGAGATCGCGCGCTCGAGCCCCGCCTCTTGCGGGAAGTTGCGGGCGGTCACGTCGCGGCCCAGCACTGGAATGCCGGCGGCCAAGCGCAGCGCCTCGGCGTGACTCTCGCCCAGCGCCGGCAGCGCGAGCGCGCGCACGAGCTGGTCCGCGACGTCGCGCGGCGCGATGGCGCGCAGGCCTTCGCGAGTCACACCGCCCTCCGCGAGCCACAGCACCGACGCGCCGCGGAAATCCGCGCGCGCGAACCGCCCTTCCGCGGGCTCCGCGCCGGCGGCGGCGCGCGCCGCTTCGCGCGCGCCCGGGCCTTCGAGCGCTAATTCGCGCACGGCGCTCGAGTGACTCGCGAGCGCGACGTCGTCCGCGATCACGTGTTTCTCTAGCACGGCACTGAGCTCGGCCTCGCAGCCCGGCGCGGTGTCGAGCCACAGCGCGTCGGCTTCCGCGAGCACCCACATGTCGGCGAGCACGTGACCCTTGCGGTCGAGCTGCAGCGCGGGCGCGGCCGCGCCCGGCTCGAGCTTCGCCACGTCGGCTGTGAGCATGCCGTTCAGGAAGCGCACGCGGTCCGCGCCGGTCACGCGAATCAGTCCGCGGCCGGGCAGCTCGCGCAGCGCGGCGCGCACGCCGGTCACGGACTCGAACACATCGCTCATGCCGCGAGGATAGCGGCGATCAGGCGGCGCGAGCGAGTCGGACCTGCAGGGCCTTCCAGCGCTCGAGCATCTTCTCGACGACCTCGAGGTCCGCGTCGTTGTCGACGTCGACGGCAGCGCCGCCGAGCTCGGTCGTGACCGTGCGGAAGCGCGTGCGGAGCAGGGCGCTCGCCGCGTTCTCGATCGCGGACAGCGGCACCCACGCGCGCACGTGATCGGCCAGGGCGAAGTGACCGCGCCGGTGCAGCACGCCAGCCACGTGAATCACGAAGTAACAGCCCAGCACCCAGAGGTTTCGCCACTCGCGGCGAATCACTCGCCACGCGAGCCGGATCTGACTGCCGAGCTCCTTCTGGTACCGGTTCTCGTACATCTCGTCGATGTACTGGCGGTTCCCCATGCGCAGCGGCCGCACCCAGTGGAGGTTGTTCTGGCGGAAGCGGCCCTCGCGCAGATTGAAGTACGCCATCTCGACACCCGGCGCGCCGTCGCGCGGCGCGAACGGCGCGAGCGCCGACTCGGGCGAGAGACCCACAACGTAGTCACCGCCGCTCTTCGCCGCGCGCTCGACGAAGGCGGAGAGCTCTTCGGGAATCACGAGCGGAATGTCGGCCGGGACGACCAGCACTGCGTGCTTTTCGTCCGCGCGGCCGGGCGGAAGCGTACGCAGAAATGTGTACCAGACGTTGGCGTACAGAGTATCTCGCTGCGGCACGATGTGAATCGGACAACCGCGCGCCGCGGCGAGCGCGAGACACCCATGCTCCGACACTGCGCGCGACAGACGCGCGGGATCGCCGACGAGATACACCTCGGAAACTTCTTGTGTGTGCAACAGCGCTTCGAGCACGTGCACCACCATGGGCCGGCCCGCGAGCTCGACGAACGCCTTGCTGGTGCCGCGCACCGCGCGGCTCGCGCCGCGATCACCGGCCACCAAGATCGCCTGAGTCGGCATGCCTTCATGGTGGCTCGGCCCGGGTGAAAGTGATAGGGCCGCGTGTCTCGCGAGGGTTCACGCGCTCGCAAGCAACGCGCATCCGATTCGTGCAGACTGGCGCATCCACTCGGGAGGACCGAAATCGTGCCGACTCTCTTGGCGACGCTGAAGGTGAAGAAGGACAAGATCGAGGAAGCGAAGGAAGGCTTCCGCAAGCTCGCCGCGCTGGTGCGCGCGAACGAGCCCGGAACCCAGGCCTACGTGTTCCACCAGCGCAAGGACGATCCCTGCGTGTTCATCGTGTACGAGAAGTACGCGAGCGACGAGGCGTTCAAGAAGCACGGCGAGAATCTGCGCGCGAACGGCGCGGTGCTCGCGGGCGTGATGGACGGCCGGCCCGAGATCACGTTCCTCGACGAAGTCTAGGCGAGCCCTAGCGCAAGTTACTCGTGCGGTTGCCGTTGGCGTAGAGGGCAGTGACTTCCGACGCGGTGAGCGCCGAACGCCACAGCGCAACCGAGGCCACGCCGCCTTTCCAGTAGTAGCCGCCGCTGTCGTGCACGCGCCCGCCGATGCGGAAGAGCCGCGGCACGTCGCTCTGCACGGGCACGCCGACGTTCGTGGTCGCGACGAGCTTCCCGTTCACGTACAGGGCGAGTGAGCTCGTGCCGGTCTTCACCGCGACGACGTGATACCAGGCGCTCGGCACGAGCGCCGCGTTGATCGCGGTGGGCGCCGCGAGTGAGCGCAGGCGCTCTTGCGAGTCACTCACGTCGATCGCGAAGCGGCCGCTGGTGTCGCGCACGAGCGAGATACGGCTGACCGGCCGCGCCGTCTTCTCGGCGTTCAGATCGAGGATGTATTTCGGCTTGGTGCTGCTGCTCATGTCGCCGGGGCGCACCCAGGCGGCGACCGACCACGTGTTGCCGATGCCGTACGGAGTCAGCGTCAGGTTCGCGAGCGCCTCGAGGCTGCCGTCGAGATCGAGCTCCGAGTTGGTCGTGCCGCCGCCGCTGGCGACGTCGTTCTTGTCGAGATTCGTCTTGTTCTTGCCGGCGTCGATGCCGCCGCTCGCCGCGAAGTCCTTGCCGAGCGACGCGAGATCCCAGCCGGGCCGCCACCAGTGAGCGAGCTGCGACGCGCTCTGATACACGGGCGTGCCGCCGGACGGAGGCGGAGGCGGAATGACGACCGGCGGCGGAGTCACTACCGGCGGCGGCGTGGTGGAGCCGCCGTAGCCCGGCGGCGCGCCGTCGGGAGTCACGGAGGCGACGCGCACGTCGTCCCAGTGACTGCCGCGGTCGCCGCCGCTGTACACGCCGACGCGGCCCGCCGCGATCGGTTCGGGCGCGTCGTCCCAGCAGTCGACCTGCCACGTGGACGGCGCGGGCGAGCCTTCGCGCCACAGTGACGCGCGGATCCGGTTGCGCCCGTCGAAGCGAGTCACTCGCACGCGGAACTGTAGCCACTCACCCGCCGCGGAGCCGACTTCGGTCGACTGCGAGCCGGCGCACGCGAGGCCCCCGTCGCCGCGCTTTGTCAACGCGTACGGCATGGACGCGAAGCGCCCGAGCCGGTAGTAGAACTGTGACTCGGGATAGCGCGAGAGCACGGTGACTCCGCCCGAGCCGCGCAGCTCGTCGCTCTCGAGCCGGCCCGTGAACTCGTACGACGACCACGCGCCCGCGCCCGCGGCGTCCAGCGTCGAGTGAATGTCCGTCGCGGTGGCGGCGGCGAAGGCGATCGAGCCGTCGCCGAGCCGACTCGTCTCGAACAGCGCGGCCGCGCCGGGCCCCGCGACGTTCGGCGCCGAGTCGATCCACGCCGTCGGATCCGACTCGGGCGGATACGACTCGAAGTCCTCCTCGTACAGGATGCCCGCCGCGGGTGACTGCACGACGGAGGCGGGAATCACTCCCGTCGCGGAGTTGTACGACTCACGCCCCTGGCCGTCGTAGCAGCGCAGCACGGCGTAGTAGTCGCGCGCGTCGTCGAAGCCCGAGACCTCGGCGCTCACGACGTCCGACGCGCTCGCGGGCAAGAGGCCCAGGTCGACGCGCGTGAGATTCACTCCGGCGTCGATCTCGGCGCGGCTCGCGGCGTGATACAGCGCGACGCCGGCGCACTCGGTGGCCGCGGGGTAGCGATAGGTGACGGTGACACTGCGCGGTGTCGCGTGGGCGCGCGAACCGACGACGCTCGCGAGCACGAGCGCCGAGCAAGCGCCTAGCCAAAAGGCGCGCCGCCCTCTCCACCCCAAAAGTTAAACCCCTCAAAGATGCGCGAAATTGCCGAGGCCGGAAGCTAACGTGTGGTCCTCACACGGTTCGTGATCGGAATCACCCGTTGCTGCGAAATCTCGGCCTCGCACTTCTGTCACTCGTGCTCGCGCTCGCGGTCTGCGAAGGTCTGTTGAGAATCTTCGCGGCCGACGTGCTGCCGCGGCCCGACTTGTACGTCGAGGATCCCGTCGTCGGAAAACGCATGCGGCCCGGGTGGAGCAGCGACGAGTTCGGCGCGCCGGTCACGATCAACTCGAAGGGTCTCCGCAACCCCGAGACTCCATACGAGAAGCCGAAGGACACATACCGCGTGCTCGCGCTCGGAGACTCGTGGACGTTCGGCTTTCGACTGCACGAGCCCGACGCGTATCCGCGTCAGCTCGAGCGCATGCTGAACGAGTCGGCCGCGAAGCGAGGAGACACTCGGCGGATCGAAGTGATCAACGCGGGAGTCGTCGGCTACTCGACCGATCAAGAGGCCGCGTATCTCGCGAGCGAGGGCTGGAAATACTCGCCCGACCTCGTGCTCGTGAACTTCTATCCAGTGAACGACACCGCGAACAAGCTCCGGAACTACCAGAAGCGCGCGGCGCTGCGCGATGTCTCCCCGTTCCTGCTCGCGCTGTATGAGTGGCCGAAGACTCTGTATCTGCGCCAGTTCATCAAGGGCGCGCGCCGCACGCTGAAGCAGAAGATCGGCGTCGCGCGCGTGCGCGCGGCGCAGAAGATCGGGGTCGAGGACAAGGGCGGACTCGCGCTCGCCGAGGACGACTGGACCCGCGACTACCGCTCGGGCGGGCACGGCTGGGAGGCGGTGCGCGAAGCGTTCTCGGATATCGGCGAGCAAGCGCGCAATCGCAACGTGCCGGTGCTCGTCGTGCTCTTGCCCGACGCCGCGAACCTGGTGCGCTACAGCCAGCGCTTCCATCCGAAGGTCGGGCCGATGGTTCGAGGCGCCGCGGCCGAGTCGCGCTTGGACTTCTTCGACCTCGAGCCGACGTTCGCGCCGTGGCAGGGGCGCGAGGCCGAGATCACGTTCGCGAACGAGCGCCACTGCAACGCGGCGGGCTACGGGATCATCGCGGCAGCCGTGGCCGGCGAGATCGAGCGGCTCTATCTGGGAGTGCAGAGCTCGAAAGTGGTGGAGATGAGCGGGATCGAACCGCCGACCTCTGCGTTGCGAACGCAGCGCTCTCCCAGCTGAGCTACATCCCCGTCCAATGGGTCGCATGGGCACCCTACCCATGCTCCGGACCGGCTGGCGGTGCGGAGGCCGGACTCTAGCGCCGCCGTCTCAGTGATTCCAAGTAAGGGTCGCGGCCTGCCCGCCGATAGAGACGCGATGGCGGGAAGAGCGATCGGAATCGATCTCGGCACCCTGAACAGCTGTGTCGCGGTGGTCGAGGACGGCAAGGCCGTCGTGCTGGCGGACGAGTCACGCACGACCATCCCGTCGTGCGTGGCCATTCAGGGCGGGCGCGAGCTGGTCGGCGCCGCGGCCAAGCGCCACGCAGTCACTTCGCCGCAGTCGACCATCCTCGCCGTGAAGCGACTCATCGGTCACCCGTTCGACTCCGACGAGGTGCGGGCCGCGGCCGCGCGCCTGCCGTACGCGCTGAAGGCGAGCCCGCTGGGCAGCGTGTTGTTCGAGGTCGGCGGCGTCGAGCTCACGCCCGTCCAAGTGTCCGCGAAGATCCTGTCGCGCGTGCGCGAGGTGGCCGAGCAGAACCTCGGTGAGTCAGTGACTCAGGCGGTGATCTCGGTCCCCGCTCACTTCAACGACGTGCAGCGCAAGGCGACGAAGCTGGCGGCCGAGTACGCGGGCCTCGAGGTGCTGCGGCTCATCAACGAGCCCACCGCCGCGGCGTTCGCCTACGGCTACAAGAAGCACAAGGACTTCACGCTCGCCGTGTACGACCTGGGCGGCGGCACGTTCGACGTCACGATCATGCGCGCGCGCGGAGACACTTTCGAAGTCATCGCCACCGACGGTGACTCGTATCTCGGCGGCGAGGACTTCGACTACACGGTCGCCGAGTGGCTCGAGAAGGAGTTCGAGGCCGAGCACGGCCGCGACCTGTCCGCTGATCCTGCGGCGCGCCTGCGCCTGAAGGAAGCTGCCGAGAAGGCCAAGGTCGAGCTCTCCGACGTCGAGCGCACGACCATCCAGCTGCCGTTCCTGACTCGTCTGCCCGACGGCAGCCGCCCGAACTTCGAGCGCGCACTGACTCGCCAGAAGCTCACCGAGCTGTGCAAGCCGCTGGTCGAGCGCACGCTCGCGCTGTGCGAGCGTTGCATCGTGACGGCTCGCGTGGTGAAGGGCGAGATCGGCGAGGTGCTGCTCGTCGGCGGCCAGAGCCGCATGCTCTCGGTGCGCGACGGCGTGAAGAAGTTCTTCGCCAAGGAGCCGCGCCGCGACATCAATCCCGACGAAGTGGTGGCGATGGGCGCGGCGCTCTACGCGTACTCACTCACCGCCGACAACCTGAAGGAAGAGGCGGTCGGCGCGGCCGACGACGCGTACGCGGTGGCGCTGCGCGAGACCGCGGTCGCGCGCAAGATCCTCGACGAGGTCGAGCAGATCCGCGCGAAGCCGCTGGACGACCAGGGCCTGGCCGCGCGACTCACTGCGCTCTTGAAGGCGACCGAAGGCGACGGCCCGGTGCCGACACAGTTCGGTGACACCACCGACGGCGCCCCGGTCAACACGGCCGACTTCACCTTCGGCGTGCGCACGGACGAAGAGGAAGAGGCGAAGCCGAAGCCCGCCGCCGCGAAGAAGGCCGCGCCGAAGCCGAAGGCCGCCCCGAAGACGGAGTCACCCAAGACCGCCGCGAAGACTCCCGCGCCCAAGACCGGCGTGAACCGCGACTCGATGGCCACGGCCGTGTCTTCGCCGTTCGCCGTCCCGAAGACGGAAGAGAAGCCCAAGCCGAAGGCCGCGCCCAAGCCGAAGAAGAAGAAGGCGCCGAGTGAGTTCGGTGACTTGATCGAGCGCGGCGAGGTCGGCCCGAACGCGGACGATCTGCCCACGCCGGTGAAGGGTCTGAAGGACGAGCTCCTGCAGATCGACTACAAGGCGACCGAGCTGATCGAGAAGCTCGCCGACGAGCTGCCGACCGGCGCCGCCGCCGAGTTACTCGACCTCGCGAAGGGCCGCTTGGCCGAGAGCGTGGCCGCCGCCAAGGGCGCGTCGGAAGAGGTCGTCGAAAATCTCAAGAGCGCGGTGGAACACAAGAACGCGCGGCGCGTGAACCTGCGCGACGTGACTTCGCTGCCGCTCGGCATCGCCGCGGTCGGCGACATCTTCACCGTGCTGATCGACCAGAACATCGTCGTGCCCGCGGAGCACCAGCGCGTGTTCACCACGAATCAGGACGGCCAGGCCGAGGTCGAGATCCGGGTGTTCCAGGGCCGCTCGAGGTCGGTGAGTGACAACCAGATGCTCGGCTCGTTCATCCTCGAGGGCATCGCGCCGGCGCGGCGCATGGAGCCGAAGATCGAGGTCGCCTTCCGCATCGACGAGAACGGCATCCTGCAAGTGAAGGCGCGCGACGCCGAGTCGGGCGCGCAGCAGGGCATCCGCATCGAGGACCGACTCGGCCTGCAGCAGGTCGAGCCGCCGGCGGACGAAGGGCCATCTGCCGAAGAAGGCGGCCGCGACGCGTTCGATCTCGAGCGCTGAGTCACTCAGTCGCCTGATAGGGCAGCAGCGGGATCGGCGGCGCCCGGCACGGTGTTGTCGTAACTCGCCGCGATGAAGTAGTCCTTGCCCGGCGTGATGATGAAGTCCGACTGGACCGTCACGAACCCGCTGACCGATGAGTTGATCACCAGCCAGAGCTCGTTGACGTCCGAGCCCATGAAATTGTCGTGCCGGATCTGCAACAGCCAGGTGAATCTCCCTAGGTTTAGAGTGAGTGCGCCGCGCCCGAGAAGGACCGTCCCGAAGCCCGGCGTGCTGTCCATGTGCACGAAACACTCGGCCGTGAAGTCACCCGTGTTCGCTTCGATCGTGGCCAGGTAGCGGTCGAGCGCCCCGTCGAGCTCTGCCGACCAGATGTTCGGTCCGCCACCTGACGTGGGTGGGATGGAAAAGCTCTGCGGGAATTTGCTGCCGCGACCGCTGCTCGGCAGCGCGGCTGCGTGCGCGCCGTCGAACGCGGTGAGTGAGTTCGAGCCGATCGAGTCAGCGAGCTGATTCGGACTCTCGAAGCGCCAAGTTGAGTCTCATGCACGGATTGTCTCACCGGCCGCGGAGCGAAGATCAAGACAATCCCGCGCGAGTCAGCCGCCTTTCGCCTTCTTGCCGAGCTCACCCGCGGGGTGGCGCTTCGCGTAGTCGTCGCGGGTGAAGCCCTTGGCTTCCTGGAGCTGAACGGAGAGGGCGGCCAGGGCGAGCGTCTCGGCCAGGATGCTGGCGCGCGGGGCGAGCCCTAGTGAGTCGCCTTCTTCCTTCACGCCTGCTTCGAGCACCACGTCGGCGGCGCGCGCCAGGGCCGAGTCACTTCGGCCCGTGACCGCGACGATCCTAGCGCCGAAGCGGCGCAGCGCGTCGACGGCGCGGAGCAGCTCCTCGGTCGAGCCGCTGTTCGAGATCGCGATCACCACGTCGCCGGGGCGCAGCTGGCCCACGCTGCCGTGAGTCACTTCGGTGCCGTGCAGGAACGCCGCGGGCGTGCCCGTGCTCGACAAGAGCGAAGCGGCGTAGCGCGCCACGTGCTCGGGCTTGCCGATGCCGGTCACGTGCACGCGGGCGCCCGCCGACTCCGCGGCGATCACGAGCTCGGCCGCGGCGGTGACCGCGGCGCGGTCGAGTCTCTCGGCGCTCGCGGCGAGCTCGCGCGGGGCGACCTCGAGGAAGCGCTCGAGCGCGCGGCCCGCGTCCGCGGACTCGGCCGCGAGGGGCGCGAGCCGCAAGTCACTCCCGCCCAGCGCTCCGTACAGCTCGAGCACGCGCGCGCGTGACTCGCGCGGGCGGTCGGGGAACGCGCCGATCTGCTCGCAGCACGCCGCGCCGCAGGCGTTGCCCAGCCTGGCTGCGTTCTCGAGGTCGAGCCCGAGCGACAGCGCGGCGAGCAGCCCGCCGAGATACGCGTCGCCGGCGCCGGTCGTGTCGACGACGGTGACTTGCGCGGCGGGCGAGATCACGACCTCGCCCTCGCGGTACACGAGTGACCCGGCCGCGCCCAGAGTCAGCGCGACGAGCTTCGCGCCGGTCTTCTCGGCGAGCTCGCGGGCGCGAGCGCGCGCGGAGCCGGGTCCGACGATGCCGTCGAGCGCCGCGAGCGACGGCTTCAGCACGTCGGCCAGCGCCAGCACCGCGTGTAACTCGTCCTCTGTGCCGAGCGCGGGCACGGCGTCGCCGATCGGCACGTCGAGATCGACGACCGTGGTCGCGCCCGCCGCGCGCGCCAGCTCGAGTACGCGGCGCGCGGCCGCGAGCGGCACCTGACTCACTTCGGTGGTCACGAGCGCCGCGCCCTCGATCACGCCGCGGTGCTTGGTCTCGACGTCGGCGGCAGTCAGCTCGGCCGTGGCGCCGCGCGCCATGTAGATCGCGCGCGCGCCGTCGGGGTCGACGTAGATCTGCGCGAACGACGACGCGCCGCCCGACAAGTCGATGTGGTGCTCGATGCCGAGTCTCTCCATGCCCGCGCGCAGGAAGCGCCCGTTCGGGTCGTCGGCCTGCTTGCCGAAGATCGCCGTGCGCAGCCCGAGCACGCGCGCCCAGCCCAGGTGGTTCAGAGTGACTCCGCCGACCTGCCGCGACGCGACCCGGCCGCTCGCGTCGGCGCGCAACAGGCCCTTCTCCTCGGCGGCGACGATGCGCTTCGCCAGGTGGATCTCGTCGACCACCATGCTGCCCGTGCCGGCCACGTCCCAGCGGCGCGAGTGAGTCACGGCTCCTCCGCCTGCGCGGGGTCGGAGCGCCAGCGCGCGGGCAGGGCGGCGGCGATCGCGTCGTCGAGTGACTCGAGCGCCGCATCGAACTTCGCGGTCTGCTCCTGCGAGAGCGCGCTCGTGCCCTTGGCCACCGAGTCACTGGAGATCACGCCGCGGCGCAGGAGCCCGCGCTTCAGCGCGGCCAGGCTGCGCTTGCCCTCGGGGAAGCGGTAACTCGCCGAGAACTGCAGGAACAGCGCTTCGAGCTGGTCCATGCGCTCGACGTCGCCGGCCGAGGCCATGCGCCACGCCCGCTGCCACTCGCGCGGCAACAGGTTCGCCGGGCCGGACACCACGCCGGCCGGGAGTAAGTCGTGCAACAGGAAGCGGTTCCAGTGCTCGCGGAGCGTGCCCCAGAAGCCCGTCCGCGGCCGCATCATGCGCATGATCTGCAGCGCGTCGCCCACGTAGATGTCGAACGCGCCTAGATCGCGGAACGTGCGCGCGGCCTTGGTGTAGTGACCCAGCCGGCGCGGCGGCGCAGACACTTTGATCCCGCGCACGAAGTCGAGCCGCGACAGCTGCTTCACGGCGCGCGTGCGCAGGTGCTGCTCGGGACCGACCGAGATGTCGGCGTTGTCGTACAGGAAGATCGGCAGCCTGCCGCGGCGCGCGTCGAGTAAGTCGGCGACGTCGCGCGCGAGGAAGCGCACCGGGTCGCCCACGTCCTGGATCGCGAGCGGCGCGATGACTCCCGCGTGCGCGCCGATCGCGAGCGCGAGCTCGAGCGTCTCGAGCGTCTCGGCGCGCGTCGGGGCAGTGAGTCCGACCCACGCCTCGACCGGCGACTCACCCGCCTGCGCGAGCCGTGACTCGTGCTTCTTCGTCTCTTCGACCACAACGCGAATCACGCGGTGGCGACGCGCCTGGTCGAGCTTGTTCCACTCGCCGGTCGTGCCCATGACGAACAGCACGTCCGCGCCGCGCCCGCCCTGGATCAGGTAGCGGACCAGCCGGCGCTGATCGCCGTCGTTCGGCTCGCCGCCGGGAGAGAGGCACGAGACCACCGGGATCGAGAGTCCGCGGCGCGGCGCGTAGTCTTCGAGCGTTCGCACGCGCCGACTCTACGTCCCCCGCTCGCGCGGATCCAGAGCGTCTCGCAGTCCGTCGCCGAGCAGGTTGTAGGCAGTCACCGTGACGAAGATCGCGGCGCCGGGAAACACCGCGAGCCACCAGGCCGTGATGTTCTCTTGCGCGAGCGACAGGATCGAGCCCCAAGTCACGATCTGCGCGGGCACGCCGATGCCCAGGAACGACAGACCCGACTCGGTGAGCACCGCGCTCGCGACGCCGAACGACATGGCCACGAGCACGGGCGCGATCGCGTTCGGCAGCACGTGGCGCAGCATGATGCGCGCGTCGGACGCGCCGATCGCGCGCGCCGCGGCGACATAGTCCATCGCGCGCACCTTGAGAAACTCGCCGCGAATGAGTCGCGCGATGCCGACCCAGCCAGTGAGTCCGAGGATCGCCATGATCAGATAGATCGACGGCGGGAACGTCGCGGCGACGGTCAGGATCAGGAAGAACGTAGGGATGCCCATCATGACTTCGATCACGCGCGACAGCACTAGGTCGATGACTCCGCCGTAGTAACCCGCGAGCCCGCCGAACAGGATGCCGATCGTCGCTTGGATCGCGACCACGACCAGGCCGATGCTGAGTGACACGCGCACGCCGTGCACCATGCCGGCCGCGACGTCGCGGCCGATGCCGTCGGTACCGAGCCAGTGCGCGCGCGAAGGCGGCTCGAACACGCCGCCCATGATGTCGGGCTCGGTCGCATCGTACGGAATCGGCGCCCAGACGGCGGCTTCGGCGCGCTCCGCGAGACTCGCGAAGCGCTGATTCACGAGCTCGGGCGGCCACTCGCGCAGGCCGAGCTTCACGCCGAGCTCGATCGCCATCGGGAAGTGAGTCGCGCCGTCGAGCTTCAGGTAGTACGGCTTGTCGTTCGCGACGAGGTCCGCGAACAGCGCGAGCGCGGCGAGCCCGCCGATCACCCACAGCCCGAACACCGCGCGCTTGCGGCGCAGGAGCTCGCGCCACACGCGGCGGGCGGCGCTCTGTGCCGGCTCGGTCACGTGCCGCTCTTCCCGAAAGTGACTCGCGGGTCGACCAGCGCGAGCAGGATGTCCGCCACCAGGATGCCCAGCAGAGTGAGTCCGAACGACGCCGCGAACAGCGCCAGCACGACGGGGTAGTCGCGCGCCAGCACCGACTGATAGCCGAGCTGCCCGATGCCCGGGATCGAGAAGATGCTCTCGAGCAACACCGAGCCGCTGATCAGCCCCGGCAGCACGCCGGCCAGAATCACCACCATCGGGATCAGCGAGTTCCGCCCGATGTGTTTCAGGACCACGCTCCACTCGGGCACGCCCTTCGCGCGCGCCGTGCGCACGAAGTCCTGGCGCGCGTTCTCCAGCATCGACGAGCGCAGATACCGCGACAGCTCGGTGTAACTCCCTAGCGTCGTCACGAACAGCGGCAGCGCGAGGTGGTGGCCGACGTCGGCGACCTTCGTCGCGAACGACCAGTCACTCGAGTATTCGAGCGACCGGATGCCGCCGGGCGGGAACCACGCGAAGTAGTCGCCGCCGCCGAAGAACACGATCAGCATCACGGCGAGCCAGAAGCCCGGGACCGAGTACAGCGCGAAGATGACTCCGGTCGAGACGCGGTCGAAGCGGCTGCCCGGCCACACCGCGGAGCAGATACCCAGCGGCACTGCGATGAGATAGGTGATCAAGAGCGCCGCGGCGTCGATCCCGATCGTGACTGGAATCCGCTCGACGAGCTTGTCCCACACGGGCAGCCGGTCCTTGAAGCTCCGGCCCAAGTCACCCGCGACGAGCCCGCCGAGCCAACGCAGATACTGCACGGGAATCGGCTGATCGAGCCCGAGCTCGCGGCGCAGCTCCGCCTTCGCGCGCTCGGCGTCCGCGAGCTTCTCCGCGCGGATCCCCGCGTCGCCCGACGCCAGGCCGCCGGCGAGATACAGCTCGACCGGGTCGCCCGGCGCCAGGTGCATGATCGAGAACGCGAGGAAGGTCGTGGCGACGAACGTCGGCACGGCCAGCGCGATGCGCCGCGCTGCGTAGGCGAGCAGCGCCCAACTCATCAGTGGTACTTCTGCGCTCCGCTGGGCACCCACCACTCCGACTCGAGGCTGCCGCCGGCGGGATACCAAGTGACTCCGTGGAAGCGCTTGTCGAACGCCGTGAGTGACCGCGGCGCGTACACGAAGGTGTACGGCTGCTCGTCGTACAGGATTTCTTGCACTTGGTCGTACAGCGCCTTGCGCTTCACCGCGTCGAACTCGGTGCGATACTGAGTCAATAGTGAGTCGACCCTCTCGTCCATGAACGAGATGTGATTCGAGCCGCCCTCGACCGCCATCGACGAGTGCCAGATCTGATACAGGTCGGGCGGGATCGCGCCGCTCGCGGTCCAGCCGAGAATCACCGCGTCGTAGTCGAAGCTCTTCACGCGCTCGAGCAGGATCGTCCAGTCGACCGCGCGGAAGCTCGCGTCGATGCCCGCCCTCTTGAACTCGTCGATCACCACGAGCCCGAGGTTCTTCCGGTCGTCGTTGCCCGAGTTCGAGATGATCTCGAAGCGCAGCGGCGTGCGGCCGCCCTCGCCGTCGTCGTGGTCGAGCACGCCGTCGCCGTTCGTGTCGGCCCAGCCGGCCTTGGCGAGTAACTCCTTGGCCTTGGCCGGATCGAACGGCCACGGCGCGAGCTTCGTGTCGTACTCGGGCCGCTTCGGGTAGATCGGTGACTCGACCGGGTCCGCGAGGCCGAGCATGACCTTCGCGCAGATGTTCTTCTTGTCGACCAAGTGAGACAGCGCCTGGCGCACGAGCTTGTCGCGGAAGATCGCGCGCCGCTGGTTCCAGCCGATGTACGTGTAACTCCCGGACGCGTCCTCGTGTGTCTCGATGCGCTCGCGCGTCTTGGGATCGCCCATCTGCTTCAGGAACTGCACGGGCCGCACGCCCATCAGGTCGACCGTGCCCGCCTTCAGCGCGACCAGCGCGGCGTCGGTGTTGTTCATCACGCGGAACAGGATCCGCGCGACGTACGGATCGTTGAGCTCCGGGTGGCCCGCCGCCCAGAACGGCTCGGGGCGGCGGCGCAGCTCGACTCTCTCGCCGGTGACCAAGTCACGGCCGGGATTCTCGAGCACGAGCGCGCCGGGACCCATCGGGTTGCGGTTGAAATTCTCGTTGAACTGCTTCGCGAAGCGGTCGGCGCGCTCCTTCTTGTCGGGCGGGAGCTCGTCGTATTTGTCGAGCTCGCGGAAGTCGACGTCGCCCAGCAGATTCTCGGAGTCGTAGTAGTGGCGCGGCAGCGGCTGGATGCCGCCGAGCTGATAGTCACTCAGGAAGTACGGCTTCGACATCCGGATGCGCACCACGTTCGCGCGCAGCGCGGTCGCGTCGGACACCGCCTCGTAGTAGTTGCGCGCGTGCGGCGCGTTCACCCTGGGGTGACGGATGGCCTTCAGCGTGAACACCACGTCTTCCGCAGTGACTGGCTTGCCGTCGCTGAAGGTCACGTCTTCGCGCAGCGTGTATTCGTACATCAGGTGATCGGGAGCGACTTCGGGGAGTGACTTCGCGATCGCGGGCTTGAGCTCGAGGGTCGCGGGGTCGACGTAGACGAGCGGCGGGAAGATCCAGCCCAGCACCGAGCTCGCGCCCGCGTCGTTCGCAGTGAGTGGATTCAAGCTCTCGGGATCGGAGAGCGTGTGAATCACGAGCCAGTCACCGCGCACGGGCGGCTCACTCGTCGGCTGCGCCTGTGCCGCGGTGGCATTCGGGTCCGTCTGCGCCGCGGCGCCGTCCTGCTTCTGTTCGGTCGGTCCGCCGCAGCTCACTGCGAGCAACGAGAGAGCGAGCGCGCACGCGCGCGGAAAGCCGAGTCTCATGTCTTCCCCTCTTCGCGGTCGGGCGCAGATCATGCCGTGCGAAGAGAACCCTCGCACGACTTCGCTCTCGCGCTATGATGCAAAGCAACTCTCCCCCCTACGAGAGGCCGACATGGAGCACAATCCACCTCGCAGGCGTGGAGTGCCGCTCGATCTCGTGATCACGCGTGAGACCGGACGTGAGACGGGTCATGAGACGGGCAGTGACCTGGGGGTCGAGACGATCCGCGTGTGGCTCGACGAGACGGGGATTCACTTCCGACACGCGAACGGGTCGCGCACCGAGGGACACTTGCCGTGGTCCGTCGCGATCGCGATGTCGCTGCTTCCGCCCGATGTGCCGCGCGCCGGAATGATCGAGGCCGCGTAGCCCTTGGTCGAAGCACTCGTCGTCGGCCTGCTCGGCTTCGCGCTCGGCGTTGGTCTGGGCGCGCTGTGGTTCCGACGCGCGCGTCACGCGCCCGCGGAGCCGGTCGCGGCCGAAGCGCCCGCAGAGACCAAGATTCTGACTCCCGTGCGCGATCCGAACGCCGACGAGCCGGTCGAGCGCGCCGCCGCGCCGCACTTGATCGCGCTGATCGGCGACGCGATTCGCGAGCCACTCCGTCTGTTGCGCCGCGCGAGTGACACGCCGAGCGAGGTCGTCACAAGGCTCGAACGCGTGGCGTGGCAGACGCGCATGCTCGTGTCTCGCCCGCGGCCGATGCGCGCCGCGCCGACTTCACCCGTGGCGCTCTTGCAGGAAGCGGCGGAGCAGATCCCGCTGTTGCGCGACGGCTCGGTCGGCGCGTCGTGGAGTCTCTTGAATCGCCAGCCGGTGTATGTCGACTCCGATCGCATCCGCGGCGCGTTCCGCGGTCTGCTCGAGTCGGGCGCCGAGCTCGCGGGCCCGGGCGGGCGCGTCGGCATCAAGATCCTGCACGGCAAGGTCGCGGGCTTTCCGGTGCAGATCGAGATCGAGATCGGACGCCGCGGCACCGAGCTCGACCCGCTCGTGCTGCTCGTGACTCGCCACTTGATCGAGAGTCAGGGCGGACGGCTGGAGGTCGACGGCAACGTGACTCGCATCCTGCTGCGCAACGCCGCCGCGGATCCCGCGGTGGCGCCGCCTTCCGAGGCCGTCGCCTAGACTCCGTCGAACAGGACGGACAGCGAGACACCCAGCGCGGCGGCGAGCTTGCGCAGGGTCGCGACCGACGCCGCGCTCTTCCCCAGCTCGATCTGCGAGATGAGACTCACCGAGAGCGCGGTCTTGTTCGCGAGCTGTCGCAGAGTGAGTGACCGGCCTTTGCGCAGCGCGCGAATGCGAGCGCCCAGCATCTGGTTCACTCGCTCCTCGAGATCGACCACCAGGCCCTTCTCGCGGATCGCGCGATCCATCACGGCGCGCAGCTGCTCGAGGTCGAACGGCTTCTGCAGATAGTCGAACGCGGCCGCCTTCATCGAGTCGACCGCGCTCTGCACCGACGGGTAACCCGTCATGACCACCACGCAGATGTCCGAGTCGATCGCGCGCACCTGGCGCAGGAGCTCGACTCCCTCGACGCCGGGGAGCACCACGTCGAGCAACACAATCTGGTGTCGGCCCTGCCGGATCTCGACCAGCGCTTCGGCCGGCTTCGAGACGGTCTGCACCTTGAAGCCCTCACGCGTGAGGAACTCCCGCAGGTAGAGACAGATGTCCTCGTCGTCGTCGACTACGAGAACGCGCAGCTTCATGCGCTGAGGCACGGCTGCGTAGTCTACCGATCTCGCTCGCGCAGTGAGCGAAATTCTCACGAGCGGTTCAACGCGTCTTCGCGGCGGGGGGCGCGGTGACCCAGGCTGGAGTGAGATCGGCGGCCGCGAGCGGGATCGCGGTCACGCGCTCGACGGCGAGCGCTGCGACGGATCCGCCGTCGTCCGTGAGCTCGATGCGAGCCGGGAAGCGGACCTTCCCAAACACTTGCCACTCGTCGAACGCGCTCCGTGGGGCGCCGGGCCTCACGATGCGCCGCAGATCGAACGCGGCCTTGTCGATCCAGAGCTGCGAGCCGGCCTGCCGCGTGCCCAGCACCCAGCAGTCACCGCCGCCGCAGCGGGCGAGCTCGTTCTTCCCGACGTCGACGCCTTCGGCCGCGAGCCAGCCGCGCAGCTCGCCCTCGTGGCGCAGCACGAGCGGCGCGAGATCGAGCACCCACGCCGGCGCCGGGAGCTTGGTGCCCGCTGTGGCCTTGCCGTTCGCGACGAGCCAGCGCCCGCCTTCGTCGTCGGCGATGCGCGCGCCTAGCTCGGGGTGTATCTCGATGGTGAGCCGGCTCGGCGCGGACGAGTCACGCGCGGTGAGCTTGCCTTCGACGCGGAGCGGCTGGCCGTTCGCGCGCGACTCGGCGAGGAGCCCGACGACGCGATCGCCAGGCAGGACGAACGCGAGCCAGACGATCGCGAGCGCCCCCGCGAGTCGAGTCACAAGAGGCGCTTCAGCGCGCCGCGGCCTGCGAAGCGGGCGCGCGCGCCCAGCTCGGCCTCGATGCGGAGCAGCTGGTTGTACTTCGCGACGCGATCGGAGCGCGACAGCGAGCCGGTCTTGATCTGGCCGCACGCCGTGCCCGCGGCCAGGTCGGCGATCGTGGTGTCTTCGGTCTCGCCGGAGCGGTGAGACATGACACACGCGTAGTCCGCGGAATCCGCGAGCGCCATGGTCTCGAGTGTCTCGGTGAGCGTGCCGATCTGGTTCACCTTCACCAGCACCGCGTTCGCCAGACCGCGACTCACTCCCTCGCGCAGGATCCTCGCGTTGGTCACGAACAGGTCGTCGCCCACGAGCTGGATCTTCGCGCCCAGCGCGTCGGTCAGCGCCTTCCAGCCTTCCCAGTCACCCTCGGCCAGGCCGTCCTCGATCGACACGATCGGGTAGCGCGCGACCCAGTCCTGGTACAGGCGCACCATCTCGTCGCGCGTGCGAGTCACTCCCTCGCCTTCGAGCACGTACTTGCCGCCGTCGAAGAACTCACTCGCGGCGACGTCCAGGCCCAGGTGCACGTCGACGCCGGCGCGGTAGCCCGCCTTGTCGACGGCTGCGAGCAGCATCTCGACCGCGGCCTCGTTCGACTCGAGATCGGGCGCGAATCCGCCCTCGTCGCCCACGCCGGTGGCGTGACCCGCGCCGTGCAGCACGTCGCGCAGCGCGTGGAAGATCTCGGCGCCCATGCGCAGACACTCGGCGAACGTCGGCGCGCCGGTCGGCAGCAGCATGAACTCCTGGAAGTCGACTCTGTTCTCGGCGTGCGCGCCGCCGTTGATCACGTTCATCATCGGCAGCGGGAGAAGTGGCTGCTTGCCCGCGCCGACCCACTGATACAGCGGCTTCTTCGCCTCGGCCGCGGCGGCGTGCGCGGCGGCGAGTGACACGCCGAGCAGCGCGTTCGCGCCCAGGCGTGACTTCGCTTCGGTGCCGTCGAGCTCGCACATCTTCTTGTCGAGCGCGGCCTGCTCGGCGAGTCCGCCCAGCTCCATGCCAGTCACTGCGCGGGCGAGCTCGCCGTTCGCGTTCGCGACGGCGCGAGTCACTCCCTTGCCGCGGTACGGCTTGCCGCCGTCGCGCAGCTCGAGCGCTTCGCGGCTGCCCGTCGACGCGCCCGACGGCACGGCCGCGCGGCCGCGCGCGCCGGAAGCGAGAGAGACTTCCACCTCGAGCGTCGGATTGCCGCGCGAGTCGAGGATCTGGCGCGCTTTGACTTCCGCGATGCGACTCATGGCGGCGCAGTCTATCGGATCGCCCGCAGCGGCGACACGAGAACACGTCCCGCGGGATCGCGCTCGATGCGCGCCTCGACGCCGTACACGTCGGCGAGTCGCTCGGCGGTGAGCACGTCGGCGGGCGCGCCGCGCGCCGCGACCGAGCCGCGCGCGAGCAAGACCAGCTCGTCGGCGAAGCGCGCGGCGAGCACGAGGTCGTGAGTCACGAGCAACACGCCACGGCCGGGCGAGGCGGAAAGCCACTCGCGCAGCCACGCGAAGCAGAACAGCCCGTGACCCAGATCCATGTGCGCGGTGGGCTCGTCGAGGAGCCACATGTCGACGCCCTGCGCGAGCGCGCGCGCGAGCAGGACGCGGCGTTTCTCGCCACCCGACAAGGTCGGATACGCGCGCTCGGCGAGCTCGCGAATCTCGAGCGCGGCGAGCGCCGCCTCGGTGCGCGTCACGTCGTCGGCCGACTCACGCCCGAACGGGCCGAGGAACGGCGCGCGGCCCAGCGCGACCATCTCGCGCACGCTGAACGGAAACGCGAGCGCGCCCTCTTGTGGAACGACCGCGAGTCTCTGCGCGACTTCTCGCCGCGACCAGTCGGTGATCGCTCGGCCCGCGAGTGACACCTCGCCCGCGTCCGGCCGCAAGACACCGGCGAGTGCGCGCAAGAGAGTCGTCTTGCCCGCGCCGTTCGGCCCGGCGACGACGACGAGCTTGCCCGGCGCGAGCGCCAGGTCGACGCCGCGCAGCACGGGATTCGCGCCGAAGCGGTGCGCGACCCCGCGCGCTTCGACGAGCGCCGTCACGCGGGCAGGCGCGCGAGCTCGCGCCGCAACAGGACGAGAAACACGGGACCGCCGACGAGCGCGGTGAGTGCGCCGACGGGGAGCTCCGTCGGCGCGAGCACCACGCGCGCGAGCGTGTCGGCCACGACGAGAAACACCGCGCCTCCCAGCGCGGACGCGGGCACGATCAGCCGATGATCGGAGCCGAGCGAGAGCCGCAGCACGTGCGGCACGATCAAGCCGACGAAGCCGATGAGGCCCGACACCGAGACACTCGCGCCGATCATGAGCGCCGTGCCGGCTAGGATCCAGCGCCGCACGAACGGCACGTCTACACCGAGATGTGACGCCGTCTCGTCGCCCTGCGCGATCAGGTTGAGTGAGTACGCGAAGCGAAGGGCGATCCCGAGTCCGAGCGCGAACAAGAGCGCGACGGCGGCGAGCAGCGCGGGCTCGACGAGGCGGATCGAGCCGATGAGCCAAAGGAACACGCCGGCGACGCGCGCCAGGTCGGCGGCGCTGGTCGCGAACACGATGAGCGAGCTGGCGAATGCGTTGAACACCACGCCCGTGAGCAGGAGTGAGTGGGCCGGCGCGCGGCCGCCCGCCGCGGCGATCGCGTACAGCAAGAGACTCGCGCCGAGCGCGCCGGCGAACGCGACGAGCGGCACCGCCCCGGCGCCGAGCCACACGCCGCCGCCGAGCGCGAGCGCCGCAACGCCGCCCAGCGCCGCGCCGCCCGAGATACCCAGCACGTACGGATCCGCGAGCGGGTTCTGCAGCAGCGCCTGCAAGAGCGCGCCCGCGGTCGCGAGGCCCGCGCCGACGAGCGCGGCGAGCAGCGCGCGGGGCAGGCGTATCTCGAGCACGATCTCGCGCGTGGGATTCTCGGCCGAGCCGACGAGGAGACTCACTGCCAACGCAACGGCGAGGGCGAGCGCGAGAGTCACCAGCACCGCGGCGCGCGAGCGAGTCAAGAGCCCGCCTCCGGGTGGATGCGGGCGCGGAGTAACTCGGCGCCGCGCGCCAGCTCCGCGCCGGGCAAGGTCGCCACGCCGGGCGGCACGAGCTCCACGCGCTTCGCCCACGCGAAGCGGCTCCAGTACGCGCGCGCGGCGGACTGTGTCTCGCCGTCCTGCGCGCTCTGAGTCGAGTCGATCAACACATCGGGCGCGCGCTCGGCCAAGAGCTCGAGTGACACCTGCGGGTAGCTCTTCGCGATGTCGGCGAACACGTTGCGCCCGCCCGCGGCGTCGATCAGCGCGCTCGCGAAGCTGCCGCCCGCGGCGACATACAACGGCTCGCGCTCGACCACGAGCGCGACGCTGGGCCGCCCGCGATCCGCGACCGAAGCCGCGACGCGCGCCAAGTCGCTCCGCACGCGCGCCGCGAGCGCCTTCCCCTCGTCCGGCCGGCCCACCAGCGCGCCGAGCTCTTCGTAGTTCGCGAGCACGCGCTCGAGCGAGCCACTCGTGTCGATCTCGCGCACCGCCACGCCGCGCGCGGCGAGCTGCGCGAAGAACGGCGCCTGTGACTCACTCCGCACGCCGACCACCAAGGTCGGGCGCAGCTCGAGCGTGCGCTCCAGGTCGGGCGCGAACAGCCCACCGAGCGACGGGATCGAGTCACAGCCCGGGAGCTCGCGCGAGAACTGATCGACCCCGACGATGCGCTCGCGCATGCCCAGCGCCAGCAACACCTCGGTGAGCGACGGCGAGAGTGAGACGATGCGGAGCTCGCCCGGCGGAGTGACTCGCGCGTGGTCGCCGCAGGCCACGGCCAGCGCGAGCGCGAGAAACAGAGCGCGGAGGGGTGCACGCACGCGCGAGTTCTAACACACCGGGCATCGGGCGGAGGCGCGGCCAAAGTCAGCCGCGCCTCCGCCGTGTTCTACTTGGGCGCCGCGGTCGTCTTGCCCTCGAGCGCCACGTGCGGGCGCATCTTCTCGAGCTGCTTGTCGCCGATGCCCTTCACCTGGGACAGGTCCTCGACCCGCTTGAACGCGCCGTGCTCGGTGCGCCAGCGGATGATCGCCTGGGCCTTGGCGGGGCCGACGCCCGGCAGGAGCGACAGCTCCTCGGCGGTGGCGGCGTTCACGTTCACGACGCCCGAGATGCTCCGCTCGTTGCCGGCCGCGAGGGCCGAAGTCACCAGAAACAGAGCCAGACACACGGCCAGTGCGGCCGCCGCGATTGGATGACGCATGGTGCGCATCCTCCTCTTCATGACTGGGGCGAGGTCGCGGGGTGAGGCGGGGAATCTCGGTCAGTGACTCCGCTCGACGACGAAGTCGACCAGGTCCTGCATCGCCCGCTTCGCCTGGCAGTCGACGAACGGCTCGATGCGGTCGCGGGCCTGCGAGGCGACCATGCGCGCGCGCTCGAACGTGCTCTCGACGCCGTGGTGGCGCGCGACACACTCGGCGACCTGGCGCACCTCGTCGCGGTCGGGCGCGCGGCCGGCGGCGCTCTGCAGCGCGAAGTTCTTGAGCAGCGCCGACATCGCGTCGCGCTCGCCCGTCGAGCAGCGCTTCAGAGTCGCGATCAACGGCAGAGTCAGCTTGCCCTCGGCCACGTCGGTGAGCGGCGCCTTGCCGAGATCCGACTCACGGCCGGCGTAGTCGAGCGCGTCGTCGACGAGCTGGAAGGCCAGGCCGAGCTGCGCGCCGTAGTCGCGCACCGCGCGGCGCTCCGCGCGAGTCACTCCGCCCAGGATCGCGCCGGCCTCGGCCGACGCCGCGAGCAGGCTCGAGGTCTTCCCGCCGATCACGTCGACGTACGTCGACTCGGTCATGTCGGGGTCGAAGCTGCGAGTCAGCTGCAGCACCTCGCCCTCGGCCATGGACCGGATGCTCTCTGCGAACGCGGCGAGGATGTCCTGGTCGCCGTCCTCGACGAGTGTCTGGCAGGCGCGCGCGAACATGAAGTCACCGACGAGGATCGCGAGCTTCGAGCCGAAGCGCGCGTTCACGCTGGGCCGGCCGCGGCGCGTCTCGGCGCCGTCGACGACGTCGTCGTGGAGCAGCGACGCGGAGTGGAGATACTCGGCCGCCGTCGCGATCTGGATCGCGCGCGGGCCCCGATAGCCGCACAGCCGCGACGCCAGCAGCACGACCACCGGGCGAATCCGCTTGCCGCCGCTGCCGAACGTGTGCTCGCCGATCACGGGCACGACGGGCGCGACCGAGCGCAGCGCTTCGCGCATGACGCGCTCGACTTGCTCGAGGTCGTCGTGCAGGAAGGCGATGATGCGGTCGAGGTCGCGTGTCTCGTTCAACTTGCTTGCGTCCCCTGATAGGCTCGGCGAGTCTACCGGCCCCCCTGGTCGATGTCAAAAGGCCGACATGCCAAATCCCGAGTCATTTCAACCAGTTGCCGAACGTACTCACCTCGACGACGCGCTCGCGGCGGAGCTCGAGGCGCTGCGGCAACGCACCCTTCACCGGCGCCTGCGGAGCGTCACGGGACGCCAGGCCGCGCGCATGACGGTGGACGGCCGCGAGTGTCTCATGCTCGCCGGCTCGAACTATCTCGACCTCGCGGCTGACGCGCGGGTAGTGACTGCGGCGCAGGCCGCGGCAGAGCAGTACGGCGCGGCGGCCGCCGGCTCGCGGCTGATCAACGGGAACCTCGACCTGCACGAGGCGCTCGAGCGCGAGCTCGCCGCGTTCGTGGGTCACGAGGCCGCGCTGGTCTTCAGCACCGGGTACATGGCCAACCTGGGCGTGCTCACCGCGCTGTGCGGCGCCGAGGACGTGATCGTCTCCGACTCACTCAACCACGCGAGCATCGTCGACGCGTGCCGGTTGTCGCGCGCCGAGACCCGCGTTTTCCGGCACAACGACCCCGCGGACTTCGCGCGCGTGGCGGCCGGGCTCGCGGGCTTCCGCCGGCGCGTGCTGGTCGTCGACGGCGTGTACAGCATGGACGGCGACGTGGCGCGCCTGGCCGAGCTCGCCCCGATCGCGCGCGCGCACGACATGGTCGTGGTGCTCGACGACGCGCACGGCATCGGCGTGCTGGGAGCGCACGGGCGCGGCGTGGCCGAGCTGGCGGGTGTCTCCGTCGACGCGCTGATCGGGAATCTCGGCAAGTCACTCGGCAGCTTCGGCGCGTTCGTCGCCGGCTCGGCCGTGTTCCGCGAGTATCTCGTGAACGTGGCGCGCAGCTTCATCTTCACCTGCGCGCTCGCGCCGCCGGCATTGGGCGCGGCGCGCGCCGCGCTGGCCGCCGCGCAGGCCGAGCCCGAGCGCCGGAAGCTCTTGCTCGAGCGCGCGGAGCAGCTGCGCGCGGGGCTCGAGTCACTGGGCTGGGACACGCTGGGCTCGACGACGCAGATCGTGCCCGCGCTGGTGGGCGAGAACTCGGCCGCGCTGCGAGTCACCGACGACCTGCTCGCGCGCGGCATCTACGCGCAGGGCATCCGCCACCCGTCCGTGCCGCACGGCACGGCGCGCATCCGACTCACTCCGACGTGCGCGCACTCGGCCGACGACGTCGCACACGTGCTTGCCGCGTTCGCCGAGCTCGACCCGTGACTTCGCGCACGCGCGAGCTCCAGGAGCGCGACCAGCGCGCGCTCTGGCACCCGTTCACGCAGATGAGTGACTGGCTGGACGGCCAGCCGGTCGTGATCGAGCGCGGCGAAGGCAACTATCTCGTCGACACCGAGGGCAACCGCTACTTCGACGGCGTCTCGTCGCTCTGGGTGAACCTGCACGGGCACGATCACCCGATCCTGCGCGCGCGCATTCACGAGCAGCTCGACAAGCTCGCGCACTCGACCTTGCTCGGGCTCGCGGGGATACCGTCGATCGAGCTGGCGGCGAAGCTCGTCGCGGTCGCGCCGCCGGGACTCACTCGCGTGTTCTTCAGCGACAACGGCTCGACCGCAGTCGAGGTCGCGCTGAAGATCGCGTTCCAGCACTTCCAGCAGAAGAGCGAAGAGACTCGCAACCGCACGCGCTTCGTGGCGCTGCGCGACGCGTACCACGGCGACACGCTCGGCGCGGTCGCCGTCGGCGGCATCGAGCGCTTCCACGAGGCGTTCCGGCCGCTCGTGTTCGACGTTCTGCGCGCGCAGAACGCGTACTGCTACCGCTGCCCGTACGGGAAGGAGCTTCGGACCTGCGGCATTCACTGCCTCGAGTCACTCGAGGCGATCCTCGAGAAGCACGGGCACGAAGTCGCGGGGGTCGTGGTCGAGCCGCTCGTGCAGGCCGCGGCGGGGATGCTGCTCCTCCCCGACGGCTGGCTGCGCCGCGTGCGCGAGCTGTGCGACCGCCACGGGACGCTGTTGATCCTGGACGAGGTCGCGACGGGCTTCGGCCGCACCGGGAGGATGTTCGCGTGCCAGCACGAGGGAGTGACTCCCGATCTGCTCGCGGTCGCGAAGGGTCTGACCGCCGGCTTCCTGCCGCTGGCCGCCACGCTCGCCACCGACGCGATCTTCGAGTCGTTCCTCGCGCCGGTGCACGCCTCGCGGCAGTTCTTCCACGGTCACTCGTTCACGGGGAACGCGCTCGGCTGCGCCGCGGCGCTGGCGAACCTGGAGATCTTCGAGACAGAGAACGTGCTAGCGCGCGTCGAGCGAACGGGCGCACACCTGGGCCGACGGCTCGAGGAGCTGCGCAGTCACTCGGCGGTGGGCGACATCCGCCGCCGCGGGCTGATGGCCGGCGTGGAGCTCGTGCGCGATCGAGTCACTCGCGCGCCGTTCGATCCGCGCGACCGCATCGGCCACGCGGTGTGCATGGCGATGCGCCGGCACGGGATCATCCTGCGCCCGCTGGCGGACACGGTTGTGGTCATGCCGCCGCTGTCGACGACCGAGGCCGAGCTCGACTCGCTGGTCGAGGCGCTGGGAAAGTGCATCGCGGAGGTGACCGGCACATGACCGCGATCTTCGTCACCGGCACCGACACGGCCGCGGGCAAGACCCGAGTGACTCGCGCGATCGCCGCGGCCGCGCGCGCGGCGGGCCTGCGCGTGCGCGTGTGCAAGCCGATCGAGACCGGCTGCGAGCGAGGCCCCGACGGCGAGCTCGTCCCGGCCGACGCGCTCGCGCTCGCCGCGGCCGCCGGTGACGACGCGCCAGTCACTCGCCTCTGCCCGTGGCGCTTCGCGCTTCCCGCCGCCCCGGAAGTGGCTGCCGCGGCCGAAGGAGTCACGATCGCGCTCGAGCCGATCGCCGACGCACTGACTCGCGCCGCGGAGGACGCGGACCTCGTCCTGGTCGAGGGCGCGGGCGGGCTTTTGGTCCCCATCCGAGAAGGCCTCGACATGGCGGGCCTCGCCGCGCGGTTCGACTTGCCGGCGATCGTGGTGGCCCGCGCCGCGCTCGGCACGATCAATCACACGCTGCTCACGCTCGAGGCCGCGCGTGCGCGCGAGTTGCGCGTGCTCGGAGTGGTGGTGAGTCACACGAACGCGGTTCACTCGCACGCAGATCGCCGGAATCTCGACCTGCTTCTGGCGCGACTCCCGGCGCGTTTTCTGGGCGAGCTCCCGCACGGCGCCGAGCGAGTCACGGGCCTCGATCCCGCGTCGCTCCTGGCGCTGGCCGGCAGCGCCTGACTCAAGAAGGGCGCGAATCCTTCCGAATCAGTCCCGATGGCGTTGCGCGGCCAGCAAGACGAGATCGACGAAGAGCTCGACGAGCTCGATCACAACTTGAAGCGTCTGCGCGTCGAGTACGACCAGTTCTTTCTCGGGATTCTGAAGCGCCCGCCGGAAGTGCTGCAGGGCCGAGTCCAGAAGGTGATCGTGAAATACGCGAACACCAAGCTGAAGAAGACTCACCACAAGTTCCGCTTCAACCAGCTGAACTCGAAGTTCCAGATTCACCGACAGCAGTGGGGCCGCACGCTGCGGCAGATCGACCAGGGGACTTACAAGGGTCACTTGTTTCGCGCCCGGCTCCACGAGCGCGAGCGCGGTGTCTCCGACGAGACACCGCGGCCGAGCTCGGTCCAGTCGCCGCCGGCGCCGACGGCGCGGCCTGGCGCGATCGACAAGCTGTTCGACGCGCTCGTCGCCGCGCGCAGGAAGGCCGGTGATTCCGGTCCCGCGCCCGATCGCGCGAAGCTGTCCGAAATCGTGAAGAAGCAGACCGCCGCGCTGAAGACGAAGCACCCCGGCGCGAAGGTGAAGTTTCGCGTCGCGATCGAGGGCAACAAGGCGAAGCTCGTCGCGTCGATCGTAAAATCGTAAGCTGCGCGCGCATGCGCGTGGCGCTGGTGCACGACTGGCTCACTGGCTTTCGCGGGGGCGAGAAGGTCCTCCACGAATTCGCGTGTCTGTTCCCCGGCGCGGATCTGTACACGCTGATCCACGTGCCGGGCAGCACGAGCCCCGAGATCGAGAAGCTCCGCATTCACGCGAGCGCACTGTCTCGCCTGCCGGGCGCGGCGCGCCACTACCGAAAGCTGCTCCCGCTGTTCCCGCTGGCGATCGAGAGCTTCCGGCTCGAGGGCTACGACCTGGTGATCTCGAACAGTCACTCGTTCGCCAAGGGCGTGCGCGTGACGCCGGGAACTCCCCATCTGTGTTACTGCATGACGCCGATCCGCTACGCGTGGGACCTGGCGGACGAGTATCTCGGGCGCGGGCTGAAGCGCGTGGCGGCCGCGCCGCTGCTCGCGTATCTGCGCGGCTGGGATCGGCGGACGAGCTCGCCCATGCGAGTCACCGAGGTAGTCGCCATCTCGCGCGCGATCGCGGACCGCGTGCGGCGCTGCTGGGGCCGCGACGCGAGCGTGGTGTACCCCGGCGTCGACACGGCGCGCTTCCGCGATCTGGAAACGAAGCGCGGTGACTTCTACTTCATGCTGGGCGGGTTCGTGCCGTACAAGGCGGAGTCACTCGCGATCGAGGCGTTCCGCCGCTCCGGAAAGTCACTCGTGATCGCCGGCGACGGCCCGACGCGCGCGGCGCTCGAGCGCGGCGCACCCGCGAACGTGCGCTTTCTGGGGCGAGTCACCGACCGCGAGCTCGACGACCTGTACGCGCGGTGCCGCGCGCTCGTGTATCCGCAGCTCGAGGACTTCGGGATCATCGCCGTCGAGGCGCAGGCCGCGGGCAAGCCGGTGATCGCGTTCGGCCACGGCGGCGCGCTCGACACCGTAGTCGACCCGAGTGACTCGTCCGGACGCGCGCCGACCGGCGTGCACTTCGCCGAGCCGCGGCCTGAGTCACTCGTCGCCGCCGTGGAGCGGTTCGAGGAGCTCGAGCCCAAGCTCGACCCCGGCGCGATCCGCGCCAACGCGGAACGTTTCTCGCTCGACAACTTCCGCGCCGGCATCCGCCGCGCGATCGATCGGGTGCTGCAATGACTCGCAAGATTCCGATGGTGGACCTCTCCGCGCAGACCGACGCCCTGTGGCCCGAGCTCGAGAAGGCCGTGCACGACGTGCTGCGCTCGGGCCGCTTCATCCTGGGCCCGAACGTCGAAGCGTTCGAGCGCGAGGCGGCGGAGTTTCTCGGGACTCGGTACGCCGTGGGCGTGGGCTCGGGCACCGACGCGCTGGTGCTCGGGCTGCGCGCGCTGGGCGTCGGGCCGGGCGACGAGGTGATCGTGCCGTCGTTCACGTTCTTCGCGACGGCCGAAGCCGTGAGTCTCGTCGGCGCGACACCCGTGTTCGCGGACATCGAGCCCACCACGTTCTGTCTCGAGCCCGAGTCAGTCGCGAAGGCCATCGGCTTGCGCACGCGCGCGATCATCCCGGTGCACCTGTTCGGTCACCCGGCCGAGATGGACGAGATCCAGTCACTCGCGCAGAGCCGCGGACTGGCCGTGCTGGAGGACGCGGCGCAGGGCTTCGGCGCCGCGTACCGCGGGCGCAAGATCGGCGGGTTGGGAAACGCGGCCGCGTTCTCGTTCTTCCCGTCGAAGAACCTCGGCGCGTTCGGCGAGGCGGGACTCATCGCCACGAACGACGCCGCGGTCGCCGATGCGGTGAAGTGTCTCCGCGCGCACGGCTCGCGCGAGCGCTACGTGCACACCGAGATCGGCTACAACGCGCGGCTCGACGAGATACAAGCGGCTCTCCTGCGCGTGAAGCTGCCGCACGTGGCGAAGTGGAACGTCGAGCGCCGGCGCGTGGCGGCGGCGTACGACGCGTCGCTTTCCGGCGTAGAGGGAGTCACCGTGCCGCGCGTGGCGCCGGGCTGCACTCACGTGTTCCACCAGTACACGCTGCGCGTGCCGCCCGCGAAGCGAGCGGCGCTGCAGAAGGCGCTCGAGGCGGCGGGCATCGCCTCGCAGATCTACTACCCGATCCCGAATCACGCGCTGCCCATGTACGCGAAGACCGCACCCCAGCTACCCGAGACCGACGCGGCCGCGCGCGAGGTGCTGTCACTCCCGATCTACCCCGAGCTCTCCGACGCGGACGTCGCGGACACCGCGAAGCGCCTTCTCGCCGCCCTGCGCTGAACGTATCCTGGCCACGGCCTCGTCCGTCGTTCAGACAGAGACTCAGGAGGCGAGTGACCATGGACGAACCCGAGCTGCCGGACCGACTGCGCGACGGAGCGCGCGGCGCGTGGGCGCGGTATCTCGCGGTGGTCGCGCCGTTCCGCCGCGACCTCCACGCGTACTGCCGCAAGCTCACGAGCGATCTGTGGGACGCGGAGGACCTGCTGCAGGACACCCTGCTGCGCGGCTTCTCGACGCTCGGCTCGACTCACCAGCCGATTCGGAACCTGCGCGGCTATCTCGTGCGCATCGCGACGAACCTGTGGCTCGACGCGATGCGGCGACGCGGCGCGGAGCGACGCGCGCTCGGCGCGCACGCCGAGTCACTCGGGTCCCAGTCACCGCCCGCATCGGTGTCTCACGAGGCGCGTGAGGCGGCCGAGACACTGCTCCACCGTCTCCCGCCGCAGGAACGCGCGGCGGTCGTGCTGAAGGACGTGCTCGACATGTCACTCGAAGAGATCGCCCAGGTCCTGCAAACCACGGTGGGTGCGGTGAAGGCCGCGCTGCACCGCGGGCGCGCCAGCTTGCGCGCGCCGGAGACCGAGAAGACGGCCGCGCGCCCGCGTCCGTCGCAGAAGCTCGTGGAGCGCTTCATCGGCCTGATGAAGGCTTCGGACCTGCCCGGCATGCTCGAGCTGATGCTCGACACCGCGACGATCGAGACACTCGGCCAGCTGGTCGAGGTGGGCCGCGAGCAGTTCAGTCAGAAGGGCAGCTGGCTGTGGCAGTCGGTGCACGTGCACCCGGAGCTGCCGCCCGAGATCCGGCCGAAGAAGTGGGAGAACGAGCTCGCGGTCTACGACGGCGAGCCCGTCATGCTGTCGTTCACCGATCAGCTCGGCCCGCGCGTCCTCGTCTCGATCACGCGCTTCGAGGAGGTCGAAGGGAAGGTGTCTCGCATCCGCGCCTACTACTTCTGTCCCGAGACGATGCGCGAGGTGGGCGAGACACTTGGGCTTCGGGTCGGCGTGGTGCCTACCGCCCGCGCGCAGTGACTTGGGGCGGACGGTTCGGCCACTTCTGGAACGTGGCGCGGTGGCGCGCGAGCGCGCGCATGATGACCTCGATGTAGACCAGCTTCCGGATCAGGTAGCTGTGAGTCTCTTTCGGGTCGAGATACAGGTTGTAGAGCCGCCCGTACGGATACTGCTGCAGGACGCCCGTGAAGCCGCCGGGGTTCACGACGTCGGTCGAGTCATCGGAGATCGACGTCGTCATGTACTTGTACTCGCCAACGCGCAGCGCCGAGAGATTCATCGTCAGCCAGTAGTAGTGGAACTTGCGGTTCGACAGGCCGTCGGGCGCGAGCAAGAAGGAAGTCTGGTCGACCGCGTCGACGTAGCGGTCGCTCGGCACCCGGTCACTCACTCCCGCGAGTGACAGGAACGTGGCGAACAGGTCGAGCTGCGCGAACAGGCCGTCGGACGCGCGCGGCTCGATCATCCCCTTCCACGACACGACGCCGGGCACGCGCACGCCGCCCTCCCACGTCGAGCCCTTCGCGGAGCGGAACGGCGTGAACGCGGCGTCGGGCCAGGTCTCCATCTCGGGGCCGTTGTCGGAAGACACGAACACGAGCGTGTTCTCGAGCTGGCCGGTGGCTTCGAGCTTGCGCACGAGCCGGCCCACGATGTCGTCGAGCTCGACGATCGTGTCCTTGTAGGGGTGCTTCGACGGTGACTTGCCGCGGAACTTCTCGTGCGGGTAGTTGTCGAAGTGCGCGCCGCGCGTGCAGTGATACAGGAGCCAGGGCTTCGACTGACTCGCCATGCGCTCGATGAATCGCTCGGAGTAACTCGCCCACTCGTCGTCGAGCCGCGACAGCACGGGGATGGTGACTTCCTCGACCACCTCGGGCTGGCCGCCGCGCCGCGCGTGCACCCAGCACTTGTTGAAGGGCTCGTTCTTGATCCAGCTCGTGCGCTCGTCCGAGTAGACGATCTCGGGGAAGAAGTACGGGTCGCGCCACTCCGTGTACATGTCGGACACGGACAGGAAGCCGAAGAAGTCGTCGAAGCCGACGTTCTGCGGCTGTGACTCGAGGTTCTCGCCCATGTGCCACTTGCCCACGGCCTGGGTCGCGTAGCCGGCGTCGGAGAGCAGCTGCGAGAGAGTCACTTCGCCCGCGAGGCCCCCCGGCATGCCGTACATCGGCGGGACGAGCAGTCCGTGGCGCATCGGCAGCCGGCCGGTCATCAGCGATGCGCGGCTCGGCGTGCACGACGGCTCGGAGTAACACGACGTGAGCAAGAGCCCCTCGCGCGCGAGCCGGTCGATGTGCGGCGTGGGCGCGCCCGTCATGACTCCGCCGCCGTAGCAGCCGAAGTCACCCCAGCCCACGTCGTCCATGAGGATGATCAGGAAGTTCGGTTTCTTCCCGGTGCGCTTCTCGAGTGCGGCGAGCTTCGCGGCGGCGGCCGCAATCTGCTCCGTATGCCGGAACACGGACTCGCGGTTGGGAGCGACGTCGACGGTGGGCGAAGTGATCGGGTCGTGTGCCACGACCCAGTGTAGCCCGTCAGTGCTCGAGCACGTCGACCCGCGCCTGCGCGCGCTCGAGCGCTTCGCGCAGCCGAGTGAGCTCGTCTTCGGGCGCGAGATAGCCGGCCTGGTCGAGCGCGGCGGCTGCGGCCGCGCGGCGTGACTCGGCTTCGGCGGCGTCGATCTGCTCGGGTGACTCGGCGGTCGGCGCGAGTACGGTGACTCGTTCCTGAGTCACTTCTGCGAGCCCGCCGCCGATCGCGATGCGAGTCACTTCGCCGCCTTCGCTGTAGCGCACCACGCCCGGCTTCAAGCCGATCAGGAACGGCGCGTGACCCGGCAGGATGCCGAGCTCGCCCTCGACGCCCGGCGCGATCACCGAGTCGACTTCGGCGTTCACGACCGCGCGGCTGGGAGTCACTATGGAGAGCGACAGGGGCACGGCTAGCTCATCGCCTTCAGCTGCTCGCCCTTCTCGCGCGCGTCGTCGATGCCGCCCACGTTCAGGAACGCCTGCTCCGGTACGTCGTCGACCTTGCCCTCGATGATGTCGCGGAAGCTCTTGATCGTGTCTGCGATCTTCACGTACTTGCCCGGCAGACCCGTGAACTGCTCGGCCACGAAGTTCGGCTGGCCGAGGAACTTCTGGATCTTCCGCGCGCGAGACACCACGAGCTTGTCCTCGTCCGAGAGCTCGTCCATGCCCAGGATCGCGATGATGTCCTGGAGCTCCTTGTACTTCTGCAGCACCTGCTGCGTGCCGCGCGCGACGCGGTAGTGCTCCTCGCCCACGACGAGCGGATCGAGGATGCGGGACGTCGAGTCGAGCGGATCGACCGCGGGGTAGATGCCGAGCGACGCGATGTTTCTCGAGAGAGTGATCGTGGCGTCGAGATGCGCGAACGTGGTCGCGGGCGCGGGGTCGGTGAGATCGTCCGCGGGGACGTACACGGCCTGCACCGACGTGATCGAGCCCTTGCGGGTCGAAGTGATTCGCTCCTGCAGCGCGCCCATGTCCGTGCCGAGCGTGGGCTGGTAGCCGACCGCGCTCGGGATGCGGCCGAGGAGCGCAGACACCTCCGAGCCCGCCTGCGTGAAGCGGAAGATGTTGTCGATGAAGAGCAACACGTCGCGGCCCTCCTCGTCGCGGAAATACTCGGCGACGGTGAGCGCCGAGAGACCCACGCGCGCGCGCGCTCCGGGCGGCTCGTTCATCTGGCCGTAGATCAGCGCGGCCTTCGTGATGACTCCCGACTCCTTGAACTCGAGCCACAAGTCATTGCCTTCGCGCGTGCGCTCGCCCACGCCGGCGAACACCGAGTAACCCGAGTGCTCCGTCGCGATGTTGCGGATGAGCTCCTGCATGAGCACGGTCTTGCCGACGCCGGCGCCGCCGAACAGCCCGATCTTCCCGCCGAGCGGGAACGGGCAGAGTAAGTCGATGACTTTCAGGCCCGTCTCGAACTGCTTGATGCTGGTCGACTGCTCCGCGAGCGGCGGCGGATCGCGGTGGATCGGGAGCTTCTTCTCGACCTTCACCGGGCCGCCTTCGTCGACCGGCTCGCCGACGACGTTCATGATTCGGCCGAGCGTGCCCGCGCCGACGGGCATCGCGATCGGGCCGCCCGTGTTCTTCGCGGCCATGCCGCGCACCAGGCCGTCGGTGGTGTCCATGGCGATGCAGCGCACCGCGTTCTCGCCCAGGTGCTGCGCGACCTCGATCACGAGGTTGTCGGGGCGGCTGTTGATCGCCGGGTTCGACAGCGTGAGCGCCGTGTAGATCTCGGGCAGCTTGCCCGGCGGGAACTCGACGTCGACGACCGCGCCGAGAACCTGGAGAACCTTGCCTTCGCTCATGTGACTCACTCCATTGGGTGCTAGAGCGCCTCGGCGCCGGCCACGATCTCGGTGAGCTCGGTCGTGATCTGCGTCTGGCGTGCTTTGTTCATGTCGAGCGTCAAGCTGCGGATCAGCTCGCGCGTGTTCTCGGTCGCGGCTTCCATCGCGGTCATGCGCGCGCCGTGCTCGCTCGCGGCGTTCTCGAGCAGCGCGCGCTGGATCGCGAACTCGATCACGCGCGGCAGCACGGCTGCGAGCAGAGTGACTGGGTCGGGCTCGGTCTCGTAGACGAGCTGCGCGCCCTGATCCTGCTCCTCGGACACCGCGCCCATCACGGGCAAGATCGTCAAGTGAGTCGGCGTCTGAGTCAGCACCGAGACGAAGCGGCCGTAGAGCACGATCACTTCGTCGCTCTCGCCGGCGAGATACCGCTGGATGAGGAAGTCCGCGATCTCGTGCGCGTGCTCGGGCGTGGGGCTGCCGAGGCCGGTCCACGCGCGCGGCACCTCGACGCGCCGGCGGCGGAAGAAGTCGCGCGCCCGCTTGCCCACGGGAATCACCGCGAATGACTCGAACTCGGCCTTGCGCTCGGCGATCAGCGCGACCGCGTGCTTCAAGAGGTTCGAGTTGTACGCGCCGCACAGACCGCGGTCACTCGTGACCACGACCACGTCGAGCTTCCGCTTCTTCTCGCGCGGCGACAGCAGCGGGTGCGCGTCGCTCTCGAGGCCGCGCGCCACCGACGCGAAGATCTCGCGCAGCTTCTCGCCGTAGGCGCGCGACTTCTCCGCCGCGGTCTGCGCGCGGGCGAGCCGCGCCGCGGAGATCATGCGCATCGCGCTCGTGATCTTCTGCGTCTTCTTGATCCCGAAGACTCGCGCGCGGATCTCTCGGATCTTGGCCATGAGTGACTACGCGACTGCGCCGCTCGGCTGGAAGATCTTCGCGAAGGCGTCGAGCGCTTCGCCGAGCTTCCCGCGCGTCCCGTCGCTGAGCTGGCCGGTCTTCGCGATGTCCTCCAACACGGCACTGTGTCGCTGCCGCAGGAACTCGATCATCTCGTCGCAGTATCTCGGCACGTCGTCCGCCGGGTAGTTGCGCACCCACGACGGCTTGCCGTCGGCGCGCGGGGTCGCCGCGAAGATCTGCGCCACCTGCGCCTCGACGGGCAGCGGCTTGTACTGCCCCTGGCGCAGCATCATGGTGAGTCGCTGGCCGTTCGCGAGCTGCTCCTGAGTCACTCGGTCGAGATCGCTGCCGAACTGCGCGAACGCCTCGACCTCGCGGTACTGCGCGAGCGTGGTCTTGAGCGTGCCGGCCACCGCGCGCATCGCCTTGACCTGAGCGTTGCCGCCGACGCGAGACACCGAGATACCGACGTTCATCGCCGGCCGCTGGCCCGAGTTGAACAGGTTCGACTCGAGGAAGATCTGGCCGTCGGTGATCGAGATGACGTTGGTCGGAATGTAGTCCGAGACGTCGTTCGCCTGTGTCTCGATGATCGGGAACGCAGTGAGTGACCCGCCGCCCGCCGCGTCGCTCATCTTCGCCGCGCGCTCGAGCAGGCGTGAGTGGAGATAGAAGACGTCGCCGGGATACGCCTGGCGCCCGGGCGGGCGGCGCAGCAGGAGTGACAGCTGGCGGTACGCGGTCGCGTGCTTCGACAGATCGTCGTAGATGATCAGCGCGTGCTGCTTGTTGTCGCGGAAATACTCGCCCATCGTGCAGCCGGTGTATGGCGCGATGTACTGCAGCGGCGCCGAGTCAGCGGCCGTCGCGGCGACGATGGTCGTGTATTCCATCGCGCCGAACTCGGCGAGCTTTCCCATGACCTGCGCGACGGTCGACTGCTTCTGGCCGACCGCGACGTAGATGCATTTCACGCCGGTGTGCTTCTGATTGATGATCGTGTCGAGCGCGATCGCGGTCTTGCCGGTCTGGCGGTCGCCGATGATCAGCTCGCGCTGGCCGCGGCCGATCGCCGTCATCGAGTCGATGCACTTGAGTCCCGTGTACAGCGGCTCCTTCACCGGCTGGCGGAGCACGATGCCCGGCGCCTTCAGCTCGACGCGGCGTGACTCCTTGGCCTTGATCGGGCCCTTGCCGTCGATCGGCTCGCCGAGCGCGTTCACCACGCGGCCCGAGAGCTCGGGGCCGACGGGCACCTGGATGATCTCGCCGAGTCTCTTCACCACGTGGCCTTCGCGGATATGCTCGCCCGAGCCCATGATCGCGATGCCCACGTTGTCGTCTTCGAGGTTCAGCACGAGGCCGCGCAGGCCCCCCGCGAACTCGACGAGCTCGCCGGCCATCGCGTTCGCCAGGCCGTACACGCGCGCGATGCCGTCACCGACCGACAGCACGGTGCCGGTCTCGGCGACGTCGACCTCGCGGTCGTACTCGCGGATCTGGCGCCGGATGATGTCGCTGATCTCCGCTGCTTTGATCTTCATGTCGCGGGCCCCCTCTTGAGAACTTCGCCGAGCTGCTCGAGCTGCGTGCGGATGCTGCCGTCGAGAAGTAAGTCGCCGATGCGCGCGACGATGCCGCCGATCAGCTCGGGATCGACGGCGAACTCGACCGCGACGTCGGCGTTCACGCGGCGCGAGAGCGCGGCCTTGATCTCTGCTTGCGCGGCCTTGTCGAGCGGCCTGGCGGAAGTGACTCGCGCCGCGACCCGGCCCGCTTCCTCGTCGACCATTGCCTGCAGCGCGCGCGCGAGGTCGGGCAAGAGCTGAAGGCGGTTCTCGTCGACCAGTATCTCGGCCGCGGCGCGGATCTCGACCGAAACGCCCAGTCTCTCGGCAACGTCGTGAACCACGGCCTTGCGCTCGTTGCGCGGGTGAATGGGGGTGAGCAACACGCGGGCGAGATCGGCGTTGCCCGTGATCTCGGCCGCGAGTGACTGGACTTCGCCGAGCATCTTCGCGTGCGCCGCCGCGCCGTCGGCCAGGCCGAAGATCGCCCGCGCGTAACGCCGCGCGATTTCGCCGGCGCCGATCACGTCGGCCTCCCGACGCGCTCGACGAACTCGCCGACCATGCGGCGCTCGTCGTCGGGAGTGAGATTCGTGCGGACCATCTCGCCCGCGAGTGAGATCGCGAGCTGCGCGGCCTCGCGGCGCAGCTCGGTGCGCGCGCGGTCGAGCTCCGAGTCCGCGGAGCGCTTCGCTTCCTCGCGCACTCGCTCGGCCGCGGCGCGCGCGCGTTCCAGGGCGCGTGCGCGCTCCTGCTCGGCCAGCTCCGCCGCTTCGCGCACGAGTGACTCGTTCTCGTCCGCGATGCGATCGAGGCGCGCACGGATCGCGGCGTTCGCCCTGTTCGCCGTTTCGAGGGCGACGCGAGCGTCGTCGAGCTGCCGCCGCAGGCCGTCGCTTCGGTCGCGCAACATCGTCTGCAGCGGCTCGCGCACGAAATACACGAGCACGCCGATCAGCACCACGAGTCCAAACGCGTGGAACGCGAGCAGGCTCCAGTCCGCCGCGTGTTCGGCGTGCGCCGCGTGCTCGCCGTGATCCGAGGCGCCGCTCGCGGTCGCGAGTGACACGAGGAGCGAGAACGCGAGCAGCTGAACGCGACGAGTCACAGCGCCCTCCCGAGCACGCGCGCCGCGGCCTCTCCCGCCAGCGCGCGCGCGTCGGTCTGCAGACCAGCGCGTGCGGCCACGAGATCGGCTTCGATCGAGCGCCGCACGCCGTCGATGGTGCGCGCCGCGTCGTCGGAAGCCGTGCTGAGGAGCGCTCGCTCTTGTGTCTCGGCATCGGCCATGATCGCGACTCGGCGCGCCTGCGCGCGGGCACGTGCTTCAGTGAGTCGTGTCTCGAGCTCGGTGCCGAGTGAGCTGGCCTCCGCCTCGAGGCGGGTCGCCTCCGCGCGCGAGCCGGCCGTGCGCTGCTCGCGCGCCTCGACGAGCCGCAAGAGCGGGCCGATCAGCAGCCGGTTCACCGGGTAGATCAAGAGGAGAAACACGACAACGTTCGCCGCGACGAGCGGGAAGTTCGGAATGAGATTCAGATCCGCGGCGTGCGCGGCGGACGGAAGCGCGAGCGCGGCGACGGCGAGAGACACCGATGGCGCAATGTTCGCGGCGGCGCGCAAGCAACTCTCCCTTCGGTCGCACGTGTGGCCAGGAGGGCGACGACGGCACGACCCTCCCCGAAGCGTGCGCGAATATGGCAAACGGGAAAACCCAGTCAATCGAGGATCGCTGCCACATTTCGCTGCTCCGACGGGAGCGATCAGCGCTCGCCCATCTCCAGTCGCGCGCTCACTTGGGCGCCATCGTGGATGCGGATGCGCGGCGTGCGAACGACGCCGTCGATTCGTCCCTGCGGGCCGACTTCGACGCGCTCCTTCGCGATGACTTCGCCGACGACGGAGCCGAGCACCAGGAGCTCACGAACCTCGAGCTTCGCATCGATCGTTCCGGTCTCGCCGACGACCAACACACCGTCGGCGTTCGCGGTGCCCCGGAAGTGACCGTCGATCCGCACCGCGCCGGTGAACGAGATCTTCCCTTCGAAGGAAGTGCCGCTATCGAGAAAGGTCTGCAGGTCGAGCTTCACGAGTGATCCCCCAGCAGTCGGCTCGACAAACGCTCGAGCTCGCCTTCGCCGAAGTACTGCAGCTCGATCCGACCGCGGGCGCGCCGGCCGATGATGCGGACCTTGGTCTGCATCGCCTTGCGCAGGCGTTCCTCGAGGTCCGCGACGTGGACGTCGCGCACGGGACCAGGCCGCGGGGTCCGCGGTGCCGACGAGGCCGCACGGCGACCGAGCTCTTCCGCGGCGCGGACCGAGAGTGAGCTGCGAATGATCTGGTCGCGCACCATGACGCGCTGTTCGACTGGTACCTGCAGGATGGCCTTCGCATGGCCCATCGTGAGTCGCTGATCGATCAGGTCCTGCTGGATGTCCCTCGGGAGCTCGAGAAGACGTAGGTGATTAGCCACACTCGAGCGGTCGAGACCCACGCGCCGGCCCGCTTCGTCCTGCGTCATGCCCTCGTCATCAATCAGGACGCGGAAGGCCTCGGCCAGCTCCATCGGGTTGAGATCGGCGCGCTGGACGTTCTCGACCAGCGCCATCTCGACCACTTGGCGATCGGTGGCATCGAGAACGACGGCCGGCACTTCGTCCAGGCCAGCCAGCTGCGCAGCGCGCCAGCGGCGTTCGCCGATGATGAGCTCGTAGCCGTCACCACGCTTCCGGACGACGAGCGGCTGGAGCACGCCTTGTTCGCGGATCGACGCGGCAAGCGTCGAGAGCTCGGCTTCGCGGAACACCTTGCGCGGCTGGCCGGGGTTGGGTGCGATTCGAGCGACCGAGATGAAGAGCGGTGCGCTCGATCCGTCGTCGGGCTCCCGTGTCGGAGTCGGCTCGACCCGCGTCACCGGCGCGGCCGGCGGTGGAATCAGCGCGGAGAGCCCGCGGCCCAGGCCTTTTCGACTAGCCATTCTTGATCCTCTCCAGCAGCTCCTCGGCGAGCTGCAGATAGCTGAGAGCGCCCTTCGAGTTGATGTCGTAGAGCAGCGCCGGCTTGCCGTGACTCGGGGCTTCGGACAGCCGTACGTTGCGCGGAATCACCGTGCGGAAGACGCGATCGCCGAAGTGTTCGCGCGTCTCGCGCGCGACCTGCAGGGCGAGGTTGTTCCGGACGTCGTACATCGTGAGCACGAGCCCCTCGATCTCGAGCCGCGGGTTGAGCGAGGCGCGGACGAGCTCGATCGTCTGAGTCAGCTTCGCCAGGCCCTCGAGCGCCAAGTACTCACACTGCAACGGGACGAGGACCGAGTCCGCGGCGACCAGCGCGTTCAACGTGAGCAGACCGAGCGAGGGCGGGGTGTCGATCAGGATCACCCGGAAGTCGTCGCGCGCCTTTGCCAGCGCCTTCGCGAGGCGGTGCTCGCGCTCGGGCGCGCTCGCGAGCTCGACCTCCGCGCCAACCAGATCGGTCGAGGAGGGGACGAGCCGCAGGAACTGGAGCTGAGTCTCGAGCGTGACGTCCGCGAGTTCTGCCTCTCCTAGGAGCAGGTCATAGACATCGCTCGAGAGGTCGGCCGGATTCAGTCCCAAGCTCGAGGTGGCATTGGCCTGCGGATCGAAATCCACAAGCAGCGTCGGGGTTTCCGCCGCCGCGAGCGACGCGGCCAGGTTGACGGCGGTCGTGGTTTTTCCGACGCCGCCCTTCTGGTTCGCGACCACGATCACACGAGTCACTCTGCACCCCGCGGGCGAGCCCGCAGGCGGATTCTACCTCAGAGTTCCACGTGCAAGGAATGGAAGCCCAGCGACTTCAGGACGTTCCACGGGAAAAGTCCGCCGCTCGAAGGCGCAAGATCGCGCCGCCAGAGGCGAGCGAGATCCGCTCGGCGCCCTGCCACTCGCCCGACGGCCCCGACCAGATCCAGACCTCGCCGGTCGCGTGCACCCACGGGAGACCAAGCTCGAGACTGCGCTCCGCCTTGGCGACCGCGCGGAGCAGCGCGAAGTCGAAGTCACGCCGGAACGGCGATTCGATCGAGCCCGCGACGACTTCGAGGGAAGGCGCGAGCTCGCGCGCGACGTGTCGTAGGAAGGCGAGACGCTTCTCGCGAATCTCGACCAGAGTGACTCGCAGGTCTTGTCGAGCCAGCGCGAGCGGGACTCCCGGGAATCCGGCACCGCTACCGAGATCGACGACTGCGGCGCCCTGCGGGAGATGCTCGGCGGCCGCGAGGGAGTCCTCGATGTGGCGCGCGATCGCGGCCGGCTCGGTCGAGCCGACCAAGTTCATGCGCGCACCCCAGTGAGTCAGCTCGGCGCTGAACGCCGCGAGCGCGGCGTCGAGCGCGGGCGAGCGAGTCACGCGGGGAGGATTCGCACTCGCTTCCGCGCGCCCTCGCCCTCGGACTCGGAGCGAACGCCGCGCTCTTCCTTGAGCGCGTTGTGGATGAACCAGCGCTCGCGCGAGTTCATCGGCGGAAGCAGCTCGGGATCGCCGCTCTCACGAACGGCGCGTGCAGTGTCGCGCGCGAGGCGCTCCAACTCCGCTTCGTCGATGTCGCGATCCTCAGGATCGCGACCGCGATTACGCTCTCCGCCACCTCGACCGTCTCGTCGCCCGTCACGGCGCCCCTCGCGGCCACCGCGCTCGCGTGACTCCTCGCGGGGAGCGCGGCGCATGCCGCGAATCTCGACCTGCGCCGCGGCATCGTCCTCGTCGAGGAGCGCCTCCGCCGCGCGATGCGCGAGGTGAGAGAGCGCCGCAACGAGTCGCGGCTCCTTCTCGGCGAGTGCGGTGACCGAGCGGCCCGAAAGAGTCACGAGGATCTCGCCGTCGTCGGTCTCCGCCTCGGAGATGTTCACGTCGCGCAGCTTCATGCGCTCGAGAATCCCCGCGATGAACGTCCCTACTTGGCCCACGGGACCGGATGAGTGACTCGCTTCCTCGGGCTGTGACTCACGCGGGACCTCGCGCTCGACGCGCGGAGTGACTCGTTCGCGCGGCGCACCACGCGACTCACTCCGCTCACGACCACCGCGGTCTCGATCCCCGCGATCTCCACCGCGATCTCTGTCTCGATCGCGATCGCGCCCCCGCTCTCGGTCCGGGCCGCGGCGTTCTTCGCGGCGAGATTCCTGAGGCCGGGCGGCACGTTCCGCGCCACGCGGGCCCGCGATCAGCACCACGCGTTCTCCTAGACCGGAGACATGAAACGAGGGGGGAATCACCCAGGTATCGAGCTGATCCTCCGAGGCTCCAAAGTGACTCACGGCGAGAGCGAGCGCGGCTTCACGCGTCTCGCCCACGAACTCCTTCACATCGTCCACCGAGGCGTTCATGCGGGTGTCTCCGATCCAGTTGGCGCCGGCATCGCCGAGCGGTTCACGAGCAGCTGCTGCGCGATGCCCAGCACGTTGCTCACGAACCAATACAGCACGAGTCCGGACGGGAATTGGTAGAACATGAAAGTGAACATGACACTCATCAGTGTCATCATCTGACGCTGCTGCGGGTCCGCGTTAGGCGCGGGACTCAGTTTCTGCTGGAGCAGCATCGAGCCGCCCATCAAGAGTGGCAGCACGCGAATCGGCAGGCCGGCGATCGAGAAGAAATTCTCCGGTGCCGAGAGATCGCGGATCCAGAGAGCGAACGGCGCGTGGCGCAGATCGATCGACGTCTGCAGCGCGAAGTACAGCGCGATCATGACGGGCATCTGGATGAGCATCGGCACGCAGCCGCCGCCCATCGCCGCCAGCGGGTTCATCCCCTTCTGGCGGTAGAGCTTCATCAGCTCTTCCTGGAGCTTCTCCCGATCGTTCGCGTGCTTCTCCTGGATCTCCTTCATCTGCGGCGCGATGACGCTGAACTTCTTCATCGACGTCATCGAGCGCTGCGTCAGCGGGTAAGTCACGAGCCGGACGAGGATCGTCAGCAGGATGATCGCCACGCCGTAGTTCGCGATGACGTGCTCGTGAGTCCAGTGCAAGAGACCGCCAAATGCGACGACGAGCGGACGCACCCACGCCCACCCCGCGTCGATGTCACGCTCGAGGTGTGGATCGACGGCAGTCACGACCGCTTCGATCTTGGGACCGAAGTAGAGACGGTAGGTGCGCTCGACTCCGGCACCCGACGGAATCTCGAACGGTTGAAGTCGCAGCGAGGACTGACCCGCGTCGGCGCCGAGGGGACCTTGAAACGCCGTCGCTTCGCGCGCATTGGGTGCGAGTGCCGCGATCAGGAAGTACTGGCTGTCGATCCCGACCCAATCGACCGGTGCGGGATGTGCGGTGCCCGTCGGTGGGCCGTGCCCGAGCAAGCCGCCGACGATCCCCGTCGAGCCGATCCCCGCCATCGGCATGCGCTTCACAGATCCGTCCACCGACGCGACCGCGCTATATGCGGGGAAATGATCGGGCGCAGATGATGGTCGCTCCTGCCCGTAGAACACGAGTTCAAGCTTCGGCTGCACTACCGCACCGCTGCGATTCTCGATCGCGACGGTCAGATGACCACCGTAGCCGGACTCGTCGATCTCGACGCGCCGAGTCACGCTGACTCCGCTTTTCGCGACGCGCATCTCGACGTGCCGCGGCCCGGTCGAGGTGACTTCTGCTGGCGCCGCTTCGAGCGAGCGCAAAGGCTCGGGCCCGAGAAGCAGAGTCACGGCGCCGCGGTCAGGGAGGGTGACCAAGTCCACCGGACCCGAATGCGGGTCGACGGTGGCCCGGTACTTCAGCAGAGACACACCGGTGACTCGAGCGCCCTCATTGCTGACGCGAACTTCGACCGCGTCATTGCTCAGCGTCACGCTCTGCTCGGCCGACTTCTCGGGCACCGCCTCGGCCGCGCCTGACTCAGCAACCGACGGCGGCGCGAGCTGCGGCACCGGCCTGTCGGCCGCGGCCTCCGGAATCGGCACTGGCTCGCTCGACGCCGGTGGCGTCGGCGGACGGAAGTACAGCGACGCGGCGAGCAAGCCCACCGCCAGAGCGATCGCACCCATCTGCCAGCGGTCCAACCCAGTCCCCCCCGCTACGGCAAGTCGACGCCGCCGCCACCGAACGGGTGACAGCGCGCGAGGCGGCGGAGCGCCCGCGCCCCGCCGATCCGAACTCCATGTCGCTCGAGCGACGTGATTGCGTAGCTCGAGCAACTCGGGTGGAAGCGGCACGCGGGCCCGAGCAGCGGCGAAAGCCCGCGCTGATAGCCGCGGATCAGCGCAGTCAGGAAGCGGACGAAGAGTGTCGGCTCGGCGGCAACAGCGCGCGATCCAAGTCTCCACTCACGTCCCGGAAGGACGCCGATTCTGGAAACTCGCGCTTCGCGATCACCACCAAGTCGCACGATCCGAACTCACTCCGCCGGCTGCGGTACCACTCACGCACCAGTCTCTTGATCCGGTTGCGTCGCACTGCGCCGCCGACCTTGCGCGTGACCGTGATCCCCAGCCGGCTCTCTTCTCCATCGCCCCGATCGAAGACGTAGGCGATGAAGAATTGACTCGAACGCCGAGAGCCTTCGCGAGTGGAAGTGAGAAAGTCACGTCGCTGCATCCGCCGCCTGAACACGCCGCGGGATTCGCCCATGCCGTGCGGATCGCTACTTCCTCTTCGTCACTCGCGTTAGCGCGTGACGACCCTTCGCACGCCGATGCGAGAGCACGCGGCGTCCCCCCTTCGTGCTCATGCGAGCGCGGAAACCGTGGTTGCGCGCACGGCGAATGCGACTGGGCTGAAAGGTGCGCTTCATGGGAGGTTGCCTCGCGAGCCCGGCTCGCCGGTGGGCGTGTATGAAAGCACCGGGTCTTGGGAGTGTCAACGACGCGAGCCCAGTTGTCGTCGGTGGTGCGCGAAGCGGAGACTCGCGCGGCTCGCGTGTGTGAAGGTAGTGGGTCAGTTTGGATCGAGCAGCGCGACGATCCGAAACGCGCGAATCGCCGTTCCTGAAACTGAACCACTACCCGTGTGAATCGCTTCTTGCTTTGCTGCGCGCCGCTTTGATAAACGGGTCGCATCCCACTCGTCTGCGCCTGTTGAAAGGTCCGACGCCCCCGATGACTGCGAATCCGACCGAACTCGTCCGTTCGGGCGAGGCCGCTTCTCTTTGGAAGTCGGTGCTCCACACGCCGTCGCCACGCTTGTCGTCGTCGGCGAGAGATTCACTCGCGGAGCATTCGCGCGTCCTCGAACGCACGCCGAGTCAGCTGCGCGTGGCGATCGACTCGAGTGAGCTCGACGGCTGGCTGCGCGGCGGACAGCTCGGCGCGGTCGAGGTGTCACTCGCGAGCGTCACCGACGGCGCGGTCTCGCTCGGACTGATCCCCGTCGACGACGCGAGCGCGCTGTACGCCGATCCGAGTTACACGCTGGCGACGTTCGTCGCGAGCCCGGCGAACTCCGCCGCACGCGCACGCGCCGCCGCCTTCTCGCGCGAGCCGCAGAGCGGTGGGGCGCTCGCGATCTGCGGCGGCGGCAGTTCGGGCAAGACTCACTTGCTGCGGGCGATCGCGGCCGAGCTGAGTCAGTCACTGCCCGAGGGTCGAGTCCTCGCGTGCAGCGCGGAGCAACTGTCGCTCGAGCTGATCGGCGCGATCGACCGGGACACCGTCGCGGAGTTCCGCGCACGGCTCGACTCCGCCGGCGCGCTCTTGATCGACGACCTCGACACGATCGCGGGCCGCGACGCGACCCAGGACGAGCTCGCGCTCACACTCGAGGCGCTCCGCTCGCGCCGCGTGCCGATCGCCGTGACTCTCTCCAAGGCGCCCGAGCGCGCGACGGGCTTGGTCCCGGCGCTGCGCGCCCAGCTCGCGCACTTCGCGCCGCTCGACGTCCGGCCGCCGGAATGGGAGACCCGCGTCGCCATCGTCCTCTCTCGGGCGCGCGCTTGGGGAGTCGAGCCGACCGCCCCCGTGGCCTCCTATTTGGCGAGCCGCGTGCGCGTTCACATGGGCCAGCTCGATGCCCTGCTCACGCGCCTGATGATTCGCTCGTCGACCGCGGGCAACGCGCTCGCGGACCTCGACGTCGTCACGCATCTGCTCACGGCCGCTGCCGAGAAGCCACTCACCGTGTCGCCCGAGGATGCGCTCGCGACGGTCGCGCGCCAATTCAACCTGCGGGTGCGCGATTTGCGCTCGACGAGCCGCAGCGCGCGAGTCACCACGCCTCGACAGGTCGCCATGTACGTGATGCGGCGGCACTGCGGTCTGTCGTACCCCGAGATTGGCCGGCGCTTCGCGCGCCACCACACGACCGCGCTTCACTCGGACCGCGTGGTGCAGGAGCAGCTCGTTGAAAACGCCAGTCTGCGCGCCGCGGTCGTGCTCATCGAAAAGGAGCTACTGCGGCTGTCGGAGGGCAGTGGATGAGCGGTGGAAAACGTCGCCCCACCGTCGACCGAGCGTGCGGCTCCACCATTCCCCTTGGTCTCATCGCCACCGACGGTGGAGAAAAACTCGAGGCCACGTGCACGCGAACATGAGTTCTCCACATTTCCACCGGGTCCTCTCCTACTCCTGACTTCCATGTCATAAGATCAGGAGAAGAGGAGCGGAGGTTGACATGAAGCTCTCGATCGAACGCGAAGAGTTACTGCGCGGCTTGGGCCGCGTGCAGGCCATCGTCGAGCGGCGAGGCACGATGCCGATTCTGGCCAACGTGCTGATCGAAGCGCGCGACGACGGACTCACTCTCGCGGCGACGGATCTCGAAGTCGCCGTCGTGGCGCGTCACCCCGCGAAGGTGAAGGCCGCCGGCTCAGTCACTCTGGGCGCGAAGAAGCTGTACGAGATCGTGCGCGAGCTCGAGCAGCCCGAGGTGTCACTCGTCGCCGACGACGCGCGAGTCACGATCACTTGCGGTCCCGCGAAGTTCAATCTGCTGTCGACCTCCCCGGAGGAGTATCCGAGCGTGCCGAGCGCCGAGAATGCGACATTCGCGCAGCTCGACACCGCGCTCGTGGCCGAGCTCATCGATCACACGCTGTACGCGACTTCGAGCGACGAGACCCGCTACAACCTGAACGGCGTATTCGTCGAGAGCGCCGACGGCAAGCGCGTGCGTTTCGTCGCCACCGACGGCTACCGCATCTCACTCATCGAGCGTGCGGTGCCGAACCCGGTGAGCTTCCTCGGCAAGGGAATCATCGTGCCGCGGAAGGGCATCGCCGAGATTCGCAAGCTGTGCGACGAGAGTGAGTCGGCGCTCGAGGTCGGCGCGGCCGACGGCTTCCTGCACGTGCGCCGGCCAGATCTCCTGCTCACCACGCGACTCATCGACGGTGAGTTCCCGAATTACCGCCAGATACTCCCGAAGGCGCACCGCGTTCGGCTGTTGATCGAGCGGGAGAAGCTGCTGCACGCGGTGCGGCGAATCGCGCTCATGGCGCACGAGCGCTCGCGCGGATTCCGCTTCGTGATGGCCGACGGCCAGCTCGACCTCTCGGCGAGCAATCCGGACCTGGGCGAGGCGCGCGAGCTCCTCCCGATCGAGTATTCGGGCGAGCGCTTCGAGACCGCGTTCAACGCGCGCTATCTGCTCGACGTGCTCGGCGCCATGACCTCGAAGGAGGTCGCGATCGAGCTCTCCGAAGAGCTGAGCCCGGCGCAGATCCGACCCGCCGACGACGCCGACGAGAGCGCCGTCATCATGCCGATGCGGCTGTAGCCGAACGCTTCCCGTTCAGTTACTTTACCGAGCGTTTGCAGCAGCTTGCGGGCCGATTGGGCCTCGCTGCTGCTCGTTGCACAGGGCTTCGGTCCTCCCCCATCGGTAACGCATCAGGTCCAGGGGTTCGGAACAACGAATGACCGAATATGACGCGAGATCCATCGAGGTTCTCGAGGGTCTCGACCCGGTCCGTAAGCGGCCGGCGATGTATATCGGGTCCACGGGGCCGGCGGGCTTGCATCACCTCGTCTACGAGGTGGTCGACAACTCGATCGACGAGGCCGTCGCGGGTTTCTGCGACACCGTGCGAGTCACGATTCACACCGACTGCTCGGTGACGGTCGAGGACAACGGACGCGGCATTCCAGTCGACCCGCACGAGAAGCTCGGACGCCCCGCCGCGGAGGTCGTGCTCACCACGCTGCACTCGGGCGGCAAGTTCTCGAACAAGGCGTACAAGGTCTCGAGCGGCCTGCACGGCGTTGGTGTCTCGTGCGTGAACGCGCTGTCCGATCGGCTCGACCTCGAGATCAAGAAGGACGGCAAGGTCTACCAGCAGCGCTACGAACGCGGCGTGCCGCAGGACGACTTACACGTCGTCGGCACCACCGAGAAGACCGGCACGAAGATCACCTTCCACCCCGACCCGAAGATCTTCGAAGTCACCGAGTACAGCTTCGACACACTCGCGAACCGGCTGCGCGAGCTGTCGTTCCTGAACGCGGGCATCCGCATCGACCTCGAGGACGAGCGCAGCGGCAAGAAGCACGAGCTGCACTACGAGGGCGGGATCGCGTCGTTCGTCGAGTATCTCAACCGCGGCACCGTGGCGCTCCACCCGGTGATCTTCCTCTCGGGCGACCGCACCTACGAGCAGTCGACGGGCGACGGCATGGTCACGACCGACGTCCACATCGAGATCGCGCTGCAATACAACGACGGATACAACGAGAGCGTGTACAGCTTCGCGAACAACGTGAACACCATCGAAGGTGGCGCCCACCTCACCGGCTTCCGCAACGCACTCACTCGTGGACTGAACCGTTGGATGTCGGAGCACCTGAACGAGAAGGAAGCGATCACGGCGACGGGCGAGGACACGCGCGAAGGCCTGGCCGCCGTCGTCTCCGTGAAGCTCTCGCACCCGCAGTTCGAGGGCCAGACCAAGTCGAAGCTCGGCAACAGCGAAGTGACTGGGCTGGTCGCGAACCTGGTGTACGACTCACTCTCCTCGTATCTCGAAGAGAACCCGGTCGTGGCCAAGGCGATCGCGCAGAAAGCCGGCGAGGCGGTGCGCGCGCGCGAAGCGGCGCGCAAGGCCCGCGAGCTCACGCGGCGCAAGGGCGCCCTCGACGGCGCGAGTCTCCCCGGCAAGCTCGCGGACTGTCAGGAACGCGACCCCGCGCGCTCCGAGATCTTCATCGTCGAGGGTGACTCGGCGGGCGGCACCGCGAAGCAGGGCCGCGACCGCTCGAACCAAGCGATCCTCCCGATCCGCGGCAAGCTGATCAACGTCGAGAAGGCGCGGCTCGACCGCATGCTCGCGAACAACGAGATACAGACGATGATCGCGGCGCTGGGCGTCGGGATCGGCGAGGACTTCGACGCCTCGAAGCTGCGCTACCACAAAGTCATTCTGATGACCGACGCCGACGTCGACGGCTCGCACATCCAGACACTCCTCCTGACTTTCTTCTTCCGGCACATGCCCGACCTGATCACGCGCGGGCATCTGTTCCTCGCGCAGCCGCCGCTGTACAAGCTGAAGCGCGGCAAGTCCGAGCAGTACATCCAGACCGACGCCGAGCTGTCACATCACTTGCTGGGCATCGGTCTCTCCGAGGCGAAGGTGTTCGCGAACGGCCAGGAAGAGGCGCTGCTCGAGAACACGCTGCGCGAGCTGCTCTCCGACGCGCAGCGCTGCGAGCGCGTGGCGGCCGCGATGGAGCGCCGCGCGATCGACTCACGACTGGTCGAGGCCGCGGCCGCGTCGGGACTCACGACCTCTTCCCCGCTGGCCGCGCCGGCCGAGCGCCAAGCGTTCGAAACGCGACTCACTTCTTATCTCGAGCACGCGTACCCCGAGACGCTCCCGATCCGTCTCGAGTGGGCGCACGACACCGAGCACAGCCGCTGGACGCCCACGGTGCACGTGACCAACACCGCGGTGCAGCGCTCCCTCGAGTTCGACCAGGCGATGCTCGAGTCACCCGACTACGGCCGCTTCGTGTCACTCGCCGAGCACGCGCGCAACGTCGGCACCGCGCCGTACAAGCTCGTGACCTCGAACGATTCGCGCGAGATCCCGACCGCGCGCCACCTGCTCGCCGAGCTGCTCCGCATCGCGAGCAAGGGTCAGTACATCCAGCGCTACAAGGGCCTCGGTGAGATGAACGCCGAGCAGCTCTGGGAGACCACGATGGATCCGGCGCGCCGCACGCTCCTGCACGTGTCGGTCGAGGATCCGCCGGGCGCGAGCGAGACCTTCAGCATCCTGATGGGCGACCTCGTCGAGCCGCGCAAAGAGTTCATCGAGAAGAACGCGCTCAACGTCACCAACCTCGATATCTGACGAGTCACTGAGTTGTCGGACACCGAAACGCCAGAGACTCCCGAGACGCCGGTCAATCCGCCGGTTCCCGTTGCGATCGAGGACGAGATGCGCCGCTCGTTCCTCGACTACTCGATGTCGGTCATCATCAGCCGCGCGCTGCCGGACGTGCGCGACGGCCTGAAGCCGAGTCAGCGCCGCATCCTGGTCACGTTCAACGACCTGAACCTGTCGTTCGATCGCCCGTACCGGAAGTGCGCGAAGATCTCGGGCGACGTCTCGGGCAACTACCACCCGCACGGCGAAGCGGTCGTGTATCCGTCGCTGGTGCGGCTCGCTCAGCCGTTCTCGATGAGATACCCGCTGGTCGACGGCCAGGGCAACTTCGGCTCGATCGACGGCGATCCGCCGGCGGCCATGCGCTACACGGAAGCGCGACTCACTCGCATCGCGACCGAGATGCTCGCCGATCTCGACCGCGAGACCGTCGACTACGTCCCGAACTACGACAACACGCGCACCGAGCCGGTCGTGCTGCCGACGCGCATCCCGAACCTGATCGTGAACGGCTCGTCGGGCATCGCGGTCGGCATGGCCACGAATATCCCGCCGCACAACATCGGCGAGACCGTGGACGCGCTCGTGTTACTCGCGAGAAACCCGCGCGCCACGCTCGACGAAGTCATGGAGAAGATCCCCGGTCCGGACTTCCCGACCGGCGCGAGGATCCACGGATCCGCGCAGATTCGCGAGGCGTACCGCTCGGGCCGTGGGCTCCTCACCGTGCGCGCGCGCGCCGAGATCGAGCAGGCGCGCGGCGGCAAGGTGCGCATCGTCGTCGACGAGATCCCGTACATGGTCAACAAGGCGTCGATGATCGAGAAGATCGCCGAGCTCGTGCGCGACGGGCGCATCGACGGCATCTCCGACGTGCGCGACGAGAGTGACCGCCGCGGCATGCGCGTCGTGGTCGAGCTGAAGAAGGACGCCGACGACCAGGTCGTGCTGAATCAGCTCTTCAAGCTGACTCCGATGCAGACCACGTTCGGCGTCAACATGGTCGCACTGGTGCGCAACAGGCCGCAGACACTCGGGCTGGTACAGTTACTCCAGTACTTCCTCGATTTCCGCCGCGAAGTCGTGCGGCGCCGCGCGGCGTACGACCTGCGCCAGGCCGAAGCGCGCGCCCACATCTTGGAAGGCTTCGCGATCGCGCTCGACAACCTCGACGCCGTGATCGCGCTCATTCGCTCGAGTCAGTCGCCGGCCGAGGCCCGAGAAGGCCTCGAGTCACGCTTCCAGCTCTCCGAGCGCCAGGCGCAGGCCATCCTCGAGCTGCGCCTGCAGCGACTCACCGCGATGGAGCGCCAGAAGATCCTCGACGAGCTCGCCGAAGTGCGCGCGCTGATCGAAGAGCTCCGGGCGTTGCTCGCGAGTGACCAGCTCGTGACCGACAAGATCGTCGAGGAGCTCGGCGAGATCCGCGAGAAATACGCCGACGACCGCCGTACCGAGCTGGCCGAGCCGGTCGAGGACTTCACGACCGAGGACCTGATCGCGGAAGAAGACATGGTCGTGACCATCACTCACCGCGGCTACGCGAAGCGCCACGTGCCGCGGCTGTACCGCGCGCAACGGCGCGGCGGCAAGGGCAAGGTCGCGGCCGCGACCGCCGACGAGGATTTCGTCGAGCAAGTCATCGTGGCCTCGACTCACGCGTATCTCCTGTGCTTCACGAACCTGGGCCGCGTGTACTGGCTGAAGGTGTTCGAGCTGCCGGAGCTGTCGCGCGCCGCGAAGGGCAAGGCGCTCGTGAATCTCCTGCGGCTGGGCGAGGGCGAGCGCATCGAGGCGATCCTGCCGGTGAGAGACTTCGACGAAGGCGGCTTCGTCGTGCTGGCCACGAAGCACGGCACGATCAAGAAGACCGAGCTCGCCGCGTTCTCGAACCCGCGCCCGAGCGGCATCATCGCGATCAACATCTCCGAGGGCGACGAGCTGATCGCGGCCGCGCGCACCGCCGGCGGCGAGCAGTTACTGCTCGCGACTCAGGACGGTAAGTCGATCCGCTTCGCCGAGGAGCAGGTACGCCCGATGGGCCGCAGCGCCACCGGCGTGCGCGGTATCTCGACCCGCGAGGGCGACGCCACCGTCGGCATGGAAGTGCTGAAGCCGGGCAAGACCATCCTCACGGTGAGTGAGAACGGCTTCGGCAAGCGCACGCCGCTCGAGGACTACCGCGAACAGAACCGCGGCGGGCAGGGCATCATCACGATCAAGACGACGGAGCGGAACGGCCAGGTCGTCGGCATCCTGCAAGTGAGTGACGGCGACGAGATCATGCTGATCACGAACGGCGGCAAGATGATTCGCACGCGGGTGGCCGAGATACCGACGATGAGCCGCAACACGCAGGGCGTGCGGCTCATGGAGCCCAACGAGGACGAGAAGGTCGTGTCCGTCGCCAAACTCGCCGAGGAAGCCGACGACGAGAGTGACTCGACGGGTCCGGAGCATGGGTAGGGTGCCCATGCGACCATCGGACGTATGAAGACGGGGCGCTCGAAGCGCCTCCTGAAGCGGGGCCGGGAAGTGATTCCCGGCGGCGTCAACAGTCCGGTGCGCGCGTTCGGCTACGTGGGCGGGCAGGCGCGCTTCATCAAGTCGGCGTCCGGCGCGCGGCTCGAGGACGAGGACGGCAACCGCTACGTCGACTGGGTCGCGTCGTGGGGCGCGATCCTCGTGGGTCACGCGCACCCGATCGTGCTCGAAGCGGTGCGCGCCGCGGCCGCGCGCGGCACGAGCTTCGGCGCGCCGACCGAAGCCGAGATCGCGCTCGCGGAGCGAGTCATCGACTTGGTCCCCGGCGTCGAGATGCTGCGCCTCGTGTCTTCCGGCACCGAAGCCACGATGAGCGCGATCCGTCTCGCGCGCGCCGCGACCGGCCGCGACCGCATCGTGAAGTTCGACGGCTGCTATCACGGTCACCCCGATCACATGCTCGCGGCCGCGGGCTCGGGCGTGGCCACGCTCGGCATTCCCGGCACCGACGGCGTGCCGCGCGCCGCGGTGGCCGACACGATCGTCCTCCCGTTCAACGACTCCGCCGCGATCGAGTCACTCTTCCAGGAGCGCGGTTCGGAGATCGCCGCGGTGATCGTCGAGCCGGTCGCCGCGAACATGGGCATGGTGCTGCCGGCGCCCGGCTTCCTCGAGTCACTCCGCCGGCTGTGCGACCGACACGGATCGGTGTTGATCTTCGACGAAGTCATCACCGGCTTCCGCGTCGCGCTCGGCGGCGCGGCAGCGCGTTTCGGAGTGACTCCCGATCTCTCGACCTTCGGCAAGGTCATCGGCGGCGGTCTGCCCGTCGGCGCGTACGGCGGCAAGCGCGCGCTGCTCGAACGCATGGCGCCCGTCGGGCCCGTGTATCAGGCCGGGACCCTCTCGGGAAATCCGCTCGCCACCGCCGCGGGGCTCGCCGTGCTCGAGCTCGCGAGCCGCCCGGGGACTTACGACGCGCTCGAAGCCACGGCCACGCGGGTCGCGCGCGGGCTCGAGGGTCTCGCGCGCGAAGTCGGCGTCCCGTTCACGACGTCCGCGCTCGGCGGGCTGTTCGGCTTCTTCTTCCACCCCGGCCCAGTCACGAGTTACGCCGACGCGCAGAAGGCCGACGGCGAGCGCTTCCGCACGTTCTTCCACGCGATGCTCGACCAAGGCGTGTATCTCGCGCCGTCGCCGTTCGAAGCGGGCTTCGTCACCACCGCGCACGGCGACACGGAGATCGACCAGACGCTCGAAGCCGCGCGCCGCGCGTTCCGGAAGCTCTGAGTCATGGAGCCCGAGCGCCGCCCGCCGCGTTTCTCGCCGATGAAGATGGGGCGCGGCGCCGAGATCGCGTTCGAGGCCGCGCTCTCCGTCGTGGTCGGCGTCGTGCTCGGGATCTTCGTCGACAAGTGGACCGGCATGTCGCCGATCTTCACGTTCGTGTTCCTCGGACTCGGCGTCGTGAACTCATTCCGGAAGCTGATCGCGCTGGGCAAATCCTCGAGCCCGCCGCCTCCGTGAGTCCGCGCCGCATCCGTTCGTTGCAGGCGAAGCACGCGCTGCTGCTCGTCCTTGCAATCGCAGGGGTGATTCCGTATGGATGCCACGCCGTTTTGAGCCTGGCTCTGGCGGGAGGGATCCAGGTCGTGAATCTGGCGGTGCTGGAGGGCAGTGTGCGTCTTCTGATCGGCGGCGGTGCGCCGCGTCCTGCGACGCAGCTCGTCCTGTTTCTGCGACTCTTGTTGCTCGGCGCCGCGGTGTTTGCCGCGCTGGGTCACTTGGGTGTCGCGCCCGCGCCGTTCGTCGCGGGTCTGCTCGTCGTCGTGCCCGCCGCGCTGTGGCACGGCGTGAGCCGCGCGGCCGAAGCGAGCTAGCCGTGGGTCACGCGCCCTCCATCTACGACGCGCTCGCGTCCTCGATTCCGGTGATCACTCAGTCACTGATCGCCGCGGTGCTGCTCGTGCTCTTGATCGCCTGGCGCGTGGGCGCGTCGGTCGGCGCCGAGAATCTCGTGCCCGACGCGCGCTTCTCGCTGCGCAACTTCATCGAGATCCTGTTCGAGGGCGTGTGCGGACTCGCGCACGACGTGATCGGACACGACTGGAAGAAGTACATGCCGCTGCTCGGCACGCTCGGCCTGTTCATCCTGGTGTCGAACCTGATGGGCATCGTGCCGGGGCTGGGCGGGCCGACCTCGTACGTCGAGACGAATCTCTCGTGGGCGATCCTCGCGGTAGTGACTTCCGAGATCGCCGCGATTCGCGTGAACGGCTTCGGCGGCTGGCTGAAACACATGATGCCCGGCCCGTGGTGGCTCGCGCCGCTGATGCTGCCCGTCGAGCTGTTCAGTCACTTGGTTCGCTTCGTGTCACTCACGATCCGACTCACGGCCAACATGTTCGCGGATCACACGTTGCTCGCGATCTTCCTGGGCGGCTTTGGCAGCGTCGTAGCGGTGCTGTTCCCGTGGATCGTGCTGGGTCTCGGCGTCTTCATCTGCTTCGTGCAGGCATTCATATTCACGTTCCTCACGATGCTCTACATAGGTATGGGCACCGAGGAATCTCATCACTGAAAGGAAACGGAATGCGCGCCCTCTATTTCGTCGTCGCCTTGGTCGCACTGTCACTCGTTCCGGAGCTCGCGTTCGCGCAGGAAGCGAGCGGCTCGGGCGGCGGGAGCATGGCGATCGGCGCCGGCCTCGCGATCGGACTCGCCGTGCTCGGCGCGGGCATCGGCCAGGGACTCACTGCCGGCAACGCGGCCGCGGGCATCGCGCGCAATCCGGGCGCCGGCGGCCCGATCCAGACCGCGATGATCATCGGTCTGGCGCTCATCGAGTCGATCGCGCTGCTCGCGTTCGTCATCGCGTTCCTGATCCAGGGCAAGTTCTAAGCCGGAACGGCCAGTCACTTTGGAGCGCTCGCGCGTTCACACGGACGCGCGGGCGCTCTCGTTTTTCGCGCGCTTCCGCGCGGCACGTCGGTTGCTCTCTCGTGCGGCGGGTGGAACGGGATGCCCTTTCACGGGACCGGGGATCTCGGGAAGCCCATGCCGGATGGGGACACGGGGAATGGCGTGCGATCAACGGGGTGAGGCGTGCGCCTTCCCCATCCGGCTTCGAAGCGAGAGACTGCCGGAGTGACTGAGGGCAGAGGCCGGTTCATCGTGCTCGAGGGCATCGACGGCTCGGGCAAGTCCGAGCAGGCGCGGCGGCTAGCTGCGTGGCTCGAGTCGAAGCGACACCACGTGGTGTCGACCCGCGAGCCCACCGACGGCCAGTGGGGCCGGACTTACCGTGCGTGGGCGCGCGGCGAGTTCGAGGCCGAGCCCGACGAAGTGTTGCACTGGTTCGTCGCCGACCGGCGCGAGCACGTCGAGCGAGTGATTCGCCCCGCGCTCGAACGCGGAGACGTCGTCGTCTGCGACCGCTACCGCGACTCGACACGCGCGTATCAGGCCGCGCAGGGCATCGACCGCGAGCGCCTGCGCGCGCTGTTCGCGGGCGGTGACTTCCCCGAGCCCGACCTCGTGCTGTGGCTGCGCGTGCCGGTGGCCACCGCGCTCGCGCGCATGGGCGAGACCGCGGAGGAGCGCTTCGAGCGCGCGGACTTCCTGTTCCGCGTCGACGCGGAGTACGAGCGCCTGGGACTCGAGCCGCTCGACGCGAGCGGCGACGTCGACCAAGTCGAGCGCGCCATTCGCGCGCGGATCGAGCGCGTGCTGCTTCCTTGACCGAGCGCGCGGCGCGCGAGACTCTGCGCGCGTGGATCCGGTCGCGTTCGTCGTCGCGGAGAGCCCAGTCACTTGGACCGAGCTGATCGGCGACGCGACGGCGCTCGCGTGCGTGTATCTCGTCGCGCGCGCGAACCCGTGGAACTGGCCGCTCGGCATCGCGAACGCCGTGCTGTTCTTCTTCGTCTTCGCGCGCGCGCGGCTGTACGGCAACGCGCTCCTGCAGATCGTGTTCGCGCTGTTGAACGCCTACGGCTGGTGGGCGTGGACTCACGGCGGCGCGCTCGGCGGCGAGCTCCCCGTGCGGCGCGCGACGCAGACCGAGCGCGCCGTGTACGCAGTCACTTCCGTGGCCGGCACGGCCGCGGCCGCGCTGATCCTCGCGCAGCAAACCGACTCACCCGCGCCCACGTGGGACGCCGCGGTGCTGGTGCTGAGTCTGTTGGCCACGTGGGCGCAGGCCGAGAAAGTCGTCGAGTCGTGGTGGCTGTGGCTCGCCGTCGACGCGATCGCGGTGCCGCTGTATCTCTCGCGCGCGCTGTACCCCACGGCGCTCTTGTACGCGTTCCTGCTCGGGCTGTGTGTCATGGGCCTGCGCGAGTGGCTGCGCCTCCTGCGCGAGCAAGCGCCGGTGCCCGTCACCGCCTCGTGATCAAGCGCCTGGTGATCGTCGGCGCGGAGTCGACCGGCAAGACCACGTTCGCGCGGGAGCTGTGCGAGTCACTCCGCGCGCGCGGCAGCCCGTTCGCGACCACGCGCTGGGTGCCCGAGGTCGGCCGCGACTACACGGTCGAGAAGCTCGCGCGCGCCCGCGCCGAGGCTGCCCGCCGCGGCGCGCCCGAGCCGGGCATGGACGACCTCGTCTGGACCACGGCCGACTTCGTCGCGATCGCCGTGGCGCAGAACGCGCTCGAGGACGCCGAGGCGAGTCACTCGGGTCCCGTCGTGGTCTGCGACACCGACACCTTCGCGACCGCGGTCTGGCACGAGCGCTATCTCGAGCGGCGCGCCCCCGAGGTCGAAGCGCTGATCGAGCCGCGCGAGCGCTCGTATCTCGTGACTCACCACGACGACGTGCCCTTCGAGGCCGACGAGATCCGCGACGGCGCGCACCTGCGCCGGTGGATGACCGAACGCTTCCTGTTGCGGCTGCGCGAGCGGGGCGAGCGGTTCGAGCTCGTGCGGGGCGCGCGCGCCGAGCGAGTCACTCGCGCGCTCGCGCTCCTCGACCGCTGGCTCGGCTAGCGAGCGAAAGAAACGCGTCGACGGGCGCGGCGCCCTTCGGATAGCATGGCCGCGGGTGCCACCGGCACTCGCCGGTGCAGCGCTCGGGAGGACTGAGTGATGGCAGGCGACAAGCCCAAGCCCGATTTCTCGGACGTGAAGAGCGGCGGCTCCTCGACGGCGCCGCCGGCGCCGAAGGCGCCGGCCCCGACGCCACAAGTCGAGGTCTACACGGTCGTTGCAGGGGACAGCCTCTCCAAGATCGCGAAGCGCTACTACGGCGACGCGAATCTCTGGCGGCGCATCTTCGAAGCGAACCGCGACCAGATCCAGAATCCCGATCTGATCCGCCCCGGGCAGAAGCTCAAGATCCCGTCGGCGAACGCCTGACGAGACACAGGAGGGAAGCCATGAAGAACCGACTCACACGGCTGCCGGTGCTCGCATTCGCGCTGGCGGCGCTCGCGCTCGCGAGTTGCGGGCGCGAGAAGAGCGTGATCGACGAACCGGCGCCGACGCCGCCGGTGTCCGCGCCCGCGCCGTTCCGCGTCACCGCGCTCGATCTGGGCAACGCGATCGACGCGAGCAAACGCATCGCCGCGCCCGCGTCGACCTTCGCGCCCAGTGACACGATCTACGCGACGGTGCTCTCCGAGGGCACGGCGCCGCGCGTCGATCTCGCGGCCAAGTGGACGTACGAGGACGGCCAGGTGGTGAGTGAGTCGACCCAGTCACTCGCGCCCGAGGGCCCCGCCGCGACCGAGTTCCACATCGCGCGCCCGAGCGGCTGGCCGGCCGGCAAGTACAAGGTCGAGATCACCGCGAACGGAGCGACCGCCGCGACCAAGGAATTCGAGGTCCGCTGAGACTCGAGTCCCCGCATGCTCGCCGGTCACTACAGCGCCGCGCTCGTCGCGAAGGCGGTCGCGCCGCGCGCGCCGCTGTGGTCGCTGTTCGCCGCCGCGCAGGCGGTCGACATCGCGTGGGCGCTGCTCGTGCTCGCGGGCATCGAGCACTTCCGCCTCGATCCCACGCTGCCGTCGAATCCGCTCGACCTGTATCACATGCCGTACACGCACGGCCTGCCGGCGACGTTCGCGTGGGCGGCGGCCGCGTATCTCGCGGCGCGCGCGTGGGTCGGTGACTCACGCGTGGCGCTCGCGCTCGCCGCAGTGACTGCGTCGCATTGGCTGCTCGATTGGCTGGTGCACCGCCCCGACCTGCCGCTGTGGGGAGACGCGCACAAAGTCGGGCTCGCGCTGTGGGATCGGCCGTGGCTCGCGTGGTGGGTCGAGCTCGGGTTCGTCGTCGCGAGCGGGGCCGTGTTGCTGCGCGCGGCGAGCTCGCGGCGGCGCGCCGCGTGGGTGATCGGGGCGCTCGTGCTGCTGCACCTCGTGTCACTCTCGCCCCTGGCGCTGACCAGCCCTGCGACGTTCGCGGTCATGGCGCTGACTCTGTACGCCGCGCTGGCCGCGGCCGCGTGGCGGCTCGAGCCCGAGTCACGCGCGTGATCGGCGTCGACGGGACGAACGGCGGCTGGATCGTCGCCGCCCGCGCGCGCGGCACCATCGCGTGTTGGCGGATCGCGCGCTTCGAGGAGCTGTTTCAGGAGTCAGCGCGGCCGCGCGTGGTCGCGATCGACATTCCGATCGGCCTGCCGAAGAGCGGCGCGCGGGAGTGCGACCGCGCCGCGCGGAAGTTACTGGGTCCCAAGCGCGGCACGAGCGTGTTTCCCGCGCCGACGCGCGAGATGCTTGCCGCGAAGAGCCGTCCCGCCAACATGACCGTGCAGAGCTGGGGAATCCGGTCGAAGGTCCTCGAGGTGGACCTGGTCCTGCGCCGAAACGCAGCCGCCCGCGAAGTGACTCACGAGGTTCACCCGGAGCTCTGCTTCTACTACATGAACGGCAACGCGCCGATCGACGCGCCCAAGCGGAAGCCGGAGGGAGAGGCCGAGAGACTTGCGCTACTACGCGCCTGGAGCGGCGGCGCGATCGACCAGGCGCTCGCGCGCACGCGTCAGCTCACCTGCCAGCGCGACGACGTGCTCGACGCCTTCGCCGCGCTGTGGACGGCGGAGCGCATCGCCGACGGCAAAGCGGTGACTCACCCCCCGAATCCCGAGCTCGACTCCCACGGGCTCGCGATGTCGATCACCGCGTAGCGCGAAACGGCTCGGCCAGCATCGCGCCGAGCGCGCGCGGATCGCCAGTCACTCCCTCGCGCAGCCCGAGCGGGAAGTGCTCGGCCGACGTGTTCGCGCAGCGGCTCCCGAAGAGGCGGTCCCAGAAGCTGAAGATCGTGCCGTAGTTCGAGTCGTGCTCGGCGCGCAACACCGAATGGTGTCGCCGGTGCAGCGCCGGCGTGACGATCACGCGCCCCAGCGCGCGCTCGAGCGCGCGCGGCAGGTCGAAGCTCCCGTGCTGCAGCGCGTTCGCCGCGCCGAACACGGCCTCGAAGACGACGACCCCGGCGACCGGCGCGCCCAAGAGCGCGATCGCCGCGAGCCGCACCGGCACCGACAGCAGTATCTCGCCCGGGTGGAAGCGCAGCGCCGTCGACACGTGCACCGCCGGGTCGGCGTGGTGCACGTGATGGAAGCGCCAGAGAAGCGGCAGCGAGTGATTCACGCGATGCCAGGCGTACGACGTGAGATCGAGCCCGAGCGCGGTCGCGAGCACGGCAGCCCAGAGCGGCGCGCCGGCAACCTGCAGCAACCCGAAGTGACTCGCCTCGACCCAGCGCGCGACGCTCCACTCCGCCGCGCCGAACACGAGCGCGCGCAACGCGAGCGCGGTCGCCCAGATCCCGGCGTTCGCCAGCCACGCGGGCCGCAGCGGCTCGTGCGGCGCGACGCGCTCCGCCACGAGCCCAAGCCCCAGCGCGGCCGCGACCGACGCCGAGACGACGACCTCGGGAGTCACACGGGCTCGAGCGGACGGTGCGGCTCGGGCGGCAGCTCGACTTCGATCGAGTCACCCACGCGAAGCTCCCCGCCCGCCAGCACGACGCCCATGACCCCCGCCTTGCGGATCAGGTTCCCGTTCCCGTCGCGGTCGAGCACCGCCTTCATCAGCCCGGGCGCGAGACCTTCGAGCTGCATGCACGGGTTCCGCAGGCCAGTCACTTCCACCACGGCGCTGGCCCCAAGGTGCAGCCGCGTCCCGGTGGGCAGCGCCAGGAGATACAGCCCGCGCGTGGTCACGTTCTCGCCCATCCGCCCCGCCGCGATCTCGAAGCCCGACAGCCGCAGCTCGTCGTGGAGCTCCGAGTGAATCAGGTGCACCTGCCGCAGGTTCGGCTGACTCGGGTCGCGCGCCACCCGGGAGCGGTGCTTCACGGTGACTCCCGCGTGCGCGTCGCCCTCGACCCCGAGCCCTTCCAGCAGGCGCAGGCTCGCGCACCCGCCCTTGCTCATGGTGTGACTCGCGCTCGCCGACAGCGCGATGATCGTTGCGGCCATGGCGCCGAGAGTATCCAATGTCGAGTCGTGATTCCGGCGTGGCTCAAGATCGCGTACACGGCGTTCATGGCGGTGCTCGTGCCGTTCTATCTCGCGACGTACGGCCCGACGAACTTCCTGTATTTCTGCGACGTGGCGTTGTTCTTCACGCTTGCGGCGCTGTGGACCGAGCGCCCGCTGCTCGCCGGCATTCCCGCCGTCGGGATCCTCCTGCCGCAGGCGTTCTGGGTCGTCCCATCGGGCTGGCCGGATACGAGCATCATCGCCGCGAGATAGGCCGGCGCCGGGAGCCACGTCTGTGACTCGGTCTCCGACGGGCCGAACACGTAGTTCACGTTGACGGGCAGGTTCGGATCGCCGGCCGGGGCGGGCGGTTGCGGCAGCAGGAAGTAACTCACGAGCATCAGCCCCCAGCCGAGTCCGACCCAGGCGGCGAAGGAGCGGCGGTCGCGCTGTTGCTCGGCGCGTGGTGGCCGACTCACTGGGCGCTCTTGCGAGTCAGCCCGGCGCCGCGTTCGACGAGCCGTCCGGCCCCGAGCGTGCCGCCGCGCGGCACAGGCCGAGCCCGACCAGGGTGAGCGCGAGCGCAGCCGCGACCCAGCGGCCCGGCGTGTGCGCGCCTTCCACGTCGAAGCCGGCCAGGCCGAACGCCTCGAACTGCGCCGCGATCGCGGCGACGCCCCAGAGTGAGTGCAGCGCGAAGGCGGGCCAGAGTGACTTCGACGACTGGCGCACCACGCACAGGATCAGCGCGTTGCACAGCGACGGCACGAGCGCCCACATCCCGGCCGAGAACAGCGCGGGCAGGAACGCGGCGGCGAAGCCCGAGAGCACCGCGGTGAGAGTGACTCCCGACACGGCGCCGAGCCGCGCGGACGCCAGCGGCTGGAGCACGCCCCGGAAGAAGAAGTCGTACACGAGTGGGAACACGCCGACGAACACCACCGCCAGCGCGGGGACGAGATACAACGGCGGCTCGCCGACGATCTCCGCCGGAACGGGCGGCGGCGGCACGAGCGCCTTCACCAGGTTGTCGATCTCACTCGAGACCACGAGCGATGGGACGAGACACAGCACCGCGAGCCACGCGCTCGCGGGCGCGGGTCCGAGCCCGAGCTGGCGTGCGGGCGGCTGGCGGAACCGCGCCGCGCACAGCGCGAACAGACTGCCGTACGCGACGAGCGCGGCCATGCCGACCCCGGACCAGTCGAGCTGCAGCCCGATCCGCTTGAACAGGATGAACCAGAGCAAGTGAATCAGCGGCGCCATCAGCGCCAGCGTGAACGCGAACTCGAGAGTGAGTGGCGGCCGGGGCTCGGCCTCGGGGTCTGGGATCATTTCGCGAACAGGATCGGCCGCAGCGCCTGACCGGTGTAAGAGAGTGGGTTGTTCGCGACCTCTTCGGGCGTGCCGGTCGCGAGTATCTCGCCGCCTTTGTCGCCGCCCTCGGGCCCGAGGTCGATGATGTAGTCGGCGGTCTTGATCACGTCCAGATTGTGCTCGATGACCACGACCGTGTTCCCGCGCTCCACCAGCTTGGTCAGCACGTCGAGCAGCTTCTCGACGTCGGCGAAGTGCAGGCCCGTGGTCGGCTCGTCGAGGATGTACATGGTGCGGCCGGTGGCGCGCTTCGACAGCTCCTTCGCGAGCTTGATGCGCTGCGCCTCGCCGCCCGAGAGAGTCGTGGCCTGCTGGCCCAGGTGCACGTAGCCGAGCCCGACCTCGGCGAGTGTCTGCAGCCCGGGCCGGATCGACGGAATGTTGCCCAGCACCTCGAGCGCCTCGTCGACGGTCATCTCCAGCACGTCCGAGATCGACTTGCCCTTGTATTTCACCTCGAGTGTTTGCGGGTTGTATCTCTTGCCCTGACACTCCTCGCAGGTCACGTACACGTCGGGCAGGAAGTGCATCTCGATGCGCAGGATGCCGTCGCCCTGACACGCCTCGCAGCGCCCGCCCTTCACGTTGAACGAGAACCGCCCGGGCTGATACCCGCGCTGACGTGACTCGGGCAGCTGCGTGAACAGCTCGCGGATGCCCGTGAAAATCCCCGTGTAAGTCGCCGGATTCGAGCGCGACGTGCGGCCGATCGGGTCCTGAGAGACGTCGATCACCTTGTCCAGGTGCGGCAGGCCGTCCACGCGCTTGTGCTTGCCGGGCTTTTCCTTCGCGTCGAACAGCTTGTGCGCGAGCGCGCGGTACAGCGTGTCGTTCACGAGCGTCGACTTACCGCTGCCCGACACGCCAGTCACTACGGTCAGCACGCCGAGCGGGAAGCGCGCGGTCACATCGCGCAGGTTGTTCTCGCCGGCGCCCACGATGGTCACGAACTTGTCCGAGCCGGGCCGGCGCAGCTTCGGCACCGGGATGAAGCGCTTGCCCGACAGGAACTGACCCGTGAGTGAACGCGCTTCCTTCTCGATGTCGGCCGGGCGGCCCTCGGCCACGATCTCGCCGCCGTGTCTCCCCGCGCCGGGCCCGAGGTCGATCACCCAGTCACTCGCGCGGATCGTCTCTTCGTCGTGCTCGACCACGATCACGGTGTTGCCCGTGTCGCGCAGCGAGACCAGGGTGCGGAGCAGCCGCGCGTTGTCGCGCGCGTGCAGGCCGATCGACGGCTCGTCGAGGATGTACAGCACGCCGGCCAAGGCCGACCCTACCTGCGTGGCGAGCCGGATGCGCTGACTCTCTCCGCCCGACAGGGTCGCGGCCGTGCGCTCGAGGGTCAGATACTCGAGCCCCACGTTGCACAGGAACGTGAGTCGCTCGCGGACTTCGCGCAGCAGCCGCTCGGCGATCGCGAGCTCCTGCTTGCCGAGCTTGATCTTCTCGAAGTGCTGCACGGCCTGCGCGACCGACAGCTTGCCCACGTCCGGCAGACTCACTCCGGCCACCAGCACCGAGCGCGCCTCGGGGCGCAGCCGCGCGCCGCTGCACGTGTCGCACGCGGTGTTGCTCATGTACTCGCGCAGGCCCTCGCGCACGAGGTCCGACTCACTCTCGCGGTAGCGCTTGTCGAGCAGGCCGATGACTCCCGACCACTGGCGGTCGAAGCTCCACTTCCGGCTGCGCCCGAAGCGGAACGTGACTTTCTCGTCGGTGCCCGACAGGATCTGCGAGCGCGCCTCGGGCGCGAGCTTCTTCCACGGCGTGTCGAGCGAGAAGCCATAGTGCGCCGACAGCGAGCGCAGCATCGACAAGTAGTATCTCGATGCGTGGCCGCGGCCCTTGAAGGGCGCGATCGCGCCGTCGTCCAGCGACAGATTCGGGTCGGGCACGAGTAAGTCGGGGTCGAAGAAGTCCTTCGTGCCCAGGCCGTCGCAGCCGGGGCACGCGCCCTGCGGGCTGTTGAACGAGAACAGCCGCGGGTTGATCTCGGGGAAGCTCGCGCCGCACTCCATGCACGCGGCCAGCTCCGAGAACAGCACTTCTTCGTTGCCGGGGCCGATGTCGACCTTCGCGAACCCCTGACTCGCGCGCAGCGCGGTCTCGAGTGAGTCGGCCAGGCGCTGAGTCACGTCGGCGCGAATCACCAGGCGGTCGATCACCAGGTCGATGTCGTGGCGCTTCTTGCGGTCGAGCTCGGGCGCTTCGTCGAGCGGATGGTCCTTGCCGTCGATGCGCACGCGCACGAAGCCCTGGCGCTGGAACTCGCGCAGCTCCTTCTTGTACTCGCCCTTGCGCCCGCGCACGACGGGCGAGAGCACCTGGATCCGCGTGCCGTCCGGCAGTGACTGCACGCGTTCGCACATCTGCTTCACGGTCTGCGCCTGGATCGGCTTCCCGCAGTTCACGCAGTGCGGCACGCCGACGCGCGCGTACAAGAGACGCAGATAGTCGTAGATCTCGGTCACCGTGCCGACGGTCGAGCGCGGGTTGCGGCTCGTGGTCTTCTGCTCGATCGAGATCGCGGGAGACAGTCCCTCGATCGAGTCGACCTCGGGCTTCTTCATCTGGTCGAGGAACTGGCGCGCGTACGCCGAGAGACTCTCGACGTAGCGGCGCTGGCCCTCGGCGTACAGCGTGTCGAACGCGAGCGACGACTTACCCGAGCCCGACAGACCCGTGAAGCACACGAGCTGGTTGCGGGGAATCCGAACGTCGACCGACTTCAAGTTGTGCTCGGACGCGCCCCTGACAACGATGTCTTGCGGCTCCTGTCTCACTTTGGCTCCGTTCGTCTGCGACTCACTGCGCGCTTCGCTGCGCTGCGCTTGCACGCCTCGCTCAGGGCGGCCTTCGCTCGGCTCTCTCGTACTCACTCTCCTGCCCCCCGCGACGATTCGTTCTGCGCAAGCGCGACCGCCAATCTTACCGCCTCGATCATCGAGCTTGGGTCCGCCTTCCCTTTCCCCGCGATGTCGAAAGCGGTTCCGTGGTCCACGCTCGTGCGCACGAGCGGCAGGCCCAGGGTCACGTTCACGGCTTGGCCGAACGCGTGCGTCTTGAGAGGCGCCAGGCCCTGGTCGTGATACATCGCGAGCACGGCGTCGAACTCGCCCGCGACCGCGCGGTGGAAGAGTGTGTCGGCCGCGAACGGCCCGCGCGCGTCGATCCCGCGCGCGCACGCGTCGGCGACGGCGGGCGCGATCACGCGGATCTCCTCGTCGCCGAAGCGCCCGCCCTCGCTCGCGTGCGGGTTCAGCCCGCACACGGCGATGCGCGGCGCGGGCACGCGGAAGCGGCGCGCGAGATCGCGCTGCATGACTTCGAGCGTGGCGGCCACGCCCTCGCGAGTGAGTCGGCCCGGCACCTCGCGCAGCGCGCAGTGAATCGTCGCGAGCGCGACGCGCAGGCCGCGGCCCACGAGCATCATCACGGCTCGGCCCTCGCCCGCTATCTCTTCGATCAGCTCCGTGTGGCCGGGGTACGAGAAGCCGCCGTCGCCCAGCACCTCCTTCGAGAGGGGCGCCGTGGCCATGGCGTCGAGCTCGCCCGAGAGGCAGTCACTCGCCGCCGCCTTCACGGCCGCCACGATCCCCGCGGCGGCACCGGCGGCGGGTTTTCCCGGAGTCACTCGCGCGCTGGCGAACGGCTTGGTCGCGATCCCCTCGAGCGCGCCTCCAGCGCGAGTCACTGCGTCGACGTCGCCGTACACGCGCAGGTCGAGTGATTCGTGACTCAGCGCGCGCAGCGCGGCCGCCACCACTTCGGGGCCGATCCCGGCGGGATCGCCGACCGTGATGCCGATGCGCGGGCGGGGGGTGCGGGGGCGCTCGCTCAACGAAGCTCCGGTGCGACCACCTCGATGTAGCGGGACTTGCGCACGTCGGCGATCCACTTCTCGAAGGCCGGCATGGTCTGCTGCTCCATCAGCTCGCCGCGCAGGCGGTCGGCGACTTGCTCGAACGGGACCTCGGACGGATCGAAGCGGTCGAGTAACTGGAAGAGATTCTCGCCGTGCGCGTTCTCGACCACCGGGCTGATCTCGCCGGGCGCGAGACCCGCGATGGCGCCCTTGATGTCGGCCGGCGCGTCGACCTCGCGAAACACGGTGAGTCCGCCCTGCGACGCCGTCGGCGCGCTCGAGTATTTCCGCGCCAGCCCCGCGAAGTCGCCGTTCGCGAGCGCCTTCGCGCGCAGCTGCTCGGTGGCTTCGCGCGCTTCGGCGCGCTTGGCCGGCGGTGAGTCGGGCGGCACGGGAATCAGGATGTGCAGCACGCGCACGCGCACGCCCGGCTTCGCGTGCCCATAGCGCTCGTCGTACAGCTTCTTCACGTCGTCCTCGGTGACTCGCACTTTCCCTTGCACGGCCCCCTGGACGATCTTCATGCGCGTGATCTGGCGGCCCAGCTGCTCGCGGTAGCTCTTCTTGTCGAGCCCCTGTGCGTCGGCCGCGGCGTAGATCTGGTCCGTGCTCACCTTCTCGTCGCGCGCGATGCTGGCGATCGCTTCGTCGATCTCCTCGTCGCTGGCCGCCAGGTTCTGCTTCTTCGCGACCTGCATGACGAGCTTCTCGTCGACGAGTGTCTGGACCGCGGTGCGGCGCAGCTCGAGCATGTCCTCCTGAGACATCTGCTCGCCGCGCGCGCGCACGCGACTCACGTACTGCTGCCAAGTCTCGCGCACCTCGGAGAGCAGCACGACCTCGTCGCCGACGATCACGGCCACGCCGTCGACCACCTGCGCTCGCGCCGCGGGCGCGAAGGCGAGCGCGAGCAACAGCGCCGCCAGCGCTCTCACTCGAGTGACTCCAGCGCCCGTTCGTTCACCTTGATCTCGGCCTTCTTGCGCAAGTTGCGCACCCACTCGCGGCGCAGGTCGTCGAGCGTCCGCTCGCTGAGCTCGACGCCGATCTTCTCGCGCACGTCCTCGAAGCTGGCTTCGTGGGCCGGGAGTTTGCTCTCGACGAGAAACAGATGGAAGCCGTAGGGCGACTCGATCACGGGAGACACTTGGCCCGGGTCGAGCTCGAACGCGCGGTCGAACGCCTCGGGCAGCTGGCCCTTCGCGAACGGCGGCAGCTGCCCGCCGTCGGCCGCCTCGGGGCCGATGCTGTTCGCGCGCGCGAGCTCCGCAAAATCCGCGCCCGCCTCGAGCTGCGCGCGCAGGGCTTCGGCCTTGGCTTTCTCGGCCACGACGATCTGTCGCATCTGCACGCGCGGCGGTGTCGCGTAGTCCGCGCGGTGCTCCTGGAAGTACGCCTTCATCGCGCTCTCGGGCGCGCGCGAGCGGTCGCCGAGATCGGCCAGCGCCATGCGCTCGAGGATCATCTCGCGGCGCACCTGCTCGCGATAGCGCGGATCCGGGTCCTGCCAGTCCTGGCCGTGGATGTCCCGCAGCCGCGCCTCGACCTCGGCCGGGCTCACGGCGATGCCGCGTTTGGCGGCCAGATTCAGTACGACCTGGTCGTTCACGAGCCGCTGGAGCGCTTCGCTGGCGACGTCGTCCCGCTTCGCGTCCGTGTTGTCCTCCATCTGCTCGTCGACGAGCCGGCGCAGCTCGGACGACGGGATCTTCACGCCGTCGACCTCGGCGGCCCAGCCGTCGTCCCCGGCGCGCGAGCCGCAGCCGAGGACCAACGCCGCGAGCAGAATGGCGAGTGGCTTCATGGGTTTCCGCGCTCCTCTGGGGCGGGGGGCGTTTCGGGGCCGAGAAGTTCCACGAGCGCGAGGCTCTCGGCCAGGGCGTCGGCCGAGCTGCGCAGCTTGAGCGCGAGCCGCCGGTCGGGAGACGCGCGCAGCTGCGCGCCGGGCTGGCCGATGATGCGCACGATGCGGGTCGGATCGATCCGCGCGCGCTCGCCGACCTGGAACACGAGCTCGCCGTTCTTCACCTCGACCTGAGTCACTCCCAGGCGGCGGCAGCGGATCTTCAGGCGAATCACTTCGAGCAGGTTCTGCGCTTCGGTGGGCAGCGGGCCGTAGCGGTCGAGTAAGTCGCCGCGCAGCGCGGCGAGCTCGGCGTCGTCGCGCGCGCCCGAGAGCTGCTTGTACAGCGCGAGTCTCTGACTCACTTCGGGCACGTACTTCTCGGGCAGGAGCGCGGCCTGCGGTAGCCGGATCTCGGGCTCGACCGCGTCGACGTCTTCCTGTCCGCGCAGCCGCGCGATCGCCTGGTCGAGCATCTCCATGTACAGGTCGTAGCCGACCGACGCGACGTGACCCGACTGCTCGGCGCCCAGCAAGTTACCCGCGCCGCGTATCTCGAGATCCTCGGTCGCGAGGCGGAAGCCGGCGCCCAGCTCCGACAGATCCTGGATCGCCTCGAAGCGGCGCTGCGCCTCCTCACTCACTTGGCCAGACGCGGGCAACAGGAGATACGCGTACGCGCGGCGGTTGCTGCGCCCGACGCGGCCGCGCAGCTGATACAGCTGCGCCAGGCCGAACATGTCTGCGCGGTGGATCAGGATCGTGTTGGCGTTCGGTATGTCGAGCCCCGACTCGATGATCGCCGTGCAGACCAGCACGTCGAAGTCGCGCTTCAGGAACGCGAGCATGGTCTTCTCGAGCGCGGCGCCCGACATCTGCCCGTGCGCGACGACGATGCGCGCGGTCGGCACCACGCGGCGCAGATAGTCGGCGATCTCGCCGATCGTCTCGACGCGGTTGTGCACGAAGAACACCTGCCCGCCGCGGCGCAGCTCGCGGTCGATCGACTCGCGAATCAGATCCTCACTCACTCGCGCGACTTGCGTGCGCACCGCGATGCGGTCCGGCGGCGGCGTCTGCAGCACCGACAGATCGCGCATGCCCGAGAACGCCAGCTGCAACGTGCGCGGGATCGGCGTGGCGGTGAGAGTGAGTACGTCGACGAGCTTCCGCAGCTGCTTCAGGCGCTCCTTGTCCGCCACGCCGAAGCGGTGCTCCTCGTCGACGATCACCAGGCCCAGATTGCGGAACACCACGTCCTTCGAGAGGAGCCTGTGAGTCCCGATCACGACGTCGACCTTCCCCGACGCGAGCCCTTCGCGGACCTCCTTCACCTGCTTGGGGTTCGAGAGGCGAGACAGCGGGGCGACGGTGATCGCGGTCTGCGCGAAGCGCTCGCGCAGTGTCTCGAAGTGCTGCTGACACAGGACGGTGGTGGGCACGAGGAAGGCGACTTGCTTCCCGCCCGCCGCGGCGAGATACGCGGCGCGGCACGCGACCTCGGTCTTGCCGAAGCCCACGTCGCCGCACACGAGCCGGTCCATGGGCCGCGAGCGCTGCATGTCGCCGATCACGTCGTCGACGGCCTTGCGCTGGTCCGGAGTGTCTTCGAAGCGGAAGCGCGCCTCGAACTCTTCGTACGCGGCGTCGGGCGGCGGGAACGCGAAGCCCGGAAGCTGCTCGCGCGCGGCGATCACCGCGAGTAACTCCTCGGCCATCTCGCGCACGGCGCGCTTCACGCGCGCCTTGCGCTTCACCCAGAGCTCGCCGCCGAGTCTGTCGACCGCGGGGCTCGCGTCTTCGGACGCGCCGTAGCGCTGCACCTGGCCCAGGCGAGACACCGGCACGTACAGCTTGTCGCCCTTGTCGTAGAGCAGCAGCAGGAACTCCTGCTCGCCGCCCGCCACGGGCAGCCGAGTGAGTCCGCCGTAGCGGCCGATGCCGTGCTCGGCGTGCACGAGAAACTCGCCCTCCTGGATCTGCGCGAGTCTCTCGACCGCGCTCGACTGCCGAGTGACTCGCACGGGCCGCCGCTGCTGGCGCTCGCCGAACACGTTCTGCTCGGTGACCACCACGACCGAGTCGTCGGGCAGCTCGAAGCCGTCGGCGAGCGGAGACACGACCACGTCGATCTCGCCGGGCGCCGGCCACGCGGGCCAAGCCCCGTCCTGCGCGGCGCGCACCGGCAGCTCGAGGCCGTAGTCCTTCAGGATGTCGACCAGGCGGTCCGCGTTCGCGAGCGACGGCGTCGTGAGTCGCACCGCGCGCTTGCCCTCGCGCCACGCGCCGATGCGCTGAGTCAGCGGCTCGAGCGCGCGCCCGCTGCCGCGCTGCTCCTCGATCTCGCGCCGCAGCTCGCGGTGGTCGCCGCCGCGCGCGTCGACGACTTCCTCGTCGGCGGTGGGGTCGAGCACGCCGATCGGGTCGAGCAACACCGGGCGGTGTCGCAGCACCCGCTGCCACGCGCTCTCGTCGGTGGCGTACAGCGCGAGCGGGTCACTCACCAGGCGATCCTGAGCCGCCGCGTGCTCGTGACCCGTGAACACCTCGCCGATGAACGACAGCGCCCGCGCGCGCCCCGTGTCGGGGTCGTCGACGGCGATGCGCGTCTCGGGCGGGAGATAGTCGAAGACCGTCTCCATCTCGTCGTGCAGGAGTGACTCGATGTTCTCGACACCCGCCGGCAGCGCGCGCCGAGCGAACGCCTCGGTCACGGAGTAGATCTGTGACTCGGGCAGCTTCTGCTCGCGCCCCATGCGGCGCGCTTCGTGGATCAGTGAGTCGCGGTCGCTGGGCAGGCGGTACGAGCGCGGCGGGATCGCGATCACGCGCTCGAGCTCGCCCTCGGAGCGCTGCGTCGCGGGGTCGAAGCGCCGGATCGAGCCGATGCGGTCGAAGTCGAACTCGATGCGCACGGGCCGGTCGAGCTGCGGCGGGAACAGGTCGACGATGCCGCCGCGCGCGCCGACCTCGCCGCGCTCCTCGACCAGACTCGTGCGGTGGTAGCCGGCCTGCGCCAGCACGTCGACCAGCGCGTCGCGGTCGACCGTGAGTCCGCGCTCGAGATGAGTCACTCGCCCGCGCAGCTCGGCGCGCGACGGGGTGCGGCGCAACAGCGCCGACCACGAAGAAACCACCGTGAGTGGCGTGTCCGCGCCCGCCGAGAGCCACGCGTACAAGAGACTCATGCGCCGCGCCTCGACCTCGGGGTGCGCCGAGAAGCGGTCGTAGGGCGGCACGTCGTAGCGCGGGAAGAGCCGCACGTCGGTCGCGGGCGAGAGCGCGCGCAGCGCCGCGGCGAAGCGCTCGGCCCGAGTCGTCGTCGGCGAGATCACAAGCAGCGGACCGGCGAACACGGCCCGCAGCTGCGCGGTCAGGTACGCCGACCCCGAGCCGCGAATCCGCCCGACGCGCAGCGCGCGCGGGCCCGTGAGCGCTTTTTCGATCAGCTCCGTCGTTCGCACAGGGCCGCTCTCCGGTGGTTAAACGCGGAACGGCCCACCCACCGGGGAGACCCCGGGGGGTAGGCTGAGCTCCTATTGGGCGAGCACTATACCCCCGGCTATACTGCGCGCCCCTTCCATCCCCCTTCCGAAGGACCGTTCACATGAGCCTCGAACTGATCGGCCGCAAGCTCGGCATGACCCAGATTTTCAACGACGCGGGCGACCGCGTGTCGGTCACCGTGATCCAGGCGGGCCCGTGCACCGTCGTGCAGAAGAAGTCGGACGAGACCGACGGCTACTGCGCGCTGCAGCTCGGCTTCGCGGACAAGAAGCCCAAGCACACGCCGAAGGCGATGCAGGGTCACTTCGCGAAGGCCAAGACCGCGCCGAAGCGCGTGCTCGCGGAAGTCGCGGTCGATGCCAAGGAGCTCGAGAGCTACGAGGTCGGGCAGGAAGTGACTGCGCAGGGCTACGAGGCCGGCCAGCAGGTCGACGTGATCGGCACCAGCAAGGGCCGCGGCTTCACGGGCGTGGTGAAGCGCCACGGCTTCCCGACCCGCAGCCCGAGTCACGGCAACCACGAGTCTTTCCGCCACGGCGGCGCGGTGTCTTCGGGCACCTTCCCCGGCCGCATCAGGAAGGGCCTGCGCATGGCGGGTCACTCGGGTAACTCGCGAGTGACTCAGCTGAACCTGCGCGTGGAGAGGGTCGAGCTCGACAAGAACCTGATCTACGTGGGCGGCGCGGTGCCCGGCCCGGCCGACGGCATCGTGCGCATCCGCCCCACCGTCAAGGGCTGAAGCCGCGGCGCGCTACGACCGCAAGGACTCCTTCTACCGCCGCGCCAAGGACGAAGGGCTGCGCTCGCGCGCGGCCTTCAAGCTCGAGGACTTGCTGCGACGCGCGCCGCGCCTGGCGAAGAACGCCGCGGTGCTCGACCTGGGCTGCTGGCCCGGCGGCTGGCTCGAGGTGCTGGCGCGCGTGATCGGCCCCGAGGGCCGGATCGTCGGCGTCGACCTGCAAGAGACTCCCGCGCTCGCCGCGCCTCAAGTCACGGTGCTCACGCTCGACTTCACCGCGCCCGAGTCACTCGCCGCGCTGCGCGCGGCGTTGGGCCGCCCCGCCGACGCCGTGCTGTGCGACGCCTCGCCCAAGCTCACCGGCGTGCGCGACGTGGACCTGGGCGCGATCGAGGAGATCTACCTGGCCGCCCTCGCGATCGCCGAGTCACTCCTCGCCCCGCGCGGCTTCCTGATCGTGAAGGGCTTCCCGGGCCAGGAGAGTGACTCGTTCCGCAAGGAGCTGCGCAGGAAGTTCGCCGACGTGCACGAGGTCCGGCCCGAGGGGAAGCGCACCACTTCCAAAGAGTTCTACTGGGTCGCCAGCCAGCGGAAGTGACTAGTCGGGTGGTCATTCCGTCGCGTGCTGTCGGCCAGTAGCAGCCCATCCGACGAACATTCCTAGGGCGCACCAAGCTGTTCCCGACAGCTCGTACCCGAACACCTGTACGAAGTAGCCCGAGTGATAGACGAGGCCAAATCCAGCGATCGCGAACACCGTCCCTGCGACCAAGCCCCCCACCATCTGTGAGCGGCTCCCGGCGATAAGCGAGCCCTTCACTCCTGAGGCCGCCCACCAGCACAGCATGGGACTCACGACCCCGGCCAATCCGGCGTAGACCTCCCCGCCAAAGACCACGGGTACTCCCATAACCAGAGTCATCACGATGTATAGGAAGAGCAGTGGCAGAAGTGCTCCAAATCTTGTCGTCCTCGTTCCGGCCGAGGTGACTCAGCAGAGCCAGTCGAGCCACACCGCACGCCTCCGCGACGGCGCGCATCTCAATCTGGACTCTGTTGCTCGCTGAATTGTATGGGTCACCCCGGGGTTGTGACCTGAGCACCGCGATCCAGTGGTTCGCAAGTCCGATCCTCCAGTACGCGTTGAGGAGGGGGGCTCTGAGCTCATCCTTTAGGAGGGACACTGCTCCGCTGTCCATGGCGCGTCGAAACTGGTCGTCGCTGAGTGCGCAGCCCAGAGACTCGGGATCGGTTTTCGACGAGACAGCCGCACAGAACTCGAGTTCATCGATGAGTGACTGTACCGGGCCGACCTCCGGCCGAGGAATGGACACTGCAAGTGCCCCGGTCTGAGTGGCGCAGAATCCGAGCCACTGGTCACGGTGTCGACGAAGCTCAGATGGTCGGAACCTTCGTCCACGCGGGTGGTTGTTGTTGTATCCGTGAATCTCGGCGTGACATTCGAAGCACACAGGTATCGCGTTGTCTTTTGTGCTGTCGCCGCCGTCGCTCTTGGGCTCGATGTGGTCGAGCTCCATCTTGAATCCACAGAAACGGTGGCAGATGCAACACCGCCGGTGACAAGCGACTAGCAGCTCCTCCGCATCCATCTCGCTGAAGCGATCCCCTGACACAGTTCCCTACGAGTCAGTGAGCCAAGAGAAACCTACGCGCACTGCCGGGTGGCCGCCCGACTCGAGTATCTCGCCGTGCGCGACGGTGACCCGGTCGAAGTCCCAGGCCAGGATGCGGTCGACGGACGCGCGCACCGCGCGGCGGTCCTTCATCACGCTGTAGCGGAAGATGCGCGAGGGGCCGAAGCCGCCATACGCGCCGTTCACGCGCATGAGCAGGCGAGTCACTAAGCTCGCAGACGTGCGCACGTTGAAGCACAGGTCGAGACACAGGAGCGTGCGGCTCGCGCGGTGCAGGAACACGGTCTCGTTCAGGCTCGGCGCGCCAGTCACCAGCACCTGGTCGAGCTGGCCGGCCCAGAGGTCGGGCGCCTTGTCGCCGAGCACCTCGTCGACCTTCACGTCGCCCAGCTTCTCGCGCAGGCCGGGCGCGGCGAAGACGCGCGCCTGCGGGTACTCGCGGATCGAGTTGCGCAGGAACATGTGGTGCAACAGGTTCGGCGCGATCAGCGCGCGCACGGGCCCGAGTGAGTCGATCGCGCGGCGCACGTCGTCGGTGAGTGGGCCGGGCGTGTGCACGACCACGCCGCCGCTCGCGAGCCGGATGACACAGCTGCGTGTTCCCAGCTCGACGCCGCCGGGCAGGCGCAGTGGGTGGTCGATCGCGACGAGATCGCGGTGCAGCTCGCGAATGCGCGGCTCGGTCATGGCTCCATGGTACGGCGTAGAATCGCGGGCATGGAGCGCAACATCGAGCTGCGGTCGGGGCGGACTCACGTGCAGATCGAGGGGGCGGGCCGGCCGCTCGTCTGGACCCACGGCTTCACCAGCTCGATCGCGATGGAGGACACCACGGGAATGGGGGCGATGTGGCGGGACGCCGGCGAGCTCGAGCTGGCGCGCTACGACGCGCGCGGTCACGGGCGCTCGGCGCCGGGCCGCGATGACGCGGCGCTGGGTTGGTCGGCGCTCGGCGACGACTTACTCGAGCTCGTGACTGCGCTCGGATTCGAGCGTCCCATCGCCGGCGGCGCATCGATGGGGGCCGCGGCGAGCTTGCACGCGGCGGTGAGAAACCCGGGCGCGTTCAGCGGGCTCTTCTTGGTGATTCCGCCGACCGCGTGGGAGACGCGCAAGGCGCAGGCCGATCTGTATCGAGGTGGCGCCGCGCTGGTCGAGGCGCGCGGGCTCGAAGCCTACGCTGCGGTCATGCGCGAGTCACTTCGCGCGCAGCCGACTCCGTACTTCACCGAAGAGATGCAGGAGCGCACCGTCGCGGATATACGCGAAAGGAGTGCGGTCGACGTTGCGCGCAATCTGCGCGGTGCGGCGGCAAGTGACTTGCCCGAGCCCGCGCGCATCCGCGCGCTCGATCTGCCGGTCCTGATCCTCGCGGTGCGCGGCGATCCGGGTCACCCGCTCTCGACCGCGGAGAAGCTCGCCGAGCTGCTGCCGCGGGCGGAGCTGGTGGTGGTCGATGATCTGGCCCAGCTCGCGCAGGCGCGAGCACACATCGCTCGCCTCGTGACTCGCACGACCGACCTGTACTCGCCCGAGCGCTACGCGCGGGGCGCACCCTACGCCGACTTCGCACGCTTGCGCCGCGAGCGGCCGGTGCACTGGCAAGAGACGCCGGGCGGCGGCGGCTACTGGGCGCTCACCAAGCACGCGGACGTCGTCGAAGTGTCTCGCAACCCGGAGGTGTTCTCGTCGGCGCGCGGGTTCGTGGTGATCGAGGAGCTCGCCGAGTCACAGCTCGCGATGATGCGCATGAGTCTCTTGGGGATGGACCCGCCCGAACACGCGCGCCTGCGCCGTACGATCCTCGGCGCGTTCACGCCGCGCGTGGTGACCGCGCTCGAGCCGCGCGTGCGCGAGCTCACCCGCGCGATCCTGGCCAAGGCCGGCGCGCGGCGCGACGTCGAGTTCGTCGAAGACGTGGCCGGTGACTTGCCCATGCAGGTGATCGGCGAGTTACTCGGCGTGCCCGACGGAGAGCGCGCCCGGCTGCGCGCGTGGGCCGCGCAGCTCACCGGCTCGCAGGATGCCGACCTGAATCCCGGCGGCGCCGAGGCCGCGCCCGCGGCGTCGATCGAGATGGCGCTGTACGCGATCGGCCTGGCCCAGTCACGCCGCGGCGGCGCGGGCACGGACCTGACCACGCTCGCGGTGAACGCGCAGGTGGACGGTCACTCGATGAACGACGCCGAGTTCGGCGGCTTCTTCGTGCAGCTCGCGACCGCGGGCAACGACACGACGCGGAACCTGTTGTCGCACGGGCTGCGGCTCCTGCTCGAACACCCCGATCAGCTCGAGTCACTCCGGCGCGACGAGTCACTCATCCCCGCCGCGGTGGAAGAGATGCTGCGCTACGAGAGCCCGCTCCACTACTTCCGCCGCACCGCCACGCGAGACACCGAGCTGCGCGGCCAGAAGATCCGCGCGGGCGAGCGCGTGGTGCTGTACTACGGCGCCGCGAACCGCGACCCCGACGTGTTCCCCGAGCCCGAGCGCTTCGACGTGCGGCGCTCGCCCAACCCGCATCTGTCGTTCGGCTTCGGCGAGCACTTCTGTCTGGGCGCCGCGCTCGCGCGGCTCGAGGCGCGCGTGTTCTTCGAGGAGCTCTTCCGCGCGTTCCCGCGGATCGAGCTCACCGGCGCGCCGACTCGGCAGCGCTCGAACCTGAACAACGCGCTCAAGTCACTGCCCGTGAGGCTTCATCGCACATGACCTTCGCACGCACGCTCCTCCTCGCACTCACTCTTGCGGCGCTCGCGGCGCCCGTCCGCGCCGACGACGAAGCCGCCCGGCTGGCCAAGGCGCTCGCGCTCGAGCCCGGCTCGGTCGTCGCGGACATCGGCGCGGGTGCGGGCGAGCTCGCGTTCGCGCTCGCGCAGACGGTTGGCCCGAGCGGGCGCGTGTACGCGACCGAGCTCGACTCCGACAGGCTCGAGGAGCTGCGCGAGAAGGCGGCGAGTGTCTCGAACGTCACGGTCGTCGAAGCCCAAGTCACCGCGACCGGCCTGCCCGACGACTGCTGCGATGCGATCTACATGCGCGACGTGTATCACCACCTGACCGACCCCGCGGCGCTGAACCGCGACGTCGCGCGGTCACTCCGCCCCGGCGGAACCTTCGTGGTCATCGACTTCCGGCCGGGCGGTCTCCTGCGCCTCTTCAAGGTCGAGGGAGTGAGTGAGTCACGAAAGGGCCACGGCATCGCCCCGGCCGACGCGGAGCGCGAGCTCGGCGAAGCCGGATTCGAGCGCGTGAAGCTGGTCGACCCCTGGCTCGACCGCCTGATCGGCCTCGACCTGTGGGCGCTGTTCCTGCGCGAGCGCGCGAGTCAGTCGGGCTCTTCCGCGCCGCCCGGCTCGCCGTAGTCCGCGTAGAACTCGCGCTTCCAGTCACCGAACCCGCCGGCCACGATCGCCGTGCGCATGTCGGCCATGAGTCTCTCGTAGAAGCGTACGTTGTGAATGGCGCCGAGGATCGTGCCGAGGATCTCGTTCGCCGTGTACAGGTGGTGCACGTACGCGCGCGTGAACGTCCGGCACGCGTAGCAGTCACACGACGAGTCGATCGGATACATGTCGCGGCGGTAGCGGCGGTTGTTCATGCGAATGCGGCCGCGGCGCGTGAACAGCGTGGCCGAGCGCGCGTATCTCGTGGGAATCACGCAGTCGAACATGTCCATGCCGCGCTCGACCGACTCGATCAGATCTTCGGGCAGGCCGACGCCCATCAAGTATCTCGGCTTGTCGGCGGGCAGGAGCGGCGCGGTGTGACCCACGATGCGCTTCAGCTCCTCGAGCCCCTCGCCCACCGAGACACCGCCGATCGCGTAGCCAGGCGCGGGGAACTTCACGGTCTCGCGCGCCGAGCGCTCGCGCTGGTCGAGATACACCGAGCCTTGGATGATCGGGAACAGCGCCTGCTCCGAGCCTTCGTGCGCGCGCCCGCAGCGCTCGAGCCAGCGGAGTGAGTTGTCGACGCCGCGGCGCGCCAGCTCCGGCGTCGCGGGATACGGCGTGCACTCGTCGAACGCCATGATGATGTCCGCGCCGAGTGAGTGCTGTATCTCGATCGAGCGCTCCGGCGTGAGCATGACCTCGGAGCCGTCGACCTCGTTCTTGAAGCGCACGCCCTCGGCCGTGATCTCCTTGTTCTTCAGGCTGAACACCTGGAAGCCGCCGGAGTCCGTCAGGATCGGGCCGTCCCACGCCATGAAGTCGTGCAGCCCACCCGCGCGCTTCACCAGCTCGGGCCCGGGGCGCAGCAGCAAGTGATACGTGTTCGCAAGCACGATGCGCGCGCCGGTCTGTCTCACTTGCTCGGGAGTCATCGCGCGAACCGCGGCGTGAGTCCCCACGGGCATGAACACGGGTGTCTCGACCGGGCCGTGACTCGTCTGGAGCCGGCCAGCGCGCGCGGAGCTGCCGCGGTCGGTGGCCTCGAGCGCGAACGAGATCACGACTCGCGCGTGAAGTGCTTCGACCGTCCGACGAGGCGCTCGGGCAGGATCCGCACCTTGCGCTCGGGGTCGGCGGTCGCGCGGCCCAGGCGCCACGCGTCCAGGCCCGTGGCGCGCACCGCGGCGATCGTGCGCTCGGTCTCGCCGGGCGCGACGACGGCGGTGAAGCCGACCCCCATGTTGAACACGGTGTACAGCTCGGCCGGCTCGAGCTCGCCGAGCTTCGCAATGAGTCGCAGGATCGGCGGCGCGGGCGGCAGGAAGTCGATGTCGAACCCGACCGGCGCTTCCACGCGCCGGATGTTCAGGAAGCCATCGCCCGTGATGTGCGCCAGCGCGCGCGGAGTGATTCCCGCCTTGGCCAGCGCTTCGACCTGCGGCACGTAGATGCGCGTGGGAGTCAGTAGTGACTCGCCCACCGTCGTGCCCAGCTCGGTCACGAACTCGTCGAGCCGGAACTTCCGCGCGAGCACGGAGCGCGCGAGTGACAGCCCGTTCGAGTGAACGCCGCTCGACGCGATGCCCACGAGCTCGTCGCCGGGGCGCACCTTCGAGCCGTCAATGAGTCCGCCGTCGGGCACGAGCCCGAGCGCGAACGCCGCGAGATCGAGCGCGCTGCCTTCCTTCACGCCGCGCAGCATGTCGGGGATCTGCGCGGTCTCGCCGCCCACGATCGCGATGCCCGCCTGCCGCGCGCCCTCGCACAGACCCTTGCCGATCGCGCCGAACACGTCCGGGTCACAGCGCTCGACGGCGATGTAGTCGAGCATCGCGAGCGGCTTCGCGCCGACACAGAGTAAGTCGTTCACGTTCATCGCGACACAGTCGATGCCGACCGTGTCGTATTTCCCGAGCGCCTGCGCGACGAGCAGCTTCGAGCCGACGCCGTCGGTGGTCAGTGCGAGGTGCAGCGGACCGACGCGAATCACCGCCGCGAAGTGACCGATGCCCAGCTCGGTGCCGCTGCCGAACGCCGCGGTCGGCGCGATCTCGAGCAGGAGGCGCGCGAGGGCGCGGTCCGCTTCGTCCGTGTCGACGCCGCTGCGCGCGTACTCGCTCATCGCGCGCGACTCACGTGTAGGGCGACTCGCCGCGGCTCCGGCGCAGTCGCACTCGGCGATTCTTCGCGCGCAATTTCGCTCGGTGACGCGCGCTCTTGCCGCGCTTCCGGTGGGTGAGTTTGGTGCGTTTCTTCATCGCGGGCGCGAGCTTACCGACCCCGCCACCCGCGCACAACCGGCGCGCGCTCGCGCGCTTCGACCCGCGCGCGCAAGCTGCGCCGCCGTTCCGCGAGCTTGTGCGCGAGCCACTCCGAGTCCGGCGCGCCGCGCCGCCGCAGCATCGCTTCGCGCCAGCGCGCGAAGTCTCGGTACGCCGCGCGCTCGTGGCGCAGGTCGAGTCGCAACAGCTCGATCACGATCGCGTCGTCGAGAAACCCGAGGCCCGGGACCGAGTCAGCGATCAGTCCCTCGGGATCGGTGAAGTAAGCCAGCGCCGCGCGCACGCGCTGGCGCACGCGCTCGGGCGGATTCCAGTCGGGGTCCTCGAGCAACTCGATCAGGTCTTCGAGCCCCGCGACTCGCTCGAGCACGTACGCGGGAGGCGCGAACTTCCGCAGCTCCGCGGCGCGCGCACGCGCGGCGTCGGCGATCGCGCGCTCGGGCCGCTCACTCGCGCGCGCGGCCGCGTGCTCCGCGACCCGCCGCAGGTGGCGCACGTCTCTCGCGCCGAGCGTGAAGGTGACCGTGAGACGGTCGAGTGGGGGCACGCGCTCCGGTTAGCATGGCGGTCATGAGTGAGCCAGCAGCCCCGGCGGGTCCGGATCTCACTGCTGTCGGTGCGGCGTTCGGCCGCGCTGCGCACGTGCTCCTCGACCCGGCGCCGCACGTCTTCACCGACACACTCAGCCTGAAGCTCGCCGACGAGCCCGCGCTGCGCGCGGCGAATCTGCTCGCGCCCGACGGCGGTCTCGCGCTGGACCCGCGCGAGCCGCGCGCGCAGTGGCGCGGCACCTTCGCGGCGCGCGCGCGCTTCGTCGAGGAGCTCGTCGCGGAGCGCCTCGAGCTCGGAGTCACTCAGTACGTGATCCTCGGCGCCGGGCTCGACACGTTCGCCCAGAGGAGACCCGAGCTCGCCTCACGGCTCCGTGTCTTCGAGATCGACGGCCCGGTCACTCAGGCGTGGAAGCGCGAACGCCTGCGCGCGCTGGCGCTGGCCGTGCCCGAAGGCTTGCGCTTCGTGCCCGTCGACTTCGAGAGCGGTGACTCGTGGGTGCGGGAGATCGCCAGGCATGGATTCGATCTGACTCGTCCTGCGGTCATCGCGTCTACCGGGGTTGCGCAGTGCATCAGTCGCGAAGCTTGCGCGAAGACGCTTCGCGAAGCGGCCGAGCTCGCGGCGGGGACCACGTTCGTTTCGACCTTCATGCTGCCGATCGAGCGAATCGACCCGAGGGAGCGCGAGCTGCGCGCCCTCACGGAGCAGCGCGCCGCTGCGCGGGGCTTCCCGTGGATCAGCTTCTACTCGGCCGAGGAGTTCGTCTCACTCGCGCGCGGAGCTGGCTTCGACGACCTCCGCCACGTCTCATCGGCCGAGCTCAATCAGCGCTACTTCGCGGGGCGCTCCGACGGCCTGCGCGCCGCCGACGGCGAGCACCTCATCACTGCGACGCGGCGGGAGCGGAGATGACTGACTCGCTGGTTGTGCGCGTGCGGACCGGCGTACCCGACGCCGCGGTGCGCGCGCTCGAGTCGGCGGGTCTGGGTGTTTCGCTGGGGCCGCTCGAGGTCGACGGCTGCGCGGCGCTCTTGAGTCTGCTCACCGACCGGATCGACGCGGGGTTTCTCGCCAATGCGAGTCACTTGAAGATCGTGGCCAACCTGGCGGTGGGCACCGACAACGTGGACCTCGCCGCGGCGCGCGCGCGCGGGATCGCGGTGTCGAACACGCCCGACGTGTTGACCGACGCGACGGCCGACCTGGCGTTCGGCCTCTTGCTCGCCACCGCGCGCCGGCTCGGCTGGGCGGACCGCTACGTGCGGGGCGGCGGCTTCGTGGGCTGGCGGCCCGACCTCGGGATGGGACTCGACGTCACCGGGCGCACGCTCGGGATCGTGGGCTGGGGCCGCATCGGCCGCGCCGTGGCCGAGCGCGCGTCGGGCTTCCGCATGGAAGTGATTCACACCTCGCGCTCGGGAGGTGTGTCACTCGACGAGCTGCTCGAGCGCAGTGACTTCGTGTCCCTGCACGTGCCGCTCACCCCCGAGACGCGCCACCTGATCGGCGAGCGCGAGCTCAGGCGTTTGCAGAGTCACGCCGTGCTGGTGAACACCGCGCGCGGCCCCATCGTCGACGAGGCTGCGCTCGTGCGCGCGCTGCGCGAGGGCTGGCTCGCAGGCGCGGGGCTCGACGTGTTCGAGCACGAGCCGCGACTCACTACCGGACTCGCCGACCTGCCGCAGGTCGTGCTCGCGCCGCACGTCGGCAGCGCCACGACTCACACGCGCGACCGCATGGCGGAGGTCGCCGCGGCGAACGTGATCGCGGCGCTCCGCGGCGAGAGGATCCCGAACCGCGTCGCGTAGTAGTCTCTCGCTCGTCGTTTCGAACCAAGCGGAGGGAGTTCCATGGCCATCTCGTTCTACGACGCAAGCGTCGGCAGCTATCTCCAGATCCTGGGCGCGGCGACGGGGTTCCTCGCGAAGGCCCGCGAGCACCTCGTGAAGAACGGCGTCGACCTCGGCGAGATCGTCGAGACGCGTCTGTATCCCGACATGTTGCCGTTCCGATTCCAGCTGATCTCGGTCGCGCACCACTCGCTGGGCGCGATCCAGGCGATCGAGTCCGGAACGTTCCGGCCGCCCGCCGGCGTTCCGAACCTCGACTACGCGGGGCTCGAGAAGCTGGTCGCGGAAGCGCGCACGGGGCTCTCGGCGTACGACCGCGCGAAGCTCGAGGCGCTCGAGAACAACGACGTCCAGTTCAAGCTGGGCGAGCGCGGCATGCCGTTCGTCGCGCGTGACTTCGTGCTGTCGTTCTCGCTGCCCAACTTCTATTTCCACGCGACCACGGCGTACGACATCCTGCGCATGAAGGGCGCGCCGCTCGGGAAGCGCGACTTCATGGGCATGCCGCGAATCAAGGCGTAGTCTCTCGCGCCGTGACTCGGCTGAGCGAACCAGAACGCGCGCAGTATCTGCGCGACGGCTACGTGGTCGTGCGCGGCTTGCTCCGCCCCGACGAGATCGCGCGCATCCTCGCGCGCGCGCGTGCGATCGCGCACGGCGATCACCCGCCCGCCGCGAAGTCGAGCGTCATGCGCGACATCCACTTCGCGAAGCGGCTCCTGCCGATGCCCGAGGATCCCGAGCTCGCGCTCTGGAAGATCATGAACGCGGACCGCTTCGATCCCGTGCTGCGAGACACGATGGCGGCGCCGGGACTGCTCGACGCGGTGTCGGACCTGATCGGCGACGACTTACTCGCGTTCCTCTACATGCTGATCTACAAGCCGCCGCACCTGCCCGAGTCAGTCCATCCGTTCCATCAGGACGGCCTGTACTTCCAGTTTGCGCCGCACGATCTCGTGGTCGGCGCGTGGGTGGCGCTCGACCCGGTGAGCGAGGCGAACGGCGGACTCACGATCGTGCCCGGCACGCAGACGCAGCCGATCACGAGTCACGAAGCGATTCCCGGCGTGAACGCGGGTGCGTTCGGCGCGAGCGGCGTGGAGGGCTCGGCCGAGATGATGGAGAAGGCCGTGAGCTTCGAGCTCGCGCCGGGCGACGGGGTGCTGTTCCATCCGCACCTGTATCACCGCACCGGCGGCAACCGCACCGACCGGCACCGGCGCGTGCTGACCATTCACTTCGCGAGCTCGCGCTGCAAGTCACTGCTCCCGAATCAGCCCGACGTATACGCGTTCCGCCTGGTGCGCGGCACGACTCACCCCGACTGTCTGCAGCCCGCGTCCGCGCCGCAGCTCGGCTTTCGCAACGACGACGTGAAGTTGTAGATGGCCGCGGGCGGCGCGGCGCTCGAGCTCCCGCGGGGTTACTGGTCGCGCCGCTGGCTGCTCGTCGGCGGCTGCTTTCTCGCGATCTTCGTCCTGTATCTCGACCGCGTGAACATCTCGTACGCGATCCTCCCCATGTCGCAGCAGTACGGCTGGGACAAGGCGACGCAGGGCTGGGTGCTGTCGTCGTTCTTCGTCGGGTATCTCGCGACTCAGCTTCTCGGCGGCTGGCTGGCGACTCACATCGGCGGGCGCAAGCTCCTCGCGTTCGGCGTGATCTGGTGGTCGGCGTTCACCCTGGTGACTCCGCTCGCGGCCGACGTCTCGTTCGCCGTGCTCGTCGCCGCGCGCGTTGGCATGGGGCTGGGCGAGGGCGTCGCGTTCCCGTCGATCTACACGCTGTTCGGCAAGTGGATCCCGACTCACGAGCGCGCGCGCGCGGCGGCGCTGAACGGCTCGGGCATGCCGCTCGGCACCGTCGTCGCGACGCTCGGCACGCCGTGGCTGGTCGGCGCGTACGGCTGGCCGGCGGTGTTCTACGTCTTCGGACTCACCGGCTTCGTGTGGCTCGCGTACTGGCTGTTCTTCTCGAGTGAGCGGCCCGACGACGCGCCGGGGATCCATCCGGCCGAGCTCGAGCACATCCGCGCGAACACCGCGGCGCCAGTGACCGAGCCCGCGATCCCGTGGGGGAAGATCCTGCGCTCGTCCGCGGTCTGGGCGCTGATCTTCAATCACTTCTGCTCGAACTGGGGCTACTACCTGATCCTGTCGTGGCTGCCGAGATACTTCGCGGACGCGCACGGTCTCGACCTCGTCGCGGTCGGCTGGGCGAGTCTCCTGCCGTGGCTGTCGATGTTCGTGATGACGAACGTGGGCGCGTACCTCGCCGACGGACTGCTCGCGCGCGGCAAGTCCGTCGTGTACGTGCGCAAGCTGATGCAGTCGACCGCGTTTCTCGGCTCGGCCGCGGCGCTGCTCGCGATCGGCCAGGCGCACTCGGTCGGGCTCGCGATCGGGCTCATGTGCGTCGCGCTCGGCGTCGGCTCGTTCGCGCTCTCGGGCTACGCGTCGAATCACTTGGACATCGCGCCGCGCTATGCGGGCGCGCTGATGGGTCTGTCGAACACGGCGGGCACGCTGCCGGGAGTCATCGGAGTCACGGTCACCGGGTATCTGCTCGACGCGACCGGCTCGTGGGCGCTGGTGTTCGGGATCGCGGCGGCGCTGTACGTCGCGGGCACGGTGGTGTGGCTCGCCTTCGCGAAGGGCGAGCCTCTGTTCGACTGACTCGCTACGCCACAGCGGCGCGCAGCCCGCGCGCGCTGAGATAGCACGCCGCGGCGGTCACCAGCTCGACGCCGATCGCGACGCCCACCTGCACCGCATACCCGTCGACCGCGATTCCGTACAGCCGCGCGAGCACGATGCCCACCATGATTAGCGCGACGGCCTCGAGATACCCGGGCTCCTTGCGGAACACGCCGAGCAGCACGAGCACGCCCACGGCGAGGAACGCGCCGCCGGTGTCTCCGCGCAAGTGACTGATCGCGGCCGGGCCCGACAAAGTGATTCCCATCTCGGCGGCGCCGCTCTCCGGCGCGAACAGCCAGCGCATCGCGAACGGCCCGGCAAGCACGAGACCCAGCAGCACGGTGACGATCGAGGTGACTCTCTGCATGCCGCTAGCCTACCCGAGAAGGCGCGGGCGGTGTTTCTCGACCCAGCGCGTGCGCAGGTCGTACGCGTGCGCGAGCTCGAGACACGCGCGATCCGCGAGATACGGCCCCGCGATCTGGATGCCGATCGGCAGGCCAGCGGGGCCGAAGCCCGCCGGCGCCGCGGCCGCGGGGATGCCCGCGAGAGTCACTGGCTGCAGCGCCTTCATCCACTCGTGGTAAGTCGCCATCGGCCGGCCCGCGACCTCGCGCGGCCAGTCGAGCTCGGCCGCGAAGGGAAACACCTGCGCCGTGGGGATGAGCCAGAAATCGAAGCGCGCGAAGAAGCGCCGCACCGCCTCGAACCACTGCGAGCGCACCTGCGACGCGGCCGAGACGTCGTACGCCGAGAGCTTCGCGCCGGCCTCGACCTCGGCGACGGCTTCGGGCTTCATGTGCGGGCGCAGCGCGGGGTTGTCGTACGCGTCCTTCAGCTGACTCCCCGCCTGCCACGCGCGAATCACGAGCCAAGCGCGCCAGAGTGACTCGATCGAGAAGTCGGGGTTCGCCTCCTCGACCTTGCAGCCCATGTCCTCGAACGCGCGCAGCGCGGCGCGGCACGTCTCGAGCACGCCGGGCTCGAAGGGAACCGCGCCGCCGAAGTCGCCGCTCCACGCGATGCGCGCGCCCGAGAAGTCGCGGGCGAGCTCGAGTGACTCGAGACCGAGCTCCGTGCCGACCGACAGCGGCACGCGCGGGTCGAAGCCCGCCTGCACGCCGAGGAGCAGCGCCAGGTCCGGCACGCTGCGCGCGATCGGCCCGAGCACGGCCATCGACGGCAGCCACAGATCGCGCGAGCTCGTCGGCACGCGGCCGAGCGTCGGGCGCAGCGCGAACACGTTGTTCCAGCCGGCGGGGTTGCGCAGGCTGCCGGCGTAGTCACTCCCGTCCGCGACGGGCAGCATGCGCAGCGCCACCCCCACCGCCGCGCCGCCGCTGCTGCCGCCCGCGCTGCGTGATTGGTCGTACGCGTTGCGAGTCAGTCCGTGCAGCTTGTTGTAGGTGTGTGACCCGAGCCCGAACTCCGGCGTGTTCGTGCGGCCGATGAAGATCGCGCCGGCGCGGCGCATGCGTTCGGCCATGATGCCGTCGGCCGCGGGCACGAAGTCTCGAAGCGGCGCGAAGCCCAGCGACGTGCGCAGGCCCGCGACCGGCTCGAGATCCTTGATGGCCTGCGGGAAGCCGTGCAGCGGCCCGCGCCAGTCGCCGCGCGCCAGCTCCGCATCGCGCTCGCGCGCCTCGGCGAGCAACTCGGTGCGCTCGCGCAGGGAGACGATGGCGTTCACCGCGGGGTTCAGTCTCTCGATCCGGTCGAGCGTCGCCGCCATCACCTCGGCGCACGAGACCTCGCGCGCGCGAATCGCCGCGGCGAGCGCGACCGCGTCGTCGGTCACTCGGTGAGCACCGTGGGAGTCACTGGGTTCTTCTGCGCGCGCACCTCGTCCAGGCGCTGCTCGACCGCGGCGAAGATCTCGGGCTGCGCCGCGAAGACGTAGAAGCGCTCGTCGCGGATCGCCTCGAACACGCGCTGCGCCACCACGCTGGGCGCGAAGCCCTGCTTCACGCCCTCGCGCAGCGCGAGCTCGATCGACGCGCCCAGCGCGCTGGCCTCTGGTGTCGGCGGGTCGCGCCGCGAGTCACTCTGCCGGTTGCGCGCGGAATCCATGATCCGCGTGTTGATGAAGCCCGGGCAGAGCACCGACGCCTTCACCTTCGCGCCGCGCAGCGCCAGGTCGCCGTGCAGTGTCTCGGTCAGAGTCACCACCGCGTGCTTGGTCACGTTGTACACGGCCATGCCGGGATTCGAAGTGAGTCCCGCCATCGACGCCGTGTTCACCACGTGCGCGGGCTCGTTCTGGCGCAGCAGGATCGGCACGAACGTGCGGATGCCGTGAATCGCGCCCCAGAGGTTCACGCCCAGCACCCACTCCCAGTCGCCGAGCGAGTTCTCCCACGCCTCGCCCGTGACCGCGACACCCGCGTTGTTGAACACCACGTGCACGCCGCCGAAGCGCTCGAGCGTCTTCTGCGCCAAGCGCTCGACGTCGGCGGCGCGCGACACATCCGTGTGTACGGCCAGCACCTGCGCGCCCGCGGCTTCGAGCTTGCACGCCGCCGATTCGAGCGCGTTCGGCTCGACGTCGCCGATGGCGAGCTTCATGCCCTCTGCCGCCAGGCGCTCCGCCGTCGCGAAGCCGATCCCGCTCGCGCCGCCCGTGATCACCGCCACCCGATCGCGAAATTCCTTCATGCGGCGATCTTACGTGGCGCGAATCTCAGCTGCTCAGGTTCCGCCCCCCGCCGGACGCAAACAGAAGGGATGAAGTCGCTCGTCTGGAGCCTCTGCGCGCTGGTGACGTTGGCGGCGAGCTTCGCCTCCGCCGCCACCATCAACGGGCGCGTGTTCGAGGACGTGAGCTACGGCGGCGGCGCCGGCCGAGCCTTCGGCACCGCGGGCACCGTCGGGATCCAGACCGTGCGCGTCGAGGTCTACAACGCGGCGGGGAACCTCGTCGCCAACCAGAACACCATCGCCGGCGGCACGTACAGCTTCGCCGGTCTCGGCGCGGGCACGTACACCGTGCGCGTCGCAAGTCGCACGATCGCATCGAGCCGCGGCGGCTGCGCGGCGGGCACGTGTCTCCCCGTGCAGACGTATCGCACGGCCGCGTCTCCGCTGCCGGTCGCGGCAGTCACTGACCGCGTCGGCGGCCAGACACCCACGCTGCGCGACGCGGGCAACGGCGCCACCACGCTCGCGGCGCTCACCACGGCGACGACCACGGCGCAGTCGATCACGTCGGTGGTGTTGGCGGCGGCCGGCACCGTGGTGAACGGCATCGACTTCGGCTTCAACTTCGACACGATCGTGAACACCAACGACACCGAGCAGGGCTCGCTGCGCCAGTTCATCGTGAACTCGAACGCGCTCGGCGGCGAGGGCACCCTCGCGCAGGCGGGACTCACTGCCGGGCGAGAGACTTCGGTGTTCATGATCCCGAACGCCGTCGCGAACCCGGGCCAGAACGTGGGCTACGCGAACCAGCTGGTCGGCGCGGGCGCGAACGCGGGCGCCGCGCGAATCACTCTGGCGAGCGCGCTCCCCGCGGTCACCGGCACGAACACGAGCTTGGACGGCCGGACGCAGACCGCGAACGTGCGCGCGACGGCGGGCGGGGCCGAGACCAACCCCGGCACGGTCGGAACGGGCGGAACGGTCGGAGTGAGTGGCACCACGCTACCGGCCTTCAACCGCCCGGAGGTCGTGATCAACGCGGCGGCGGCGCAAACGAGCGCCACGGGCAGCGCGGCCTACATCATCGGCATCGCCTTCGAGAACGGCTCGATCATCGTGTCGGGCGCGAACTCGGCGGTGAGTGACTGCTTCGCCGGGATGGCAGCCAACGGCTCGGTGCCCACGACTCTCTCGGCGAACTACGGCATCACGATCGGCGCGGGCTCGGGCATCGTGATCTCGCACAACTACGTGAAGGTCAACAACTCGGGCATCCGCGGCGACGCGACGGGCGCGAACGCCATCATCGAATTCAACGAGGTCGACTCACTCACCGGCGCGCCCGGCGGCGGCCACACCAATACGTTCGACGGCATCCTGATCATCAACTCCGCCGCGAACATCACCGTCCGCTACAACCTGTCCAAGAACCAGCGCGGCGGCGGGCTGGAGTTCGGCTTCGGCGCGGGCGCTGTGACTGGCACGGTCACTCAGAACACGCTCACCACGAACGGCTTCAACAGCGCGGGCGTGCCGAGCACCGAGCCGATCAACGTGGCCTTCTACAGCCTCGCCGCGGGCACCGCGATGACGTTCACGGGCAACGTCGTGACCAACTCGGGTGGACCGGGTGTCGTGGTCGAGACCGCGACCGGAATCACGATCACGCAGAACAGCATCTTCGGGAACGGCGGGCTGGGCATCGATCTCGACAACCGCGGCGTCGATCCGAACGGCTACGCGCCGGCCGAGGGAGTCACTCTCAACGACTTGAACGACGCGGACACCGGGCCCAACAACCGGCAGAACTTCCCGGTGATTCAGACCGCGCTGCTCTCGGGCGGAAACCTCACGGTGACTGGCTGGGCGCGGCCGGGCTCGATCATCGAGTTCTTCCTCGCCGCGCTCGACGGCACCGGCTTCGGCGAAGGCCAGACCTACCTGTTCACCGTGACCGAGGGCACGAGCGACGGCGACGCGACCTCGAGCACGTACGGCCCCGGCGCCGTGAACGGCATCGTGCAGGGCACGGACAACACGACCCGCTTCGCGTTCACCGTGCCGACACCGGGCGGTGTCAGCGCCGGCGTGCGACTCACCGCCACCGCGCGCCTGGCCGGCAGCACGTCCGAGTTCTCGGCCGCGCAGCTGGTCGCGCTCGCGCCGAATTACTCGGTGACCAAGCTCTCGATGGTCATCAGCGACCCCGAGAACTGCACGACCCCGGGCAGCTCGGCGTCGTGCACACCGCTCGGCATGCAGAAGCGCATCCCCGGTGCGATCGTCGAGTATCTCCTCACCGTGAGTAACTCGGGCGGCGTGTCGGACAACAACTCGGTCGTGATCAGCGACCCGATCGCGAACACCACGAAGCTGTTGGTCGCGGACCTGGTGAGCGCCGGCTCGGGGCCGATCGCCTTCGCGAACGGCACGACCTCGAGCGGACTGACTTACACCTTCACGTCGCTCGCCTCGAACACCGACGACGTCGAGTTCTCGAGCAACAACGGCACGACCTGGGTCTACACGCCCGTGGTCGGCCCCGACGGCTCGGACGCGAACGTGACCAACATCCGGATCAACCTGAAGGGCATCTTCGTCGCGGACAGCGCGACGCCCGATCCCAGCTTCACCGTGCGCTTCCGCGTGAAGGTGGAGTGAGTCGCGTGAGCCGAGTCGCTAGAACAGCGGTTCGAGCTTCGCGGCGGTGCCGACCGCGTGCAGGCGCAGGCCGGTCGCGTCCGAGTCGGTGGCGCGCGCGAACGGGTCGAGAGTGACTTCGAGGCCGACCACCGCGTTCGCGCCGAGCAGCCGCGCCTTGTCGCGCAGTGACTCGAGCAGCTCGCGCTCGGCCTTGGTCCACGCCGACGAGCGGTCCTCGACCTGGTCGTCCTGCAGGAACAGCTCGGAGCTGATCGGCCCGAAGTACGCCGCCGCGCGCGTGCCACTCACCCAGGGCGAGGTGTACAGCTCGACGTCGTTCTCCGAGTTCAGGGGGATCTGCGACTGCGTCTCGGCCACGGGTCTTCATCGGCGTGCCCCCGGTGCGACCTGAGACGAACCGGTAATCTCGGCGCTGTTCGGGGGGAGTTGCCTGTGCCGACCAACGCAGAGCCCAGTCGCGCGACACACTCCGTTGCCGCTTGCCTGCGCGCGCTCTGCCTGGCGGCCGTGGCGATCGCTGGCGCGGCGTGTGGCGGCGCGGCGAGTGACCCGGCGCGTGAGTCGGCGGCCGCGGGGGTCGCGCCGATCGTCGCGCGCGCCGAGGCGGCGCAGTCGAGCGGCGACGTCGACGGCGCCATCACGGGTTACTCCGCGGCACTGGAGCGCACGCCTTGGAACGGGCGGCTGCGCAGTCAGTTGGTCGCGGCCTACACCCAGCGCGCCGAAGCCAAGCGCAAGAAGCCCGGCGGCGCGAAGGGGCTCGCGCTCGCCGAGCAGGACCTGCGCTCGGCGCACGAGCTCGCGCCCGACGACTCGACCGTGAGCCGCAGCCTCGCCGCCATCCTGATCGAGCGAGCAGCGTTCGAGAGAGACGACACGCTCGCCGCCCAGCTGCGCGCCGAGGCGAATCAGCTGTCCCCCGATCTCGCCGCGCAGAACCCCGAGCGCCGCTTGCCCGTCGAGACACGCATCGATCTGGCGTTCGACTTGATCGACCGCGGCTCGATCGACGCCGGCATCGACCAGCTGCGCGCCGTCGTGCGCGAGTACCCGAGCAACACCAAGGCGCGCCGCCTCCTCGCCCAGGCGCTGGTGCGGCTCGGCACCGACCAGACACAGAGCCGCGACTACGACGGCGCGGCCGCGAGCTTCAGCGAGGCCGTCGAGCAGTACGCGCAGATGCTGCCGTGCGACGGCCAGCGCTGTGACTCGTCCGAGCTCGAGCTCGCGCACCGCAACCGCATCATCTCGGCCATGGACGCGGGCCGTGTCGACCTCGCGCGCTCGGCGTACGCCGAGGCCAAGGCCATCGGGCTCAGCCTCGACGACCTTCTCCAACGATTCCCCGAGCTCGGACCGGGCTGACCCGCCCGAGTAACTTCGCTCGCCCGTGGCTCGCTGCGCGCGGCTCCGCCGCTTGCGGGTTCGGCTCGGGACGGCCCTCGCCTCACCCCTCCTGCTATCCTGGCGCGCGAATTCCAGGAGGGATCGTCATGGCGACTCACGGCGGAAAACTCGCGGCCCGCGCTCTCAAGCTGGCCGGCGTCGATTGCATCTTCACGCTCTCGGGCGGTCACATCATGCCGATCTACGACGGCGCGCTCGACGAGGGGATCAAGATCATCGACGTGCGCCACGAGCAGGCGGCGGTGCACGCGGCCGACGCGTACAGCCGGCTGAACCCCGACAAGATCGGCTGCGCGATCGTGACCGCGGGACCGGGAGTCACCGACGGAGTCACTGGCATCGCGAACGCGTGGCGCGCGAACTCGCCCATCCTCGTGATCGGCGGGCAGGGCCCGTTCTCGAACCTGCGCCGCGGGTCACTCCAGGAGATGGATCACGTCTCGATGATCCGGCCGATCTCGAAGTGGGCCGACGCGTGCTACGACACTTCGCGCATTCCGGAGTACATCGAGCTCGCGGTGAGACACGCGACGTCGGGCATTCCCGGCCCCGCGTTCCTCGAGATTCCGATGGACGTGCTGATGAGCCCGGGTGACTTCGACAAGGCGTGGTTCCCGAAGTTCCGCCGCGCGCCGCGCCAGGCGCCCGACCGCGCCGACGTGGTCGCCGCGCTCGAGATACTCAGCAACGCGAAGCGCCCGATCATGATGGCGGGCACGAGCGTGAAGTGGTCGCAGGGCGGGCCGGCGCTGCGCCGCTTCGTCGAAGAGACCAAGCTCCCCACCTTCTTGAACGGCATGGGCCGCGGGCAGCTGCGCTCCGACGATCCGCAGTTCATGAACCGCTCGCGCAAAGAGGCGATGAGCAAGTGCGACGTGTTCGTGCTCGCCGGCTCGCCGCTCGACTTCCGGCTGCGCTTCGGCAAGGCGATCCCGGCCAGCGCGAAGATCATCCAGCTGGAGATGGAGAACTCACTCGTCGGGCAGAACCGCTCGGCCGACGCCGCGATCGTCGGCAACCTGGGTGTCTCGTTCGAGCAGATGCTGCAAGTCATGAAGGAGGAGTCAGTCAGACTCAACTTCACAGCGTGGCGCGACGAGCTGCGCGCGATCGAGCAGAAGATCGAGAAGGGCTTCGAGAGTGAGTTGAACTCGAACGAAGTGCCGATCGACCCGCTGCGCATGTGCCGCGAGATCCGCGACTTCATCGACGAAGACACGATCCTGATCGGCGACGGCGGCGACATCGTCGCGCAGGCCGCGAAGGTCGTGCCCGTGATGAAGGAGAACTGCTGGATGGACCCGGGCCCGCTCGGCACGCTGGGCGTCGGCATGCCGTTCGCGCTCGCGGCCAAAGTGTCTTTCCCCGACAAGAAGGTGCTCATCATCTACGGCGACGGCTCGTTCGGCTTGAACGGCTTCGAGTACGACACCGCGATCCGCTTCAACCTGCCGATCGTGGGCATCGTGGGGAACGACGCCGCGTGGGGCCAGATGCTGCGCCCGCAGATCGGCATCTACGGCAAGGACCGCGCGGTCGGGACTTACTTGAACTACACGAGATACGACAAGATCGTGGAGGCCATGGGCGGTCACGGCGAGTACTGCGAGCGGCCCGAGCAGATTCGGCCCGCGCTCGAGCGCGCGTTCGCGTCGGGCAAGCCGGCGTGCATCAACGTCGTGATTCGCCGCGACGAGACCGAGCCCAAGGGCAGCACGTACGTCTAGCGGCGCGGAGCTGGCGGACCCGAGCTGGGGGCCGACGCTTCCCGACGCGCCGCCGCAAGGTCACCCGGTCGCGAACGACGCCGCGCGCGCGGTAGCGAACGCTGCGGGAGTCACATTCGCGGGCGGGCGCATCGACTGTCTCGTGCGCTGCGAGGGCCGGGTGATCGGCACGCGCGAGGCGGACGCGACGCTCTTCGGTGTCGCGCAGGCGCGGCGCGCGCTCGCGACTTCGAGTGTCTCGCTCCTGCACGTGGTGTTCGCGCCCGCATCGGCGCGGGCCGTGCTGCTGGGGCTGACTCGCATCGAGAACCGAACCGGCGAGCCGCTCGCGCTCGAGTACACCGAGCTGTGGGACGTGCCGGCCGGTGACTACCGCGTCGCGCCCGCGGCGTGCGAGCGGCGGTTCGGCGGCCACGTGTTCGCGCTGGCCGAGGCCTCGGTCGTGACTCGCGCGCGCGCGCCCGAGGCCGCCCCCAGCCGCGGGCTGGCGCTCGACGTGGCGCTCGCCGTGCCGCCGCGCGCGCGCCGCCACTTGGCGTTCGCCTACGTGGCCGTGCCGGACGAAGAGGAGGCGGGCGAGGTCGTGCGCGCGTGGCGCGGCGAGGCGGCGGCCGAGCTCGCTCGCATCGGCGCGGCGCTCGGCAGCGTGGAGGCTTACCGCGAGCTCGGCCGCTACTCTGGCCCGCGATGAAACACTCGCTGCTGCTGCTCCTGGTGTTCTCACTGGTCCCGCTCTCTGCCGCGCGCGCGGCGACCAGCTCCGACATTCTCGCGGAGACCGCGCGCACCGCGCAGGAAGGCTCGACTCACGTCGCGAACTTCTGGTGGCTGCCGCCGGAGTATTGGGTCGACACGGCGAAGGAGCTCGAGCTGCCGGCCCCCGAGCAGGCCAAGGTCGAGAGGCTGTTCAAGGACTACGTGATCATCGCGGTGGTCGACGCCGACCTCACCGACAAGATGAAGCCCCGGCTCGCGTCGATCGGCGAGATCGTGAAGCGCTCGCGCTTCTCGCGCGGCGGCGAGACACTCGACGTGCTGCGCGAAGTGAATCCAGAAGTGTCGAAGCTCGTGCCCACGCTCGTGTATCTCCTGCGCGCGTCGCTGGGTCCGCTGGGCGAGGGCCTACGGCTCTTGCCGCTGCCGAACGTCGACCCCAAGGGCACGCCGCGACTCACTGCCACCGATCCCGGTGAGCTGGCGCTCGAGTTCCGCTTCACCGAGATGGGGCCGGTGCACGAGTTCCGCTGGCACGCGCCGCTCACCGCCGTGGCCGGCGCGCGCAAGTGCCCGAAGGGCGGCGAGCCGGTGGAGGCGAGCTGGAGTTACTGCCCGTGGCACGGGCAGAAGCTGGAGCCGGCGAAGCCCTAGTTCGTCTGCGCGAAGGCCAGGTCGACCTCGATCGGCACCGTGTCGGCGAGTGACTGGTGTCCGCACACGGCCTTCAGCGTGGCCAGCTGCTCGGCCATGCCGAGCGCCTGCGCCGAGAGCACGAACGGCGCCGTGGTGCGCACGCGCAGGTGCTGGTGCTCGCCGCGAGTCACTTGCACGGGGATCTGCAGCGGCGCGGAGCCGCCGTGGATCGACAGCGTGCCGTCGAGGGTCAGCCCGCCGTCCGCGGCGGCCGGCAGGCCCTTCACCTCGAAGCGCGCGAGCGGGAACTTCGCGGCCTCGAAGAAGTGACTGCGGATGTTCTCGTCGCGGGCCGGATCGCCGGTGTTGGTTCCGGCGAGAGACACTTCGACGAACGCCGTGCCGTGCGCCGCGTCGTACTCGCCCGCGAGGCCCGTGAAGCTGCCCGCGACACCGACGGTCTCGTTCTTCGTGCCGACGAACTTCAGCGACGACTCGGCCGGCACGAGTGACCACGCCTGCGGCGCGGGCGCGCGCTCGCAGCCGAGCGCGGCCGCGAGCGCGAGCGCCGCGAGCGCGCCGAAGCGAGTCACGACGCGCTCGCGATGCAGGCTTCCACCGTGTCGAGCCCCTGAGCGAGATCGCGGTCGGGGATGTTCAGCGGCGGGAAGATGCGCAGCACGCGGTCGGCCGTGAGGTTCACCAGCACGCCGGCGTCGCGAATCGCCGCGTGAGTCGCGGCCGCGACCTTCGGGTCGCGCAGCACCACGCCGATCAACAGCCCCAGCCCGCGCGCGAGCTCGACCTTGGCCTCGTGCTTCTTCGCGAACGCGGCGAGGCGCGCGAGTGTCTCCTTGCCGAGCATCGCCGCGCGCTCCACGAGTCTCTCGTTCTCGATCACCGTCATGACCGCGACACCGGCGCGGCAGGCCAACGGATTTCCCGCGTACGTCCCGCCGTGATCGCCCGGCTGGATCGCGCCCATGACCGCCTCGCTGGCCATGAAGCCCGCCAGCGGGAAGCCGCCGCCGATGCCCTTGCCGAACGTGAGGATGTCGGGAGTCACTCCGGCGTGCTCGGCCGCGAACCAGCGCCCGGTGCGGCCGATGCCCGTCTGTATCTCGTCCAGGATCAGCAGTGACCCGTTCTCGTGACACGCTTCGGCGACGCGCGCGAGATAGTCGGTGGGCGGCACCACGACCCCGCCCTCGCCCTGCACCGGCTCGACGATCATGGCCGCGTGCTCCTTCGTGAGCGCGGCTTTCGCGGCGTCGGCGTCGCCGTATTTCACGAACGTCGCCTCGCGCACGATGCCCCGCCACGGGCCGCGGTATTTCTCCTGCCCGAGACACCCCATCGCGCCGAGCGTGCGGCCGTGGAAGCTGTCGAACGTGGACAGGAAGCGGTTCCGCCCGGTGGCGCGCGCGGCGAGCTTCAGCGCGCCTTCGTTCGCTTCGGCGCCGCTCGACGTGAAGAACGATTGGTGCATCCCGCCGGGCGCGACGCGCGCGAGTCTCTCGGCGAGCTCGAGCTGCGGCTTGGTGTAGACGTTGTTGGTCGTCTGCATCAGGGTGCGCGCCTGGTCGGCGATCGCGTCGGCCAGCGCCGGATGGCAGTGACCGATCGAAGTGACTCCCCAACCAGCGGTGAGATCGACGAACTCGCGTCCGTCGACGTCCCACACGCGCGAGCCCTGGCCGCGCTCGAGCGCGACGGGCCAGCGGCGCACCGACGGCATGAAGACCTGTTTCTCTCGGGCGACGATCGAATCGTACTTCTCGGACATGATTCACCTACTTGTGAACGGCGCCTGGCTGGCGCCTTCGTGTGAACGGCGCCTGGCTGGCGCCTTCGTGCGATGTATCCAACTGATCGGGCGACGCGGTTTCGGGAGACTTACTTGGTCCCGGCGGCCGTGTCGATCGCGAGGCGGATCTATCCGAGCCGGCGGGACCCTGTACGGGCGCGACGCACGTCGGCACGGCGGTGCGACGGAGTGACGAGCGAGCTGTCGAGGTCGGCGGCCATTCGGTCGCGCAGAATGCGGCAGCGAGAAAGGCGTGTCAATCTCGGCGCGTGCGCATACTCGCTCTCACGCCGCGTCTCCCGTACCCGCCGATGGGCGGAGACAGGATGCGCGCGTACCAGTTTCTCGTGCGGCTCGCCGCGGCGCACGACGTCCACGTGATCTCGTTCGTCGAGAGCGAGGCCGAGGCGGAGCATGCGCGCGAGCTCGTGCGGAGACACTCGAAGCTCACCGTCGAGTGGCTGGTGCACGGGCCGTGGCGCTCGCGGCTGCATACGCTGTTCGGTGTAGTGTCGACGCTGCCGCTGCAGGTGCACTACTACCGCTCGTCGCGCATGCGCCGGCTCGTGCGCGAGAGACTCGCGCAGGGCCGCTTCGACGCCGTGTACGTGCACCTGCTGCGCATGGCCCAGTACGTCGCGGACACGGACGTGCGGCGGGTTCTGGACATGACCGACGCCGTGTCACTCCTCTACGGCCGCGCGCTGAAGATGCGCCGCGACGCGCTGCGCGCGCTCTTCGCGGTCGAGGTCGCGCGCCTGCGCCGCTACGAGACACGACTCATCCGCGAGTTCGAGGCGACCACGGTCGTCTCGGACGTCGACCGCGACGTGCTGATCGCGAACGGCGCGCCCGCGGAGAAACTCGCGCTGGTGAACATCGCCGTCGACCGCGAGTTCTTCGCGCCGCGCGCGCAGAGCTACGACGCGCGGCGCCTCGTGTTCGTCGGGAATCTCTCGAGCTTTGCGAACACCGACGCCGCCGAGTTCATGCTGCGCGAGATCTTCCCCCGGGTGCGCGCCCAGGCGAGCGACTCGCTCCTCGACGTGGTGGGCGTGAAGCCGCCGCCCAGCGTGCTCGCGTTCCACGGCCGGGACGGGGTGAACGTGACGGGCGCCGTCGACGACGTGCGGCCGTGGGTCGAGAATGCGGCCGCGAGTCTCTGCCCGGTGCGCATAGCCGGCGGCGTGCAGACGAAGATCCTCGAGTCACTCGCGCTAGGCGTGCCGGTCGTGACCAGCCCCGAGGGCTTCGAGGGCCTGGGCGCGCGCGGCCCCGAGGACGGGGTCGTCGTCGCGAGTGACCCGACCGAGTTCGCGCGCGAGTCGGTCGCGCTGCTGCGCGACCCCGCGCGCAGGCGCGAGCTCGGCGCGAACGGCGCGCGCTTCATCGCGCAGCACTACGACTGGGACCGCCAGACGGCGCTGCTCGAGAAGCTCCTGCGCGGCTAGCGCTCACCCGGCGGGGGCGAAGCGAGCGAGGGCCGTCCCGAGCGGGCGCGGCAAGCGGCGTAGCCGCGCGCAGTGAGGCGAAGCCGAACGAAGTCAGTCGGAGACGAGTGACTCGAGCTCGGCCAAGTCGGCGATCGTGTGACTCGGCCGGGCTCCGGAGTGGGCCGCGAGCGCGGCCTCGGGGTCCTTCACCCGGCGCGTGATCCACGCCGTGGGCATGCCGAGCGCCGCCGCGCCGTTCACGTCGGCGTCCAAGCTGTCGCCGACGTGCAGGGTCTCTTCGGGCTTCGTCCCGAGTGACTCGAGCGCGGCGCGGAAGATCTCGGGCCGCGGCTTGCGGTGGCCGGTGTCCATCGAGATCACGACGCCGGCGAAGCGGTCGAGGAGCCCCGCGTCCGCGAGCACGGCCCGCGCCGTGTCGGTGTGACTGAAGTTCGAGCACACCGCGAGCGGCGCGCGCCGAGACAGCCGCGCCAGGACGTCGGCGTGGTGCGGGTGGAAGGTCAAGTGTCTCCGCAGCTCGCCCATGTGCGTGTCGGTGAGTGCGCGCGCGAGCTCGTCGTCGCCGGGCCGGCCGATGCCGCGCGCGAAGACACGGAAGCGCTCGAGCGTGGGCACCTCGCGGTGCTCGCGCTGAAGTGTGTCGCGGAACTCGCGGTCGACCTTGCCGAGCGCCGCGGCGAACGCCTCGAATTCGAGCCCGTGCCGGTGCACACTCGCAGCATGCAGGAGCCCGTAGGTCGACGGAACGCGCCGCCCGGCGATCTCGACGAGCGGCAGGCGATCCATGTGGATGTCGACCAGCGTGTCGAAGAGATCCAGAGTGACGGCGCGCAGCGGCACGCGGCGCAGGATACGCGGGTGCGCACGATCGTCCAGGGCGAGAATCTCGACGTGCTGCGCGCGTTGCCCGACGGCTGCGTGGCGCTGTGTTACGTCGATCCGCCGTTCAACACCGGCCGCACGCAGAGACTCAGGCGCCTGCGCACGCGCCGCGACACGGACGGCGACCGCACGGGCTTCGCCGGGAAGCGCTACCGCAGCGAGGTCGTGAGTGTCTCGCAGTTCGCGGACTCGTTCGCCGACCTGCCCGGGTATCTCGAGCCGCGCCTGCGCGAAGCACGCCGCGTGCTGCGGCCCGACGGGTCACTCTTCGTCCACCTCGACCCGCGCGAGTCACACTACGTGAAGATCCTTCTCGACCAGATCTTCGGGCGTGACTCTTTCCAGAACGAGATCGTCTGGGCCTACGACTACGGCGCCCGCACGAAGACGCGCTGGCCCGCGAAGCACGACACGATCCTGTGGTACGCGAGAGACCCGAGTCACTACGTGTTCGGCTACGAGGCCATGGACCGCCTGCCGTACGCCGCGCCCGGCCTCGTCGGCCCCGAGAAAGCCGCGCGCGGCAAGACACCCACCGACGTGTGGTGGCAGACGATCGTCCCCACCAACGGCCGCGAGCGCACCGGCTACGCCACGCAGAAGCCGCTCGCGATCCTGACTCGCATCGTGGCCGTGCACTCGCGGCCGGGTGACTTGGTGCTGGATTTCTTCGCGGGCAGCGGGACTACGGGCGAAGCTGCCGCGCGGGCCGGCCGCGACTTTCTGCTCGTCGATTCGAACCCCGAAGCGGTGCGCGTGATGCGGAAGCGCCTGGCCTTCGCGGCGCCAAAAACCCTGACGCTGCGTCAGTTTGTCGCGGCTGGGGGCCCGGTGTAGCCTGCCCCGCGTGACCGCCCCCTCACGCGCCGAGCTGCTGGAACAAATCCGCAAAGCGGTGGACTCGGAGCCGCTGCCGCGCGCCGCGGCGGTCGCGGCGATGGAGCGCATCGAGCGCGCGCCCGAGACGATCCTCGAGCCGCTCTTCGAGGCCGCGCAGGAGTCGGGCCGTCGCGGTCACGGCCGAGTCATCTCGGTCTCGCGCAACGTCTTCATTCCACTCACCAACCTGTGCCGCGACCGCTGCGGCTACTGCACGTTCGCCGTGCAGCCCGACTCACCGCGCGCGAAGACGTGGCTGTTGAACGAGGTGCGAGACACTTCGCGCCGCGCGTTCGCGAACGGCTGTCAGGAAGCGCTCTTCTGTCTCGGCGACAAGCCCGAGGTCGCGTACCGCGGCTATCGCTCATGGCTGCACGAGCGCGGCTACGCGCGCACGACCGAGTATCTCGCCGACGCGTGCCGCGTGTCACTCGACGAAGACCTGTTCCCGCACTCGAACGCGGGGATCATGGACGCGGACGAGCTGTCACTCCTGCGCCCGCTGAACGCGAGCATGGGACTCATGCTCGAGACCACGAGCGCGAGGCTGCGCGAGCGCGGGCAAGCTCACTTCCACGCGCCCGACAAGGAGCCGGAGGCGCGCGTGCGAATGACTCGCATCGCGGGCGAGCTGCGCATCCCGTTCACGAGCGGGATCCTGGTCGGCATCGGCGAGACCGCCGAGGAGCGCGTCGACACCTTGTTCGCGATTCGCGAGCTGCACGAAGCCGGCGGTCACATCCAGGAAGTGATCGTGCAGAACTTCCACCCGAAGCCGGGCACGCCGATGAGTCACATGCCTATGCCGTCCGACGAGCTGATGGCCGGCGCCACGGCGCTCGCCCGGCTCGTTCTCGGCCCCGCGATGAACCTGCAGGCGCCGCCGAATCTCTCGCCCACGTCGCTCGAGTTACTCCTGCGCGCGGGCATCAACGATTGGGGCGGTGTCTCGCCGCTCACGATCGACTTCATCAATCCCGAGATGCCGTGGCCCGAGCTCGACGACCTGCGCGCGCGCGCCGAGGCCGCGGGCTACGAGCTGCGCGACCGGCTGTGCGTGTATCCCGAGCTGATCGCGAACCGCCCCGATTTCTTCGATCCCGACATGTACCGCCGCCTGCGCGCGGCCACCGACGCCTGTGGCTGGCCCGCGGCGCGGAACTCAGGAGTCACCGATGCCCCCCCAGTCACTCTCTGACGTCCTGTTGCGCGGCACCAGCGCGCCCGTGCGCGCCGCGCTCGAGCGCTCGCTCGAAGGCCGCGAGCTGACTCGCGCCGAGGCCGAAACGTTGCTCGAGGCGTTGGGCCGCGACCTGCACGCGCTGTGCGGCGTGGCCGACGCCGCGCGCTTCGACGACGTGGGCGACGACGTGTCTTACGTCATCTGCCGCAACATCAACTTCACGAACATCTGCTACGTCGGCTGCAGCTTCTGCGGCTTCGCGAGACACAAGCACGAAGAGGACGCCTACGACCGCGGGCTCGACGACATACTCGAGCGCTGTCACGACGCCGTGAGCCGCGGCGCGTCCGAGGTCTGCATCCAGGGCGGCATCCACCCGAACAAGGACGGCTTCTGGTACCGCGACATCGTGCGCGCGATCAAGGCCGAGCTGCCCGACCTGCACATCCACGCGTTCTCGCCCGAAGAGATCCACTTCGGCGTGCAGAAGGCCGGCGGCATGTCGCTGCGCGACTATCTCACTATGCTGCGCGACGAGGGGCTCGGCACGATCCCCGGCACCGCGGCCGAGATACTCGACGATGACGTCCGCAAGATCCTGTCGCCGCGCAAGCTCATGACCGAGCGCTGGACCGAGATCGTGACCACCGCGCACGAGGTCGGCCTGCGCTCGAGCTCGACCTTGATGTACGGCCACATCGAGAGCACGCAGCACGTGTCGAGTCACTTGGAGAGACTGCGCGACATTCAGAAGCGCACCGGCGGCTTCACCGAGTTCGTGCCGCTCGGCTTCATTCACCACAAGACGCGCCTGTTCAACGAGCAGGGCTCGCGCCACGGCGCCAGCACACCCGAGGACCTGCGACTCATCGCAGTGAGTCGCCTGTTCCTGCGCCCGTGGATCAAGAACGTGCAGTTCTCGTGGGTGAAGATGGGGCTGAAGCTCGGCCAGATCGCGCTCATGTCCGGCGCGAACGACTTCGGCGGGACCTTGATGGAAGAGTCGATCTCGAACGCGGCGGGCTCCGAGCACGGCGATCACGTCGAGCCCGAGACCATCGAGCGACTGATTCGCGAGCTCGGCCGCACGCCGTACGAGCGCACCACGACTTACGGGCGCCGCGTGCAGACCAAGCGGCCTGCGGCGGCGGCGCCGCTCGAGCTCGAGCTGGTGTCCGCACGTCCGGCCGCTCGCGGTGGGTTCGCGGTCCCGCCGGGTTACTAAAGCGGCGCGCGGCGGCGGGTCGATGAGTCGGCCATGAGACGGGTCCTGGTCACCGGTGGCGCTGGCTTCATCGGCTCGCACTTCGTGCGGCTCTTGCTCGCCGAAGAGCCCGACGTGTCGGTCGTGAACTTCGACTGTCTCACGTACGCCGGGAATCTCGCGAACCTGGCCGACGTCTCCGGCGCGCCCAACTACAAGTTCGTGCGCGCGGACATTCGCGACGAGAAAGCCGCGCGCGAGCTCGTCGCCGACGCGGACTGGATCGTGAACTTCGCGGCGTTCACTCACGTCGACCGCTCGACCAAGGCGCGCGCGGGTGAGTTCATCGACACGAACGTGTACGGCGTGTATGTGCTGCTCGAGGCCGCGCGCCAAGTGAATCGCAACGCGCGCTTCCTGCAAGTGGGCACCGACGAGGTGTACGGCGACGTGCCGTACCCGACTTTCCCGAGTGAGTCGGCGCGGCTCGAGCCGTCGAGCCCGTACTCGGCCGCGAAGGCCGGCGGCGATCACATCGCCCTCGCCTTCCACCGAACGCACGACATGGACGTGCTGCTCACGCGCTGCACGAACAACTACGGCCCGTACCAGTATCCCGAGAAAGTGATTCCCGTGTTCATCACGAACGCGCTCGACGACGAGCCGTTGCCGCTCTACGACGGCGGCACGCAGATCCGTGACTGGCTGCGCGTCGAGGATCACTGCCGCGCCCTATTGCTCCTGCTGCGCCAGGGCAAGTCCGGCGAGATCTACAACGTCGGCGCGAATCAGAACCCGGAAGTCACCAACCGCGAGCTGACCGCCATGATCCTGCGCTGTCTGAAGAAGCCCGAGTCACTCATCAAGCCGGTGACCGGCCTGCGCCCGGGTCACGACCAGCGCTACGCCGTCGACACGCAGAAGCTCCGCGCGCTCGGCTGGCGCCCGCAGCTCGACCTCGAGGCCGGCATCGCCAAGACCGCCGAGTGGTACGCCGCGCGCCGTGACTGGTGGGAGCCGATCAAGTCGGGCGAGTACCGCGAGTACTACCAGAAGCACTACGGGACGGGCGCGAGCCGCTGACTCGCGCCGCCAGCGCTTCGAGCTCGTAGCGCAGCTGCGGGCGCTCGACGATGCGGCGCTCCACGACGTCGATCGCGTACATCACGCTCGTGTGATCGCGCCCGAACGCGCGCCCGATGTCGGCCAGCGACGCATGTGTGTAGCGGCGCGCGAGATACATGGCGACCTGGCGCGGGCGCACCACGAGCTGCTTCCGCGAGCGGCTGCGCAGTGACTCGGGAGTGAGTCCGTACGCGCGGGCGGTCTCGCCCACGATCTCGTCGAGGGAGCGCGCGCGGCCCGGCATGTCGACGGCGTCGAGCGCCTGCGCCACGAGCTCGGGCGTGATCGGCGCGCGCAACAGCGACGCGCGCGCCACCACCTGGTTCAGCCCCGCGATCAGATCGCGCACCGAGCACAGCTCGCGCTCGGCGAGCAGCTCGAGACACTCGTCGGGCACGCGCACGCCGCCGCGAGCCGCACGCTCGCTCAGGATCGCGCGGCGAGTCACTGTCTCCGGCGGCGCTATGCGCGCGACGAGCCCCGACGCCATGCGCGAAGTCAGCTTGGGGTCGAGCTCGTCGAGCTCCGACGGCCCGCGGTCGGCCGAGAACACGACGGTGCGCCCGTGCGCCATCAAGTGGTCGAGCGTGTGGAAGAGCTCGACCTGAGTCGCGCGCTTCCCCGCGAGAAACTGCACGTCCTCGAGGATCAACATGTTCGCCTGGCGGCGGTAGCGCTGGCGGATGCGCGGCATCTGGCCCGCGCGCAGCGCTTCAGTCACTTCGGTCGTGAACTCCTCGCTCGAGCGGTACAGCGCGGCCGAGCCGACTTGATCGTGGATCGCGCGGCACAAGTGAGTCTTGCCCGAGCCCGTGCCGCCGACGAGAAACAGCGGGTTGCAGCGGCCGGCGTCGCCGCGCGCCACGGCGCGCGCCGCCTCGAGCGCGAGCGCGCTGCCGGGCCCCACGACGAAGCGCTCGAAGAGTCTCTCCTGCGCGCCGAGTGACTCGGCCGTCGGCAGTGACTCGTCGCGCGTCTCGACGGGCTCCGCGCGCGCGGCCCGAGCCGCCGCCGCGCCGGGATCGACCCGGTACTCGATCGCGCGCGCCTCGGGCGCGCACTCCGCGATGGTCTGGCCGAAGCGGCTCCGCAGCCAGTCGCGCGTGAAGCGGTCCGGACAGCGCAGCACCAAGGTCTCGCCTTCGAGCACGCCATCCAGACCGCGGAACCACGCTTCGAACGCAGCCCCGCCGATGCGCTGCTCGACCGCAGCGCGCACGATCTCCCACCCCCCAGTGGTCATTTCCAGCGATTTCCCCCCAACGAAACCGATCCGAGCCAGACGCTGGCGTCCAGCGGAGCGCGACTCTCCCACGGGCGCTGCGGCACGGCAAAGCCGATTCACGCACCAGTGAGCTTTCGCTCCGGGCCTACACCGCGGCGGACGAGATACTCGCGCGCGGGAATTTCGCGACGGTGGCCAAGTCGCCAGATTCGCTTCGCTATGGGGTGACGACGTGCGCGAAGAGGCCGCACGTTCACAGCGCAATGCACAGCCGTTCACACACCGAAGTGCCACGGAGCGGTGTTTAGCGCACTCTAGAAATCGCGACTTTTCACGAGTGATCGCAAGATTTCGCGAAATCTCAGTTCAGGCTCTTCGGGCCGTCGGGAAGCCTCGACGCGGCGATCCGGAACGCGAGCAAGCGCAGCAACAGCTCGTTTCGGGACAAGACATCCGTACTCTCGAGCAAGCTCTGCTTCTCGAGCAGCTCACCCTCGAGCCCGAAGGCGATCGCGTTCGCGAGCAACACCGGGTCGAGCGCGCGCATGCGCTCGCGCAGCGCTTCGACTTCCTCGGGTGAGCCGTGCGGAAGGAGTGACAGCATGCGCTCCTCGAGCGTCGCGCGCGTGGCCTCGAGCGCGCGACGCGTCGCGGGCGCGAGCTCGGCGAACGTCGGGTCACTCAGTAGCTCGGCTTCGATCTCGCGGAATGGCTCGCTCGTCGCGAGCTCGCGCGCGATGCGGAAGCGGCGCTCGCCGTACAACAGCAGGTGGAAGCGCCCGTCGGGCAAGCGGCGGTGCTCGACGATGCGGCCGGCGCAGCCGACTTCGAACACCGGCGCGCGCGCGGCCATGGCATCCGCGCCCGGCCGCAAGAGAACCATGCCGATCACCGAGTCTCTCGCGAGCGCGCTCTCTATCATCGCGCGGTAGCGCGGCTCGAAGATGTGCAGCGGGAGATACGTGCCGGGAAACAGCACGACGTTCGGCAGCGGGAAGATCGCGAACTGCGTCGGGAACTCGTCGCCGCGCGCGGGGTCGCTCATGGCCACAAGGCTATACTGCGCGCGCCCCCCTCGGGAGCCCGGCTCTTGAGCGATTCACTCTCGGCTGCGCGCGAGCGCGCGCTCGAACGCCTGCGCAGACACGCGGACTTGCTCGCGCGTACGTTCGACTTGCCCCTGCGTTCCGTCGACGCGGAGAGTCCGCGCGTGCGGCGCCGGCTCGGCATCTGTTTCTCCGACGGCAGCATCCGCATCCGCCTGCACCAGCTGCGCGAGCCCGAGCTACTCAAGTACTCGGTCATGGTCGACACGCTCTGTCACGAGCTCGCGCACCTGCGTCACTTGAATCACGGACAGCGCTTCTGGCGCTTGTACCGGCGCATCCTCGCGTACGCGCGGCGGCACGGGATCTATCGACCGGGACCCGAGCCCGTCTCGCCGCGCGTCGTGACGTTCGAGAGACTCCCCGATGCAATCACTCGCGCGACGCCGCGCGAAGCTCCGCGAAGGGCGGCGCGGCCTGCCGCGCCCGTGGGTCAGCTCGAGCTGTTCTGAGTCCCGACTCAGGCGTCGCGGACTTTGTCGTATTCCTCGAGCGAGTTCGGTCCGGCTTTGATCTCGGTCTCGATGTGCTCGAGAGCGATCGCCTTGTCGAGAATCTGCGTCACGAGCGCGCTGACGGTGAGCTCATCGTATTCGGCGAGCGCGTCCTCGAGGGACGACTCCTCGACCGAGAGCTTGATCTGCAGCGTGATGTCGATGGCCATGGGCGCTTCTGTCTCCGCGCTCGTAGGGGGCCGGGACTATAACGAAGCGACTCGGTCGCGCTACGGATTTTTTTGGAAATTCGACTCAGAAATCGCTGTCTTCCGTGTCGCGAGAAGCCCGCGCTCGAAGCGCGAACAAATCCCAAGCGCACGCGAGAAGCGCGCTCGCTAGCGCCAATGCAAACAGCGCACGCGACGCCGAGTGGAGCGACGCAAATTGTGCGAGCTCGTCGGCGCCGGACTGTCCGATCGTCCCGCCCGCGGCGACTCGCAGCGCGTGCAGCTTGGGCGTGACCAAGAAGGCGCTCGTCGCGTGCGCGATCACACCGACGAGCGGAGCGAGTGCGCGTGCGCGCGGCGCGCCTCGCCAGCCGAGCAAGACACACATGACTCCGAGTGCGGCGCCACCAGTGTCGAGCGCGCGGAAGCCACTGCCCAGCACGGTCGCCGCGAGCTGCGTCGGCAAGCTCGCGAACGCAGCCGGCACGAACAGGCCGCCGAATGCGGCCATGGCTCCCATCCAAATTCCGAGCAACACGAGACGCACGCGCGCGCGACTGTCTCCGGATCGCTCGAGCGAGTACCCTGTGCCGGCCATGACGCGTAGTGTGCGACGAACCGCTCACCTTTTGCCGTGCGTCGTCGCGCTGTGTCTCGCGGCTTGTGATCGGAACCTCGAGCCGTTCGTCCCCATGTCGGACGAGCCGCCGAAGCTCGACCAGCCCGTGCGCGTGCCGGGGCTCGAGAGTCCGGCGCCGCGCGCGACCATGCCGCTCGCGCAGACCGAGACGATGGGCGCGCGAACGGGAGTCACTGAGGGCGCGCCGATTCGCGGCACGATCACGCTCGCCGATGGCGCGCAGCCGAGTGGCTCGGTGTTGTTCCTGATCGCGCGCATCGCGGGCCAGCCGGGTCCGCCGCTCGCGGTGAAGCGTCTGCCCGTCGGTCCGTTCCCGCTCGCGTTCGAGATCGGACCCCAGGACAGGATGATCCAGGGCCGGCCGTGGGTCGGGCCGATCGCGCTCAGCGCGCGCGTCGACGCCGACGGCGATCCACTCACTCGCGGCGCGAGCGACGTGACCGCCGACCTCGCAACGCCCGTCGAGCCTGGCGCGGAAGGCGTCAAGCTCCGCCTCGGCCAATAGGCCGGACTCAAGTCGCGCGCGCCGCGCCACCGACTCATGAGTTCGCATGACCCCCGCGATTCACACGCGCCGCCACGGCGCGCTCGAGATGATCGTCGCGCTCGACTCGCTCGAGCGCGGACCCGCGCTCGGCGGCTGCCGCTGGAAGCTCTACCCCGATGTCGAGTCCGCGCGGCGCGACGCGCGCGCGCTCGCGGCGGCGATGACTCGCAAGGCGGCGCTCGCGGGTCTGTCACTCGGCGGCGGGAAGGCGGTCGTCGTCGGCGCTCCGCGCGCGCGCACCGAGGACGAGCTGCTCGCGTTCGGTGACTTCGTCGCGAGCCTCGGCGGCCGCTACGTGACCGCGGCCGACATGGGAACGGGCGAGCGCGAGATGGCGGTGATCGCGCGCCGCACGCGCCATGTCGCGGGTCTGCCGCGCGAGCTGGGCGGCTGCGGCGATCCCGGCCCGTTCACGGCGCTCGGGGTGGAGCTCGCGATTCGCGCCGCGCTCGCGCACGTGGGCCGCGAGCTCGCGGGCGCGCACGTCGCGGTGCAGGGCGTGGGCAGCGTCGGGCGCGCGCTGGCGCTCGCGCTCTGCCGCGCCGGGGCACGAGTCACTGCTGCAGATCCGGCGCCGCGCGCGCTCGAGGGCCTGCGCGACGACGTGCGGGTCGTCGAGCCCGGCGCGCTGCTTCGCACCGAGTGCGACGTGCTCGCTCCGTGCGGCCCGCCCGGGGTGATCGGCCCGGCCGAGGTCGAGTCACTCCGGTGCGCGGTGGTCTGCGGCGCCGCGAACAACCCGCTCGCCGACGCGGGCACGGCGGGTCTGCTCGAGGCGCGCGGGATCCTGTACGCGCCCGACTTCGTCGCGAACGCGGGCGGCCTGATTCACCTGGCCGTGGCGCTCGAAGGCGGCGACGACGCGGGCACGCGCGCGCGCCTGTCCGTCATCCCCGAGAACCTGGAGCGCGTGCTCGTCCACGCCAAGTCGCGCGGCATCGACTCCGCGCGCGCGGCGGAAGAGCTGGCGCTCGCGGCCGTCGCGCCCGGGCAGTCCCCGCGCGTGCGACACACCGAAGCGTAGAGCCAGTACGCGGCGAGATAGTCCAGGCCCGTGTATTCGGTGTTCGGCTCCGAGCCGTGAGTGACTCGGTATGGGCTCGACTTCCACTCGAACGAGCTCGCGGGGCGCAGGCGCATGGGCACCACGTCGCGCGCGAGTGACTTCCACTTGCGGCCCGGCAGCCAGCGCGTCGGCAGCGCGGCGAGCTCGGGCGACGGCTTCACCTTGCGCTTCTCGAGCGGGAACTCGGCGAGTGAGTCGTGAACGCCGGCGAGCAGCTCCGCGGGACACGCGCCCGGCTCGAGCTCGCAGAAGATCCCCGTGAGGAACGCGTTGCGGTCGGGCTTGACCCGCACCCACGCGCGCCACAGCCCGTTGCGCAGGTCGCGCAGCGCCGGGTCGCGAGTCTCTCGCGCCAGCGGGACCAGCACGCGGTACAAGTCGAACGCCATGAGATCGTTCGAGTGACCCGTGACTCCGAACACGCGCACGTTCGTGAAGCGCGCGCGCGCCACGACGCGGTAGCGGTCGCGCAGGCGGTCGCGCTCGGCCAGCCAGCGCGGGTCGGTGTCGAGCCGCGCTGCGAGCGAGATCACGGCGTAACTCGTCAGCTGCCCGATCGCGTTGAAGCCGAGCCCGCTGGTCCACGACAGGTCGCCGTACTTCGTGCGCTTTCCGTTCGCGTCGATCAGCTGGTAGTCGTGACTCACCAAGTGACTCGCGGCGTCCACCGCGAGCCGCCGCGCGCGCTCGGGAAACAGCCGGCGGCACAACCCGACCGCGGGCACGAGCCCATTTGCGTACTGGTCCTGTGACACGTCGCCGCGCCACCACCAGCCCGCGAAGCGCCCGGCGCCCTCGCGCCAGTGACTCGGGTTGCTGGCGCGCGGCGGCGCGCGGCGCGCGCTGCGCGCGATGAGTCCCCGCACGCCGGTCACGTCCATGAGCAACTCGAGGCCGTCGAGCGCCTTCGCGGCGTCGGCCAGCGCGCGCGCGCGCTCGGCGCCCTCGCTCGACTCCGCGCGCGCGCACGCCGCGCCGGCCCACAGCCCGTTGAACGTCGGGCCATCGGCGTACTCCGGGTAAGTCCCCTCCGCGAGGTCGCGCCGCACCGCGCGCAGGTCGACCCGGTACAGGAGCAGGCCCTCCGGTGTGAGGTGCCGCGCGTGAATCGCGTCGCGGAACGCGTCGGCCTTGCCGCCCAGCTCGTCGGCCGCCGCGATCGCGGGCGCGAGGAGCAACAGCACGACCAGCCAGCGCATGAGTCGCCTATCGGCGCGTCAGCTCGAAAAGGTCGACGCCAGCTCGCGCGCCGGCTCGAGCGCGTCAGTCACTTGGCCATACACGCCCCGGTACTCGCGCGGCAAGAGATCCGCGATCAGGAAGCCGAGCGCGTCGGCCATGACGGGCCGCCGGCCGCCGCCGCGCGCGAACAGATCCGCCGCGGGAACCGCTGCGCCCGCGCGCGCACTCACTCGCGCCGGGACGACTTTGTCCTGGTCGAGCGGCACGAGTCTCTCCGTTCCCCACAGACCGATCGGTACGATGACCGCGTCTTCGCTCTCGAAGTAACGCGACGAAGCCGCCAGCACGCGCTGCATGGCGCCCGTCCGGCTGCGCGTGCCCTCGATGAAGATGAACACGTGGTCGCCGGCCTTGTGTCTCGTCTCGACCGACTTCAGCGTCTCGACCGCCAGGCGCGCGACCTCGCGCCGCGGCATGACCGCGTCGCCCGACGCGTGACTCTGACTCTGCGGAATCTTGATGGCGCCGAAGCACATGCTCGCCAGTCGCCGCACGGGCAGGAGATACACCTTCGGGCCGACCAGCACGGTGAGCTTGTCGGCGACGTCGGCGTAACCCGCGGCCGCGATCAGGGCGTCGAGCACGTTCGCGTCGACGTACGACAAGTGATTGGCCACGACGAACACCGGCCGCCGTCGTGCGATCTCGAGTGACTCGGCGCAGGACAGCTCGGACCCGGCCTGCAACACCAGAGTGTGTGCCAGTCGAGACACCCGGCGCGCGATCGGATCGTGCGGGTGGAAGCCCCAATCGGCGTGGGTCTGCGCCAGCCGCGCGGCGAAGCGGTCGAGATCGGCTTCGCCGAAGGGCGCGAGCTCCTGCTCCACGCGGCGCTCGATCAGTTCGCGCTCGCCGTAGCCCCAGTCGGAGAGACCCGCCGCTACGCGAGCGCACAGCGCGGCGTGATCGGCGCGGTTCGAGCTCGCATTCACGGCACTAGCCAACGCGCGCGAGCATAGCGCGCGCCGCTCGCGTCGTGTCTCGCGCCTTCCTTCGGTGGCAGCTCTTGTGCCGTGGGTCACAGGGTCGTGTTTGCGCGGGTGTTTCGCGCCTCTCTAGAGTCGCGCCCGCATATGCAGATCCGGCAATCCGTCGAGCGGCAGTACGCAGAGTTCCACAGCTTGTTCGCAGCCGACTTCCGCAAGGACTTGTCGCTGTACCTCGACCTCGCGGGGAAGTACGGCGGGCCGATCCTCGAAGTGGGGTGCACCACCGGGCGCGTGCTCGCGAAGCTCGGTGAAGCGGGTTACGAGGCGCTCGGCGTCGATGTCTCTCGCCCGATGCTCGAGGTCGCGCGCCGTCGCATCGAGCCATGGTCCGATCGCGTGCGGCTCGCCGACTTCGATTTCCGCAACAGCGCGCTCTTCGAGAAATTCGACGTCGTGTTCGCCTCGCTCTACGCGTTCAACGCGCTGATCGACGTCGCGGAGCAGCGGCTCTTCCTACGCCACATCAGCCGCTGCATGAAAGCGCCGGGCGTGCTCGCGCTCGACTGCTTCTGTCCGCTGCCGATGCTGAAGCCCGAGGCCAACGGTCAGTGGCGCGAGATCGAACGCACGGTCAAAGGTCACGCGCTGAAGGTGCGCGACAAGCGCGAGATGCTGACTCCGCTGCTCGAGCGCCGGACGCAGGTGTTCTCGATCGACGGCGGCGCGCCGGCCGAGCACGTGTCACACCGCCGCTACGTGCCGCCGCAGCAGCTCGAGCAGCTGCTCGCCGAGGCCGGCTTCGAGAACATCCGGTACGTGCAGGAATACGATCTCTCGACGGCGAAGCCGTACGGAGAGGGCGACCGCGCCACCGGCCCGTTCCAGCTCGTCGCTGAGCGCTAAGCGGGTCCCGGCGCGCCCCCGCGGGACATCGGCCCGCGCGCCACCCGCCCTTCGCTCGGCTGCGCCTCGCTGCGCGCTTCGCTTGCCCGGACCGCGACGCAGTCACACTCGGCGCGTTAGCATCCGTTTCATGGCGGGACGGAGCCTGCTCGACAAAGTCTGGGACCTGCACACGGTCCGGGAGCTGCCCGGCGGGCAGACGCAGCTGTTCATCGGGCTGCACCTGATTCACGAAGTCACGAGCCCGCAGGGCTTCCAGATGCTCGAGGACGCGGGCCTGCCCGTGCTCGTGCCGTCGCGCACGTTCGCGACCGTGGACCACATCGTCCCGACCGACACGCACGCGCGGCCGCTGCGCGACGCGCAGGCCGAGGAGATGCTGCAGGCGATCGAGGCCAACACGAAGCGCCACGGCATTCCGTTCTTCGACATCGGCTCGGGCAACCAGGGGATCGTGCACGTGATCGGGCCGGAGCTGGGACTCACTCAGCCGGGCATGACCATCGCGTGCGGCGACAGTCACACGTCGACTCACGGCGCGTTCGGCGCCATCGCGTTCGGCATCGGGACCAGTCAGGTGCGCGACGTCTTGGCGTCGCAGTGTCTCGCGCTGGCGCGGCCGAGGACTCGGCGCATTCGAGTCACCGGCCGCCTCGGCTTCGGCGTGTACGCGAAGGACGTGATCCTGCACGTCATCCGCCGGCTCGGCGTGAAGGGCGGCGTGGGCTACGCGTATGAGTACGCGGGCGACGTCTTCGAGCGCATGTCGATGGAAGAGCGCATGACCGTCTGCAACATGTCGATCGAGGGCGGCGCGCGCGTGGGCTACGTGAACCCCGACGACACGACCTTCGACTATCTGCGCGGGCGCCGCTTCGCGCCCCAGGGCGAGGCGTTCGAGCGCGCGATCGGCTGGTGGCGCAGCATGGCGAGTGACTCGAACGCCGCGTTCGACCACGAGTTGGAGATCGGCGCGAACGAGATTTCGCCCACGGTGACTTGGGGCACGAACCCCGGGCAGGCGATCGGAGTCACCGAGAGTCTCCCGCGCCTGGACCAGCTGCCCGACGACGACCGCGCGAGCGCCGAGGACGCGTACCGCTTCATGGACCTCGTGCCCGGCCGGGCGATCGCGGGCACGCCGATCCAGGTCGCGTTCATCGGCTCGTGCACGAACGGGCGCATCAGTGACTTGCGCGAGGCCGCGCGCGTTGCGAAGACCGGGAAAGTCGCGCCCGGCGTGCGCGCGCTCGTCGTTCCCGGGAGTGAGTCGGTGCGCGCGCAGGCCGAGTCGGAGGGGCTGCACGAGATCTTCCGCGCCGCGGGCTTCCAGTGGCGCGAGGCCGGCTGCTCGATGTGTCTCGCCATGAACCCCGACAAGCTGATCGGGCGCGAGCTGTGCGCGTCGAGCTCGAACCGCAACTTCAAGGGCCGCCAGGGCAGCCCGACGGGCCGCACCTTGCTGATGAGCCCGGCCATGGTCGCGGCCGCGGCGCTCAAGGGCCGCGTCGCCGACGTGCGGGAGATGCTGTGAGCGCCAAAGTCACCGCCGAGCGAGTCTCTGCACGCCGCGGCCGCGCGGTCGTGGTGCGCGGCAACGACATCGACACCGACCAGATCATCCCGGCGAGATACATGACCTCGATCCGCTTCGCGGGCCTCGAGGAGTTCGTGTTCCGCGACTCGCGCTTCACGCAGGACGGCGTGGCGAAGGGCCACCCGTTCGACGACCGGCGCTTCCGCGGCGCCGAGATACTGGTGGTGAATCAGAACTTCGGCTGCGGCAGCTCGCGCGAGCACGCGCCGCAGGCGCTGGCGCGCTGGGGCATCCGCGGCATCGTGGGTGAGTCGTTCGCCGAGATCTTCTTCGGCAACTGCGTCGCGATGGGAGTTCCCGCAGTCACCGCCGCGCGCGCCGACGTGGCGCGGCTCATGGACGCGGTCGAGCTCGACCCCTCGCAAGAGATCGCGCTCGACCTGGCCGCGCGCACGGTGACTTGGCGCGGCGGCAGCGCGGCGATCAAGCTGCCCGACGGCGCACGCGAGCAGCTGATGGACGGCAGCTGGGACGCCATGCGCACCTTGCTCGAGGCGCGCGACCAGGTGCTCGCGAAGGTCGAGTCACTTCCCTACGCCAAGGGGTTCTAGCACCACCACCGGTATCTCGCGGCTCGCCGCGCGCTTCTGGTAGTCGTCGTACGGCGGGTAGATCTCGCGCAGCTGCCGCCACAGGCGCGCGCGCTCGTCGCCCTTGGCGGTGCGCGCCTTCGCCTCGAAGCGCTCGGCCTTCACCTGGAGCTTCACGCGCGGCTGGGCGGCGAGATTCAGATACCACGCCGGGTGGGTCGGCGAGCCGCCTCGCGAGGCGATCACGACGTAGTCACTCCCGCTCTTGCCGTAGATCAGCGGCAGCGTGAGTGACTGGCCGCTCTTCCGGCCCACGGTGGTGAGCAAGAGCGTCGGGATCGGTCCGGGGCCGCCGGCCACCTTCGAGTCCCACATGTGACCGTCGGCGCCGTTGGTGCGGAGATAGCGCTCGACGTGCTCGCGGATCCAGGCGGGGAGCTCGCGCGGGTTGGGGTCGGGATTGGCCATGCTTCCTCCTTCGAATTTCTACGTTCTGCCCAGTGCGGCGCGGAAGCGCGCGAGTGCGCGCTCGCGGGCGTGCGCATGGTCGATGATCGGCGGGGGGTAGTCCGTTTCCAGCTCGGGGATCCAGCGCCGCGCGTACTCGCCGTCGGGGTCGAAGCGCGCGGCCTGCGCGGCGGGGTTGAAGATCCGGAACCACGGCTGCGAGTCACTCCCCGTCGAGGCCGACCACTGCCAGCCGCCGTTGTTGTTGGCCGGGTCGCCGTCCACGAGTGACTGCATGAAGAACGCCTCGCCGCGGCGCCAGTCGATGCCGAGGTCCTTCGTGAGGAAGCTCGCCGCGACCATGCGCGCGCGGTTGTGCATCCAGCCGGTGGCGGCGAGCTCGCGCATGCCGGCGTCGACGAACGGAAAGCCCGTGCGGCCCTCGCACCAGGCGCGGAACGCGGCGTCATCGTCGCTCCACTCGAGTGAGTCGAGCTCCTGCCGCCACGCGCCGCGCAGCACGCGCGGGTGCTCGGCCAGCACGGCGTGGTAGAACTCGCGCCAGATCAGCTCGACGCGCCACTTCTCGGCGCCGGCGCGCGCGCGGCGGTCGTCGCGCGCGGCCTCGGCGGCGCGCGCGAGACACTCGCGCACCGACACGGTCCCGAAGCGCAGGTGGGCCGAGAGACGCGACGTGCCCGCGACGGCGGGCAAGTCACGGCGCCACGGGTAGTCCGCGAGCCCGCGCTCGACGAATCCGCGCAGGCGGCGCAGCGCGGCCGCCGAGCCCGCGCCGGCCTGCACGGACACGAGAGGCAGGGAGCCGCGAGTGACTCGCGCGGGCGGCGGCAGCTTCGGCGCGCGCCGCGGGGCCGCGGGCTCGGCCGAGAATCTCGCGAGCCACGCGCGCCGGTACGGGCCGTACACCGAGAAGCCGCGCCCGGCCTTCGTGCGCACGTCCTCGGCTTCGAACACGACCCGGTCGCGGAAGGTCTCGACCGAGACGCCAGCGCGCTCGAGCGCGCGAGTCACCGCGCCGTCGCGGGCGCGGGCGAACGGCCCGTAGTCGCGGTTCCAAGTCACGAGCTCGGCGCCGGTCTCGTGCGCGAGCTTCGCGAGCTCGGCGGCGGGCTCGCCGCGCCGGACCACCAGGGTCGAGCCGCGTGTCTCGAGCTCCGCGCGCAGCCGTGCGAGACACTCGAACAGGAAGCGCGTGCGCGCCGCGCCGCTCTTCGGCCCCGACAGGAGGCGCTCGTCGAGCACGAACACCGGAGTGAGTCGCTCGGCGCGCGCGGCAGCGCACAGCGCGGCGTTGTCTGCCAGCCGCAGGTCGCTGCGGAACCAGTGGAGCGCGCGCACCGAGTCAGGCCGGCAGCGCGCCCAGGATCGGCGCGCCGCGCGCGCCGGGCATCGCGAGCACGAGCTGCGCCGAGGCGATGCGCCGCTCGATGAAGCCCGCCTCGCAGTAGCAGAGATAGAACTCCCACATGCGCTGGAACTCGGCCGAGTAACCCAGCCGCGAGATCGCCGCGCGGTTCTGGTCGAAGCGCGCGCGCCACGTGCGCAGCGTGCGCGCGTAGTGGGGAGTCAGATCCTCGAGGTGCACCATGCGCAAGTCACACGCCTTCGCGAGCGAGCGCCCGATCGCGGCCACGGACGGCAGACAGCCCCCGGGGAAGATGTACGCCTTGATGAAGTCGACCGTGCGCTTCGCCGACTCGTACAGGCCGTCGGCGATCAGGATCGCCTGCAGCGCCATCAGCCCGTGTGACTCGAGGCGCGCCGCGCAGGTACGGAAGAACGCGTCGAAGTACTCATGGCCGACGGCTTCGATCATCTCGATCGACACGAGCTTGTCGAAGCGGCCGCGCAGCTCGCGGTAGTCCTCGAGCAGCACGGTGACTCGATCGGCGAGCCCGGCCGCGGCGACGCGCTCGAGCGCGATCTCGCGCTGCGCTGGCGAGAGAGTCGTCGTAGTGACTCGACAGCCGCGCGTGCGCGCCGCGTGCAGCGCGAAGCCGCCCCAGCCGCTGCCGATCTCGAGCACGGAGTCACTCTCGCCGAGCGCGAGCTTGCGGCAGATGCGCTCGTACTTCGCGACCGACGCCTCTTCCATCGTGGCCGACTCTCGCTCGAAGATGCCCGCCGAGTAAGTCATGGTCGGATCGAGGAACAACGCGAAGAAGTCGTTGCCCAGGTCGTAGTGCGCGCGGATGTTGCGGCTGCTGCCGAGCTTCGAGTTGCGGCGCAGCCCGTGCGCGATTCGGCGGAGTCTCTCGCCGAAGCGCCCGAGCCCAGCGTCGAAGCCCTGCAGCAGGGACTCGTTCTGAAGCAGCAGGCGAATCAGCCCGGTGAGATCGTTCGTGCGCCAATCGCCGCGCACGTACGAGTCACTCCCCCCCATGCTGCCGCCGAACAGCACCGCGGGCCAGAACGCCGCGTCGCGCACGTCCAGGCGGATCGGCGCGGGAAGCTCGGCGCACGTGTTGCCGAACTCGTGCGACTCAGTCTCGTCCGTGACGACCAGCGCGCCGCGCTCGAGCCGCCGAAACGCGTGAAACAGCGCGCGGCGCGCTAGGTGCTGGATCGGGCGCGAGTGAGTCCCGCGCAGGTGACGTGGCGCGATGCTCGTTGCACTCATGGTGGGGGGCTCCACTCTGTGCTGGGCTCATCATAACCCGCCCGCTAGCCGCGCGGCGGCCCGGGAATGAACGCGTTCGTGCGCGCCACATAGTCCCGGTACGCGGGCTTGGTCTTGGTGAGTGTGCGCTCCAACAGAGCCACGCCCGAGACGCGCAGGAGAAGGGTGGTCATGACGATGGGACTCACGACGGTCCAGATGCCGCCCGGCACGGCGAGCGCGATGGCGAAGAACGCCCACCAGACGAGCGAGTCACCGAAGTAGTTCGGGTGGCGCGTGTAGCGCCACAGCCCGGTGTCGAGCACGCTCCCGCGCTTCGCGGGATCGGCGCGGAAGCGCGCGAGCTGCCAGTCACCCACCACTTCGAACGTCATTCCCGCGAGCCACAGCGCCACACCGAGCGCGTCGAACACCCCGAGCGGCGTCGCGTCGCCGGAGACCTGAGACACAACGAGCGGCAGCGAGATCACCCACACCAGTGCGCCCTGCAGCGTGAACACCGTGAACAGACTCACGAGCGGGAAGCGCGCGCCCCAGTATCTGCGCATCGCCCGATAGCGAAAGTCCTCGCCCTTCCGGTGATTGCGCCAGAACAGGTACGCGCCCAGACGCAGGCCCCAGACACAAGCGAGCGCCACGACGAGCACCGCCCGCGGTGGCGCCGCCCCGGCGATCCGCGCGTGAGTCACTAGCGCGATCAGCGCGTACGCTGGCCCCCACGCGACGTCCACGATGCTGGCGTTGCGCAGCCACAGACTCACGAGCCAAAGCGCGAGCATGAAGCCCGCGAGCACGGCCGCGTTCGCGCCCAGCGTCTCGCTCACGAGTCACCCTTCCGCACCGCGTGGATCCAGCCGTCCATCCGCGCCCATTCCTCGTCGAGCCAGCGCACCGCCGCTTCGCGCTCGAGCGGGATGTCACCGCGCGGTGTACGCCAGGGCCGCGCCTGGATGCGCCGCCCGACGATCCCACCGCGGAGCACGTCGCGCAAGGTCGCGAGCCCCTCGAAGCCCGTGTGCGCGCAACCGTTCGAGCGCGCGGCGCTGCTTCTCGGGAGTCACTCGCGTGCCCTCGGGATAGATCAGCGCCGCCTCGCGCGGCCCGAGCTCGCGCCCCGGCGCCGCGATCGACTCGAGCTCCCTCGCGCCTTCGCCGCTGCCGCGCCGGATGAACGCGCAGCGCAGCCGTTGGCCCACCACGTCGATGCACGGGTCGAACAGGAGCTCGCGCTTCAGCACGTATCTCACCCGCAGTCCGTGGCGCGCGGCGAGCACCACCTCGGGCAGCAGCGTGTCGGCCAGGCTCGCGTGGCGGATCATCACGACCACGGGCCCGGGCTCGACTGACTCGTCGCCGGTCACTTCGAGCTCGAGCGCGAAGATGCGCGAGGCCTCGCGGAACAGCCTGCACGCCCACCAGCGCTGCAGCCGCGCGTGAGCGGCCTCGTCGCGCGCGCGGCCCGTGACCCAGAGCCACAGCGCCGCGGCGAGCCCCGCCATCTCGTAAGACAGGAAGACCGAGGCGAACAGCGCGAGCCGCGACGCGACGCCGGCGCCCAAGAGGAATGCCAGCGCCGCGAACGGCGCGACCAAAAGCGACAGCGCCCAACCGAGTACGTACATCGGGATGGTCAGCGCGCGCCGCGACCAGCGCTCGAAGCCACTCTCCACGCGCCGATGCTAGTCGATGTAGGTTCGCGCGGTACACTTCCGGCCCTCCAGAGAAGGGGCCCAGTCATGAGCGACAGCGCGCGCCGCGTCGTCGGCGATCTCACGGTCGACGCCAACAATCTCTACCGCGAAGAGAGCTACACCGACTTGAAGGTGGCCTCGCTGCGGCGTCTCGTTCCCGTGCTCCCGACCGGCGAGCCCGACCCCAACCGCGAGCCGCGCTGGATCGCGCAGACACAGCTCATGTCGCAGGTCGGCCCCGTGCCCGTGTCCGCGCTGATCGAGGCGAAGACGCTGCAAGAGGCGATCGCGAAGTTTCCCGAAGCCGTGGGCCGCGCGGTCGAGGAGATGATCGAGGAGGCGCGCGAGATCCAGCGCGCCGAGGCCTCGCGCATCGTCGTGCCCGACACGGCGTCGGTGCGGAAGATCATCACCTGAGTCCCGTGAAGTCTCTGACCCGCGGCGCGCTGTGCGCGGCTGCGCTCGCGCTGTGCGCGTGCCCGCAGAGTGACTCGTCGAAGCTGCCGCCCGGCGCGAAGGTGTTGTACGAGGCGACCTTCTCCGCGCCCGAGCAGACCGCCGACACCGAGGTGAAGGTCGTCGAGCCCTCGGCGGAGTACGTCTTCCCGACGAAGCTCCCGACGGGGATCTTCTTCGGCAAGCCGATGGTGGTCGCGTCGCTGTGCGGCATGGACCAACCGGTGCGACTCACTGCGGCTTCGGGCACGAGCGGGATCGAGGGGCTCGAGTTCTTGTGGGACCCGAACTACCGCACGTATCACGTGGAGCTCGATCTGTGCGTCGTCGACATCGGCCAGCCGCCGATCCCCGCGCAGCCCCTGCAAGTCGCGCTGTATTTCGACATCGCGGCCGCGCACGCGCTCGGCTTCACCGCGAACGGGGAAGTCGGGATCCTCGATCCCAATCGCGACGTCGCCGTGCGCGACTCCGCCGTGCTGATCGGCAACTACAAGATCGGCCGGCCGATGCGAGTCACCGTCGATCTCGACATGCCCATCGACAAACAGACGTGGCGCATCTCACTCGACGGCAAGGTGCTGCGTGAGTCGCAGATTCTCGCGACGATCCCGCGCGCGATGCGCGTGGTCGTGCGCGGCAGCGAGAAGACCGTGGCGGCGCTCGACAACGTGCGGATCTGGGCCGAGCACGAGCTGAAGGATCCCGCGCCGACCGAGCCACCCGCGCAAGAGCCGTGAGGAGAAACGGATGACCCGCCGCTCGCTCGCTCGAGTCACTTGCACCGTGCTGGTGTCACTCGCGCTCGGCGCGTGTCTCACCGTCGGCAGGGACTTCCCGACCGGCGACGTGGGCAAGATCGCGATCGGCAAGACCACGCGCGACGACGTCCACCGCATGTTCGGCACGCCGTGGCGCACCGGTCTCGAGGACGGCCGCCGCACCTGGACCTACGGTCACTACCGCTACAAGCTGTTCGGCACGACCGAGACGACCGACCTGGTCGTGCGCTTCGACCCGAACGGCGTAGTGACTTCCTACACCTTCAACGCCGCGCCGCCGCTCGAAGGGAGTCTGTAGCTCGACTCAGTCGAGTCACTCGCCCATCAATTCGGCGAGCGCCTTCTCGACGGAGCCGCCGGCCTCGTCGAGCGCCCGGGCGGCGCGCGCGCGGTCGACGTGAGCCAGCTCGCACAGGATCCGCACGCCGCGCTCGGTGAGCTTCGAGTTCACGGCGACGAGGCCGGTCATCAGGTTCCCGTGCACGCGGCCCAGCCGCACCATCACCGCCGTCGAGAGCGTGTGCAGGATCATCTTCTGCGCGAGCCCGCCCTTCATGCGCGTCGAGCCGGCGATCACCTCGGGCCCGACGACCGCGACGATCGCGATCTCGGCCGCCTTCGCGAGCGGTGACTCGGGCGCGCACGTGATCGCGATCGCGCGCGCGCCGCGCCGGCGCGCGTGCTCGAGCGCGGCGAGCGCGAAGGGCGTGCGCCCGCTCGCGGACAGCGCGACCACGGCGTCGCTCGGGCCGAGGCCCAGCTTGTCGAGCTCGCGCGGCGCCGCGGCGAGGTCGTCCTCCGCGCCTTCCACCGGCCCGATCAGCGCCGGCGGTCCGCCCGCGATCACGGCCTGAACGCGCTGCGGGTCCAGACCGAAGGTCGGCGGGATCTCGGCGGCGTCGAGCGCGCCGAGCCGGCCGCTCGTGCCCGCGCCCACGTTGAACCAGCGCCCGCCCGAGTCGAGCGCCTCGACGAGCGCGAGACACGCGAGCTCGAGCGCCGGCCGCGCGGCGCGGACCGCCGCGCTGACCCGCGCGTCCTCGTCGAGGATGCGCTGCACCAGCTCGCCCACGGGCAGCTGGTCCAAGTCCGCGGTGCGCGGATTCGGCGCTTCCGTGACTGGGCGGCGTGGGGTCGGAGTCTCGTCGGCGGCCATTTACAATCCCGTCCCGTGGCGTTCCGAGCCAGTGAAGAGACTCTCGCGCGCCTCGAGTGGCCGCGCCTCCTCGAGCTGCTCGCCGTGCAGGCAGCGACAGAGCGCGGCGCCGCCGCGCTGCGCGGGCTCGCCTTCCCGCCGACACACGCGGGTGTACGAGAGCAGCTCGCGCTGACCAGCGAGGCGCGGCGCCTGTGTGACTCGGGCAGCGAGCCGCCGTTCGGCGGCGTGGCCGACCTGCGCGCGCCGCTCGTCGAGCTGGCGCGCGGGCGCACGCTCGCGGCGCGCGAGCTCGGGCTGTTGCTCACCACGCTCGACGCGTCGCGCCGCATCCGCGTGTCTCTCACGGGTCACCGCGAGCAAGCGCCGGGTCTGGCCGCGCTGGCCGAGACACTGCCCGAGCTGCGCGCGCTCGAGAAGGCGCTCGCGGCGGTAGTGACTCCCGCGGGAGAGATTCGCGACGACGCGAGCCCCGAGCTCCGACACAAGCGCCGGCGCGTGCGCGAGCTCGAAGCCGAGATCGAGCGACACATGGCGAGACACTTGCGCGATCCCGACGTGCAGACCCATCTCCAGGACTCCTACGCCACGTTCCGCGAGAACCGTCCGGTTCTGCCCATTCGCGCCGACGCGCAGAGACGGGTGCGGGGCATCGTGCACGACGTCTCATCGAGCGGGACGACGGTCTTCATTGAGCCCGAGGACGTGGTCGAGGCCGGAAACAGGCTGCGCATCGCGCAAACGGAAGTCATTCGTGAAATCGAGCGCCTGCTCGCCGAGCTGTGTGTCGCCGCGCGCGAGGTCGCGCCGGAGCTCGAGGCGCAGGGCGCAACGCTCGAGGCGCTCGACTGCGCGTTCGCGCGCGGGCGACTCTCTCGCCGCGCGGACGCGCGCGCGCCGGACATCGCCGCCGCGGGCGCGCTCGACTTGCGCGGGCTGCGGCATCCGCTGCTCTTGCTCGAGGCGGGGCTCGAGCCCGAGGACGTGGTGCCCAACGACGTGGCGCTCGTCGACGGCGCGCGGTGTCTCGTGATCTCGGGCCCGAACGCGGGCGGGAAGACGGTCGCGGCCAAGGCGGTCGGCCTGGCCGCGCTGTCACTCCGCGCGGGGCTGCACGTCTGCTGCGACGAGGGAAGTGAGTTGCCGCTCGTCGAGTCGGTGTTCGCCGAGCTGGGCGACGAGCAGGACCTGCGCGCGGGACTCTCGACCTTCTCGGCGCGCATGGCGAACCTGGCCGCGATCGTGGAATCGGCGGACGCCGAGTCACTCGTGATCGCCGACGAGATCGGCGAGGGCACGGAGCCGGGCGAGGGCGCGGCGCTCGCGCAGGCCATCCTCGAGGCGCTGGTCGAGCGCGGCGCGCTGGTGCTCGCCACGACTCACTTCAACCGGCTGAAGGAGATCGCCGGCTCGGACCCGCGCTTCGCGAACGCCAGCGCCGAGTTCGATCCAGACACTCTTCTGCCGACGTTCCGCATTCATCTGGGGCAGCCGGGCTCGAGCGGCGCGATGTGGGCGGCGCAGCGCATGGGCCTGGACGACGCGGTCGTCGAGCGCGCGCGCGAGCTCTTGGACCGCGAGGACTCACGGCTCGAGGCGCTGACTCGCAATCTGTCCGAGCTGCGCCAGGAGCTCGAGGCCGAGCGCCGGCTGGCGCTGCGCATGCGCGAGGAGTCCGAGGCGGCGCGCTCGGCGTACGAGTCACGACTCGGCGCGCTGCGCAGCGCGCGCGAGCAGGCGCTGGCCGCGATGAAGGCGGATCTGGAAGCCGCGTTCACGCGCGCGCGCGCCGAGATCGCGCACGTCGTGCGCGGCCTGCAGCGCGGAGACGCTCCCGCTGGCCCCGCCGCGAACCGCGCGCAGGCCGAGCTTTCGCGCATCCGCGAGCGCACCGAGTCAGTCGAGCGCGCGCAGGTGGCGGCCGAGCCCGAGACACACGCGAAGCGCGAGTCAGTGCTCGACTCGGCGCTGGTCGCGGGCGCCCGGCTCGAGGTCGCGGGAGTGCGGCCCATCGCGCTCGTGCTCGAGCCGCCCGACAAGCGCGGGCGCATCGCGGTGCGGATCGGCGCGACGCGCACCGTGGTGCCGCGCGAGCGCGTGGTGCGCGTGCTCGCGGCCGAGCCCGGCGCGAAGCCGCGCCCGAGTGCGAGTCACGTGTCACTCGCGCGCCAGGTCGACGACGAGCCGAGCGCGCTCGACTGCGACCTGCGCGGCCTGCGCGTCGACGAGGCGCTCGAGCGCGCGGACGCGACCTTGCAGCGCCTGCTGGGCCGCGGCGGCGGGCGAGTCACTTTCATCCACGGCCACGGCACCGGCGCGCTGCGCGACGCCATCCGCGCCTGGCTGCGCGCGATCCCGGGGGTCGAGAAGTTCGAGCCGGGCGGTCCGCGCGAAGGCGGGAACGGCGTGACCGTGGCGACCTTGGCCGACTAGCTCGGCAGAGCCAGCCGCCGCGCCGCGCCGAGCCCCGACGCGAGCTCCCCTTCGACGTGCGGCCCGCCGCACCAGTCACCCGCGCAAGTGACTGCGAGGTTCGCGAGCGCGCGGTAGTGACCCACGCGGAACGCGGGGCGGCCGGCGGGGAAGCGGTGCAGGCGCGTCTCGGCGAGCTCCGCGCGGAGCCCGGGCCACGCGCGTTCGGCGGGCTCGAGCAGGAAGTGCGCGAGCTCCGCGTCGGGCCGCGCGCCGTGGCGCTCGGTGAGACCGGGGCGCGCGATCAAGTGCACGAGCCGTGGCTGCCGCACGGAGATGGCCGCGAGCTCGCCGCCCGCGCGAGCGGGGAGCCACTGCTCCCGCGGCGCGAGGTCGGAACGAGTCACTGCCGCCAGCACGAGCGCCGAGCCAGAGCGGAGTGACTCGAACGCAGCATCGGAGCGCGGGCCGCGCGCGCCGGCCAGGCGCGCAGCCTCGTCCGAGCCGACCGCGAGCAGAACCGCGTCGCCGCGCAGCGCTTCGCCGCCGGCGAGTCGCACGCCGCGTTCGTCCGGGTCGAGCGCCTCCACGCGCGCGCCGGTGCGCAGCGCGGCGAGCCCCGCCGCGAGCGCCTCGGCCAGCCGCCCCGCGCCCGTGAGTGAGTCGAGCGCCGCGTTCCCCGCCGAATCGGCCAGCGCGAACCACAGCTGGCGGCTCGCCTCGCGCGCGTCGATCCCGAACGCGGCGGCGAACAGCGGCGCCACCAGCTCGTCGCGCACGCGCCGGCCGAGATACACCTGGCAGAAGTCGGCGGCGCTGCGGTCGTCCAGCCGAGTGTCTCGCCACGGCTCATCGGGATCGAGCGCGCCGCCGAGCCACTGCGCGAGCACCGCGTAGCGCCGCATCCGAAAGGGCCCGAACGGCGACCAGCCGAGCGCCGCCCGCGTCGAGAAGGCGAACGGCCTGCGCTCGAAGGAGCCACGGAGCCCCAGCTCCGCCACGAGCTCCGCGAACGCGGGCGCCGAGCGCGGCAGCCAGCCCGGCCACGGCTCGTACTCCACGCCGTCGAGTGACTCGCGCGCGTGCTTGCCGCCCGGGCGCGCGCGCGCCTCGAGCACCGTGACTCGGTGCCCGAGCGACTGCAGCCGGTGCGCGGCGGAGAGCCCGGCGAGGCCGGCGCCGACGACGAGCGCGTGGCCCACGCCCAGTCAGGCCGGCGCGAGAGTGACTTCGAGGCCCAGCTCGGCGCCGCGTTCTTCCAGCGCCTTCTCGAGCGTGGCCGGGTCGAGATTGTCCGGCACCTCGGCCAGCACGCTCATGCGGTAGATCGGCGAGCCCGACGGCGACGGCAAAGTGCGCGACTGGAGGTCCGCGATGTTCACGCGGTGATCCGCGAGCGCGCGGCAGATGCGCGCGACGATGCCCGCGCGGTCGATCCCCTGTGTCTCGATGCGGAACAGCCGCGTGCCGCTCGCCGGCACCGCCGGCCGCGGCTCGCCCTCGAGCGGCCGGATGAACACGGTGAGCCGGTTCTCCCACTCGAGCCTGCGCGCGCCCGCAGTGAGTCGCTGCTCGAGCTCGGGCGCGCTGCCCGAGCACAACAGGATCGACGCGAACTCGTTCCCGAGCAGAGTCATTCGTGAGTCTTCGAGATTCGCTTCGCAGTCGTACACGAGCTGCGCGAGGTCGGCGACGAGGCCCGGCCGATCGCGACCCACGGCAGAAACAATGAACCACTTCCGCATGCGCGCATTCTAGCCGAGGCCGCAAACCGTCACTCTCGGCCGCAAAACGGCGTCGTGTTGCGCACCACCCACGGGACCTTTGCGCGTTGGTGTTCGAGATCACGTTGCGTAGCTCGGGCGAGATTCGCCGACGGGCGCGCATCCTCGCGGAGAAGGTGCGCGCGAGAGACTCCTTGGCATGTCGATTGCTCAGTCAGGAAGCGTCCGGAGCTCGTTGCTCCGGGCATGGGAGTGCCCGGGCCGGAAACCCCTCCCCTCGCGCAGTGCGAGGTTCCGGCCCGGGCTTTCTATTTCGTGCGCGCGCGTCACTCAGTGTCTCGTGACTCGCTGCCGAACGTGTAGAGAGTGGACGGCGCGAGCCAAGACGGGATCCCGCTCGAGCCGCGCCGCGACGACGTCCGGCGCGCGATCGTGTTGTCGGGCGGCGGCGCGCGCGGCGCGTACGAAGCCGGCGTGCTGCGCTTCGTGCTCGGCGAGTTGCCGAAGAGACTCGGCTGGCGCCCGCGCTTCGACGTGTATTCGGGCACCAGCGTCGGCGCGGTTCACTCGTGCTTCCTCGCCGCGATGGCCGACGACCCCGAGGCGTGCGTGCGCAACATGGTCGAAGTGTGGCGCAACATGTCGTTCTCGCGCGTGTACCAGTTCGGGGTCGGCGACGCGTGGAGCTTCTCGAAGTCACTCTTCGGGTTCGTGACTGGCAGCTCGGTCGGCGCGGCCACGACCAAGTCGCGCATCCACGGGCTCTTGAACACGTCGCCGCTCGAGAGACTCGTGGTCGAGGGCATCCCGTGGCGGCGGATGCGGCGCAACCGGCGCGCGGGTCTGTTCTCGGCCGTGTGTGTCTCGACGACCGAGGTCGCCACGGGGCGCACGGTCACCTTCGTGGATCACGACGATCGCCAGGTGCCGACCTGGACCAACGACGCGCTGCACGTGGCGCGGCCCGCGCGCTTGGGGCCCGAGCACGCGCTCGCGTCGGCGGCGATCCCGTTCCTGTTCCCGACCGTGCGCATCGGAGACACTTTCTACTGCGACGGCAGCTTGCGGCAGCAGACGCCGCTCGCGCCCGCGCTGCGGTTGGGCTCGAACCGCGTGCTGGTGATCGGCCTGCGGCACGGTCGCCCGACGGCGCTCAGTGACCCGCTCGCGGCCGAGCGCGTCGACCTCATGCACTCGGCCGGGTTCCTGTTCGGCAAGATCCTCGACACCCTTCTCATCGACAGACTCGAGTACGACCTCGGCCAGATGCGCGTCGTGAATCGCATCCTGCGCGCCGGCCTCGAGGTGTATGGCGACGAGTATCTCGAGCAAGTGAACGTGCAGGTGAAGAAGGAGCGCGGGCTCGGCCTGCGCGTGGTCGAGGACTGCTTCATCCGGCCGAGCCGCGACATCGGCTGCATCGCCGCGAGTCACGTGGGCCGCGCGCGCGCGAACCCGCAGCGCAGCTTGCTGGGCCGGCTCGCCTTCAGCGCACTCACCCGCGGCTCGCCCGAGAACGAGGCCGACCTGATGAGTTACTTGCTGTTCGACGGAGAGTACGCCAGCGAGCTCATCGAGCTGGGCTTCTCGGACGCGGCCGCCATGGAGCCCGAGCTGGTCCGCTTCTTCTCGAGCTGACTTACTTCGAGAACCGGATCTCGAGTGACTGCGTCTCGCCGTGCCGCTCGAGCGCGAGGTCGAGCAGGCGGTCGGCGAGCTCGGGCAGCGCGATGCCCGACGCCTCCCACAGCTTCGGGTACATGCTCGCGTCGGTGAAGCCCGGCAGCGTGTTCAGCTCGTTCAGGAGTATCTCGCCCGAGCGCTTGTCCAGGAAGAAGTCGACGCGCGCCATGCCCCAGCATTTCAGCGCGCGGAACGCCTCGAGCGAGTAGCGGCGCATCGCCTCGGCCTGAGCGGGAGTCACATCGGCCGGGATGATCAGCTCGGTCTGGTCACTCGCGTACTTGGCTTCGTAGTCGTAGAACTCGGCCTGATAGCGCACCTCGCCCAGCTGCGAGGCCTGCGGCGAGTGACCGCCCAGCACCGCGCACTCGATCTCGCGCGCCTCGACGCCGGGCTCGACCAACACGTCGTGATCGAAGCGCGCCGCTTCCTTGATCGCGTGGTGCAAATGAGCGCGGGTGCGCACCTTCGAGACACCGACGGACGAGCCGGTGTTCGTCGGCTTCACGAACAGCGGATACTGGAATGACTCCTCGATCGCGTCCTCGAAGCCCGAGCTCGAGAGCAGCGCTTCGTGGCGCGAGATCTCGCGGCTCGGCACGACCGGAACGCCGGCGTCGCGCAGCACCGCCTTCGCCTGCGACTTGTCCATGCAGAGAGCGGTGGCCAGCACGCCGCAGCCGACGTACGGCATGCCCGCGAGCTCGAGCATTCCCTGGAGTGACCCGTCTTCGCCGCCGCGCCCGTGAATGATCGGAAAGACGACGTCGAGCGGCGCGGCGAGCGCGGGCCGCGCGTCGTCGCGGCGCAGGAGCTCGAGCCCCGCGCGCAGACTCGCGAAAGCGCTACGCGCTTTGGTGTTGCCGATGACTGCCGCGGGCACGAGCCCCGCGTCGGACTCGCACACGTGCCACGTGCCGTCGTGCGCGATCCCGATCAGCACCGGGCTGTAGCGCGCTGGATCGAGCGCGTTCAGGATCGCGGTTGCCGACGCGACGGAGACTTCGTGCTCCGTCGAACGGCCACCGAAGATGATCCCGACCCGCAGCTTCGACATGCGGCGAGGATAGCCGGCGATCGGGACCTGTCATTGACACGCGGGCGAGCGCGTTCGTACTCTCGATTCGTGACGATCGACACACGCGAAACGCGCGCCACCGACGACGCGCGCGCCAAGGAAGCGGCGCTCCTGTCGCGCCTTTCGCGTTGTGAGTCGCTCGTCGTGGCTTACTCGGGCGGCGTCGACTCGGCGTATCTGGCGTGGGCGGCGCATCGTGCGCTGGGCGAGCGCGCGCTGGCGGTGACTGCGATCTCGCCCTCGTATCCGCGCAGTCATCGCGAGATGGCCGCGCGCGTCGCGACGGAGATCGGCTTCCGCCACGAGTGGATCGACTCACACGAGCACGAGCGCGCCGAGTACGCGCGCAACGCGCCCGACCGCTGTTACTTCTGCAAGACCGAGCTGTTCGACCTGCTCGAGTCACTGCGCGCCGGGCGCGGCTTCACCGCCGTGGCGTACGGCATCAACCGCGACGACACGGGCGACTTCCGGCCCGGTCACCGCGCAGCCGAGGAGCACCTCGTGCTCTCGCCGCTGCTCGACGCGGCCCTGGGCAAGGAAGAGATCCGCGCGCTCTCGGCCGCGGCGGGGCTGCAGACGGCCGACCTCCCGGCGTCGGCGTGTCTCTCGTCGCGCGTGCCGTACGGCCTGGAAGTGACTCCCGAGAAGCTCGCGCAGATCGACCGCGCCGAAGACTCGCTGCGCGCGCTCGGCTACCGCCAGCTGCGCGTCCGGCACCACGGTGACTTGGCACGCGTGGAGCTCGCGCGGGACGAGATGCCCCGCGCGCTCGAGCCCGCGGCGCTACGCGAGATCTCGCGCGCGATTCACGACTCCGGCTTCCGCTGGGTCGCGCTCGACGTCGACGGCTACCGCACCGGCTCGGCGAACGAGGTGCTGCAGATCTCGCCTCCGCTTCGATGACTCCGGTGATCGAAGCCGAAGGCGCGCCCGTCGAGCAGGGCCGCGCGCAGGGGGCACGGCTCGCCGAAGTGATTCGCGCCGAGCTCGCGCGGCAGAGCGCGGAGCTCGGCTGGCTCGCGCGCCGAGCACTGACTCGCCGCGCGGCGGCGCTCTCCGCGCGCTCGCTCGAGACACAGCTGCCGTGGCAGCGCGAGCGGATCGAAGGGTTGGCTCGCGCGGCCGGCGCGTCCGAGTCACTCCTGCTCGCGGGCGAGGCGCGGGTGCGCGTGCAGGGCGCGGCGTTCTGGGACGGCGCGGTTCTCCGCGCCGAGCTCGCGCTGCCCGCCGAGCTCGAGTCACTCCTGATCCTGCGCCGCAGCGCCCCGGACGCGGGCGGCTTCGCGAGCGCCGAGCTCTCGCTCGCGCCGCTCGCGGGGTGTCTCGCCGGCGTGAACGCCGAGGGGATCGCGGTGGTCGCGACGCGCGATCCCTCGCGCGACGAGCTGTCCATGCGCTTCCACGCGCAAGAGCTCCTGTTCCGCGCGCGCGACCTGGACGCGGGTGTCGACCACCTGCGCCGGCGCGCTCGGTACGCGGGCGGGTCGGGCACGTTGGTCGCGGCCGACTCGAGCGGCGGCGTGCGCGTGCTCGAGCTCCGCGCGGGCGTGCTCGAGCTCGGCGATCCGCGCCTGCTCGCGAAGAGCGCCGCCGCGCCGCGCCTCGAGCTCGACCCGAGTCTCCGCCAGCTCACGCTCTACGAGTCGGACACCGCGCGCGCGCCGACTCGGCTCGACGCCGTCGCGCGCTAGAATCGCGCGCATGCCGAAGAGCCCGTTCCTCGAGGGGAACTTCGCTCCCGTCGAACGCGAGCTCGAAGCCGATGACTTGATCGTGCTCGGTGAGCTGCCGCGCGAGCTCGACGGCTTGTTCGTGCGCAACGGCCCGAACCCGCAGTTCCCGCCGCTCGGGCGGCATCACTGGTTCGATGGCGACGGCATGCTGCACGCGGTGCGCATCGAGCGCGGCCGCGCGAGTTACTCGAACCGCTGGGTGCGCACGCGCGCCTTCGAGCTCGAGCGCCGCCGCGGCCGGCCGCTGTGGACGGGCGTGCTCGAACGCCAACGCTTCGACAGCCCCGAGGGACCGACCAAGGCCACCGCGAACACGTCGCTCGTCTGGCACGCCAACCGCCTGCTCGCGCTGCAGGAGCACAGCGAGCCACACGAGATCGGCCTGGCCAAGCTCGAGACACTCGGGCCCTTCACGTTCGGCCGGCGCCTGCGGCACCCGCTCGCGCCGCACCCGAAGCTCGATCCAGTCACTGGCGAGATGTTCGCGATCGGCGCGAGCCCGATCGCGAAGCCGCACCTGCAGTACACGGTGATCGCCGCGGACGGAACCTTGAGTTACTCGACCGCGGTCGAGCTCCCGATCGGCGTGCTCATGCACGACTTCGCGATCACGGAGCGCTTCGCCGTGTTCATGAATCACCCGTACACGTACGACGTGCGGCGCTGGCTGCGCAACGAGCCGATCGCGCGGTTCGAGCCCGAGCGCGGCTCGTATCTCGGCATCCTGCCGAGGCGTGAGTCGGGCGCGCACGTGCGCTGGTTCCCGATCGCGCCGTGCTTCGTGTATCACGTGGCCAACGCGTGGGACGAGGGCGAGTCACTCGTGGTCGACGTGTTTCACCGCGCGGGGCTCGACCTCGAGGCCGACGTCGAGCCGGGCGCCGGCCCGCCGCAGACCGCGCGCCTGTGGCGCTGGCGGATCGACCCGCGCACGGGCTCGGTGCGCGAGCAGCAGCTCGACGACCGCAACGCCGAGCTGCCGAGCATCCATCCGGCGCGCGTCGGCCGCCGCGCCCGCTGGCTGTTCGCGTCGCGCTTCCGCACCGACGTGCGCCTGCCGCTCGCCGACGGCCTCCTGAAGTACGACCTCGAGAAGAGCGCCGCGGCCGACCTCCACGCGTTCGGTCCCAACCGCAACGGAGGCGAGGGCGTGTTCGTGGCGCGACCCGGCGGCCAGGGCGAGGACGACGGCTGGGTGCTCGCTTTCGTCCACGACGAAGTCGAGGGCCGGAGCGAGCTGGTGGTGCTCGACGCGCGCGACTTCAGCGGAGCTCCGCGCGCCCGCGTGCTCCTGCCGCAACGAGTCCCGTACGGGCTCCACGGCATTTGGCTCGGGCGCTCGGCGCTGGAGGCCGGCCGCTAGTTTCGCCCGATCTTCGGCTCGGCTTCGCAACGGGCTCAAGCTTCGCGGCTGCGGACCGTTGCGAGAAGAAGTACCGTCCCGACCCCGTCCAAGCCGAGGCTCGATGAAGACCGAAACCGGATCCCAGGCCCTCTCCGATTTCCTGACCCGCTACCGCCCCGCGCTCGTGATCCTCTCCGGCGAAGCGCGCGGCATGGAATACCGCCTCGACCAGCCCCGCACGGCCGTCGGACGCGGACCCGGAGTGGATCTCGCGCTCGACGACGCGTCGCTCCGCACGCGCCACGCGTGGGTCGAGTTCCGCGGGCGTGGCTTCGTGCTGTCGGCCGCCGACACCGAGGGCGAGTCACGCAGCTCGCTCGAGCTGAAGGACGGCGACCGCTTCCATCTCGGCGCGCTCGAGCTTCAGTTCACGCTCGCCGCGCGCGACTAAGCCGCCATCGCCGCGCGCAGCCGCGCGGCGGCGAACGGCGCGACCCGGCGCCACGGGTGCGCGCTCGGAAAGGGCGGCGCGTCCGGGAGCGCGGCGCGCGCGGCTTCGACCCGCACCAGGAGCTGCAGCCGGTAGAGCGCCTGATACCAAGTGACTCGTGCGGGATCGAGCGGCGCCTTTTCGCGATAGAGCTTCTGGAGCTCCCGCGACGCGCGCCGCATCACGAACCGCATGACCGGCCGCAGCGCGCGCGGCACGTCGACCGGCGCGAGCTCGAGCAGCTCGGCGCTGAACGCGACGTCGAGCTCGGGCTCGGCGAGCCGCGCGTTGGTCCAGTCGATCAACGCCCAGTCACCGCCCGATGGTCGCACGGGCACCCTACCCGCGCTCCGGTCGACGATCAGGTTGTTCGGGTGCACGTCGCAGTGACACAGCACGAGCTCGCGCTCGGCTGGTCGGGTGCGAGTCAGCCAGTCGAGGGCTCGGGTGAGATCCGCGCTGCGCAGGGCGCGGATCTGTGCCGAGAGCTGGTCGAGCAGCGCGGAGAGCGACAGATCCAAGGGAGTGAGTCCGTGCTTCCGCAGCCGCTCGACCAGCGGTTCGACGGGGAGTGAGTGGAGTCGGAGCTGTGCGTCGGCCAAGAGCCGAGGCATCGCCTGCGCGCGGCGCAGGCGCGAGAGACCGGGCTGCGCCTCGCTGAACGTCGCGCCGCTGGCGCGATCCATGATCAGGAACGAGCAGCCCAGTGACTCGTCCGCGCCGCCCGAGGCGCGCACGCGCGGCGTCGGGAAGCCGAGCTCCGCGACCGCGGTGTGCACCGCCAGCTCGATGCGCGTGCGCGGCGAGCTCGGCAGGCGGCGCAGCACCAGCTCGCCCGCGAAGCCGCGCGGCGGGTCGGCGAGCGAGAACGCCGAGATGCGCGCCCAGTAACCGCCCGTGAGTGACTCGGGCCTGCGCGCGAACTCGAGCTCGGCGCGGCCGCAGCGCGCGGAAATGACGGCGAGCAGGCCGCGCTCGAGGTCGGTCACGACTCAGTACTCGCGGAACTCTCTGGCCGCCTCGTAGGCGAACCAGACACTCGCGACGTGAATCAGGAAGCCGGGCACGAGGATCGCCCAGTAACCGAACATCGCGCCGAGGAACCACGCCAGCCCGGCGCCGAGCCGCCCCGAGTACACGTGACCCAGGCCGGGAATCAGCACCGAGAGAACCGCGGCGACGCCGGGACTCGGCGTCCGCTCGCGCCGCTCGATTCGAGACTCGTAACGTTCGTCAGGCACCACGTTGAATCCTCCTGGCGGCCGATCGAGCAAGGGGCATGCCCGCGCGGCCCCGCGCGGCGCGCGCGCGCTCCCGGCCCGCTGCAGCGCGCGACCGACACGCAGGGCGCTGGTTGCAGGCCGGCCGGTCACGGTGTGACCCTCGCGCGATGCCCGAGCTGCCCGACGTCGAGGTCTACCTCGAGGCGCTCACGCGCCGCGTGCGCGGCGCGCGGCTCGAGGCGCTGCGAATCGCGCAGCCGTTCGTCCTGCGCACGGTGGATCCGAAGCCGGCGGAGCTCGAGCGGCGCACGGTCACCGAGCTGCGGCGCGTGGGGAAGCGCGTGGCGCTGGGCTTCGAAGGCGATCTCTGGCTCGTGATTCACTTGATGATCGCGGGGCGGCTGCACTGGGCCGAGCCCGGCAAGAAGCCGCCGGGGCGCAAGCCGCTCGTCGAGCTGCGGTTCTCGACGGGCGTGCTCACGCTCACCGAGGCCGGCTCGAAGCGGCGCGCGTCCCTGCACGTGCTGCGCGGGGTCGAGTCACTGGCCGCGCACGACCCGGGCGGCATCGAGCCGCTCGAGATCGACGTCGCGACCTTCGCGCGCGCGCTGCGCTCCGCGAATCACACGCTGAAGCGCTCACTCACCGATCCGCGGCTGATCTCGGGGATCGGCAACGCGTACTCCGACGAGATACTCCACCGCGCGCGCCTCTCGCCGATCCTCATGACCGGGCGAATCACCGACGACGAGATCGCGCGGCTGTTCGCCGCCACGGGCACGGTGCTGCGCGAGTGGGTCGAGAGACTCCGCGAGCAGGCGGGCGCCGAGTTCCCTGAGGGAGTGACTGCCTTCCGTCCCGAGATGGCCGTGCACGGGCGCTACCGGAAGCCGTGCCCCGACTGCGGCTCGCCCGTGCAGCGCATCGTGTACGCCGAGAACGAGACGAACTACTGCGCGACGTGTCAGACCGGCGGGCGCCTGCTCGCGGATCGCGCGCTGTCGCGCCTCTTGAAGGCCGATTGGCCGCGCACGCTCGACGAGATGGAAGCGCTGCGCTCGCGATGACCAGGCCCGCCGAGCCGCTCGACTCACTCGCGCGCCGCCTGCCGTGGGCGGCGCTCGCGCTCGTGTTGATCGCGGTGGCGGTGATTCGCATCCGCCTCCTCGACGTCCCGCTAGAACGCGACGAAGGCGAGTACGGGTACATGGCGAGTCTCTTGCTGCAGGGCGTGCCGCCCTGGGCCGAGGCCTGGAACATGAAGCTCCCGGGGATCTACGCGGTCTACGCGCTGTTGCTCGGCGTCGGAGGGCCGAGTGTCTCGGCGATCCACGCGGGTCTCTTGCTCGCGAACCTCTGGAACGCGCTCGCGTGCGCGTGGCTCGCGCGGCGGCTGTTCGGCTCGGCCGCGCTGGCCGCCGTCGCCGGGGCCGCGTTCGCGGCCGCGAGTCTCTCGCCCGAGATACTCGGCCTGTGGGCGCACGCCGAGCCGTTCGCGGTGGCCTTCGCGCTGGGCGGGCTGCTGCTCGCGCTGGAGCGGCGAGGCGCGGCGGCGCTCGCCGGCGCGGGTGTCTCGTTCGCGCTCGCGGTGCTGGTGAAGCAGAACGCCTTCCCGCTCGCGCTGTTCGGCGCCGCGTGGGTGGCGTGGCTCGAGCTGCGCGGCGGCGCGCGGCCCGAGTCACTCCGCCGGCTCGCGGTCTTCGCGGCGGGCGCGCTCGTGCCGCCCGTCGCGACCGCTCTCGCGCTGCACTTCGCGGGAGTGTTTCCGCGCTTCTGGTTCTGGACGGTGACTTACGCGGCGAGCTACGGCGCGCAGCTGTCGGTGGCCGAGGGTCTCTCGAGGCTCGCCTACATCCTGCCCAAGCTCGTGAGTGAGCAGGCGGTCTGGTGGCTCTCGGCCGCGATCGGTCTCTCGGCGACCGTCTGGAGTCCCGCGGTGTGCGCGCGCGCGCCGTTTCTCCTCGGGCTGTTCGCGGCCGGGTGCGCGGCGGCGAGCTTGGGCCTGTATTTCAGGGCGCAGTACTTCGTGCTGCTCCTGCCCGCGCTCGCGCTGCTCGCCGCCGCCGCGGCTCACGCACTCACTCCGACCGCGCCGCGCATCCGGGCGCTGGCCTGCAGCGCGCTCGCGCTCGCCGGACTCGCGACACCGATCGGTGTGCAGTGGCAGGTGCTCGTGCGCGCCTCCCCAGACGAAGTGAGTCGCGCGGTGTATGCCTCCAACCCGTTCCCGGAAGCGCGCGCGCTGGCGCGCGCGATCGCGGCGCTCACCGCGCCGGATGCGCGCATCGCCGTGATCGGCTCCGAGCCCGAGATCTACTTCTACTCGGGCCGCCGCGCCGCGACCGGTTACCTCTACACCTACCCGCTGATGGAGCCGCAGCCGTACGCCCACCAGATGCACCGCGAGATGATCGGCGAGCTCGTCGCCGCCAAGCCCGAGATGCTCGTGTACGTGAGCGTGCCCATGTCGTGGCTCGCGCGGCCCGAGTCACCGACGGCGTTGCTTGCGTGGTTCGAGGCCGTCTCCGCGACCGAGTACGAGACGATCGCGGTGGCCGAGATCTCCGGCGCCGAGACACACTGGGCGTTCGGCGAGGAAGCGCGGACTTACGCGCCGCGCTCTCCGTACTGGCTCTCGTTGCTGCGGCGGAAGAGCTGAAGCCAGCTGCCCGAGTCGTCGAGCAGCACGATCGCCAGCGCGATGCCGGGCAGCGCCGCGAGCACGCACAGCGAGAAGAACCCAGGCCAGCCGAGTGACTCGGCGAGCCAGCCCGCGCTCGACGCGAAGAACGTGCGACCCACGGCAGTGAGTGACGTGAACAGCGCGAACTGAGTCGCGGTGAACGCCGGGTGACAGAGAGTCGACAGATACCCGACGAACGCGGCGGACACGAGGCCACCGGTGAAGTTCTCGACGAAGATCGTGACGGTCAGCGCGCCGATGTCGTGACCCGCGTACGCCTGGTAGATGAACGCGAGATTCCCGGCCGCGTGAATGAGTCCCGCCGCGACCAGCGCGCGCGCGAGCCCGAGCTTGTACGCGAACGCGCCGCCCGCCGCGATCCCGGCCATGGTCGCGATCACACCAAACACCTTCGCGACGCTCGCGATCTCGGGCTTCGTGAAGCCGAGCTGCACGTAAAAGGGATTCGCCATGCCGCCCGACAGCGCGTCGCCGAGCCGGTACACAAGGATGAACACCAGCAGCAAGAGCCAGCGCGGCCGCGACGCGAACTCACGGAACGGCTCGATGACTCCCGTGCGCAGAAACGGCCCGCGCACGTTCGGCCGCTCGGGCTCCACCGACGCGAGCGCCGCGATCACGCCTACACCGATCAGTGACGCCATGACGAGATACGTGCGGGGCCAGCCGTACTGCTCGGCCAACACCAGCGCGCCCGCGCCCGACGCGATCATCCCGAAGCGGTAGCCCCACTGAGTCGACGCCGCGCCCGCGGCCTGCTCCTCCTTGGTGAGGAGCTCGATGCGGTACGCGTCGATCACGATGTCCTGACTCGCCGAGAAGAACGCGACGAGCACGGCGAAGAACGCGGTTCGCCACGGATCGACGGTCGGATCCGCCTGACCCAGCGCCGCGATCGACAGAGCGAGAAGCGTCGCGATCACCACCAGCCACGAGCGCCGTTGGCCGAGCCGGCGAGTGAGTCCCGGCACGGGCACGCGATCGAGCAGCGGCGCCCACGCGAACTTCAGCGCGTACGAGAGACCGACGAGCGCGAAGAGCCCGACCTCGGCGAGTGACACGCCCGCTTCGGTCAGCCAGATCTGCAAGGTCGCGCCGGTGAGCGCCAACGGCAGACCGCTGGCGAAGCCCATGGCCAGGATCGCCAGCTGCCGCGGGTTCCGATACACATCGAGAGGACGCATCTACATCCTCATCGGCGCGAACCTACGAGGGATTGACGAGAAACGTCCCGAGCCGGAAGCCGCGGCTCGAAGCCAGCGCGGCCCCCGCAGTCACGGGCTTCTCGAGCGCCGCGAACGCGCCGCCAAGGGCCGCGAAGCGCGCGCACGCCTCGGCGTCCGCCGCGTCGAAGTCCACGCGCTGTGACTCGCGCACGTCGTCGTGCTCGTACGTCGCCACGTACAAGGCGCGCCCAGGCTCGAGCGGCACCGCCTTCACGACGAGCGCGTCGTGTCTCACGATCGCGAGCCAGCCGACGTCGCCGTCTCGCGGCACGATCCCCGCGATGCGCGGCGTCTGCAGCGCGTCCTTCTCGTAGTCGAGCGCGAGTAACACGCTCGCGAGCGCGTCGCGCGGCGGCACGCCCAGCGCGAGTTTCTCGGCGATCGGATCCGTCTGACTCCCGTTCGTCGCGACGGCCGAGTCACCCGCGACGCGCACGCAGTTGTAAGCGATGTACGGATTCTTGTGCAGATCGCCCTCGTGACCCGGGCGCGGCACGACGGCGAGTCTCCCCTCGACCTCGACGGCCATCCGGTTCGGAAACGATCGCGACGATACGCGGTACAGCGCCGCGTTCGCGCCCGCGCGCGTGCGTCCCACGGCGACGATCCGACCTACATACATGCGCTAACCTCCGGCGTCGGGGAGCCCGGCGATCATAGCCAGAACTTTCGTGAGGTCATATGCCCGCCTATCTCCACGACTCGGTGCTCCTCTACCTCGAGAAGCTGATCGACTGGGACGACTTCTTCGCGCGCAGGAAAGGTGACGGCGCGGACGTCGTCGCCGAGCGCGCGGCGCTGCGCACCTTGCTCGAGACGTGCGCCGACATCTGCACGAAGCTCGAGCCCGAAGCGCGCGACGGTTGGTTCGAAGCGGCGCGGCTCGAGAACGGCGAAGTCGTGCACCCGCCGCACGTGCGCCATGGCTACGAGCAGCTGCGCGAAGCGGGGCTGGTCAGCGTCGGCGTGAAGGAGAAGTTCGGCGGCTTCGAGCTGCCGTCGTTCATCGCCAACGTGGTGATTCAGATGGTTGCGCGCGCGGACGCGTCGCTGATGACGGTGATGGGCCTGCAGGCGGGCGTCGCGGAAGACATCCAGAAGTACGCGCCCGAGGAGTTACAAGCGAAGTATCTCCCGCGCTTCGTCGCCGGCGAGGTGCAGGGCGCGATGGACCTCACCGAGCCGCAGGCCGGCTCGGACCTCGGCGGCATACTGACGCGCGCCGTCGACGAGAACGGCCGCTCGTATCTCGACGGCCAGAAGATCTTCATCACGAACGGCGGGGCCGAGATACATCTCGTGCTGGCGCGCGACGCCGACACGTTCGAGCAGTCGAAGGGCACGACGAAGGGGCTGTCACTCTTCCTGTGTCCGCGCACGTTGCCCGACGGGACGAAGAACAAAGTCATCGTCGAGAGACTCGAGCACAAGATGGGCCTGCACGGCTCGCCCACGGCGGTGATTCGCTTCGAGCACGCCGAGGCGTGGCGCATCGGCCAGAAGGCCGAGGGCTTCAAGGCCATGCTCGACCTGATGAACAACGCGCGGCTGGGCGTCGCCGCGCAGGGCATCGGCATCGCCGAGGCCGCGGTCGAAGAGGCGGTGAGATACTCGCGCGAGCGCAAGCAGTTCGGCATGCCGATCGGCGATCAGCCGCTGATGAAGAACGTGCTCTCGCGCATGATCGTCGCGCTCGAGGGCAGCCGCGCGCTGTTGTATCGCGTCGCGGCGCTGATCGATCACTCGAACGCGCTGCGGGCGACGCTGGAGCGAGACAAGGCAGTGAGTGCGTCCGAGCGCGGCGAGCTCGAGAAGGTGATCGAGCGCAATCAGATCCAGATCCGGCTGTTCACGCCGCTCGCCAAGTTTCTCGCGACCGAGAGCTGCGACGAGATCACGCGCGCGGCGATACAGGTGCACGGCGGCATCGGCTTCATGGCCGAGAGCGAGGTCGGCAAGCTGCACCTCGACGGCATCATCACGACCATCTACGAGGGCACGAGCGAGATACAAGTCAGCTTCGCGCTGAAGGAGATCGGCAAGGGCGCGCTCGGCGTGGTGTTCGAGGAGCTGCGCAAGGAGCTCGGCGCGCTCCAGTCGCCCGTGCTGAAGACGTTCGCGGGGCGCGTGCTTGCGGGCATCGAGCGCATCGAGCAGTCGTCGCACGCGCTGCTCAGTGACTTCGGCTATGCGCTGCTCTCCGCGCGCGCGGTCGCCGAGATGGTGATCGCGGTGATCGTGGCGTCGGAGCTGCTGCGCCAGGCCGAGCACGCGCCGGACCGGATCGAGCTCGCGGCGCGCTGGATCCACGTGAAGATGCTCGAGCTCGAGTCACAAGCGCGCCGGGTGATCGAAGGCGACGCCGGCCGCATCGAGCGCTGCGAGAAGATCGTCCGCCTCTGGGCTTAGGAGCGCGGCGCGAGAAAGCGCCGCTCGATGACTCGCGCCGCGACGAGCGCCTGCATCGGCACGAGCGGGAGCAGATAGTGCATCTGCTTCTGCGGCACGAACGTCCAGGCCAGGAACGACGCGACGAAGCCGAGCGCCCAGAACTGCAGGCGCGGCTCGTCGCGAAAGAAGTGCTGGCGGTACGCCTCGTACGCGAGCCACGGCAGGAGCAGCCCGACGGGCACCGTGCCGAGCGGGAAGCGCGGGAAGTAGTACCAGAGCTCGCGCAAGTGTCTCGCGTCGGTGCCCGCGCGGATGCCGAACGGCGATGCTGCGAACGCCCCGAAGGTCTCGGCCGCGTCCGGCACGCGCGCCAGCATCACGGCGTACCACGAGACACTGAGCGCGAGCGCGACCGTGCTCCAGCCCAACACGGCGGGGCGCAGAGTGAGTCTCCAGCCGTGTCTCACCGTCAGCCACACCGCGATCGGCGCGAAGATGCAGAGCAGCGCGGCAGTGGCCTTGGTGAGGAACGCCAGCCCGACCGCGAGCGCGAGCACGGGCAACAGGCGCGAGTCACGGGTGCGCCATAGCCGCTCGAACAGCGCGAGCGCCGCGAACACGAGCAGCGCGAGCAGCATCTCGGCGTCGCCGGTGCGGCCGCGGTCGTAGAACATCCAGCTCGCGCCGAGCGCGGCGGCCGCCAGCGCGCCCGTGCGGAAGTCACCGAGGGAGACACCGGCCTTGAACACCGCCGCGGCCAGCGCCAGCGCGGCCAGCGCCGAGACACTCCGCAGCGTCGACACCGAGAGACCGTCCGCGAGCTCCGCCGCGGCGGCTGCCGCCCAGTAGAACAGCGGCGGCTTCTGCAGTCGTACGCCGCCGTTCAGACGCGGCACGAGCCAGTCACCCGAGCTCACCATCTCGCCGACCACGGCGTAACAGCGCTCCTCGGACGAGCGCCACATCCTCTCGCGGTCCAGGTCGACGAAGAGACACGCGGCGATCGCCGCGAACAGCGCCGCCACGGCGCACGCGCGCCTCGCGTTCACGCGCGCCGAATCGCGCGAGCGAGGGAGTGTCCCGCGAGCAGCGCGAAGAGAGGCAGGATCGGCAACAGGTAGTGCTTGCCCTTCTGCGGAATGAGTGACCAGGCCACGAGGAGTGAGAACGCGCTCATGGCCGCGAAGCGCAGGGCCGGAGTGTCTCGAAAGAAGCGCGTGCTCCAGCCGTCGCGAATCACGAGCGGGAGCAGCAGCACCGCGGGCGCGGACGCGCCGAGCAAGCGCGGCAAGTAGTACCACGCCGGCCGGTAGTGATCGCTCGCCAGGTCGCTGTGACCCGCGCCGAGCGGCACGAAGAAGAACTCGTAGAAGCGCGCGGGCGCCTCGGGCACGAGCCACAGCGCGCCCGCGTACCAAGACACTCCGACCGCGGCCGCGAACGCCGCGGCAGCGAGTGCCGGCGGGCGCAGCGCGAAGGACAGCCGCCGCTCGGCTGCGAGCCACACCGTGATCGGCACCCCCACGTCGACGAGCGCGGCCGTCGCCTTGGTCAGAAACCCGAGCGCGAGACACACCGACACGGCGGCGAGCAGGCGGCGGTCGTGACTCATCCACAGACGCTCGAACGCGACCAGCGCCCCGGTGCAGAACAGCACCAGCAGCATGTCCGCCGTGCCGAGCCGCGCCGAGAGCCAGAACTGATCCATCGCCGCGAGCGCGGCGGCGGCCGCGAGCCCCGTGGCGGGATCGAACGCGCGCGAGCCCCACGCCCAGACCAACACGACCAACGCGAAGCCGGCCGCGGCCGAGACACTCCGCAGAGTCGTGGTGCTCGCGCCGCCCGCCGCCGCCGCGACTCCCGCCGCGACCCAGTAGAACAGCGGCGGCTTCTGCAGGCGCGCCTCGCCGCCCTTCGTGGGAATCAGCCACTCACCCGTGCGCAGCATCTCGTCGACGATCACCGCGCTGCGCAGCTCGGAGCGGTGGTGCGGCGAGTGTCTCCCCAGCCGGAACGACACACCCAGCAGCACGAGCGCGAAGAACAGGATCGTGAGCGTGCGCAGCTTCACGCGCGCGGCGGTTGCGGGTCGCGCCGCAAGAGTGAGTAGACGGCCAGGTCGACGAAGTGGTCGTACAGCCACTCGCCGTCGCGGCGCACGCCCTCGAGCTGGAAGCCGAGTCTCTCGGCCACGGCGCGGCTGCGCCGGTTCTCGACCGCGGCCGCGACCGCGATGCGGTTCAGCCCGAGTGACTCGAAGCCGTGTCTCAACAGCGCGCGGCAGCACGAGGTCATGATGCCGCGCCCGCCGAAGTCCTCGCGCAGCCAGTAACCGATCTCGCCGCAGCGGTTGGCGGCCTCGAGCGAGCGGAAGCCGGACACACCGGCAAGCTCGCCGCCGTGCTCGATCACGAGCTCGAGCGACGTGCCCTCGATCTCGCGTGACTGCACGCCGCGGATGAACGCCGCGATGTCCGCCGCCTCGCGCACGCCGTCGACCCAGCCGAGCCAGCGCCGCAGGTGCGCGCGGTCGCGGCCGATGAGCGCGAACATCGGCGCCGCGTCGGCCTCGACGGGGCTTCGCAACACGGTGCGCTCGTCCGCGCGGAGCTGCATGACTCGCGATTCTACGAGGAGGGCGAGGTCAGTCGAGCCCGGCGTAGAAGGCTCGGAGCAGCCGCCCGAGGCGTTTGTCGCCCACGGTCCCCTGACTCATGCGGTTCATCACGTACGCGAGACTCACGCGCGCGTCGCAGTCGGCCAGGGCGAACGAGCCGCCCCAGCCGCCGTGACCGAACGTGCGCGGGTTCGGCGAGAGCGGCAGGTCCTTGCTCACCAGCATGAAGCCGAGGCCCCAGCGCATCGGATAGCCCAGCACCAGGTCGCGGCCGTAGCACTGCTCGGTGATCGCGCGCGCGACCGACGACTCACTCATGATCCGCACGCCGCCGAGTGACCCGCCGTTCGCCAGCGCCGCCATGCACAGCGCAGCGCCGCGCGCGTTCGCCTGGCCGTTGCCCGCCGGCACCTCGGCCGCGCGCCACGCGCGCGTGTTCGCGATCTCGGGAGTCACTCGCGGTGTCGCGAGCGCCGCGCGCAGCTCGTAGCTCGGGTCACCGGGCTCGGGCTGCGCGGCCAGCGGCGCGGCGGGATCGGGCGGGATCATTTCGGCCACGAGCTTCTCTTGTGACTCGGGCAGGCCGATCCAGAACTCCGCGCCGAGCGGCTCCGCGACTTCCTCGCGGAAGAAGCGCCCGAGGGAGCGGCCGTCGACGCGGCGCACGACCTCGCCGACGAGATTCCCGAACGTGAGCGCTTCGTAGCCGCTGCGCGTGCCCGGCTCCCACAGCGGCTTCTGCGCGGCCAGCGCGGCGCAGAAGCGCTGCCAGTCCAGCGCCGCCTCGGTCGGGAACGGCGGAGTGAGTCCCGAGAGACCCGACTGGTGCGACAAGAGCCAGCGCACGGGCATGCGCTCCTTGCCCTGCGCCGCGAACTCGGGCCAGTAAGTCGCGACGGGCGCGTCGAGATCGACGAGCCCGCGATCCACCACGACGTGCGTGCACAGCGCGGCCATGGCCTTGGTCGTCGACCACACGTTGGCCAGAGTGTCTCGCTGCCACGGCCGCGTGCCCGCGCGGTCGGCCGAGCCACCCCAGAGATCGACCACCAGCTCGCCGTTCCAGGTGGCCGCGAAGCTCGCGCCGACCTCGTTCCCGACGGCGAAGTTCTTCGCGAACGCGTCCTTCACCTTCGCGAAACGCGAGTCACAGCGGCCGTGGATCTCCACGGCCTACGCCTGGCGCGGCGCCGAGTTGAACTGCGCGAAGTTCGGCCGGCGCGTGCGCCACCAGTAAGTCACAGTGAAGTGCGACCAGTTGTTGGTCACTTTGCCGGCGGCGTTCTTGTACCAGCTCTTGCAGCCGGCCGCCCAGGCCGTGTCGCGCAGCTCTCGCTGCACGTCTTCGTTGAAGGTCCGCATGACCTCGGGCTTGATGTCGAGATACCGCAGCCCGCGTCGCCCCAGCTCCTGGATGCACTGGATTGCGTAACTCGCCTGGCACTCGATCATGAAGATGATCGAGTTGTGACCCAGGTTGGTGTTGGGCCCGTACATGATGAAGAAGTTCGGGAAGCCGGCGACGGTGAGTCCCAGGTGCGCTTCCGCGCCGTCGCGCCAGCACTCCTCGAGCTTGCGCCCGCCCACGCCCTCGATCTGCATCGGCGACAGGAACGAGGTGGCCTGGAAGCCCGTCGCGAGGATCAGCGCGTCGGCCGGGTGGTGCACGCCGTCGGCAGTCACTACGCCGTCGCGCACGATGCGCTGGATCGGGTCAGTCACGAGCTGCACGTTCGGCCGGGCCATCGCGGGCAGGAAGTCGTCGTCGATCAGGATCCGCTTGCAGCCCACGCGGTAGTCGGGAGTCAGCTTCTTGCGCAGCTCGGCGTCGGGCACCGACTGCTCGAGATACATCTTCGCGCCCTTCTGGAAGATGCCGGCGTAGAAGCCCTCGCGCGCGAACGCGAGGAAGTTCTTCTCGAGCTGCCAGTAGAAGAAGTAGCGGTAGAGACGAGTCAGTGCGGGGAACGAGCGGAAGAAGCGCTTGGCGCGCTCGCTGTACGCGTAGTCACCGCGCGGCACCACCCAGTTCGCCGAGCGCTGGAACACGCTGAGCTTCTTCGCCGCGGCGGCGACCTTGGGAATGAACTGGATCGCGCTCGCGCCGTTCCCAATGCACACCACGTTCTTGCCGGTCATGTCGTACGACTTGTCCCAGCGCGCGGAGTGGAACGACTTGCCCTCGAAGTCCGAGAGCCCGGGTAAGTCGGGCACGAACGGGCGGTTCAGCTGGCCCGCGCCGCTGATCAGCACGTCGGCCACGATCTCCTCGCCCGCCTTCGTGCGCACGCGCCACTTCCCGCCGCGCTCGTCGAAGCTCGCGCCCGCGACCTCGCTGCCGAAGCGGATGTGCGGCACGATCCCGTACTTCTCGGCCGTGCGCTGGAGATACTCGCGGATCTCGGGCTGCGGCGAGAATTTGCGCGACCACTCCGGGTTCGGCTCGAACGAGAAGCAGTAGAAGTGAGAGGGCACGTCGCACGCCGCGCCCGGGTACTGATTCTCGTGCCACGTGCCGCCGATCCGCTCCGACTTCTCGAGGATCGTGAACGAGGTGATTCCAGCCTTCTTCAACTGGATCCCCATGCACAGACCGGAAACACCTGCGCCGAGGATCACTACCGTCGGGGTCGTCGGGGTCGGACCAGCGTTCGCCACGCCACAGATATAGCACGCGGGTGCCTGCGAATTCGGCAGCCGACCAATGGGGCCCGCGCGTGTCTCGCGCGGGCGGATCCGAGTCCGGCATCTCGCTTGCTTCGTCCAACCTTGCGTCATGTTGGGGCTAGTACTGACTGCGGGTGGAGCGCGCGGCGCGTATCAGGCCGGTGTGCTGAAGCGGATCGCGGAGCTGCCGTCGCTGCGCGATCGGCCGCAGCCGTTCGAGATCATCGCGGGCGCGTCGGCGGGCGCGATCAACGGCACCATCCTCGCGGCGCAGGGCGGCGAGTTCGGGAAGGCGGCCGACGAGGTCGCGCACGTGTGGTCGCAGCTCGCGGTCGAGCGCGTGTTTCGCACCGACGTCGCGACCATGCTGTGCGGCGGAGTGTCTCTCTTGCGCGACTTCACGCTCGGGAGTCTCTTCGGCTGGACCGGCACGTACGGGCTGCTCGACCCGAGCCCGCTCGCGGGCCTGCTCGAGCGTGCGCTGCCGCCGAACGGAATTCGCGGCGCGATCGAGCGCGGCGAGGTGTACGCCGTCGCCGTTTCCGCGACGAGCTATCACTCGGGCCGCTCGTACACGTTCGTGCAGGGCCGGCAGGGTCATGCGATCTGGAGCAAGAGCCGGCGCGTCGTCTTGCCAGTCACTCTCACCGCGCAACACATTTTGGCGTCGGGTGCGATTCCGATCGTGTTTCCGCCCGTGCGGCTCGACGCCGGCGGTGCCGAGCTGTGGTTCGGCGACGGCGGCATGCGGCTCGTGCAGCCGCTGTCTCCCGCGATCCGCCTGGGCGCGAGCCGTCTGCTCGCGATCGGCGTGCGCTCGGCGCGCGCGGCCGACACGCTCGCGCGCTACGAGGTCGCCTCGGATCATCCGCTGCCCTGTCCGCCGCTCGCGCAGGTGTGCGGCGTGTTCCTGAACGCGATCTTCCTGGACCACCTCGACGCGGACGTGGATCACTTGAAGCGCATGAACGAGCTGGTCGCGGCGCACGCCGGCAACGGCGCGGCCGAGCCGATGCGGCGAGTCAATCCGCTCGTGCTGAGCCCGTCCGAGGATCTGGCGCTGGTCGCGCAGCGCTTCGAGCACCGCTTGCCACGGCTCCTGCGCTTCGCGCTCGACGGCCTCGGCACGCCCGACGCGCAGAGCGCCGACTTACTCAGTTACTTGCTGTTCGACTCGGCGTACACGAGCACGCTGGTCGACATCGGCTACCGCGACGCGGACGCCAGGATCGGCGAGATCGAGGCGCTGGTCCTAGGCGCCGAAGTCGACGGGCAGATTCTCGGGGCGCCGGAAGAACCCCAGCTGCTTCCACCGCACTAAGTCGAGGCGGTGAGTCGCGGTGGGCGGCAAGAGGTCGAGCACCGCGTCGAGCATGAAGCCCATCTCCGCGCGCGCGAGATGCACGCCGATGCAGTAGTGAGGCCCGCGCCCGAAGATCGTGAGCTCGGAGTTGTCGCGCTCGATGTCGAAGCGGTCGGGCTCGGGGAACACAGCCGGATCGCGATGCGCGCCGCTGAACGACAGCATCAGCATCTGGCCCTTCTTGATCTGTTTGCCGCGCAGCTCGAAGTCGCGCACCGCGTAGCGCGGCAGGCCGCCCTGCCCGCCGAACGCGTAGCGGAGTATCTCGTTCACGGCGCTCGGGATGAGCGACCGATCCTCGCGCAGGCGCGCCCAGGCCTCGCGCTGCTCGAGCATGGTGACGACCGACACGAAGCCGCCGATCGCGGTCGTCTCACTGCCCGCGCCGATGAGGCCGGTCACGAGGCCGACGATCTCGTCGTCGTCCATCGAGTCACCGCGGTCGCGCGCCTTCACGAGGTCGGTGATCAGGTCTTCCTTCGGCGAGTGTCTGCGCTCGTCGGCGAGCTTGCGCACCCACTCGGCGATCTCCATGAACGCGTTGTTGCCCTTCTCGCGCTCGGTCGGCTCGGAGAACGAGAAGAAGCCGCGGATCATCTGCTGCGCTAGCTCGCGGAAGCGCACCTCTTCGCCGGTCTTCGGCGGGATGCCAGTGACTCGGCTGATCGTGGCGTTCGGGATCGGATCGGTGAACTCACTCATCAGGTCGACCACGCCGCGCCGCCCGCGCAGCGGCGCCGTGAACTGCTCGACCACGTCCTTCACCTGTTGATCCATGCGCGAGATCGCGCGCGGCGTGAACGCAGCCGACACCAAACGGCGTACCCGCGCGTGCTCTTCCGGCGGCAGCGAGAACAGGCCCTTGCCCTCGTTCTTCGCCATGTACGTACCCGGCGCGGGCGGCACGTAGAACTCGTACGCGCGCGGATCGTTCGTGACGTTCGGGTCGGTGAACAGGTTCCGCACGTCGTCGTAGCGAGTCACGAACCAGAAGCCGATGCCCGGCACGAAGTGCACGGGATCCTCTTGGCGCAGCCGCGCGATCACCTTGTACGGCTCGAACATGAACTCTTCGGTCAGCATCGGCGACGAGGGAACGCTGGTTTCACTCATGCGGGGGATCGTAGTCGTCTGCGGGAGCGAATCGCAAACGCCGGGGGATCAGCGGCGGCGGGCGCTCTTTCGCGCGGCCTTGCGCGCGGGCGAGCGCTTCGGCGCGGGTGACTTGGGCGAGTCACTGGCGCCCTCGCCCGGGTCGTTCGGATCGAAGATCGCCGCGCTGCGCTGCCGCGTCGCGAACACCCCGCTCGGCGTGCGCAGCCGCACGCTGCTCTTCTCGTCGTCCGTGGTCGCGTAGTAACCGTGCCACCACTTCGCGCTCGTCCACAGCGCTTCGGGACAGCTCGCGCTCGACGAGAGACCTGGAGTGAGCTCGATCCGCGCGAGCGCGTGCACGGCCTCGACGAACGCCGCGCTCGGCATTCCCGTCCCGGACAAGAGCGGATTGCCGTACTGTCCCACGCCCCAGAGGAAGCCGAGCCACGGGAGCGCCAGCGCCGGCAGGTCGACGATCGCGCGCTCGCGCTTGAGTCTCTCGATGTGCGGCAGGAGCGGCGTCGACGGCTTCGCGAAGTGCAGCACGGCGATGTTCGGGAACCACTTGGGGTCGTCGAACTCCGACATGGTGAGTCGCCGGATCCCGTTCTCGACGGGAACCTTAGCGGCGTCGGGATACGAGAACGGCGCGGCGTGCACGATCTCGCCGCCCTCGAGGATTCCCGCGAACGACCAGAAGCTGGGCATCAAGTCACTGCGCAGGTGTGACTGAGCCACGCGCGCGCGGAAGTCCGCCAGCGAGGCTCCGCCCAGCAACAGGATCCCCTGTGTCTCGCCCGCGCGGCGCAGCCACTGGGTGTTCGTCTCGCCCGGCGTCGACGGCAGCGCTAGAAGGCCTTTGCGGTTCCAATCCGAGTCACTCGAGCGGCGCATGGTGATCATGGGGTGTTCCTAGATGAGGTTGGTCGTGAAGACTCTGCGGGCGGGAGCGGTCGAGTCGATCGCGTAGAAGTCCACGGCGAGAGACACCACGTTTCCCGTCGCGCTGAAGTCGAGCGTCAGGAAGTGATCGACCCACTCCTGGAGCGCGCCCGCGGTGATGATGGTTCGCGCCGGCGCGCCCGGCATGTCGACGTACGGAAAGGTTTCGGGCGGGCGCTCCCACTTCCTCCCGGCGCTCGCGTCGACCAGAGAGAGGGGCGACGAGATGATCTCGATGATCTCCGCGCCGTTCGGGAGCGGGCACCAAGACACTCGGCCGAAGTGAACGTCGCCGGTCAGCACGATGATCGAGTGACTCGTCGCGACGAGCGCTTGCACGAGCTCCTGATACTGCGCCTCGTAATCGGGCAGGCCGTAGTCGGTGAGAATCTCGGGCTTCCAGAACGACTTCGCGGGCTTGGTGAACAGCGGCTGACCGATCACGAGCACGCCGGGACCGGCGAGGTGCTGGACCCAACGCCGCAAGTCTGCGAGGTCGTGCGGAGCCATGAAGGCGCCGGCGAGGTCGTCTCCGCGATTGATGCGAGTGTCTGCGAGATAGAACGACAGCTGACCCACCGAGAACTCACGCGTCGAGCTGGCTGACTGGAACAGGCCGTAGAGCTCGGACGCCACGCGCTGCCAGTCACGGCGGCCCCCGGCGCTGAAGGTGTTCAGCGCGAAGCTCTTGAAGGGTGCGTTGTTCCAGAGCTCGTGGTCGTCCGCGAGAAAGTAGTTGGGGCCGCGTTCGAGAATTCCCGCGAAGCCCCACCCGTTCGCGTCGGGGCTCCACGCTCTCGCGTACTTCTCGGCCGTGCGTCTCTCGATCTCGGCCTTCTTGAAGAGGTTCAACGTGAAGTCGTACCAAGGCGCGTCGAGATACACCTGGTCGCCGCACAAGATGTTCATGTCCGGCTTCGCCGCGGGCTTGAGCTGAACGACTCGCCGGCCCGCGGTCCCCTCCTCGTCCTTCTCGAGACAGAAGCACGAGCCGAACAGGACCCGGAACGGCGGGTCACCGAACCTCGGCAGTGACTGCGGGTGCGTCTTCACCGAAGCGCGCTCGGCCGAGATTCCGCCAACGAGCAGCTCCGCGGGGTAGTCGCGGCCGGGAGCTAGACCAGTCACGAGCACGTCGGCGGTGCGAATCGACACGCCGCCGGGAGTGACTTCGGTCCACGCGCCGAACGGAACGTCGCGCTGGTCGATGCGCAGCACGGCCGCGCCGGGCGGGTTCTGCTCGCGGATCGCCGCGGCGAAGAACCGCGCCGTGGTCGAGCTCGCTTCCTTCGCGACTAACAGGAACATCTCGACTCACCCACGTCCGCGCACGCTATCAGGATGACTCGCGGTGCGTCCAGCCTTTACAGTACGGCGCATGTCGTTTGCACGAGGGTTTCTCGTCTTGTGTCTCGCGGTCGGGTCGCTCGGTTGCGCCGCGTCCCAAGTTGTCCCCAAGTTCGTGGACCCCGCGCTGCTCTCGACGCTCGACGGAGTCTGTGCGGGCCGCGGCGATGCGCTCTGCAAGCGCCTGCGCGACGCGAACGCGGCGGCGCCGGGCGAGCCGCAGGCGCGCGCCTTCCGCGCGGCGCTCGCGGAGGCCGCGCGAGTGATTCGCGAGAAGAAGCGCGAGGCCGCGCTGACCGATCCCGCGCTCCGCTATCTCGCGCGCGAACGCTGGATGGCGCTGCTGGTGAGACACACGCTCGAAGCCGCGGATCCCAACGCGCCGCTGCCCGGCGATCCAGCGCAGTACGCGGCCGCGGCGGAGCGCGCGATCCGGCGCTTGTATCCCGCCTACGGCGAGCTCGCGCCCGACGTGTTCCGGCTCGCGCGCGTCCCGCTCGCTCCCGCGAAGAGTGACTGCGGCGGCGTGGTCGTGTTCTTTCCCGGCGTCGTGCGCGTGTCGACGGGCGACGAGTTCGAGCTCACCGCGCGGAAGCTCGTCGCCGCGCTCCCGTGTCTCGCGTGGCGGCGCGCCGAGACCAGCACGTTCGTCGACCCGGCGCTGAACGCGCGCGCCGGCTGCAAGGTCGTGAGTGAGCTCCCGCCGGGCGCGCCGCTCCACTTGGTCGGCTACAGCCAGGGCTCGCGCAACGCGCTGCAGACGCTCGTCGACTGTGACTCGGCGAAGGGCCGCGTGCGCAGCCTCCTCTCGATCGACTCCGCCGCGCACGGCTCGCCGGTGGCCGACCTGGTCGCGCTGTCGCGGGACCTCGAGACCGAGGAGAAGTGCGCCGATCGCACGAACTTCTTGAGTCGCTGGTGGTGCGACGCGAGTAACTGGTGGGGCAGTCAGCTCACGTCGCTCGGGATCAATGCGCTCGACGCGTTCGGCATGGACGAAGACGACCTGCGCCGGGTGCGCGAGCACGAGGGCATCGACGAGAACACGCCGGTGCAGGAGGTGCTGAGCCTGCGCGCGAACGGCATCCGCTCACTCAGCACGTACGAGTCGAACACGTTCTGGGCGAGCCGCGCGGGCGAGCTGCCGCGGAACGTGCTGTACGTGTCGTCGCGCGCGATGATCACCGACCTCGACGCGAACCTGCCCGACAGCAACGAGTCCTTCTTCGAGATACTCTCGCGCGCGGGCGGCGCGTCGCCCTGGAACGACATGCAGGTGCGCATGGTCGACCAGAGACTCGGTCCGCCGCTCCACGACCTCGAGGTCGTGAGTCCAGCGGCGGAGGGGAATCACTGGCAGTGGGCGCTCGAGGCGCACCAAGTGCCCGCCGCGCTCATGCCGAAGGCGATGTTCGCTCACATCCCGCGCGCCGAGCTCGTGATCGCCCACTTCGAGACGCTGGGCGAGCTGGGGCTACTCGCGAAGTGACTCAGCCCGGCAGGCCGAGGCCGCGCGTCGCGATGATGTTGCGCAGGATGTTGTTCGTGCCGCCCTGGATCGTGTACGCCGGCGCGTACAGGAAAGTGCGGGCGGCGCGCCCGCGCAGAGGCGCGCGCGAGTCACTCGCGTCGAGCGACGCCGCCGCGCCGAAGATGTCGCACACCGTGTCGGTGATCCGCTGCTCGAGCGACGTGCAGAAGGTCTTCGCCACCGCGGCTTCGTGATTCGGCACCTTGCCGCGCGTCAGCATCTCGGCCACGCGGTAGATCAGGCCGCGGCCGGCGCGCCACGCGATCTCGAGCTCGGCGATGCGCGCGCGCAGCGCCGGGTCGCGCGCGGTGCGGCCGCTGACTCGCGCGTGCTCCTTCGCGGCGCGCCACAGCGGGTGGTTCGAGACGAGTCTCTCGATCCCGCTCCGCTCGAAGTCGAGCTGCTGCATGATCTGGTAGAAGCCGTTGTTCAGCTTCCCGATCAGCGCCGACTTGGGCACGCGCACGTCGTCGAAGAACAGCTCGCCGAAGTGTGACTCGCCCACCATGTCGCGGATCGGTCGCACCGTGATTCCCGGCGCGCGCATCGGGATCAGGAGCTCGCTGATCCCCTTGTGCTTGGCGGCGCCCTGGTCCGTGCGCGCGACGAGATAACAGTAGTCCGCGTCGCTCGCGAAGCTGGTCCAGATCTTCTGGCCGCGAATCACGAACTCGTCGCCGTCGAGCTCCGCGCGCGTGGCGAGCGCGGCCAAGTCACTGCCCGCGTTCGGCTCGCTCATGCCGATGCAGAAAGTGACTTCCGAGCGCGCGATGCGCGGCACGAGCTCGGCCTTCTGCTCGTCGTTGCCGTGCGCGAGCAGCGCCGGCCCGATCTGTCGGTCGCCGAACCAGTGCGCCGCCACGGGCGCGCCGGCGAGGAGTAACTCCTCGGTCACGATCAGCCGGTCCAAGTAACTCCGTTCGCTGCCGCCGAAGCGCTTGGGCCAGGTCATGCCGATCCAGCCGCGCGCGGCGAGACGCTTCGAGAACTCGCGGTCGAAGCCCGCGATCCAGCCGTCTTCGAGGAACGGCCGCGCCGCGACCGCGGGATCCGACGCGGCGAAGGCGCGCACTTCCGCGCGCAAGCGCGCCTGTTCGGGTGAGTCGCGGAAGTCCACGAGTCAGCCGGCGAGCGTCTTGCGCACGCGCGTGATCGCTTCCTCGATCTGCTCGCGCTTGCCGAAGGCGGAGAGACGCAGGTAACCCTCGCCGCACGCGCCGAAGCCCGCGCCCGGCGTGCACACCACGTGCGCCTCGTTCAGGAGCTTGTCGAACATCTCCCACGAGCCGACACCTTTCGGTGTCGCGATCCACGCGTAGGGCGCGTTCTCGGCGCCGAACACGCGCAGGCCCGCAGCCTTCATGCCCTCGCGGATCAGCTTCGCGTTCTCCATGTAGTAGTCGATGTTCGTCTCGACCTCGCGCTGGCCCTGCGCGGTGTAACACGCCGCCGCTCCCACCTGAATCGGGTAACTCGCGCCGTTGAACTTCGTGCTCTGCCGCCGCGCCCACAGCCGGTGCAGGCCGACCGCGTTCCCCTTCGCGTCCTTGCCCACCACGTCCTTGGGCACGACCACGTAGCCGCAGCGCAGACCGGTGAAGCCCGCGAGCTTCGAGTAACTCCGAAACTCGATCGCCACTTCGCGCGCCCCGGGGATCTCGTAGATCGAGTGAGGCAGCGACGAGTCACGGATGTAGCGCTCGTACGCGGCGTCGTAGAGCAGCACGGCGTCGGCCTGCTTCGCCCAGCTCACCCAGCGTTCGAGATCCTGCTTCGTCGCGGCCGCGCCGGTCGGGTTGTTCGGCGAGCAGAGATACACGACGTCGACGGGCTCGCTCGGGGGCGCCGGGCGGAAGCCGTTCTTCTCGGTGCACGGCAGGTAAGTGACTCCCGCGTACTTCCCGTCCTCGCCCGCCGCGCCGGTGCGCCCGGCCATCACGTTCGTGTCGACGTACACGGGATACACGGGATCGGGCACGGCGATCCTCGCGCCCGCCGCGAAGATCTCCTGAATGTTCCCGCTGTCGCACTTACTCCCGTCCGACACGAACACTTCGTCGGGAGACACCGCGCAGCCGCGCGCCTTGAAGTCGTGCTCGACGATCGCATCGCGCAGGAAGTCGTAGCCCTGGTCGGGGCTGTAACCCTTGAAGGTGTCTTCCGCGCCGAGCTCGTCGATCGCGCGCTTCATCGCGTCGCGGATCGACGCGCCGATCGGCAGCACGACGTCGCCGATGCCCAGGCGAATCACTCTTGCGTTCGGGTTCTTTTCCTGGAACGCGCGCACGCGCCGGCCGATCTCGGGAAAGAGATACCCAGCCGCGAGCTTCAGATAGTGGTCGTTGATGAGCGCCATGTACTCGTCCTCACTCGGGCGGGAGCGTAGCCAGAATCAGCTCCGCGATACCAGCGGAAGCGCCGATTGGCCTGGTCACGCGCACGCGCATGCCCGGATGCGCGGCCGCGGCGGCTTCGACTTGGCGCGGCACGTCGCGCGCCGCGTGCCGGCCCGGCGCGAGAAAGAAGGGGTGCACCACGAGCTCCGAGACACCCGCCGCCGCGCACGCCGCGATCGCCTCGGCCACCGAGGGCGGAGTGAGTTCGAGGTGCGCGACATACACCGCGAGCTCGGGCCGGAGTCTCTGCAGCTCCTCGGCCAAGCGCGCGAGGTGCGCCGCGGCCTCGGGCTCGCGGCTGCCGTGATCGACGACGAGCAGCGCGCGCTTCACCAGTAATCCGCCGTGAGAGTGAGATCGCCCTGCACGCGCAGCGCACACGCGAGTCGCAGCTCGCGCGGCACGCGGTTGCGCTCCTTCGCGCGCCGCTCGACCGCCGCTTCGCGCGCGACTCTCCCCGCGAGAATGCGCACGCCGCACTTCGCGCACACGAGATCGTCGCCGCACGCGCGCGCGATCGGCAGACCCGCGTCGCGCACCGCGTCGATCAGTCGCGCGCCCTTCGCGACTTCGCGCGTGATTCCCGACGGCAGAAACGAGAGCGTTGGGGGCACGCGCGCAGGATAGACGACCCGCACGGGGGCCCAAAACGCTCTGCTAGACTGCCCGCCGATGTCGACCGCCGGGATCCTGATCATTGGCAACGAGATCCTGACGGGGAAGATCCAGGACGAGAACACGCCGTATCTCCTGCGCGAGCTGCGCCGCCAGGGCGTCGACGTACCCCGCGTGCATGTGATCGCCGACGTGGTGAGCGAGATCGCGCGCGACGTGCGCGAGTTCAGCGAGCGCTTCGACTACGTGCTGACATCGGGCGGCGTAGGCCCGACTCACGACGACGTGACAATGGAAGGCGTGGCCGCGGCGTTCGAGTTACCGCTGGTCGCGCACGAAGAGATGGTGGCCATGTTGCGCGGCGCGCTGCGCGGCAAGGAGCCCAACGCGAGTCACATGAAGATGTGCATGCTGCCCGCGGGCGCGACCCTGATCGCGACCAAGGATCTGTGGTTCCCGCTGGTCACCGTGCGCAACGTGTTCGTGTTCCCCGGGATCCCTCGGCTGTTGCAGGCCAAGTTCGACGCCGCGCGAGACACGTTCAAGGGCACCCCCGTCTATCTGCGCCGCGTGTATCTCAGCTTGATCGAGAGCGACATCGCCGAGCAGCTGAACCGCGTGGTGGCCGAGTTCGAGACGGTCAGCTTCGGCAGCTACCCGCGCACGTCGTCGGACGTCGACTACATGACCATGCTGACCATGGAGTCGCGCGACCGCGACTTCGCCGAGCGCGCGGCCGAGGCGCTGGTGAAGTGCATGCCCGAGGGGAGCATCGTCCGGGTGGAGTGACTCGACTCGGCCGGGCCGCTAGGCGATGCGCTTGAGTCTCTCGCGCACCAGGAAGATCGCCAGGCGGCGGCCCGAGATCATGTGACTCGCGATCGTGAGCTCGACCGCCACGAAGTCGCCGTTGGGCCGCGAGATGGTGAGCTCGAGCGGCCCGCAGTCCTCGCCCGCGTCGAGCCGTGACTCGAGCTCGCGCCAGCCCAGCTGATCCGAAGGCGCGATGTAGTCCGCGAGCGGGGTGCCCACGAGCTTCGCCGAGTCCATCGCGAACAGCGCCTCGGCGGCGGGGTTCACGTCGAAGATCGTGTTGGTGTCGAGATTCACCGCGACGTACGTGTCGGAGATGCGGTCGATCGCTCCGCGCACGCGCTTCCCCGCGTTGGGGGTGGGGCGGAGCTTCTGGCGCTCGCGCTTGGGCTCGGCCTCCTCGGGCGCGAGGATGCGGCGCACGCCGGCGCGGAAGCGGGCTTCCATGTCGCACAGCGCACCGGCGATCTCGGGCGACGCACCGAACCCGTTCGCGACCTCGACCGCGGCGCGCACCGTGTTCTCGAGTGACAGGGCGGAATTACCGCCGAGTCCGTCGAGTGACACGCGCGCGGTCTCGAGTGACAGACTCGCGAGCCGGCAGTAAGTGCGGAAACGGCGAATCACTTCGGCGCGCACCTCCGGCGGAGGCTCCACTCGGCCGAGGCGGCGATTCACTTCCGCCTCGATCGCGCTGCGGTAGCGCTCGAGGTGAGCGACGGCAGAGCGAAGAACGGCTCCCTCATCCATCCCCATCGACCGAACGGATAACAGTTTCTCGCTGGGTGGACCAGTCACCGGGGCGTCGGTAGGCTCGCGCGGTGCTCGTGTATCTCCATCCGGTCGCGATGGTCGCGGTGCTCGCGCTCGCGTTGTTCGTGTTCCGCGAGGGTCTCTCGATTCGCCGCGCCCGGCTGCTGCGGCGCCCATTCGACGCGCGCCGTCACCGCCGGCTCGCGCGCGTCGTCGTGGTGCTGGTGTTGCTCGGCTTCGGCGCCGGGCTCGCGTCGATGGCGTGGCTCCGCGGCAAGGACGTGTTCGGCTCGGTGCACGCGTGGCTCGCAGCCGGCGCGCTCGTCGGGTTCGGCGCGGGCGGCGCGCTCGGTCTCGCGCTCGAGCGCCGCGGGAAGGGTGCGCTCCGCAGCTGGCACGCACTCACTGCGAGCGCGGGGTTGTTGCTGGGCCTGGCCGCCGCGCTGGCGGGGTTCGCGATTCTGCCCTGAGGCTCAGTTGTTGGGCGCGGCTTCGGGGCCGGGAACGGGCCGGTCGTACGCGCGCATCACGCGGTCGAGAAGAGCGCGCATCTGGGGATGGGACAGGAGCCCGATGGTATTGCCGTCCGCGAGCGCCTGCTGCACCTCGGGATCGGCGGCCAGCTCGGCGATCGCGGGGTCGTCGCGGATCGCGCGGACGCGCGGCGCGGCAGTCACCATGGTCGCTCGCAGCGCGCGCCGAAACGCCTCGGGGTCCGTGCGCGCCGCCTCGGGCGCGAGCCCCAAGTCCGCGAGCGTGGCGCGGGTCGGGGTGTCGTGCATGAGGTTGTAGAAGCTCGGCCGCGCGAGCGCCGTGTCGATCTCGCCCTCGGCGAGCAGCTCCCAGAAGTACGAGTCGACCTGCAGCGCGCCGAAGCGCTCGCCGTTCAGGAGCTGTTGAAAGGACTGCAGGGCGTGGCCGGGATCGGCCACCAGCTTCACGGCGAGCTGCGAGCCCGGGCCGTCGCCCATGGTCGCGCCGAGCCCGGTAGCCACCACGCGGCGCGTGCTCCCGATCAGGAACGAGCCGCTCTGGTCCACGCCCTGCGGCAGACCGACGCGGTACGCGGCGTCGAGCACGCTGCCCAGCACGGCGAGCATCAGGAGCGCGAGGCCCGCCTGCATGACGCCGAAGCACGCCCCGCCGAAGCGGTCGTAGCCGCTGCGCGGCCGGTCGGCGCGCTTGTCGCGCTCGACCTTGATGATGAGCGCCGACATGATCGCGCCCGCGAGATACACGAGCGCGAACGAGACACAGCCCAACACGACCGCCGAGCCCAGCTTCGACATCCCCGTCAGGAATGCCAGGACCACGGAGAGCTTGGTCGCGGCGAGATACCCGGCGAGATACGCCGACGCCAACGTCGCCACGCGCAGAAACCCCGCGAGCGTGCCCCGGAACGCGCCGAGCGCGACGAAGAGGACGGCGAGCACGACCGCGATCGCGTCGAACAGCACGCGTGGCGAATCGGCGAGTGACTCACCCCGCTTGACTTCGCTCGCCTGCGGCTCGCTGCGCGCGGCTCCGCCGCTTGCTGCCTCGCTCGGGGCGGCCCTCGCTCGGCAATCCTCTACCGAGTCACTGCCGAGTCACTGGCGCTATTGCCCGCTGTCGCAGGAGGTGGTCGCAGAGCACGAGCGCCACCATGGCTTCGACCATGGGCACGGCGCGCGGCAAGACACACGGGTCGTGGCGGCCCTGGGCCTCGAGCTTCACGGCCTCGCCCTCGCGGTTCACCGTGTCCTGCTCCTTGCGGATGGTGGCGGTGGGCTTGAACGCGGCGCGCACGAGGATCGGCTCGCCGTTCGAGATGCCGCCCTGCACGCCACCCGAGCGGTTGGTGCGCGTGTGCACCTGGCCGCCAACGACTTCGAACGCGTCGTTGTGCTCGCTGCCGAACATGCGCGTGCCCGCGAAGCCCGAGCCGATCTCGAAGCCCTTGCACGCGGGGAGTGACAGGAGCGCGGCGGCGAGCTCGGCCTCGAGCTTGTGAAACACCGGCTCGCCCAGCCCCGCCGGCACGCGGTGCGCCACGCAAGTCACCGAGCCGCCGAGTGAGTCGCCGGCGCGGCGCGCGTCGTCGATGCGGCGGATCATCTCCTCGGCGGCGACCGGGTCGGGGCAGCGCGCGATCGAGCTCTCGACCTGAGCGCGAGTCACTTCGACGGGGTCGACCTTGGACTCGATCGTGTGGACCTGTGACACGAAGCCGACGATCTCGCCCACTCCGAAGTGAGTCAGCACCTTGCGCGCGACCGCGCCGGCCGCGACCCGTCCGATCGTCTCGCGCGCGCTCGCGCGCCCGCCGCCTTGCCAGTTTCGGATGCCGTACTTCGCCTCGTACGTGAAGTCGGCGTGAGACGGGCGGTACACGTCGCGCATCTCGGCGTACGCCTCGGGCCGCGCGTCCTCGTTGCGGACCAGCACGAGGATGGGCGTGCCGAGTGTCTGGCCCTCGAACACGCCCGAGAGTATCTCGGCGCGGTCGGCCTCCTGGCGCGGCGTAGTGAGTCGGCTCTGGCCCGGCCGCCGGCGGTCGAGCTCGACCTGCAGATCGGCCGCGGAAAGCGCGATGCGCGGCGGGCAGCCGTCGATCACGACGCCGACCGCGCCACCGTGGGACTCACCCCAGGTGTGAATGCGGAAGAGATGGCCGAAGGAGGAGCTCACGGCTTCATTCTAGCGGTCGCCCGGCCCGGGCCGCCGCGCGCCGCCGCCCTTGCGCAACAGGACGTAGGTGGCACCCGCGCCGCCGTCCGCGGGCGGGGCGCTCGTGTACGCCAGCACGATCCGCCGCGCCGGACCGCGCGCGAGCCAGCGCGGGAGACTCGGCTTCAGCACGGCCTCGCCGTTGGGCGAGCGGTGACCGCGCCCATGCACGATGCGCAGACAGCGCAGCCCGCGCGCGTGCGCGGTCACCACGAATGACTCGACGAGCCCGCGCGCCGTGACCGCGTCGCAGCCGTGCAGGTCCAGGTCGCCCTGCGGCGTGAACTCACCCTTGCCCAGCGAGCGCAGCACGCGCCGGTCGAGCCCGGGCACGCAGCCACTCATGAACTCGTCCGACTCGCGCACGTCGAAGGGCGCCTCGCCGTTTACCAGCGCGTCGAGCTCGCGAATCACTTCGCGCTCGCGCTCGGACATGGGCACCGGCTCGCGGTAGACGGGCGCGGGCGGCCGGCGCGTCTGGGCGAGCGGGGCGACGTCGGCCACGGCTTCAGCGAACAAGCGCTCGTCTTCGTCGGGCTCGCGCGCCATGGGACCCTCGAGGTTGCTTCTCCTACATCGGACGTCGGAGCGCCAGGGCTTTCTTCGTGAGCTTCGAGAGCGGTAGCTCGTCCAGGTCGGGGGCGGCGCAGAAGCGCGCCTCGGCGCGGCCCGCGCGGGGCGGGGCGCCGCGCTCGTGAGTCAGCGCCACGACCTCGAGCGACAAGTCGCGGTGGGTGAACAGGTGTCGCACCTTACCCAGCGAGTCACCGAGCGAGGCGGTGACTCCCGCGCGCTGGCGCACCGCGCGCAGGAGCTCGGCCGGGTCCGAGCCCTCGACGGTCGGCAGCTCCCATAGACCGCCGAGCAGTCCGCGCGACGGCCGCCGCACGAGCAGCACGCGCCCGCGGCGAGTCACGAGCCCCGCGAGCGCGCTCACCTTCCGCACCGCGGCGCGCTTTGCGGGCGCGGGGAAACGCTCGGGATCGCCCAGCGCGCGCGCCGCGCACAGTGACTCGACGGGGCACGCCAGACACGCCGGCTTGCGCGGTGTGCACAGCGTGGCGCCCAGCTCCATGAGCGCCTGGTTCCAGTCGCCGGGGCGCTTCTCGGGCACGAGTGACTCGGCGAGCGTCCAGATATCGGCGTCCGTCGGCGCGCGCGAGCCCGCGATGCGCGCCAGCACGCGCTTCACGTTGCCGTCGACCAGCGCCGCCGGCTCGCCGAACGCGATGCTGCGCAGCGCGCCGACGGTGTAGCGCCCGACGCCGGGCAGGGCGGCGAGTGACTCGGCATCGCGCGGCAGCTCGCCGCCGTGCTCGCGCACCACCGACGCCGCGGCGCGCTGCAGGTTCCGCGCCCGCGCGTAGTAGCCGAGCCCGGCCCAGAGAGTCAGCACGTCTTGCTCGTCGGCGGCCGCGAGTGACTCGAGATCCGGGAAGCGCGCCAGGAAGCGCTCGTAGTAGGGGATCACCGTCTCGACCCGCGTCTGCTGCAGCATCGTCTCCGACAGCCAGATACGGTACGGATCGTGAGTCCGCCGCCACGGTAAGTCGCGCCGCGCGCGCTGGTACCAACTCAGTAGTTTCTCGACGAGCGTGTCTCGCGTATGACCCGTCGCCGTCGTCCCTGGAGGACCCATGCAAAGACTCGTTCTAGTCCTACTGTTCGCAGTCACCGCCGCACCCCGGCTCGCTCTCGCTCTGCCCTTTGGCCAGGACACCCTGATCATCTACGAATACACGGGCGGCGGCGCGCCCGTGAACCTGTATGGCTCGCCGAGTCAGATCCTGCCGAGCCAGGGCTTCAGCGTGCCCGACTCCGGCTTGGGTTCGTTCGGCGGCTCGGCGAACGCCGGCGCGCTCACGCTCAGCACCGGCGCGTTCGTCCAAGCCATCGGCAACAACCAGTGCAAGTGCGTGAAGATCGGCGCGTACGTGAACACCCGAGCGGTGACTTAGGACTCGTTCACCGTCTCCGCGCTCGTCGGTGTGCCGGGCTTCCTGGCTTACAACCTCGACGTGAACGGCTACGCGCACGCGAGCACCCTGCACATCCGCTCGCTCACCGTGCTCGACACGCGGCATCAGCCGATGCCGGACGCCACGATCACCGCGCTCTCGGGGACGGTGTACCCGGCGCCGGAGCCGCCGGTGCCGGGGCTCGCCTTCGTGGCTCTGCTCGCGCTCGGCGCCGCGCGCCGCCGAGTGACTCGCTAGCGAGTCACTCGCCCCCGGTCGCGGACTTCGGCGGCGGCGCGAGCTTGGCTTCCAGGTGGTCGTCGATCCACTTCTTGTCGAACCACTCGAGCGGATCGACGAACACGCCGTCGAGCAGCATCGCGTAGTGCAAGTGATCGCCGCCGGCCAGCCCGGTCGTGCCCGTCTTGCCGAGTGTCTCGCCCTTGGTCACCGCGGTGTGTTTCTTCACGGTGATCTCGGACAGGTGGCCGTACAGGCTGAACAGCCCGAGCCCGTGATCGAGGACGACCGTGTTGCCGTAGATGCCGAGCGGCTCGGCCCACACGACCACGCCGTCGTTCGCGGCGGGCACGTCGGCGTGCGAGGTCGAGGCCAGGTCGAAGCCCATGTGAGTCTGCTGGTCGACGACCTTGCCCTCGTACACGTAGCTGCGCCGCTCGGCGAACTTCGCGCCGGCGTGCGTGTTCGGCATCTGCACGAACGGCCCCGACCAGATGCGGTCGACGCTCGACTTCTTGCACAGCTCGAACAGCTGTGAGTCGTTCTCCTTGCGCAGCTCGCGGTTGATCGCGAGATAGCCGTCGAGCGCGGTGCCCGAGTGACTCGGCATGAGCTCCGCCACCTTGGCGGCCATGAACGCGTCGGTGAGTGGGATCGTGTCGGCCGGGAAGGCGCGTTCGAGCAGCGTCGTCACCAGCGCGATGCGCGCCTCGTTCCCCGCGCGGTCGGCCACGAGGAGCGCGGGCTTCACGTCCGCGGCGGCGTCGGTCGGAACGGCGAAGAACGCGAGCCTGCGCTTCGGGTCACTCGGGTCGACGAAGCCGGGGAAGAACGCGTCGCCCACGCTGATGCCGTGCTTCTCGGCGTCCTCGTCCACGGTGTACACCGCGAGCTCCGAGCCGCCGCGGCGCACGTAAGTGAGTCCCGTCGCGAGCGACGCGCGCGGCGGCGTGCTGTCCACGGTGAGCGGCACTTCGACCACGGCGTCGTTCGGCAGCCACGCCCAGTCCGTGGCTTCGGCCACGAGGCGCGCCTGTCCGTCGCCGATGCCGAGCTCCTTGGGCTTCACCACCACCTCGACCTCGCGCTCGAGTGACAGCTCCGCGCCGGTGAGCGCGTTCCCGGGATAGTCCTGCTCGGCCAGCTCGTAGGTCTTGCCGCCCGCCTCGAGATACACGCGGACGTGGCGCACCCCCGAGTCCTCGTCGCCGAAGCGGAACTGGTGGTGATACTCGGCGCCGACGAAGCCGTGCGTCGTCAGCGTCCCGACGACGGGCGGCTCGCGCTCCAACCTCGTGAATGCGTAGTAGCCCGCGCCAATGACGAGCACGAGCACGATCAACCAAACGATGCGCATCACACCCCCCTCGGCATGCGCCCGTGAAACTCAATCAGTCAGTCAGTCCTCATCGGACGCTCGCAGCTTCGCCAGGACCGAGAAATCCTCGAGCGTCGTGGTATCTCCCGCGGTCTCTCGCCCGGCGGCAACGTCGCGCAAGAGCCGCCGCATGATCTTTCCCGAGCGCGTCTTGGGCAGTGCCTCGGCGAAGCGGACGTCGTCGGGCCGCGCGATCGGCCCGATCTCCTTCGCCACCCAGTTCTTCAGCTCCTGGGCCAAGTTAGGATCGAACACCTGTCCGGCCTTCAACGTGACGAAGCACACGACCGCGGTGCCTTTGATCTCGTCCTGTCTGCCCACGACCGCCGCCTCCGCCACCTTCGGGTGAGAGACGAGCGCTGACTCGACCTCCATGGTCGAGAGCCGGTGACCCGCGACGTTCATGACGTCGTCGACGCGGCCCACGACCCAGAAGTAACCGTTGGGGTCGCGGCGCGAGCCATCGCCGGTGAAGTACGTGTTGGGGAACTTCGAGAAGTACTGCTCCGCGTAGCGCTGCGAGTCACCCCACACGCCGCGCAGCATGCCGGGCCACGGCTTGGTCAGCACGAGATACCCGCCCTCGTTCGGCCCGCAGAGCTCGCCTTTCTCGTTCCACACCTCGGGGAAGATCCCGGGGAACGGGAGGGTCGCGGAGCCCGGCGTCGTGGCGACCGCGCCGGGCAGCGGCGTGATCAGGATCCCGCCGGTCTCGGTCTGCCACCACGTATCGACGATCGGACAGCGGTTCTTGCCGATCGTCTTGCGGTACCACATCCACGCCTCGGGGTTGATCGGCTCGCCGACCGTGCCCAGGAGGCGGAGTGAGTCGAGTGAGTGCTTCGCGATGTGCTCGTCGCCCCAGCGCATGAACGTGCGGATCGCGGTGGGCGCCGTGTAGAAGATCGTGACTTGGTACTTGTCGATGATGCGCCAGAAGCGCTCGACGTCGGGAAAGTTCGGCGCGCCCTCGTACATCACGGAAGTCGCGCCGTTCGCGAGGATCCCGTACACGACGTACGAGTGACCCGTGATCCAGCCGATGTCAGCCGTACACCAGTAAGTGTCGGTCTCCTTCAGGTCGAAGATGTACTTCGCCGTGGCGGTCACGTGAGTGAGATACCCGCCGGTGGTGTGCAACACGCCCTTGGGCTTCCCGGTCGAGCCGCTCGTGTACAGGATGAAGAGCGGCGCCTCCGCGTCCATCTTCACTGGCTTGCAGTCACTCGAGGCGTCGGCCATGAGCTCGTGCCACCAGCGGTCGCGGCCGTCCTTCATCAGCACGTCTTGTCCCGTGCGCTTGTAGACGATCACGTCCTTCACGCACGGCGCGCCGGTGAGCGCGTCGTCGACGATCTGCTTCAGCTGCACCACGTGGCCGCGGCGCCAGCCGCCGTCGGCGGTGACCACGAGCTTGGCCGCGGCGTCGTTGATGCGGTCGCGCACCGAGTCCGCCGAGAAGCCGCCGAAGATGATCGAGTGAATCGCGCCGATGCGTGCGCACGCCAGCATGGCGATCGCGAGCTCTGGCACGAGCGGCATGTACAGGATCACCCGGTCGCCCTTCACGATCCCGCGTGACTGCAGGACGTTCGCGAACTTGCACACTTCGCGGTGCAGGTCGCCGTACGTCAGTACGCGCGAGTCACCGGGCTCGCCTTCCCAGATGATCGCGGCCTTGTTCTTGCGCCAGGCGTTCTCGCCTTCCAGGTGCCGGTCGAGACAGTTGTAACTGACGTTCGTCTTGCCGCCGATGAACCACTTCGCGAACGGCGGCTTCCACTCGAGCGTCTTCTTCCAGGGCGCGAACCAAGTCACATGCTCCTTGGCGATGCGCGCCCAGAACTTCTCCGGGCTCTTCTCCGCTTCCTTGACCCACGCCTTGTAAGTCGCGAGCGACAGGTTCGCCTGCTTCGCGAACTTCGCGTCGGGCGCGAAGCGCCGCTTCTCTTTCAGGGTCGACTCGATCGAGTTCGCATCCGCCATCGCGCGACTAACTCCTCATCCACGCTTCCACGTCGGCGATCTCCTTCGGGATCGCCGCGGTCAGGTTCTCGTAGCCGGCGGCGGTGATCACCACGTCGTCCTCGATGCGCACGCCGATGCCGCGCAGGTGCGCGGGTGACTTGGGCTCGCTGGAGCTGAAATACAGGCCCGGCTCGATCGTGAAACACATGCCGGGCTCGAGCGGGCGCGGCTTGCCGTCGACGTAGTAACTGCCCACGTCGTGCACGTCGAGGCCGAGCAAGTGACCCGTCGAGTGCATGTAGAACGGCTTGTACGCCTCGGTCTTGATCAGCTCGTCGACGTCGCCCGACAGTGCGCCCAACGCGACGAGGCCCAGCACCAGCTGGCGCAGCGCGGCGGCGTGGATTTCGGGCAGAGTGACTCCGGGAACCACCGCGCGGAACGCAGCGGCCTGTGAGTCGAGCACGGCCTGATACACGTCGCGCGCCGCGCCGGAGAAGCGCCCGCCGACGGGGTACGTGCGAGTCACGTCCGACGCGTAGCCGTGCAGCTCCACGCCGGCGTCGATCAGCACGATCTGGCCGTCGGCCAGGGGATCCTTGTTCTCGACGTAGTGCAGGATCGTCGCGTTGTCGCCCGCGCCCACGATCGGGTTGTACGCCGGGCCCGCGCCGCCGCCGCGCCGGAACACGCGCAGTAACTCGGCCTCGAGCTCGTACTCGCGGACGCCCGGGCGGCACAGGTGCGCGGCGCAATGATGCGCCTCGGCCGAGATCGCCGACGCCGCGCGCATGATCTCGAGCTCGCCGTCCGACTTGCGAATGCGCATCTCGTGGACCAGCTCGTGCGGAGACACGACCTCGCTCGGCGCAGTCACTCCGCGCCGCGCGCGCCCGCGCACGTCGGCGAGCGCCGCGACCACCAGGTCGTCCAGCTTCCGGTCGCGCCCGAACGTGTGATAGAGCCGCGGCTTGTTCTCGACCAGGCCCGGCAGCAACGCCTGTAGCTCGCCGATCGGGAATGACTCGTCGGCGCCGAAGCGAGTCACTGCGCCCTCGGTCCCCGGGCGCCGCCCGTTCCAAGTCTCGAGCAGCGGATCGCGCGGCTGCACGAACAACGTGAAGCGGCTCTGCGTGAACACGGCCACCGCCTCGGGCTGCTCGAAGCCAGTGAGATACCAGAGGTCCGAGTCCTGGCGGAACGGATACTCGGTGTCGTGCGACCGAGTCTGTCCGCGCGCGCCGGCAACGAGGGCGACGCCCTCGCCGAGCTGACTCTGGAAGCGGCGGCGGCGCTCGGTGAGCTCGGCGCGCGAGATGGGATCGAAGCTCTGCACGGGACCTCCAGGCGGCCGCGAGGTTACCAAGGGCCCGCGGCCAGTTCACCCACCGAGATCGTCGCTTTGCCGCCGCAACTTGCGCGCGCGCTGACCCGAGTTGCGTGTTCGTGGCTCACAAGCTCGACCGCCGTGCGCGCCGATGCGTGCTCGAATGGGAATGCGCGCGCCACACGTGTGCCTGTCTCTCTTGGCGCTCTTGGTCACGCCGCTCGCGGCGGCCGCCGACGGGAGCGTGGGTAGGGTGCCCACGCGATCATCGGACCTGTCCATCCCCGTTCCGAAGAGCGCGGTCGCGGTCGCCGCGCCCGACGCGGTGAAGCCGCGCATCGAGGTGCGGCTTCTGATCGATCCGACCCCCGGGCCCGGGCGCGTGGCGCGGGTGGGCGCGCTGTTCCAGCTGGATCCCGGCTGGCACCTGTACTGGCGCAACCCGGGCGACGCGGGCCTGCCGACCCGCGTGTCTTGGCACGTCGATGGCGGCCTGCTCGGGCCGCTCGCGTGGCCCGCGCCCGAAGTGTTTCGCGACGCGGAAGCGGGAATCACGAGCTACGGCTACTCGGGCACGGTGCTGCTCGCGAGTGACTTGGTGCGGCTCGACAAGCCGGGCGGCCCGCGCGCGGTGCGCGTCGAGACCGACTTCCTGATCTGCAAGGACCAGTGCATCCCCGGCAAGGTGGCGCTGCACCGCGACCTGGACAGCGTGCTCGCGGGCGGCGGGTCCGAGGCCGTGACTCGCCGGACTCACGCGCTGTTCGAGCGCTTCGCGGCGCGCGTGCCGCGGCCGGCCGAGTCACTCGGCGTGGACGTGGGCGTGCACGAGGTCGAGCTGGCCGAGCGCACCGGCGGGCCCGTGCGCGCGCGGCTCACCGTGCACCCGTGCGGCGCGGCGAGTGAGTCACTGGACGACGCGCCGTGCGCCGCCGACTCGGCGGCGTTCGTGCCCGACGCGAGTCACTCGCTCGCGCTCTCGGACGCCACGAGCGACCCGCCGTTGCCCGGCGCGCGCGCGCTGACTCTGGCCGTCGCCGGCTTTGCCACCGCCGACGGGAAGCTCGAGAACCCGCGCCTGGCCGGCGTGCTCGAGCTTCGATCGAGCTCGGGCGGCGTGCGCTTCGTCGAGGTCGACCTGCCGCTGCGCGCCGAGTCACTGGCGGCGGGCGGCGCGCCGTCGCTCGCGTACGCGCTTCTCCTCGCGCTGCTCGGCGGGCTCGTGCTGAACGCCATGCCATGCGTGCTGCCCGTGCTGGCGCTGAAGGTGTTCGCGCTCGCGGACCTGCGCCAGCAGAGCCGGCGAGAGACTTGGGCGCACGCGCTCGGTTACTTCGCGGGGATCCAGCTCGCCATGCTGTCACTCGCCGCGCTGGTGATCGGGCTGCGCGCGGCCGGGACCTGGGTCGGCTGGGGCTTCCAATTCCAAGAGCCGCGCTTCGCGCTGGGAATCACTCTCTTGCTCGTCGCCTTCGCGCTGAATCTCTTCGGCGTGTTCGAGATCGGTTCGCCGTCGTCGCTCGCCGGCGTGGGTCGGAGCGCGACGGGCGCGGCGCGCAGCTTCTTCGACGGCCTGCTCGCGGTGGTGCTGGCCACGCCGTGCACCGCGCCGTTCCTGGGCACCGCGGTGGGCTTCGCGTTCGCGGGCTCGGGCGCGGTGATCGCGTGCGTGTTCGTCGCCATCGGGCTCGGGCTCGCGCTCCCCGTGTGTCTGGTCGCGCTCGCGCCGGTCACCGCGCGACTCATGCCGCGCTCGGGGCCGTGGATGGGCACGCTGCGCACGGGCCTCGGCTTCGCGCTCCTCGCGAGCGCGATCTGGACTCTGTGGATCTTCGGGCGCACGGCCGGCGTCGACGCGCTGGGCGGCGCGCTCGCACTCACTCTGGCGCTCGCGCTGGGCCTGTGGATCTGGGGGCTGCACCAGACGGTGGAGCGCGGCGGGCGCGGGCTCGCGATCGCCGCCGTGCTCGCGCTGGCCGCGTGTCTCGCGTTCGCGCCCGTGTGGCGGGGCGCGACGGCGCTCCCGGTGACTCGCGAGACGACTCACTCGGGCTGGCAGCCGTTCGACCGCGAGGCGATCGCGGCCGAGCTGCGCGCGGGCCGGCCCGTCTTTGTCGACTTCACGGCCGTGTGGTGTCTCACCTGCGCGGTGAACGAGCGCACGGTGCTGTCGAGCGGCCGCGTGCAGGAGGCGCTCGCGCGCCGCGGCTTCGCGCTGTTCAAGGCGGACTGGACGCTGCGCGACGAGACCATCCGCCGGGAGCTCGCGCGCTTCGGGCGCGCCGGCGTGCCGCTGTACGTGGTGTACGACCCCGCGGCGCCCGATCAGCCGCGCGTGCTGCCCGAGCTCTTGACCATCGAGTCACTGCTCGACGCGCTGCGGGAGCGAGACGGCCGTGGCGCGTGAGCGGGTCGCGTTCGTCGCGGCGCTGTTCGCGCTCGCGGTCGCGAGTCACTCGGCCTTCGCGGCCGAGCGCGGGCACGACATGCGGCTCGTCGGCACGGTCGTGTCCTCCGACTCCGCCCGCTCGCTCGCCGTGATCGAGCTGGCCGGCGCGCCGCGCACCGTGCGCACCGGCGGCCGGCTCGACGGCGCGGAGTTGATCGAGATCCGCAGTGACTCAGTGCTGCTGCGCCGCGCCGGAGAGATCGAGACGCTCGATCTCGCGTCGGTGAGTGTCTCGCCGGCCGGGCAGGGCGGCTCGGTCTTTCCCGCGAGCCCGGACGGCGCCGCGAACGGCGCGGACGAGTCAGCTGCCGCGCACTCGCGCGCCGCGCGTCCGAACCGCCCGGCCGTGCGCGCCCGACGCCCAGCGGCGCGCCGCCCCGCCCGCCCGCCCGCCCGCGCCGCGGAGGCACGCACCGAGGGCGAGGTGGCGCGCAGCAACGACGAGCTGCTCGCCGACCTGGCCGCGCAGGCGCGTTTCGCGCCGGTGATGGACAACGACGGCAAGCTGCGCGGCGTGGCGGTCATGAACATCGTGTCGGACAGCGCGCTCGAGAGACTCGGGCTGCAGAGCGACGACGTGGTCGTCGCCATCAACGGCAAGAAGATCGACAGCTCGGGTCAGGCCATGAACGAGGCGCGCGCGCTGCCGCGCAACAGGCCCGTCAAGCTGGACGTCGAGCGCCGCGGCACGGCCATCGTCGTCAACGTCGACCTGAAATCCCTTCACGGCAAATGACTCGCGCCGATACGTGAGTCATGTGGAGGGGAGTCACGCCGCAGCTGTTCGTGTCCGACGTGGCGAAGTCGGCCGCGTGGTACCGCGACGTGCTGGGCTTCGAGACCGCGTGGGCGCGAGGCGAGAGCTTCGCCGCCGTGCGCTGCGGGAACGTCGAGCTGTTCCTGGCCCGCGCCGAGTCACTCGCAGCGCCGGCGACCGTGTGTCTCCTGGTCGACGACGCCGACTTCGCCTACGCGCTGTGCCGCGAGCGCGACGCGCCCGTGGCCGAGCCGCTCGCCGCGACCGCCTGGGGCACGCGCGAGTTCGTGCTCCGCGACCCCGACGGCAACCGCCTGCGCATCGGTCACTCGATCCGGCGCTGAGCGAGAGCATGGGTCGGGTGCCCATGCGATTTCCAGGCTAGGCCGCGCGCGCGCTCGGGCTGGCGAGTGACCCGCTGATCCGTCCGCGCGCGTCCATGCGCAGGTTCGGCAGGCCGAGTGAGTCGAGGAAGCGCGCGCCGCCGCGCTCGCCCTTCAGCATGGCGACGGTGGTCGCGGTGCCCGCGACGAGACACGTCGGCGCCAGCGCGGTCGCGCTGCGCAGGCCGCTCACCGGCCAGCCCGTGCGCGGGTCGAGGATGTGCGTGTAGCGCACGCCGTCCACGACCATGCAGCGCTCGTAGTCGCCGCTGGTCGCGAGCCCGCCGCGAGACAGCGAGAGACTCGCCATCGCCTTCGCGGGCTCGCGCGGATCGCGGATGCCGACGACCCACGGGCGGCCGTCTGGGTGCCGGCCGATCGCGCGCAGGTCACCGCCGAGATCGACCATGCCGTGGCGCACGCCGCGCGAGTGACACAGCTCGGCGACGCAGTCGACCGCCCACTCCTTGCCGAAGCCGCCGAAGTCGAGCTCCATGCCCGCGACGGGCAGCACGAGCCGCGGCCGCTCCCAGCGCGCCTTCGCCCAGCCGACGCGCTCGAGCGCGCGAGTCACTTCGTCGCGCTCCGGCACGCGGCCCGACTTCAAGTTCCACACCTTGCGCAGGCTGCCAGAGGTGACGTCGAACAGGCCGTCCGAGTGGCGCCACGCGGTGTCGGCGTAGTCGAGCAGGTTCGCCGTCTCGTCGTCGACCACGATTCCACGCGAGTCACCGGCGCTCCGGTTGATCGCGGTGACCACGCTGTCGTCGCGGTAGCGCGAGTACGTGCGCTCGATGCGCGCGACCAGTGACTGAGCGGCGTCGGCGACGAGGTCGAGCTCCGCGCGCGAGTCACCGTACAGGTGCAGCTCGCACGGGCTGCCGAGCGCCTTCCACGGGTAGCGCGCGAGCAGCACGCCCACGCTCAGAACGAGGCGCGCACGCCGAGCGAGAACACCGTGAAGCTCACCAGCCCCGGCGCCTCGACCGACACGGTCGACAGACACAGGTCGCCGCTCGAGTGATAGCGCTCGACCGCCGCGTTCAGGCGCCACTCGACGTCGCGGAGCCAGGAGCTGTGCAACACGTACTCGGCCTTCAAGCCGAACGAGATCGAGCCGTACGGCGAGAGCCGGTAGTCACTCGTCTGGTCCGCGAGCTTGCCCTGAGTCGTCGGCAGATACGGCACGTAGAAGCCGGCGCCGGTCTGCGAGTAGTAGCGGCCGTGCGGGATCAGCTGGAACGAGTCACCGAAGTTCTGGTACCACGACAGCTCGGCCATGTGCGAGGACACGTCCCACGTGTCGCGGTAGTACTGATACGACAGGTGGATCGTCGACTCGGTCTCTTCGATGTGCCGGTTGTAACGCAACAGGAACGCGAACTGATGCCGTGAGTTCGGCCGGTCGTCGGCGTAGTGAATGCCGCCGATGCGAAACACTTCCTTGTACGGGTCGCTGAGATAGCCCTTGTTCCAGTTGTAGGTGAAGCTGCCGTCGAGCACCGAGCGGCGGTTCAGCACCTGACTGAAGCCGAGGAAGCCCGTGTAACTCTGCTTGTCCTCGTGATCGGGGCGCAGCGTGTACAGGTCGGAGTCGACGGGATCGATCTGGTCGAACGAGAGACCGAAGCCGCCCGACAGCTGCGTGTTCTTCTCGTTGAAGTTCAGCGTGCCGTCGGTGCCGAAGCTCATCGCGGTGTAGTCGTTCTCGGTCGAGTAACCGCCGCCGAAGCCCAGCCGGCCCCGCTCGGTGTAGTAATTCGCGTGCAGGGCGATGTCGTTGCGCGTGTCGTCGATCGTGGCGCCCGACAGGATCTGGATCGGCGTGCCCGCGGCGTCCTGCGTGTTGTACCAGGGGCTCGCGCCGCTCATCTTCTCGTGAGTCACGTCGATCGACAGATCGAGCCACTCGGTGATCGGCCCCGCGATCGACGCCTGGTGAGTCTGGATCGAGTAACGCTCGCGCTCGGCGCCCGGCAGCGTCTTCGACGAGGCGAGCTCGTCCTCGGAGTAAGTCGAGAAGCTGTACGACGTCTCGACGCGCTCCATCGCCGTGTCGGCGCCTGCCTTCGCGGCGCCCAGCAGCGCCAGCGCGCTCGACGTGAGTGCGCGCAACGTCGCGCGCTCTCGCCGCCTCTCTCTGCGAGCGCGACTCATGTCACCCCTCCAAAGACCAGATACGAGTCAGTTCAGTTGCAGCCGCAGCCGCCGCCGCCGGTGCTGCCGCCGACGAAGCTGCCTTCCTTGCTGAAGAACGTGTGACTGCGGCGCGCGCTCTGCAGCGCGTCCGGATCGAACGACATGTCGGGGCGCGCGAGCACCGCGCGCTCCCACGGCTTCACGCGCACCAGGAAGTCGTGCTCGAGCGCGATCTCGACGTAGCTCTTGGGCGTCTCGGTGTACTCGTCGAACGCCGGGAACTCCGGGAGCGTCACCTCGTGCCACATGCTGTCCCAGGCGTCGCCGATCGTGGCGCAGCCCGTGAGTGACAGGAACGAGGCGATGGCGAGGACCTGCAGCGCGCGCCGAGTCACGGTCATCGCTTGGCCTCCGCGTTCGCGGGCACGGCCGGCGTGCCGAGCAGGTTGCGGATCTCGGTGCGCAGCGCGTCCATGTCGCTCGAGCGGAAGCCCGCGTGCACCGCACGCACCACGCCGTTGCGGTCGATCAGATACGACGTGGGCATGGTCTTCAGCCCGTACGTCGCGGGCAGGCGGCCCTCGGGATCCGAGACACTCGGGTAGCCCACCTTCTTGCGCGTCAGGAACGCCTTGGCCTTGGTCACGTCCTGGTCGACGTTCACGGCGAGCACCTGGAACTGGTCCGCGGGGAACTCGAGCCGGAGTGACTCGATCAGCGGCATGGCCGTCTGACACGGCTGGCACCACGACGCCCAGAAGTCGAGAAACACGACCTTGCCCTTGTACTGAGCCAGGTTGAGTGTCGAGTCACCTTCGAGCGAGCGGGCCGAGAAAGACGGCGCCGGCTGACCGGGCTCCACGGCTCCAGCGCGCGCGGGCAGCAGCCCGAACGCGAGAAGCGTGACGGAGATCAGGTGCGCGACGGGGACTCGGATCTTGCGCATGGGTCGCCGGCCTCGTGTGTGCGCATGTGTGCTCGCGGGCACCCGCCCGCGCACAGTGCGACCCAAGCCTCATCGACCAAATCACACGCCGGCTTGTGACTCTCCTCACCGCAACTGCACTGCGTCTGCACGGCAGAGAGGCAGCAACTGACTCGCCTTTCCCCGCGATCCGACTCACGGCGCAGTTTTGGTGACCTGTCTCACGAAGGTCACGATTCGCGTTGTCCGATAGGTCTCTCGAGCGCAACGGGTGCACACACACAGACACCCGCGTCAGGAGCAGTGATGGATCGCCTTTGCAGTTTGCGCAGCCGGGCAACCGGCGCGGTGTTGGCCATTGGCCTGACCGTGCTGTTCGCTTCTGCCGCTGGCGCAGGCCCGACCGAGCGCATGCAGGCCAAGCGGATGCACGACAGACTCGTCGGCGTGCCTCCGTCCGAGTCAGTGCTCTCGTCCATGGAGGCGTCGATCGTCGCGGGTGACCCGGTCGCCGCGGCTTACACCGCCATGAACGACCCCATCTTCTACACGTCCGCGCTGAAGAACTTCGCGGCGCCTTGGACGAACGTGCCCCGCTCGGTCTTCGTGGACTTGAACGACTACACCGCCACGGTGATCGGCATGATTCGCGACGACGTCCCGTTCAACACCGTGCTGTCCGCGGACCTGATCTACATCGGCGCGGGTTACTCGCACACGGACAACAACGACTATCTCGCGCTGCAGAACAGCAACGCCGACCTGTCGAACCCGGCGGTCCTGCGCGGCGTCCCGCAGTCGACGCTGCCGGGCGCGCAGATCATGTCGACCGAGGCGGCCGGCGTGGTCACCACGCGCGCCGGCTCTGAGGCGTATTTCTCGGCGGGCACCAACCGCCGCATGTGGCGCTTCACCGCGATCAACTACCTGTGCCGCGACATGGAGCAGCTGAACGACATCACGCGGCCCGCGGACTACATCCGCCAGGACGTGAGTCGCAGCCCGGGCGGTGACTCGCGCATCTTCCACAACACGTGCGTCGGCTGTCACTCGGGCATGGACCCGCTCGCCGGCGCCTACGCGTACTACCAGTGGGACGACACCGCGATGCGCATGGTCTTCACGCGCGGCGTGGTCCAGCCGAAGTTCTTGATCAACGCGAACAGCTTCCCCGGCGGTCACGTCACCACGAGTGACCAGTGGTGGAACATGTGGCGAGTCGGCCCGAACTCGAACCTGGGCTGGCGCGGCCCCGCCGCGAGCGGCAACGGCGCGCAGTCACTCGGCGTCGAGATCGGCATGAGCCGCGCCTTCTCGGAGTGTCAGGTCACGAAGGTCTTCACTCGTGTGTGTCTGCACGCGCCGAACAGCGCGGCCGACTTCGCGCAGGTGCAGACCATCGCCGACGACTTCGAGACCTCGAACTACAGCATGAAGCGCGTCTTCGCGGAGACGGCCGCCTATTGCATGGGGAACTAGCGAAATGACCACGCGACAAGCAGTCACTCTCACGGCGCTCGTCCTCGCCCTCGCGGCTGCGGGCTGCGGCGGCGGCGGAGGCAGCGGCGACGGCCGCGAGGTCGGCGCTTCTCCCACGAACGTGCCCGACGAGGGCACGGGCTCGGGCGGCACGGGCATCGGCGTCGGCGTTCCCGGCGGCGGCGGCGCGGCCGGTCAGGCGGCGTTCGAGGACCCGATGGGCGTGTACCCACTGACTCGCCAGTACTGCGTGCAGTGTCACGCGGGCTCGGGCCCCGGCTTCCCGCACATCGCGCACCCCGACGCAGAGACCGCGTTCCGCGCCGTGGTCGACAACCAGAAGGTGCGTCTGCTGGATCCTTCGCGGTCGCGCCTGGTGCAGAGACTCTCGATGGACAGACACTTCTGCTGGAGTGACTGCGCCGCGAACGCCGCGCAGATGCAGGCGGCGATCCAGTTCTGGGCGGACGCGGTGGTCAGTGCGCTGCCGCCCGATCCGAACGATCCCAACGCGGTGAATCCGCAGGGCGTGGTCACCAGCGAAGGCCGCACGTTCCTGAACGCGGCGCGCACCGAGAGCGGGCGCTTCCAGGACGAGCTGATCGCGTATTGGAAGTTCGAGGAAGGCACGGGAACGATCGCCGCGGACACCGCGCCGGTCGGCCCGACCATGAACCTGAATCTCACGGGTGACTACGAGTGGCAATCGGGCGGCGGCATCGCGTTCATCGACACCGGTGCGCGCGCCATGGCCGACCCGAATGACTCGAAGAAGCTCTACAACGAGATCGCGAGCGGCAACGGCACGCAGCAGTACACGGTCGAGGCGTGGATCATCCCCGCGAACACCACGCAGGGCTCGGTCGACAATCCCGCCCGCATCGTGACTTACTCGAGCGGCCCGGACCGACACAACTTCATGTTGGGTCAGGCGCTGTATCAGTACGTCGCGCTGAACCGCAACGAGGCGCTCGGCGTGCCGTCGAACGAGAGACTCGACGGACGGCCGGAGCTCGCGACGTTGGACGCCGACGAAGACCTGCAGGCGAACCTGCAGCACGCGGTCATGACTTACGACCCGATGCGCGGCCGCCGCATGTACGTCGACGGCGTGTTCACGGAAGACGACGACCCGGTGCCGGGCGCGAACGTGATCAACTGGGATCCGACCTTCGTGTTCGCGATCGGCCGCGAGCCCATCAACAACCGCCGCTGGTTCGGCACGGTGAAGAGCGTGGCGATCTTCCGCCGCGCACTCACTCCCGCGCAGATCATGCAGAACTACCTCGCGGGCGCGAGTCAGCGTTTCACGCTGCGCTTCGGTCTGGACGCGACGGTGGGCGCGGGCGCGTGGATCGAGTTCACCGTGAGTGAGTTCGACGCGTACAGCTATCTGTTCTGCGCGCCGACGCTCGAAACCGCGGGCCGCACCGGCTTCTCGGTGCAGACCGTCCGCGTGGCGGTGAACGGCGTGGCGCCGGTCGCGAGTCAGTCGTTCCGCACGCTGAACATCCCGATCACGGCGTCGCGGACGCGACTCACGGATCAGTGTCAGGTCGTGCCGAAGGATCTCGGTGCCGACCAGGACACCTTCCACATCTTCTTCGACACACTCGGGAACCTGTCACTGCCGATCGCGGACCTGGGCCCGAACCCGCCGCCCGCGCCGGGTCCCGCCCAGACCTTCGCCGGCATCGGCGTGCGCGACTTCGCGCAGATCAACGACACCATGGGCAAGCTCACCGGCGTCGGGACCAACAACGCGACGGTGAAGGCGACCTACCTCGAGCTGCTCCAGCAGCTGCCGAGCACGAGTGACCCGTATGGCTTCGTGTCGGCGCAGCAGGTGGGCATCGCGCGCCTGTCACTGGAGTACTGCGACCAGATGGTCGAGAACGTGGGCCTGCGCAACGCGTTCTTCGGGGCGGGCACGTTCGACTTCACCGCCACCGGCGACGTCGCCTTCAACGACCAGACGAAGCGCGACGCCATCATCAACCCGTTGGTCGACAAGATGCTCGGCACGGCGCTGAACAATCAGCCCAATCAGACGGACGTGCGTCCGGTGCTGAACACCCTGATGACCGATCTGACGACGACCTGCACGACTCCGGCCGCCTGCCCCGCCACCTTCACGCGCAACGCGGTGAAGGGCGTGTGCTCGGCCGTGCTGTCGAGCGCGGGCGCGCAGATCTACTGAGATTCGAAGAGGACTGACTGGGATGAAGACTCGAAGACACCCCGACTCACCGCTGTATCTCAACGAGCACCGGCGGCCAGTGACTCGGCGCGAGCTGCTCGCGCAGGGCTTCCTGTCGGGGCTCGGCCTCGTCATGGCGCCGACCGTGCTCGGCATGTTCGGCGCGCGCACCGCGAACGCGCAGACCTTCGTGTGCTCGCTGCGCGCCGGCGCGGGGCTCGTGCCCTTCATCGTGCTCGACCTGGCGGGCGGCGCGAACATCGCGGGCTCGAACGTCATGGTCGGCGGGCCCGGCGGACAGAACGACTTCCTGAACGCGCAGGGTTACTCGACGCTCGGTCTGCCCTCGGGCATGAACCCGCAGACGACCGGCGTCGACACTCAGTTCGGCCTGGCCTTCCACCCCGACAGCGCGTTCCTGCGCGGCATGCTGACCAAGACTCAAGCGACCACGCGCGACCGCACCAACGGCGCGATCTTCTGCGCGCGCTCGGACAACGACACGGGCAACAACCCGCACAATCCGATGTACGGCATCAGCAAGGCCGGCGCGAACGGCGACTTGGTCGCGCTGGTCGGCTCGACCGCGAGTGAGTCGGGTGGTAACTCGGCCGCGCCAATGTCTCAGATCGATCCCAGCGTGCGGCCGACGAAGGTCGACCGCCCGAGCGACGCAACGGGCCTAGTCGACACCGGCAAGCTCGTGTCACTCCTGAATCAGACACAGGCGGGTCAGGTCGCCACGGCGGCCGAGCAGATCAGCGCGCTGAAGCTCACGAAGGTCGCCGAGGACCCGAACCTCGAGGAGCTCGTGCACTGCAGCTACGTGCAGACCGCCGATCTCATCTCGCGCTTCGGGAACCCCGACGTCGTGAATCCCACGCTCGACGGCGACATCGTGAACGGCGCGAACTCGATCTTCACGACGGCCGAGCTGAATCAGGATCGCTTCCGCAAGACGGCGTCGGTCATGAAGCTCGTGGTCGAAGGCTACGCCGGCGCGGGCACGATCGAGCAGGGCGGCTACGACTATCACGACGGCACGCGCGCCACCGGCGAGGTCCGTGACTTCCAAGCGGGCCAGATGATCGGCGCGATGCTCGAGTTCGCCGCGCGCAAGACCGCGCCGCTCATGATCTACGTGATCAGCGACGGCGCGCTCTCGTCGAACGGCATGATCGACACGTCGAACGACGGCCGCGACAAGGGTCAGTGGACCGGCGACAACTCGGACACCGCCGCGACCTTCATGCTCGTGTACAGCCCGACCACCCCCGCGCGGCCGACGGTGACTCGCAATCAGGTGGGTTACTTCCGGCCGAACGGCTCGGTCGAGACCGCGTCGAGCCCGATCGCGAACAACGTGGGTCTGCTCGTGCAGGCCGCGGTGCTGAACTATCTCGCGCTGCACAACCGCGTGGGTGACATCAACACGGTGTTGCCGGGTCACGGCCTCGGTTCGGGCGCCCAGCTCGATAGCCTGGTCGCATTTGCACCGATCGTCTGAGTGACTCGCGGAGCATGGGTCGGGTGCCCATGCGACCCTGAGGCGGGGGCGCGCGGCGGCTGCGGGGGTATCCTCCGAGCCACATGCCGCGCCTGGCCCGAATCGCGCTCGCGTTAGCCCTGCTCTGGGCCAGCGCTGCGTTCGCGCAGGAAGAAGAGCTGCAGCTCAACTTCCGCGACACGGAGGCGGCGGCGATCGTGGACGCGATCGCGCGCGCCACGGGCACGCGCATCATCACGGATCCGGCGCTGCGCCAGCGACTCACCATCGCGCTCGAAGACAAGGTGAGTCGCAGGGAAGCGCTCGAGATACTGAACGCCGCGCTGCTCACCATCGGCTTCGCGCCGGTGCCGATCCCGGGCGGCGGCTTCGTGGTGCTGCCGATCGAGGCCGCGCGCCAATCCGCGCCTTGGATCCACCGCTCGGTGGGCGAAGACTCCGAGCAGATGGTGACCACGCTGGTGCGACTCACGGCCGCGCGCGCCGACGAGCTCGTGAAGCTCCTCGTCCCGGGCGACCGTTCGGCGGTGGCGGTGGCCTATCCACCCACCAACAGCATCATCATCTCGGCCGCCGAGGATCGCATCGCGTCGCTGCTCGACTTACTGCGCGCGCTCGACCAAGCCAGCGCGACCCAGCTCGAGGTGTTGCCGCTGCGCTGGGCCGACGCCGGCGCGGTCGCGACTCAGCTCGACACGCTCTTCCCGGCGGGTGACTCGACGTCCACGCCCGTGCTGCCGCTGAAGGTCGCGGTCGATCCGCGCACCAACTCACTCATCGTCTCGGGCGCGCCCAAGCGCATTCACGAAGTGAAGAAGTACGTCGAGCTGATCGACGTGCCGAAGCGCGCGAAGGGCAAAGTGCACGTGGTGCGCGTGCTGAACGCGGAAGCCACCCGGCTGGCCGAGCAGCTGAACGCGATCTCGCTCGAAGAGACTCCGGTCCGCGGCGCGGGCCGCGGCGGCGCCGCGATCGCGAAGCTGTCGGGCCGGAGTTACTCGATCGTGGCCGACGAGCCGACCAACTCACTCCTGATCCAGGCCGATCCGATCACGTTCGGGCTCTTGGCCGACGTGATCGGCGAGCTCGACCGCATCCCGCCGCGCGTCGCGGTCGAGGTGTCACTCTGGGCCGTCGAGACCAGCGAGGCGCTCGACCTCGGCTTCGACGCCCTCCTGCCGCTCGTGATCCCCGACGACGCGGGCGACGTCGTGGCGTTCGCCGCGTTCGGCAACCCGGCGCCGCTGATCGAGCAGGCAGTCAAGGACGCCGGCCCGTTCATCGCGCGCTTCACGCGCGATCCGCTGTTGCTCCCCGTGATCGGCCCCGACGGGAATCCCACGACGATCGTCGCGCCCGGCGGCGGCGCGCAGTTCACCGCCGCGGCGGGCAGAGTGACTCTGCGCGTGCTGTCGAATCCGTACCTGCTCGCCGCGAGCGGCGAGGAGCAGCACATCTTCGCCGGCGAGAACGTGCCCATCCCAGTGAGTGGCGACGGCGCCGCGCCCCCGTCGACGGGCAGCACCGACTCCGGCGGCACCACGTCGCCCGGCTTCGTACCGAGCGGCTTCGTGACTCAGCAGAACATCACGCACCAGGACGTCGGCATCGACCTGCGCGTGAAGCCGGTCTCTCTCTCCGATCACCTCGTGTCACTCGAGATCGCCATCGACGTGTCGTCCGTCTCGCCGACCGCGTCGGGCCTCGACCAGCTCGGACCCACGGTGAATCAGATCAAGATGGAGGCGACCGTGCGCGTGGCCGACGGCGCCGTGATGTTGCTCGCGTCCGCGCCGCGCGACACGACGGTGACTTCCGAAGAGAGCGTGCCCTGGCTCGGCAACATCCCGATCCTCGGCTGGCTCTTCAAAGCCACGAGTGACCGCGTCGTGCGCCGCAGACTCGTCGCCGCCGTGCAGGCCACGCAGCTCCACTCACCTTCGGAGGAGCGCGCCGAGCAGATGGAGCGCGCGCTCGCGTTCCAGCGCCGCGCCCTCCGCACGCAGCCGCTGCGCGCGCTGGTCACCGAGCCCTACGCGCTCCTCGTCGCGACGCGAGACACTCGCGAAGCCGCCACCGAGCTCCTGCCCGAGCTCTCCGACCTCGACGGCGACGCCCTCGTGATCGAGTGGCACGACGACAAAGGCTCCGCCCCCCGCTACGACGTCTATCTCGCCGGCTACCGCGACATAGCCGCCCTGGGCAACGAAGCCGCCAAACTCCGCGAGCGCGGCTTCACGCCGCGCCTTGAAATCGCAGGCGACCCGTACTGATTGACTTCGTTCGCCTTCGGCTCACTGCGCGCTCCGCTGCGCTGCGCTTGCGGGCCTCGCTCGGGACGGCCCTCGCTCGGCTGTGTCCGACTTACTTCGCTCGCCTGCGGCTCGCTGCGCGCTCCGCTGCGCTGCGCTTGCGGGCCT